>Ga0070712_100002473_pt1 | contig 11390 bp, 8 predicted proteins | sample LARL81metaG_FD_71396 | JGI IMG/M metagenome (GOLD analysis project Ga0070712, IMG submission 71396) | Corn, switchgrass and miscanthus rhizosphere microbial communities from Kellogg Biological Station, Michigan, USA - LAR L8-1 metaG | ecosystem: Host-associated > Plants > Roots > Rhizosphere ...
CCGGCTGGATGCCCATAAAGGTCGTTGACCTCTTTGAAGAAGTCCATGTCGACCATGATGAACACGAGATCGCGGTGATCTATTTCGCGAGTATCACTTCCCAGTGCGCGCTGGTAGTTGCGCAGCACCTGCCCAGCTTCGGCTGTCAGGATCTCTTCCATGTAGCGCCTATTCCACACTCCCGTCAATACATCGGTGAAGGAGATCTCCTGAAGCTCGAGATTTTTTCTTTGTAGCTCAAGACTGTGCCAGCGGAGCGACTGCTCTTTGTTCTCAAGCTCATCTTTCAGGCGGCAGGTCTCTTCAAGGTTCTCTCTCGATTGCCGCAGTAGCGCAAGCAACTCGCGATCGAGCAGATGCTGCTTGAAAAACACTAGCCCCCCCATCACGAGCATGACGGCAGTGGCTAGCAGGATGCGATACGCGCGTACACGCTGCGGAGCATTTCCCTCAAATTGCGCCCATGCGAGTGTCAGCGGAGTGATAAGAACAGCCAGCATTGCAACCCGCGCTTTCCAGATTCCAAAGCCGCTTATCGGTGCTTCGCCTGATACAGTCTGCTCGGCTGTTTCTGATCCCAGAAAGCCGATTCGCACAAACCATGCCATCGACGCCACCAACGGGACGTCGTAGAGGCTGCCCGTGTAGTACACATGCAAATCGATCGCCTCGCTGGCGATGAAGGAAGCCGCGCAATAAAGCAGCGTTGCACCAAACAATTCCAGATAGATGCTCCGCCATTTGCCGTGCGTTCTGCGTTGAACTAGAAGCAATGCTGCTGCCAACACAAGTTCCTCGGCGAAATACAGCAAGTCGAAACTCTTGCCGTACAACGCCTCTGACAGTTCCACGTACTGCCAGGGAATTACAACGAACAGGTAGAGGAAGAGCCACCAGGTAAAAAGAAGCGCGAAATCGAGCGATCCCGCAGGCATGGTGCGGTCATCCTGCTTGCGATGCGGTTGGATCGCCACGGCCGCCATCATGGGGACAACATGCAAGAAGAGAACTACATCGCCAACAAACGGATTAGGAGCTTCATGGCGCAGGAATACCTCGAAATAGGTCCACATAACCTGCGACAACAGCCACATCGCGAACCCGAGGCTCATTACCATCCAGAACAGGCGGGAACGTCCCGATGTAGTGCGAATGTTGCGCGCGAAGGCGATTAGCGCCCCGAACACCACCACGTTCTGCAGGATGTCGCCGAATGCGGTGAGAAAGAATCCTCTGGATACGAATAAAGACAACAAAACATGGACGCACACGAGTGTGCAGATCCCGATGAGCCACTTTCTCCCAGGCTGAGAGGCAGCAATCCCCACGTTATTGATTGTATGTTTCCGGGAAATGACTCTCGTATTACCGAGGTAATCGCACGTTGGATGCGGCTGAATGTTTCGCTTCAGACTAAGGCGGCAAGGAATCGCTGAACGAAACAGTAAACATCTTGATATGAGTTGTATAGCGGTACGGCAGCAACACGGTATATGTCCGGTTCACGCCAGTCGCCAATCACTCCTTCTGCCGCTAACTTGTCGCAAACATTACGGCCTCGGTCAGGAATGCGAAAAGAAAGTTGACATCCTCTTCGGGCTTCCTCGGATGGAGTAATGATCGAAAATCGGTGTCCCCTGGTTTCCTTCAGCAGAAACTCCAGATAAGCCGTAAGCTTTATGCTTTTCGCCCGCAGACGATCGATCGTGGCCTCTTGGAATATCTCCATCGAAGCGCGGAGGGGAGCCAGCGCCATAATCGGAGGATTGCTCAATTGCCAGCCCTCGGCGCCTTCCATCGCATGGAAGTCAGGGTCCATCTTGAAACGGACCTTCTCGTCGTGTCCCCACCATCCCGTGAAACGTGGGATGTCGCGATCATGTGCGTGTCGAGCATGGACGAAGCAGCCCGCCACGCAACCGGGTCCCCCGTTTAGATACTTGTAGCTGCACCAGACAGCGAAGTCCGGCCCCCAGTCGTGGAGACGCAACGGCACATTACCGGCAGCGTGAGCCAGATCAAATCCCACCACACAACCCTTTCGATGACCAGCCGTGGTAATGCTTTCCATATCGAAAAGCTGACCGGTGGCGTAATTGACTCCGCCAAGCATGATCAGGGCAATTGAGTCACCTTCTCGCTCGATCACCTCCTGAACATCTTCATCCCGAAAATAGAATTCGCCGTCCCGAGACGTCAGTTCGATCAACGACGAAGCTGGATCGTATCCATGAAATAGGATCTGCGAGTGAATCGCATATTGATCCGACGGAAATGCTCCGCGCTCGATCAGGATCTTGCACCTTTGAACGGTCGGCCGATAGAAAGAGACCATCATCAGATGGAGGTTCACCGTCAATGAGTTCATGATGACGACCTCCTCCGCTGCCGCACCCACGAGCGTAGCGGTCTGCTCAGTCAGCAACCTGTGATACGGCATCCAGGGATTTTTGGCATGAAAGTGTCCTTCCACTCCGAGTCGCGCCCAATCTTTGAGTTCTTCCTCGATATATGACTTAGCCGACTTGGGCTGCAGCCCCAAAGAGTGCCCGCCAAGGTAAATGCACTCTTTACCATTGTCTGTTCGGGGAATAAAGAACCGTTCGCGAAAATGCGCCAGCGGATCACTGGCATCCATCTCCCGCGCGAAATTTTCACCAAGCCGGAAGCGAGGATCGATCACGAGAGCTCCAGAGGCGCAAGTTGAGAGTTGATCAGCGCATCGGCCGAATTCCAATCGAGATCTTCGACTCGCCGAATCCGATCACACAGCTGCGACAGAATTCCATCTTGCACTTTTCCTCGCTGTAAAGCCGTCGCATATGGCACCCGGTGAAATGTCACCATGGCGTACTTGGGCACAAAACGCTGCGGATATTTGTTCTCCAATGCCAACTCAACCTTCTTGCGCAGCAGGAATCGCGGATCGGCCACCCGGTCCCGCATTTCCACGAAATTCTCGACCGCCAGATCGGCAATCGCATCGGTGTTGACCTTCCGAGCTCGTTCAAACTCCGAGAAGACCAGGTCCCAATCGAGACCGTGACGATCCAGCAGTTCAAGCAACACCGTGCAGTCTTCGAATCCGCAATTGATCCCCTGCCCAAAAAAAGGAACGATGGCGTGTGCCGCGTCGCCAAGCAGCAGGGCCCGCCCGTCCACATGCCATGGTGAGCACTTGATGGTCACCATCGATCCGGTCGGATTCGCAAAAAAGTTATCTGCCAGATCAGGCATAATCGCAACCGCATCCGGAAAACGCGACTGAAAGAAACCCTCGACTGACGATCGCGTATTTAGCTGTTCGAAACTGTCCTCTCCTTCGAAAGGCAAAAACAGAATGCAGGCGAACGTGCCATCTATGTTCGGAAGCGCAATCAGCATGTAGTTGCCGCGCGGCCAAATGTGCAGCGCATGAGTCTCAAGCAGATGTTTTCCCCCGGGCCCTGCTGGTATCGTCAGCTCCTTATATCCGTAATCCAGATACTGTTGCGAGAAATTGAAGCCAGGCAAGCGAAGCATGTCGGAACGAATGGCCGACGCCGAGCCATCACAACCGATCACAACGTCCGACTCCACGGAACTTTCCTCGCCAGAGTTCTCATCATGCACTCGGAGATCGCCGCTCCTGAGATCGATGCCCAGACACCGCTGTTGAAAATGGAGCTTCACCCCCTGCTCTTCCGCCGCGTTCATCAACGCAATGTTTAACTCTGCCCGCGAAATCGAATTGATAACCTCAGACTCATCTTTCCCATATGGTTGGAAAGTCAGCTCCCCCGCCGGGGAATGCATCATCCGCCCCTTCATTGGAATAATGATGTTCTGCATCTGCTGCCACAACCCGGCTGCGGTCAGCGCATGAATTCCGCGTGTCGACAATGCAAGATTGATGGAGCGGCCCGCGCTCATCTTTACCCGTCGCATGTCCAGACGCCGCTCGTAGATCTCCACTTTGAATCCACGCTTCACCAAACCCAAGGCGAGCAAGGGCCCATTCAGCCCTGCGCCGATCAAGGTTATGGTTGGGCGTTCCTTTGCCATTTGGAATCGAAGTAGCAGAAGATGCTTACTCGGTCAGCAGCGTGCGTGCCTCCCACAATTCAGGGAAGAATTTCTTGTCCAAAGTGAGCTTCAGATAAGACGACCCGGCGCTACCCCCGGTTCCCATGCGAGCGCCAATCACCCGTTCCACAAGCTGAATATGCCGCAACCGCCAGCTCACGACCAGTTCGTCGAATTCTGTGAGACGTTCGCAAACGTCGATCCAGTCGCGATGTTTGTGTTCTTCCTTATACAACGAGAGCACGGCGCGCGCTCGCGCTTCGAACTTTTCACGATCTGTCGCGTTCGGATCGAGATGCAGTGTACCCATCCGCGCGAGTGCCTCAAAAAACACATCGTGAAGAGAAGGTTCCCGCAGACGCCGTGCCAACTGCGCGTGAGCTTCCGGGGTCGGACGGTGATAACGCAGCATCTTCTCGTCCTTCAAGCCGCACAAGAATTCCAGCTCGCGAAATTGCTCCGATTGAAATCCACTCGCAGGTTCGAGCTTGCCGCGAAAGGCAAGAAAGTGCGTCGGCAGCATCGTCTCGAGAATCGTAAATTGCTCCACCAGAACCCGCGTGATTTCAGTACATCGCCGCAGCAGTCGCGCGGCCTCATAAACATCATCGTGCGACTTCGGATTTCGGCCCGCAGCGCTCAGCCGGGCGACCACGCCATCCAGATCGTGCAGTAGCTCCTTGAACCACAACTCGTATGTCTGGTGCACGATGATGAACAGCAATTCGTCATGGTGCTGCGGCGAAGACTGCGGACGCTGCAATTCGAGCAACTCCGGCACTCGCAAGTAGGAACTGTAAGTCAGTTGTTCACCGCTCGGGACGATGGGGCTCTCTGATCGAAGTTCCTTCTTCGATTCCGCTCCTTCCGCAAGGCCGAGGAAAACCGCGGCATTCCCTCCAAGCAGGCGTTGTTTGGAATCGGGGGGTAAGTCGCTCGATCGAATTAGAGATCCAATTCCGTGTTCTCCCAGAGGGAACGGGTAATCGGAACCTAGTATCACGCGCTCGTCGCCCATTGTTTCGACAAGAAATTTCAGTGCGCGAGCATCAAAAACAGCGGAATCCACCGAAAACCGATCGAGATATTGCTTGGGAGACAACAGGCAGTTCCCACGCGCGACCGGATGATGCTGCCATGCGTTCTCTAATCGCCCAAGCAGAAACGCGAAGCTGCCACCGCCATGTGCAAAGCAAATGCGCAGCGTGAGCGGCAACTTGTCGAATGCCCCGCTCAGAATCAATGCAACGATCCCGAGTTGCGTTTCTGCGGGCATGCCAACGGTCCAAGGCATCATGTACTTCGGCATGCGCGACTGCCCGAACATATCCCAGGGATGGACGAGTACCGCAGCCCCTTCATCCGCGCAATGATGCAAAAAGGTGACAATGCCGGGATCGTCAAGATTCTTTTCCCCAACATGATTTCCGATCTGAACGCCCAAATGTCCGGCCCGCATGCAGCGGCTCAATTCTTTGCACGACGCATCAACATCCTGCAGCGGCACCTGGCAGAGCGCTTTAAGTCTGCCTTTCCCTTGTCCGCACAACTCGAGTGCCGCATCGTTAAACAATTTGGCGCAATCAAGCGCTTGTTCTACAGGACGCTCATAGGCAAACAACACGGGAGTCGCCGAGATCACCTGTATGTCGACTCCGTCGCGGTCCATCTCTTGAAGGCGTACTTCCGGATCCCAGCACGCAGAGTAGATGTGCCGAAAGAACCGGTCGCCGATCATGATTTCGGCTTTTCCCGGCTCGGTATGCTTGATCCACGGCCAGTTTGGAGTTCCAAATCGCTCCGCGAAATCAGGCCATGCACGCGGGAAGAAGTGATTGTGGATATCGATGACGGACATTTCTACTGTTTGCCGGGATGAATCGTACCGCAATGCTTGCACTTTCGTAGGTTTTCGTCGCCATAGAACTTTTCAAACAACGGCGGCAGATCGCGAACTATGCTCTTCAATCTAACTTCGGCGCGATGCACCAACTGGTGGCACTTCGGGCAGTACCATTCGAAACCGTCCATCGCGCCCTCTGGACGCGGCATCTCAACGACGACACCAATCGTTCCGGGCTGCAATCTCTGAGGAGAATGCCGCATATGCTTCGGCAAAAGGAAAATCTCTCCCTCTTTGATCGGCACCTCCAGCGGCGGCTTGCCCGGAGACTCTATGAGCCGAAGAAAAATGTCTCCCTTCAACTGGTAGAAAAATTCCTCTGTCGGATCGTCGTGATAATCGCGGCGATTGTTCGGCCCGCCTACAACCGTTACCATCATCTCGCCGTCTTCCCATACTTGCGCATTGCCCACCGGAGGCTTCAGCTTTTCCTTGTTGTCTTCGATCCACTTCTGAAAATTGAATGCTTTCAGTTCCTTGATCGATGGCATTGTGACTCCTATTTGTGCGGCTTGTACGCGACAGCGCGGATCTCAATCAGCAAATGCGGGTGCGGCAACTGATGTACCGCAACCGTCGTACGCGCCGGTCCGTCCTCGCTAAAGTATTCGCCATACACCTCGTTGTATCCGGCAAAGTCATTCATGTTGACCAGGTACGACGTGATTTCGACAACGTCGCTCAGATCGGCGTGCATTGTCTGAAGAATTTCACGCACGTTCTCGATTACGGCTCGCGTTTGCGCCCGAATATCCAAATGGGTTGTCCCGAGTTCGTCTATTTCGGCGCCAGCGATGGTGTTGTCGGCACGCCGCGAACTTGTCCCCGAGATGATCAGAAAGTCGCCCGCGCGTTTGATGTGCGGATATTTCCCGCGCGGCTTTGCCTTGCCCTCAACGACTCTGCTTTCGACTTTCCCCATTGAGCGCTTTCGTCTTCGACGCGGAGCTAAATCAAATCCTGATACAGACATTGTTCAGTTCAGAATAAAAATTCAAGGAATGCAATCCGCCCTCGCGCCCGATACCCGACAAACCCACGCCGCCGAATGGCGTCCGCAGATCGCGCAAGAACCAGCAGTTCACCCAGGTAATACCAACGTTCATCTGCTGCGCCACTCGATGTCCGCGCTTCAAATTACTAGTCCACACGGATGCCGCCAGCCCATATCTCGTATCGTTTGCCATCGCGATCGCTTCTTCTTCGGTGTCAAATGGAGCAATGTGACACACTGGACCGAAAATCTCCTCCTTGATACACCGCGCGGACTCCTTGAGCCCAGTATAGATTGTCGGTTGAACAAAGAAGCCGTGGTCCAGCGAGTTGTCAAAATGTGGGACGCCACCCCCCGTGATAACCGCCGCTCCTTCCTCGCCAGCCAAACGGTAGTACGAAAGAACCTTTTCACGATGCTGCGCCGAAATCAACGGACCGAGTTGGGTATTCGAATCCGTAGGAGGCCCGAGCCGCAAGCCTTCCGCCTGCCGCTTCATGCCCTCGACAAATCGATCGAAAAGAGGCCGCTCTACATAAACGCGCTCGGCGCAAAGACAAACCTGTCCCGTGTTGAGGAAAACGGCGTCGCAGATTCCCCTCACCGTCTCTTCAAATTCGCAGTCAGCAAACACCAGCGCAGCATTCTTGCCGCCCAACTCAAAGGAAACTGGTTTTACTCCAGAAGCAGCCGCCTTCATGATCGCGGCTCCAGTCTGCGACTCTCCGGTGAACGTCAACGCATTCACATCCGGATGTTTCGTCAGGAATTCTCCCGCGGAATTCGGCCCAAAGCCGTGAATGACGTTATAGACTCCGTTCGGGATGCCCGCGTCCCTCATCACTTCCGCTAAAAGAGTCGCGGTGGCAGGAGTCTCCTCCGACGGTTTCACCACAACTGTATTGCCGCACGCCAGAGCGGGCGCCACTTTCCACGTCAGCAACAACAGCGGCAAATTCCATGGAGTAATGATTCCAACTACGCCGAGCGGTTTACGCACGGCATAGTTCAGCGCAGCTTTGCCATCCGGGGCTTCCGTTTGAAACGATTCGAGCCCACTCGTTTTGATCAGGTCGGCGAACGCCCGGAAATTCGCAGCTGCACGCGGAACGTCTAGCCTCTTTGCCAACGAGACTGGCTTCCCGGTATCGGCGACTTCTGCCGCGACAAAGCATTCGAACCGAGCCTCAATCGCATCCGCCACGCGATGAAGAAGAGCAGCGCGTTCGCGTACTCTGAATTTCCCCCACTCCGACTGGAGGGCATGGCGTGCCGCCTGCACGGCGGCATTCACTAAACTCTCGTCCGCCTCCGAGACTCGCGCAATCACACTTCCGTCCGCCGGATTCACGTCGTCGAACTCGCGTGCACCCGCGACAAACTTCCCATCAATGTAGTTTTGGATCGACTTCACCAGGTGAGAACCCCGCCGCATCCTAACAGTGTGGCATCCGGCGAAGCAAACGAACAGATCAAGCGCGTCGTTCTTGCAGATATCGCCGCAATGCGTCCCGCCATCCAGGCATTTCGATGCCGTACCGGTGTAGGCTCGTTGCCGACAGAACCGAATAGGCTGGACGAGGCGCAGGCCGTGCCATTTTCTCGCTCGTCGTCGGCCGTACTTCCGTAGGCGATCCTACGCTCGTCAATATTTCACGCGCGAAATCGAACCACGTACACTCTCCGGCGTTCGTGACGTGCACAATCCCGGAAGCATTCTTTCTGCACAGCGCGATAATTCCCCGCGCAAGATCGGCGGTATACGTAGGGCACCCTCTCTGATCGTCGACAACATCTATCGTGGGACGCGTCTCTGCCACTCTCAGAATCGTATCCGGGAAGCATTTTCCGCCAGTCCCAAAGAGCCACGAAGTACGCGCAATGCAGCAATCAGGGAGCGTATCGAGCAACCGGACCTCAGCCTCGGCTTTCGATCTCCCGTATACGCTTTGCGGATTACGCTCATCGTCTACTTCGTAGGGGGACCTGTTCTTGCCGTCGAACACGTAATCAGAACTGACGAACACCAGTCGCGCTCCAGTCTTCTTCGCCGCCGAAGCTACGTTCACAGCTCCGTCACGATTCACCGAAAGAGCTAGCTCCTGATTTGTCTCGCAATCGTCGACGTTCGTATACGCCGCCGCCAGCACGACCCATTCAGGACGGAGATCCTGGATGACGCTCACAACTTGTTCGGCATTTCTGATGTCAGCGTCGCGCGAACCGAATCCGGTGACCGTGTCACCTTGCCACTCGCGCATCAGGTCCTTGCCAAGCAACCCGGTCGCACCAAGAATCAAAACCTTCATATGTAATCAATATCCTTCGGAATTGCAGCCTTGTGGAAATCGCGTAGAAGCTTGAATGAATATTCGGGCGAGTCAGAAGACCTTTTCCCGCAAGAGCTGCAGCAGGTATTCGCCATAGCCGCTGTTCCGCATCGTGCTACCAACTTTTTCGACCTGCTCGGCTGTGATGTAGCCAGAGCGATAAGCGATTTCTTCCGGGCACGCCACCATCAATCCTTGGCGCTTCTCGATCGCCTGGATATACAAAGCAGCATCCATCAACGATTCATGCGTCCCCGTATCGAGCCAAGCCATACCGCGTCCCATCACCACTACGTCGAGCTGTTCCTTTTTTAAATAAGCCTTATTGACGTCAGTGATCTCGAGTTCGCCTCGGGCGCTGGGCTTGAGTGATTTCGTGATCTCCACGACCTGGCCGTCGTAAAAATAAAGTCCTGTCACCGCATAGCGTGATTTCGGTTGTTTGGGCTTCTCTTCGATACTCAGGGCCTTTCCCCTCGAATCGAACTCCACAACGCCATACCGCTCTGGATCGTGCACCGGATACGCAAATACTCTCGCACCCTTCTTATGGCGAGTAGACTCACGCAGGTCCTTGGCAAGGTCATGGCCATAAAAAATATTATCGCCAAGCACCAGCGCACACGGATCGCCGCCGATAAACTTCTCTCCCAACAAAAACGCTTGTGCGATTCCTTCCGGTTTCGGCTGGACCAGATATTCGAATTCGATACCGAACTGGCTTCCATCGCGCAACAACGTCTGAATTTTGGGAGTGTCGTCCGGAGTAGAAATGATCAGGATCTTACGGATGCCCGCGAGCATCAGCGTGCTCAGCGGATAGTAGATCATCGGCTTGTTGTAGACAGGGAGCAGACTCTTCCCCATCGCCTGCGTCACAGGATAGAGCCGCGTCCCCGCGCCACCCGCCAGAATGATGCCTTTATATTGTCCTCGGTCGTTCATGGTTGCGTGTTGCTTGAAACAGAATAGTGTGTCTCAATCCATTGCCTGTAGCTTCCGCTCGTCACATCCTTCACCCAGTTCTCATGCTCCAGGTACCAACGAACTGTCTTCTTGATTCCACTCTCAAAAGTTTCTTTCGGCTTCCATCCCAGCTCTCGCTCGATCTTCGAAGCATTCATCGCATAGCGACGGTCATGTCCCGGGCGATCTTTCACAAACGTGATCAATTCCCTCCGTGGTTTTTCCTGTCGCGGCGCCATCTCGTCGAGCAGATCACAAATCGTATGCACGATCTCGATATTCGGCTTCTCGTTCCATCCGCCGACGTTGTATGTCTGTCCCGGTTTCCCTCTTCGCAGCACGGTAATGATCGCCTCGCAATGATCTTCCACGTAGAGCCAGTCGCGAACGTTCTTCCCATCTCCATAAACCGGCAAGGCTTTGCCCGTGCGTGCATTGTGAATCATTAACGGAATTAGCTTTTCAGGAAATTGAAACGGCCCGTAATTGTTCGAACAGTTGGTCGTCAGCGTCGGCAAGCCGTAGGTGTGATGATATGCGCGAACCACATGATCAGAAGCCGCCTTCGACGCCGCATACGGACTGTTCGGCGCATACTGAGTAGCCTCACTGAACGGCGGATCGCCCGGACTCAGAGATCCAAAGACTTCGTCGGTCGAGATATGTATAAACCGGAACGCTTGACGCTCATCCTGCGGCAACTCATTCCAATAAGACCTCGTTTCCTCCAGCAGCGCAAAAGTACCGTTCACATTGGTTTGAATAAAATCTTCCGGCCCACGGATGGAACGATCCACGTGACTTTCCGCGGCGAAATGCACAATCGCCGAAGGACAATGCTCCCGCAATACTTGACGCACCAGTTCGCGATCGGCAACGTCGCCGCGGACAAACTTATACCGAGGATGCTCTACGATCGACTCGAGATTCCGCAAATTTCCCGCGTAAGTGAGTTTGTCCAGATTGACGATCGAAACCGAATCGTCACCAATCTGTTTCAAAACGAAATTAGACCCGATGAATCCCGCTCCACCGGTCACGAGAATTTTATTTGTCATAAGAACTAAGCAGAGATTGCGGGCCGGAACGAAACTGCTTCGGCAAATGTTTGATTGTAATAAAAAAGGACGGG
>Ga0070712_100002475_pt1 | contig 11382 bp, 8 predicted proteins | sample LARL81metaG_FD_71396 | JGI IMG/M metagenome (GOLD analysis project Ga0070712, IMG submission 71396) | Corn, switchgrass and miscanthus rhizosphere microbial communities from Kellogg Biological Station, Michigan, USA - LAR L8-1 metaG | ecosystem: Host-associated > Plants > Roots > Rhizosphere ...
CCCGATGTAGTTCCAGTCCTGGTCCAGCCGTGAGAAGGGGAAGCCCGTATGCACGTCGAGCACGGGGATAAAGTCCAGCTTATGCGGTAGTCCGATGACGCCCCACATCACTCCGCGGTGGGGGGCATCGGAGGTCATCGTGCCGAACTGGTTAGCGCGGATGAGGGGAGCGGGGAAATTGCCGAAAAATTGATTGTAGTCGTTCAGTTCGCCGCGGACGCGAGAGTAGACATAACTGGCATACACCGTGGTGCGCTCCACGGGCTTCCAGCGCAGCATCGCCAGGTACTCGCGATAACTTTGACGCCCGGAATTGAACAACCGGAGCTGGGCGCTGCGGTCCGTGACCTGATGGGGATCGACATAGAAATCGCGGAATACTTCCCGGCCTTCATGCCCGAGTCGTAAGAGCAGTCCGGGGCGCAGCTCCCGGTCAAACTGCAGACTCCAGCCCAGACTGTAGGGAACGCGCAGACCACCATCCGTCGTGGACACCACGTGGACGAAGGTCGCCGGGCCGCTGACGATGGTGCTGCCATCTGCAGCATAGCGCGTAATCGTCTGCGCAGGGATGTCAGGAAAGATGCCAACGTTGATCGGGATCTTGTCGAAAAATACCCCAAAGCCGCCACGGATGGCAGAACGGTTATCTCGCGTCGGGGCAAAGACAAAGCCGGCGCGGGGCGCAACGTTCAGGGGTTCTGCCGAGAGGTTGTCGCGGTCAAGGCGCACTCCGAGGTCGAGCGTAAACCGGGGATGGATTTGCCAATTGTCTTGCGCAAAGAGGGCCAGTTCGTCGGTCGCGGCAGTGGAGGCAAGGGCAGAATCGTAGGCAATCACGCTGCTGAGCGCGCCGTCTTCGCGCAATACGCGAACCGGCTGGTTGCTGATCCGGCCCCGATATGTGGAATGCGCATAGGAATACCCGAACGTCAGCAGATGCCGCCGCCCTGCGGATTGGAGCGGCCGCAAGTGCAAAGTTTGCGACCACTGGTAGAGACGCGTCCGCCGGTCCTGCTGCTCGAAGAATGACCCGGAATTCCGCTCGGGAAAGAGAACCATCCCTCCCGCCATCGGGTTGGCCGGGAAGACTTGCGCATCAAGCCGCTTGGCCGCGAACAAGGTCTGGACGAAGCCGCCTGACGCCATGATCCAGCGGTGCGTGGCCGAGGCGAAGAAGCCGCGCTGGTGGTAGTCGGCAGTGACTGGCTGCGGATTAAACGTGTCGATGTTGGCGAAGTCTGTGTTTTGAGGGTCGGTAGTCAGGGCTGCAGTGAACTGGTGGTTGGCGGTGAGATTCCAATCAATCTGGGTGTAAGTGTTGCCACTCTCCACGACGCGCACATTGTTCGGATCGGGCAGCGAAGGCACGCGCACAGTGTCATAGCCGTAAGCCACCGACTGAAATAGGTACAGCTTTCCGCGCTTGAGCGGGCCCGCCAAAGTGAGATGGGGCGAAGCGCTTTCCACGCCATGGGTCTGGCCGTCGATCCAGCGGAAACGGGGAACGGGATCTTCGAAAAGCCACTTCCACTCGTCGGTCCCGCCGCGCGTGTTGACCTCAACCACGCCGCTGGAAAACTTGCCGTACTCCGCGGAGAAGGGATTCGACAACACGCGTAATGACTGAACCGCCACGAGCGGCAGCCGCAGTGCCGCCTGCCCAGTGAAAGGATCGGACACGGTGGCCGTGTTGACAAGTGTGCTGGTCTGATTGGTCCGGCCGCCTTTGATGCGGATCTGCCCGTCGAGCCCGCGAATCACGCCAGGGAGCAGCGGCAAGGCCTCCTGAAAGTCCTGGCCGAGGCGGACCGCTGACTTCAGGATATCGGCCGTCAGTGTGGGTGTGTTGCCTGAACTTGAATTTACATCCACACCCGTAGGCTCGGCGGTCACGTTGACCGTTTCCTTTTGCTCCTTCAGTACGAGCCGGAAGTCGAGTTTGGCAGCGTCGCCCCCTTTCAATGTGAGGCGCTTGGTCAGCGTTTCAAATCCACCCAAACTGACAGTGACTTCGTACCCGCCGGGTAGCAGCCCCGTGAACGCGTAGGTGCCGACATTGTTGGAAACGGTGGAGACCTCGCTTTGGGCGGTGAGACTCCTCAGGGTGATGCGTGCGTTGGGCCAAACCGTCTGCACCCCGTCCGAGCCGAGCGTAAAGATGACGCCGCTCACCTGGGTGCTTTTCGCGACCGCCACCGGGGCAAGCATGAACGCAACCAACAGTGCCAGACCAGACTCTCGGACATGCCTTCTCCAGAGCAAGCGCGTATGGCACCTCTCCTGACGTTCCAGAACGATGGGTCGAACCAGCACGATTATCACAGTGGGGTTTCTCAACAGAGGGAAACTGTGAAATCTGTCAGGGAAAGCGGAAACCTCTGCCCATGGCTACCTTGTCGCAATCGCCAAATGGACACCGACCGGCCGTGGGCAAGAAAACCCCTTACGGCTGTCGGCGAGCCAAAATTGAACTGTCAGGATTGACAGGAGGAGGGTGACGCATGTTCGGGATTAAGATAGTAGCCGCTCGTAAGGGAGGCTAGTATGCGCTCTTCCCTGGCTCACCCCTATAAGCCTTTTCCTTTGATTCGTGTTGCCCTCATTGCAGCCCTGACCCTAGTGTTATCTGGCTGGACCTGCAGTGCGATATTCCTCAGCTGTCAAGGTGTAGTGCCATCCCAAGTTACTTCACTCTCGCCGGACACCATTCCGAGCGATGCGGAATCAGTTCTGCTGACAACGGACGGAAGGGGTTTTACTCCCCAATCGCAGATCATGTGGAACGGAAACGCGTTGCAGACGACGTTCATGGACACACACCATCTCCAGACCACGGTCACTCAGCGGACCTTCCAGTCCTTTGGTGGCTCAGTAGGGAACAATGTGCAGATTTCAGTGATGTCTCAAGCATCGTTCGATGATTTGGGATGTCCGATCGGCGGGAACTCTGCCACGCTAGTTCTAGTTATCAACTAGGGGATTCCTAGAACATCGCAGCCCGGCGACGGCGAAAAGTGGTGCATTTTGTTGAGCGGGTCTTGGCACCGATAGCGCTCCTGTCAGATTGTTGGCGATCGCGGTAGGGATACCACTCGGCGTGGTACCCCGACAGACCGGACGGGCGCTGATTAGCGCATCCGGTTCTTATCTCAGATGAGTGGCGGCGAAGCGAGCCTCAGGAAACGGATGGAGCGCAGTATCGAAATTCCTCTAATTTCGGGTTGCCCAAATATGTCTTCACTACTAATGGCGGCCGCCCGCAACACCAGTCAGACGCCCTTTCGCCGCACCCCCATCTTGACGAAATCTCCGGCGTAGGATTTGACCAGATTGGCATCGAGCTGATGCTGGCGGATCAGCTGGCAGAGGCGGTCGTGAATTTTGGGGCCGTCGTAGTTCCCGTTTTTGCCATTGACCGGCTGGGGTGGGATCTTCTTCGCCTCCCGGGAGGACGGGGTCGGTCCTGTAATGATCCGATCTCTTCGACCGAGCCGGTGCCATTGCCGTAGGCCTTGCGCAGGGCCCGGTTATCGGCCCGTTTCGGCCACCCGCACTTCCGCGCCGTGGACCAGGGGAGATACATTCCATGGATCGGCATCGCCATAGCCAACGAAACCCCGGCATTTAGGCGACTTAATACAGTTGCCTTGAATGCCCATCGAGAACTGGCTGGATCCGAAGACTGTGCGACTGGTTCGACATGGATGCCCGCGCAGCGTTTCCGTCGGGCCAGACGAATGAGACCGGAATGACTCACGTACTGGGTGGGCAGTTCATTAGCGAGTCCGACGCGATCACAGGTAGTACGCGGGTTTGGCCGCGGCATTGCGCTGTAGGGAGCACGGGCCGCGGTTCATTTTGTTGTCGACCCGAGCGCGGGATTCTATTGTCCTGCGATCAGACTTTGTGGAGGCGATGCAGGACTTTGTTACCCGCCCACAGTACTGCAACACACAACGCGAGGATCAGAAAGGTGGTCATTTCTCGATTCCTCCTAGCCGCCAGAGCAAGCTACGCGGCGGCTTCTCGGTCGATGAGTTCAGCGTAGAGCTGACAGATGCGGTCGCGCCTGTCCTTGTATTCCCAGAGTTCTGCCTCTGCGGCGCAGCCGAAAGTTTTCGTTGCCAGGGTATTCCGTTGTGATTCGACCAGGTCGACTAGTTCAGCACGAGCGCATGCTTTGGTGTCGGAGGATGGCATAACGGAATCCTTAAAAGTCTAGCAAGGGGAGTGCCTATGTCCATACCCACTATTCCCTAGGATGCGCGACCAATGGATGGGCCGCATTCCAGAGAACCGGACGCGATAACGTGACGCACTCTCTACTTTGGTTTGGCATTCTTCATCGACTTTTTGATTCACAAGTCCGAGTTCTTCGAATTGTGTAACTGTGCCGATGGATTCCTGCGTTCCCCCCGAAAACCGAGCGAAGGCCATCGCGATCAATACTGGTTGTTTGACAGAGATAGCAGGCTGCAAAAGAGTTGAAAACATGATTCCCCAGATATTCGCTCCCCCATGAAGATCCAGAGGCGCATTGGTGGTGAAGAACTGAAATCCGTTCCTAATTCAACGTCAACGCAGCCCGATGGCACGCGGTTTGCAGATTTTAGGCATGGGGTCGCCGATCATGGACGTCGACGGGTCCATATTTGTGGCGGTGCAAATCACGCGGAGAATGATTCTCCCCGTGAGCCACTTACGATTCATTCCCGTACCAGAAGCCCTTAGTTCATCGTAGCTGAGTCGCCTGCCACAACCTCTCGGCAATGCTGGGTGATGAACTGGCAAAAAATCACATCGACAGCGGCGTACGTCCTCGCCAAGCGTACAGGGAATTTCCTGAAGCCTTACGGGTTTTTCTGTATTGAGGAACCCACAGATCTAGCTACGCTGGCGTGGAAGTCTTCCCCTGCTCACCGCGTCAAGCGTGAGAATTATGAGCGAACCCGACAGCGAGGGCTCAAGACTATCGCAAAACTATCGCAAAGTGCGCTCGCCGAGCCGGAGGGCCATCGTATGAATCCAGTCAAGAACATGGCATTGAATATCGTGAGTGCCATCTCGGATAACGTGACCGTGCTTCGTTGTTCGGGTCGCCTTGTGTTTAGCGAAGACGACAATGCGCTACGCGAAAAAGTAAAAAAACTGTTGCTAGAGGGACATAGAATTGTCGTGAACCTCACCGAACTGAAGCACATCGATAGTATGGGTCTCGCGACCATCGCCGGCCTTCATAGATTGGACAATTCCCGGATCAAGCTAGTTTGTTCGAGTGTCCACCTTACCGGGTTGCTTCGACGGACGAGGCTGGACGCTGTAATCCGCTTCTACGAAACTGAGGATGAGGCTGCTGCAGTAGTGTCTGGCCATGGAGCCTTGCTGAGCCCGAGTCCCGCGGCGTAGAGCGGCGAAAGCTCGAGGAAGGAAGTGACTTATGGCGGTAATAGTCACGGAAAGAGATGAGGCGGCGAGGCTTGGGAACATCGACGAGAATCTGGATCACGAGCGTGAAGTCCAAGTTGAAACCAAGCAGTTGCTGGCCGACTTGAAGGACAAGGAGGCGATCGCGCTAGAGATGATCGCGATTCTCAGGGGAGTACGCGGCCCCGCCGCCCGGTACGACCGCAAAGCAGCGCGGAAAGCTCTCGCCAAGGTTAAGCAGAGACGTACCCTCGCGGAGCAGAGCTTGCGTCGCAGCCAGAACCGCCTGAAAGGCTTGGAGGAGCAGTCAGGCCGAGTCGAAGAATACCACCAGCGCGAGCCGCTGCGTGACGTCGAAGAACGAATGATGTACCCGAGCCGGGACGAAGCCATTTTCTAAGGGGAAGAACAAAGCCGCAATCTGCCGGAATTACTTCCGGTTCCGCTCGCTGGGCAGCGTCCAGGCGGGTAGTAAGTGCGAGGCTGATCCAACTGACACTCGAATAAGCGTGAACTTTGCTATTTCCACGCCTTGACTTCGCACCCGAGAGTTTCAAGGCTTTCTCCAGTCAGTTAGGCTTTTTAGCTCGTCCGCAATTTCAAGCAATCTTTGAAGCCGCCGTTCATTGTCCGCCGTGGCCGCTCCGTGTTTGGGCCCTTTCAAGTATGCCCGGTTGGCTTCGTTGAGTTTGGCGATTTCATCCCGCAGTTTCTTGACACGCTCCGTGATGAGTTGCGCCATGGGTAAGAGACTAGCGCTTCACAGCCATCCTGCGCCACAAGCCAAAGGCTAATTTCGTGTTGCTGATAATGCTCCCAACGTATTCGGAGCGGTAGATCTGTTTGACTTCCGGGCCAACATTGTCTCCTAGCAATTCGGGCGGTATATACCTCTATCTTTGTTTTGAAATACCCGTTTCTGCCCCGTCTCTACGGCTTACGCCCCGACCTTGAAGGTCGTGCCAAAACGGCCTCGCACCAGCCAAATTGTGCTTGTGATCTACCCGAAATCAAACGGAGGGTGATATGCGTAAAGCGAGATGCGTTTCGCTGCTTGCGGCGGTGATGTTTATTCTACTGTGGAATCAGATTTAACTCGGGCGGTGTATTCCGTGCATTTCCATCTAATCCGACTATTCTTTCAGTGGCTAGACGAAACTCCCGCAGAAAGAATCTGCTGGTTTCAGCAAGCTACTCAGGCAGTGGGATGCGATAGATGTTCCGCCGTGTATTGACCCGGGTATAGGAGTAGAAATTCGGCCCCACGGCGGAATCAATCTCCCGCGGAATTACGATCACTCCTTTTGCCTTCTTTATATCAGCGTCTGCGACGAAACCCATGCGGGGGAGATCCGGAATGCCGCGGGCCGGGTTAACCGGCAGCATGTAAGCGGTTTCGCCTCCGCCAACATTGTTGGAACTGAGATAGAAGAACTTACCTGTGACGTCCCAACTGGCGCCACAGTAAGAGCGACAGACGCGAACGGCTGGCCCGCCCGCCAGCGGGTAGGCAGCCATAACGGCCGAGTGCTCGTCGTTGCCGTCCTTTACCGCTGCCACTGCCCAGCGGCCGTCGGGAGAGACCGAGATCAGGTCGAGGATGGGATCCGCGATGAGCTTCTGGCGTCGCGTGCCGTCCGGGCTGATGCGATAGAGGAAATTTTGTGAACCTTCTATTGAGCGCAACGCCAAGTCGCCATCGGGCAGAAACCATGCCGAGTCTTGGCCGGTCGCCGACGCCAACAGACGGGGGGAAGAGCGATGATCGACTGGTGCCAACCAAAGGTGAGGCACTCCCGCCTCGTCCTTCACTGCGATCGCAACCGTCTTGCCGTCGTGGGAAAGGGAGTAGTACTGTAGCTCGGCACCCGGCTGAATGGCGGAGCCCGATGCCACGCGCTCGCTGGTTCCGCTGACCAGATCACGAACCCACAAGCCGTTTCCGGCACTTTGCTCGCCCTCTTGCAGCACGTAATAGAGTTTGGTCTTGTCTTGCGAGAGCGTGGTCCCGAAGGCGCTACCTTCGGAGGAGAGCTGGCGATCTCCGTTGGCGTCGTGGAGCCAGATGGTTGCGTCTTGGGCGCCCACTGAGGTCAGCAATGATTCTCCATCGGCGCTCATGGCAATGCCTTCCTCTTCTGTGATACCGGAAGTCACCTGCTGCACCGGCCCATCGGGAAAACCTTGCCGCCAGATGTGGAAGTGGCCCCCCGAATTTGCGCTGACATAGATCCATTTGCCATCCGGGGACCAGGCGCCTGATGTGCAGATGGCATGGGGTGGCCCTACAACGCGCTTGCTGCCGCTGCCATCGAAAGGAACTACCTCGCAAGGCAGCAGCTCGCCCCGTTCGTTCATCACCACTAGTAACACCGAGCGGCCATCAGGCGAAAGATAAGAGTGGTGCACCATGCCACGTTCGCTTGGAGGAACATATACGTCGCGGCTCTCAGCCCGGCCCTCGTTGGTGGTGACCAGGATCATATGCAGACCCTCGCGAATCTCGGAGAAGAGCAGGTGCTTGCCGTTGTCAATCCAGGAGAGGGAAGACGCATTTTTCAGGAGCAGGCTGGGTTGTCCCCCCAGGACAGGGACTTCCAGAGTGTCAAACGGAACCGCCGTACCGTAGGCAATGCGAGTACCGTCGGGCGAGAAGACGGGGGCGAGTTTTCTGCTGGAGTCGTGGGTGAGTTGCACAGCATCGCCGGAAGGCAGCAGCTTGACGTAGACTTCCCCTTTGCCAAAGAACGTGCTGCTTCCTCGGATGAAGGCCAACATACGCCCGTCGGGGGAGAGAGCAGGGTATACGGCGGAGTCAGTAAAAAAGGTGAGTTGTTCCCATTTGGTGGGGCGCGATGCACGCCGCTGTCGGGGATAGTAATAGATTCCAGTTGCCACGGCGGCCAAAAACAGAAGGATGAGGCCAGCAATACTGAGAAGCCGCACAGAACTGCGCCATGGCGGGTCGCGCACTGTCATCCGGCCGGATTCGCTATCGCGCTTTAACCGCTGCAGGTCGGCCCGAAGTTCGACAGCTGACTGGTAACGCAGGTTGCGGTCTTTCTCCAGCGCCTTGCTGACGATGTCATCGAGTCGCTCGGGGAGGATTGGGTTGCGTAGCGCGAGAGCCACCGGGATTTCATCCAGAATGGCTTTAAAAATGATAGCGGAGGTTTTCCCGCTGAAGGCCGGCTTCCCGGCGGCCATCTCATACAGCACGGCCCCGAAGGAAAAGATGTCGGTACGTTCATCCAGGTCTTCGCCGCGCGCCTGCTCGGGCGACATGTAAGCCATGGTTCCCACGGCCGTACCGTCCGTGGTGAGCGCGGCGGACACAGTTTCGGCTGCAACGCCGTGGCTTTCTTCGCGGACCAGCTTTGCGAGCCCGAAATCCAACACCTTGCAAGCGCCGGGTGCCGTCAGAAAGATGTTTCCGGGTTTCAGGTCGCGGTGGATAATGCTCCGCCGGTGCGCGGCATCCAGCGCATCGGTGACTTCGAGTGCGCAGCGAACCAATTCGCTGAGCGGAAGCGGCCCCCTAGCCAGGCGGTCAGCCAGAGTTTCGCCTTGCAGATACTCTAGGACGAGATAGTTCACGCCATTTTGCGAGCCAACGTCGTAAAGCTGACAAATGTTGGGGTGATTGAGCGCAGCAATGGCACGGGCTTCCCGCTCGAAGCGTTCGCGCGCTTCCGCCAGGTCCGAGCGATGAAGGGGGAGGATTTTAAGGGCAACGGTGCGATCGAGACGTGTGTCGCGGGCGCTGTAGACCTCTCCCATCCCACCCGCGCCCAGCAAGACCGTAATCTCGTACGGACCAAGTCGAGAGCCTGTTGCGAGGGGCATGGATGCCGTGATTATACCGCTCCATATTGTGTTCGATCGTGAGCGAACTTCCCTCTTCTGAGTTCCGTGGGCAACAGGATTAGAAAACTACCGAGATGCAGGAAAGAGCTGTGCGTGAATCCGTACATCGCCGGGATGGGTACCACACAAGATCTATCGTGACAAAAACCTATCGGGATCAACCTCAATCCGACCCGGTCTCGACGAGTGGTTGACAGATATCCGTCACCGAGCCAATGACGTTGTGGTTGTCTGAAGTTTGATTTCTTTGCTCGTTCCCTCAAGAATCTAATTGGACCAGAACTGTTAGAGCGCTGGGCATCGATTTTGTGTCGGTAACTGAAGCCGTGGATACTTCGCTTCCTGCGGGGGAAATGCTGTTTCAACCTTTTGTCGCCTCGGCGCTCCCCATAGGCGGATATTCCGAAGCTTGAGCCTTGCGTGCAATCGGTAGATCGTCCTTGACGCCGCGCAGGACGTATTTTCCAGGATGGGTGGTGATGCGGATCGGTAAATGCTGGCCCTCAACCCTTTCTAAGCATCTAAGCTGGACTTAGACACGTGCGGGGAGTGACGCTTGCACCCACGTTGGAACGATATTTATACAATTCTGCTGCTGTTATTCGCGTGCACGCTGTTTCCCGACAGCGCCCATTGCCAAACGGAGTCATTCGAAGCCTTGCCATCTTTGGCCTCTCCGGTAGAAGACACATTTCAGATCCCTACGCGCGGAAGTTTCGACATCTCTAACCTGCCTTCGGGGACGTTTGAACGAGACGCAAGGGGAGAAGACTCGGCTGCACAAGACGTGACGGGAAGCTCGCCGCAGCCGCAGATTCAAACGCAGGAGTCGGATCATCAAGGACTGGTAATGCACTCTTTGAAGAGAACATGGGAGGACCAGAAGGAGCTTTATCGAGCTCCCTTCAAGCCTTCCAACTTTAAGCGCTGGTGCTAGGAGGAACGGCAGCACTTTTGGCAACGGACCGAAACATTGAGAAACACATCGGCAATGCACATTCCACGTTTTACCAAACCACGTCCGACGTTGCGATCGCCGGGCTGGGAGCGACGCTGGGTGGAGTGTGGATATGGGGCATCAAGGGCGATCATCCGCACGCCAAAGAAACGGGAGTGTTGGAGTTGGAAACGTTGGTTAACACATTCCTGATCTACACACCGATGCAGTTACTGGCGGCACGGGAACGCCCGGACGAAGGAAACGGGAATGGAAATTTTTGGAAGCACCACAACATCAACACTTCATTTCCCGGTGGACACGCTATGTTCACCTTCGCGATGGCGACGGTAGTGTCACACGAATATCCGCAAAAGTGGGTGCAGGCGCTGGCCTATTCGGCAGCAACCATCGTGACGGTCACCCGGTTCATGGCCCGGGATCACTGGTCGTCGGACATGTTTGTAGGATCAGCGCTGGGAATCGGAATCGGGGCTCATATCTTTCATGCGCACTGCAATCCGGATTTAAGCGATTCGTGCGAACACCACGTTCGGTGGATCTTCTGATGCCATTTGGGAGACGAGTCTGGATAGTTTACGAAATCACGCCTTTTCGCTCAGAACGGTCGTGAGTGAAAAGCGATAATGTTACGCCAACGCCAGGAACACTGCCAGGTTAGAAATCGTTGATTTCAGGGGAAGGGGTTAGGCGATCGGATGAGCCGAGCGCAGCAGTTCCGAGGTTGAGAAGAATCAGCAACTACTTTTCTTTGTGACTGTTTGATGGAAGGTTTCATCGATCAAAACCTGACGATCCCATTGTTGCGTACCTGCATCCAAACATCAAATTCTGATTTCATCAAGGAGGAGCAATGATCGAACGGAACATTACTTTGCCGGAAATGATTCTTTGGACCGGTACGCGTGTCGCCCTTGGCGCGGGCATAGGCATGTTGATTTCAAGGGGCCTTAGCAAGGACGCCATGAAGGCAGCGGGATTAGCTCTGACGGTCGTTGGAGGGTTTACGACGATCCCACTGGCGATCTCCATTATGGGGAAGAAAGATTTGACCCGGCCTGAAATCCGGTCAGTCGCTTAACTGCCGCTAGCAGGCGACTGCACCCTCGGAAGCGCGTCGAAGGTCAGGC
>Ga0070712_100002476_pt1 | contig 11375 bp, 9 predicted proteins | sample LARL81metaG_FD_71396 | JGI IMG/M metagenome (GOLD analysis project Ga0070712, IMG submission 71396) | Corn, switchgrass and miscanthus rhizosphere microbial communities from Kellogg Biological Station, Michigan, USA - LAR L8-1 metaG | ecosystem: Host-associated > Plants > Roots > Rhizosphere ...
CACTCTGTCGTATACAGGCTAGATATAAATCCTTTTAAGAAGATCCAAGGGTATCTTTGTTATGGTATGTATGTACTCTGTAATTGGGTGATTGAGTAAAAAATACCTCCTAAAACAGGTATTGATCATTCAAGACATCTCAATTTAAGTGATTCATATGCATGTTTTCAATATTCCTATCTATATACTGCTCTTTGTAATTATAATAATAAAATATCAAGGCATCTATTATTTATTTAATGATAGTATACTTATTAAAAAGTAAGGACATGTTCAATTACGATATCCCATTTTCCTAAATAGCATATCAACTCGAGATCTCATACACACGTTTGCTTATAAGGAGATTTACAGCAAACACAATAGCGTCTTTTTAGACCAACTCACGTTATAAATTAACATTTAGACGGGGTAGATCGGAGAAAGTTGTCTGAAAGGATTAGAACCTATCCGAAAAGTAGTTGATTTTAATTGAGTTATATGCAAACTGCCTTTAATCAATAAAGCTAAGCTGTATTGCACTTTTTTGAGCTGTATTGATATCAGAGGTCATAGGAGTTGATTTCTCCTGCTCTATACCTGACGTGATGTGGGATAGGATCATTACATTGCTTCAGTCACCATCAATACTTAGAAGGAAGAAAAAGAAGAATGGTAGTCCAGGAATGGATGACACGAAGGCTATGAGTGCTATATTCTACATCCTACGTACAGGCTGTCAGTGGAATGCTCTACCTAGAAGTCTAGATAAAGTCTTTGTGCTTCTAGTACTGTACATGATGGATTCCAGGAGTGGAGGAAAGCAGGTGGATTCAGGCGTATGTGGATCGACGGATTGTCAGTATACGATAGAACTAATAGAATAGACTAGAAATGGCAGGCTATGGATGGCGTTATCACAAAGGCACCTCTTGGGGGAAATAAGCACAGACCAAATCCCACAGACAGAAGCAAATCAGGTACTACGCGTAGCATATTGGTAGATGGTAAAGGAGTCCCTATCGGCGTATTTATAGATACTGCTAATAGACATGACATGAAAATGAGTAAAGCAACACTTCAGAGCATAGTAATCTATAGACCTAAGCCAACAATCAGATCAAAGCAGCACAAGTGTCTTGACAAGGGTTACGACTTTCCAGAAGTATACGAATTACTGGAAGAATGTGGATATACAATTCATATATATCCCATTGAGGAGAGAGAAAAATAGAAGCAGCAAAGGGATACCTAGATACAGAGCTAGAAATTGGAGTGTTGAAAGAACTGACTCTTGGATGAACAGGTTTAGAGGGGTTGTTAATTAGATGGGAGAAAAGGGTACAAGGGAAGTTGTTTGAGACACGGTCGTGTAACATTTGCTGCGCCGATTGTGACCACACCGGGTTATGCATTTTATTCAAATTCGTCTTACCACAACAGCCTATATTTGTGAGCCAAATACGTTTCATATCGCTGTTTTCAGAAAATAGCAAATCGGGGCCAAATACAGGTTGGATGTTATGGGATGATAGCTTAATACAGTCTGTGGGTATTGATAATGACTCTTAGGCCTTGGTAGAGCAATACTTACATATACTAGCCCACTTAGTTTATCATGTTAACGCTATATTCCATAGCTATTTGTGCATAAAGAAAGGCAGAATTACTCATTGTGTGGATATCCAAATTACGTGGATTGGCTCTCATAATGAATAACTCTGATAGATTCCAAAGTTGTATCATTTAGAAATTGAGTGTAGTTTTAACGATTCCTTTTGGTAGGAATCCTGTTATCAATAGTCGAGTTGGTCCTAACCACATGAATACAGGACAGGATACTCAAACATCAACATATACAATAAATATCATTTACAACACTAAAGACATCTGAGGCTGGATCTGTGCATCTATCTCTCTGTCAACAACATGATCGCTTCCTTTTACTCAAAATTGTTGAATTGGTTTTGGATATATTTCTCGGAATTGATGTTAGAAAATTGGAACAATGCATTGACAGCGTTAGCTCTGTAGATGTTTTCCCATATCCAAATATAACTCGTGCAACACTCAATATTGTCTGCACCAATACCATCATACCAAAGTTAATACGGTTGCTATATTTCAGTAATATTTATTATTTTGAGATGATTGTGGAAATATATCATCAGATAATGGATCATGAAGTCCAGCGATTTTGAAAACAAGGCCTATTTTGATAAAATTTCTAACACAATAAAAGATCTATCCTCTATCACCGATACTACACTTTACCTACAGCAGATGGTATCTTTAAGTTCATTATTAAGCAACTTTGATCAGAATTTAAATAATTCATTTTCAACCATTGATGAAAATGCACAGGATCCCAGCTACTTTATAGCTGCCTACTTCGATACCAATAATTTAGCCGAGGCCTTATGGGTGTATAGGATAATAAGGTCATTAACTAGGTACATCCTTCTTTCAGACAGATATTATGAGACGGGGAATGAGGGATGTGTTTTGCTCGTAAAGCGAGCGCGTGAATTAATAAATGGATTGCTCCAATTCGAATCCGATGCACAACATCTGATTTATTCTGTAGATTATTTATTAGAGCAGTTTTCAGCGTTTTGGAGGTTTGAGCAGATTATAAAGCGTCGTATACTTGGAAATCATAGTTTCTCCTATACAGAACTAAAACATTTTATTCTATCTAAATCTTCAGATGCATCATTAGTCTACGCAAAGGTATTGGATGCGAAGCTGCCTAGCTTTAATGAAAATGTCGGTTTAGTTCTTCATTATAATCAGGCCTTGCTTGATATACTAGACGACTGGGAGGATATAGAGGACGATGTTCAGGAGGATATGCCAAATGTCTTTATTATGTCCGCTGTTGGAAACATTCCGTACGACAAAATAAAAGCATCTGGACGCGAATTAATTAGGAAAGTTGTTTTGAATGGAACCAACCTATCGGGAGGCCCTATTAGCAGGCTAGTGAACCACCTTCATGCCTGCAGCAAGAGCGTTTCTGTTCCTGAAAGCTTTGCTTTCCTAAAAACCTTATCAGATTGTCACGCTCATACATTGGGAAGGAGCCTATCTTTAGGAATTTGTTGATAAATATGTTCCTTTTTCAGTGTCATGTTTAGTTGTCCTCATCCTCATTCAACTATCAAAAATCGGTAGGTGTGGATCACGAAAATTTGCATAAGATGGTGATATTGGGACTACAAGATAGTTAATCTTAGACGAGAGAAGATCCAGAAGTACTAATAGTATCAGTTTTATACTAATGTTTGTATAACCTTACCAAATAACTAGGTATAGTCAGAGAAGTTCTATATCCTTTTCCGTGATGCCAAAATATGGAGCTACATGCTATCTGAGAATGACACCCAATAGAATTAGAGATAAGCAATGGAGAAGTGAACATAAAATAGTGATACTAAGAGCAGGTAAGGCATAATTCACTAACAAGATTTACAATCGTCAGGTTGATGTTATTAAAGCATTATTTTGGTTGCTGAACCTCTTAAAACAGCACTATTTGAAGAATCCGATCAAAAATCAACAAACTAAAGCCATTATTTTTATCTTCTAAAAAATAAATAATGACCCGAAGCATCAGGCGCTTCAGGATTGCAAATTCGGTTTAAGCTTTCCTGCTACAATACCCAGAGGATACTTAATTGTATCCACTCTTAGAATCACATTTCCGGAGAGGATGTCTTTTACGAGTGTTGCCATGTCCTTCGGTGCGCGTATGAAATCAGCAGAGGTGAAATTTCCTGCTAGAGTTGCCGTCTTCGCCTGACCACTCAATCCCTTCTGTGTGGAACTTCTTAAGACGACTATATCATCAGCTCTACCCCCTGTTGTATGAGAAACTGTTATATCTTTGACGTTATCCACGGGTCCACCTGTAACTTTATATGACATGGTTTTTCCGTCACCCACTAAAGCAAGTTCAGCTTTTCCAGTAGCAGTAGTCTTTACCGGAGGGTATACATTTTCGCCATTTAGCACTGCAACGAAATGAGTCGTACCAGCGTTAGATCCGTTAGTCGATTGTGCGAATAAGGTTGGAGATATGTTTGTACCAGCGGTTCCAGTGAGCATTGCTAGTGAGGCTAGTAAATATTAGCAGTTTATGGACATTCATAGTCGAGTATACGCCCAGGTTAGTATATATGCATATTGTCAACCGTTCTCATATGAATTGATCTCCTGGCGAGGAATGTTTGGAAATTATGATCGATAAGAAATTTCCAACTGGACTAGTTCCGATCGTGCTAGGAAAGTTTATTATTCTACCTTTATAGATATGATATATAAGTTGTCACAGGAGAGATTTTAAATTAAGCGCGGTGTAGCAATATTAATAGCTGGTGGAGTCCTTTTGCTTGTTGGTCTAGCGATAATATTCAGTTCAATCACTTCACTTGTTAATTTGGCTGATTCGATACCCCAAATCTCCGCAAAGGATTTAATCAAATCAAGTTTGGGAAATTTCGCGAAGGGTAACCAGACTAGTATGAGAGTAAATTTGGAAAAAATTGGATACGAGATAGCTCTCGATTCCTTTGGAATTCTGGTGAGCATAATACTTCTAGTCAATAGTGTAATTGCCTTCGTGGCAGGGATTATTCTGGTCATATATGACCGGAGATCCAAGAATCTTGTCCCTGTCAAGTGATCTCGATAGCAAGTTATAGCAGGTTCAGATCATTAATACCTGCTTACTACCGCGGGCTAATTTAATGAAACGCCTAAAATATGTTCTAGTGGATGCCCATGGCGGTTGTTAAATATTATTTTGACACAAATAGACTTTGGCATGGATTTCCATACCCAACGTCATCGTATTTCATATCATATGATCTTTACTGTTGGCAACTTCCAATAATCTTCTTAGATTTGACATATTTTATATCTGATATGAGCTTTTTCTCATATAAGAGTACTGGATTATGGTAACAATTCATTATTATCTGATACGAATTACACTCAAATAAGGTGGATCAAAAATCCAGGATGGCCATAAGTTTGGCCTAACTACGTTTAATAAACTTTATTAACAACATTTACGCTTCAAAATCATGAGAGGAAGATGGGCTTCAGCGGCGATAGGAGCGGGAGTAGCTAGGAGGCGCGCTGGAGCTGCGATGGACCAACAGGCCCAAGCAAATGATGCACAACAACAACAAGCACAACGACAAATAGAAGCGCAGCAAAGACAGATAGAAGCACTACAACAACAAAAACAACAACCACAATCCCAATCCCAGCCCCAGTCACAGCAGGAAGATATCACACAAAAGTTGCAAAAATATGCTGATCTCCATCAAAAAGGGATACTATCTGATGAGGAGTTTCAGAAACTCAAGGCGGATTTACTATCCAAGATGTAACATTCAAGCCGCGATTAGACGGATGGTTATAATCTCTACCGTGCGATTTTTTAACGTGCATATGTCTATGCTATGAAATAATTTACCTAAAATTTTTTCGGAATCTATTTGAATATCCCTCAAATGGACGCCGTAGACCTTGATTTCCAACTCTTTCACACTAAGTAGAATAATTGAGTTGCTATACATAAAGCAATAGCACTCGTCTTTAAAAATCACAGACTACACGATCTAGTTTTCCTACCTGTCTAATAATATCCAACAATTTAGCGGGCTCAATAAACTATGTTTTTATAAGAATAAGGACGATAATAATGACTATTACTCCAATAAACAGGGTCAGTTCTTCCTGCGTAGATAGAATTATTTTGTGATGAGTAAAAATAGCCCTAGAGGATGTATAACGACATTGTACGGGTTGATCCTAAATTGACAATCCAGATAAAAACAGAAAGCTACCTTTTAATTCTATGATTTTTGGGCCAAGTCAGACAAGTCAGCTGTAGTCCATGCTTCCTTGATTTTGTCTCCCTCAAAATAGAAAATATCGATCCCTTGAGCCTCAAACTTCTTATGAGTGGCAGGAAAGTCAGCAAAATCTTTTTCATGCGTAGCTTTTAAGCTCCACCTCATGGCGAGCTTATTTTGTTCTCCAAAATCATCTAATATGGTGATCTTCATGTCTGGAAATGCGTCAAGGTCTTCGGTCACCCAACGTTTGAATTCCTCCAGGCCTTTGACCTCTTCTGCCACTCCATGGTAAATTATATCAGGAGTAACATAATTCTCTGACAACTCTGTTTTCTTCGAATTAAATATATCTTCAACAAATCTTCGAGCTATTGTCTTATTTTGTGTAAACGACATGATCTATAACGAACATATGTTACCATTAAGGATTGCTATTTGTTATTTGAAATTATGCTCAGACTCCGAAAAAGTAAATCGAAATTGATGACACAAACGAGCAGGAGTAGACATATGTTCTGTGAATTATAAATTACTGTAATGAGATCTTTAGCTGATAAGCACATTAGCCTACAAGACAAAAATGAAGAGGAAATTAATGAGTGGAAGACAAAGTATACTTTTCACCGCTGTTTTGGAAAGGATTCCTGTTAGAAACCTAAAAAGGTGTTACCATCTTGTCACCCCCTTATCCTGTAAGATCTGTACTAATCATACAATAAAATTGTGCTTAATAGGGGAAGAAAGGGCTACTGATCTCGTCAGATATTGATGTAAGTTATCTCACTTTGATTTACCTATATGTAAAAACAGTCTAGAATGTTGGGCAAAAACGTAACGAATCTCTTAAATAAGTGGCATTCCAGACCTACAATATTAATGACGGCCAGTTCAGAAAAGAAGAAAAGTACTTTTACTCAGGAATTCTTTGACTTCCTTAAGACTTTCGGAGTAATCGGACTTGCAATTGCCTTCGTAATTGGACAGGCAGCATCTGCACTGGTAAATGCTTTTGTTAAGGACATAATTGATCCGCTTATAGGCCTGTTTCTCCCAGCTGGTAGCTTGGCAGCGCTAACAATAAAAGTTCCAAACCTGGCCGGAACAACAACAGTTTTCAGATACGGTGATCTTATTTCGAATATCATTAACTTCCTAGTAATAGCATTAGTAGTCTTTTTTGCGTACAAGCAGCTCTCAAAATATAATATCGTTGAAGACAAGACTAAAGGAGAAAAGAAATAACATGTTCTTAATATGACTAAAAAACAGCGCCTTCTTGTTGTGATATTTTCATCATAGATTCACCGACTTGAAGGGAGTAGTAATTAATTCAGCAAGCTTTGTCATGCATTATAAAGTTGGATGCAAAATGATTCCATATCTATTCATATTTCTGATTTTATTAGGTCAAAAGAATAAATACGGAATCTGTAATTAATCTTTATTAAATAGGCCTAAGCTAGGTACTGTGAGAGAATTCTACTGCAAGCCAAATAATGTGATATTGGTTTTATAAATTAGTCGAGTGTATTTATTTAACTGTCCACTGTGTAAAAAATTAGGGTATCTAGTTGCCTTAATACTTATATATATACATAACGTAACAATGTTCATTGGTTTGGAACGTTCACGCTCTGCTTACAGAGCTGGGTATTGATTATTACTGTTCGTATGAAAAATCAGGAAATGAGGATACCTCAATTACAGTAAATGGTATAGCCCCGCTTAATAACGCATCTTCACACGATCTCGCATTTTGTTCATCTGAGGGAGACGAAGCAGTCATGGCTATCTCCAGATCGGGTGCGGGCGTCATTTTTTGCAAAAAAAGTATGGAGTCACTTTTGTCTCCGATACAGAAAAAAAGACAACAGCAATGTCTGATATTTCTGGGAAACCCAAGGTTGGCTATGATGCGTATTATTAAGATGATCTATAAGGGACAACAAAAGGAATCAATTGGAGTTTCGCCGAAAGCAGTAGTATCAGAAACAGCCAAAATAGGTAAGAACTGTTCTATAGGTGAATACAGTTTTATCGGTAATAATTGCGAAATCGGTGACAATACAACAATATATGATAGAGTTAGCATTTTACAAAATACTAGGATTGGCAGGAATTGTGTTATTCAGCCGGGAGTAGTGATTGGCGCCGACGGCTTCGCTTACGAGAGACATCCTGAAACGATGGAACTTGAAAGATTTCCACACATAGGTGGAGTTGAAATAGGAAACGATGTCGAAATATGTTCCAATTGCTCCATAGCGCGTGGGTCTCTCTCAAATACCGTTATAGGTAACGGCACAAAATTAGACGCCTTAGTCCATGTGGCTCATAACGTGGAGATAGGGAGAAACTGCGCCTTAACTGGTGGTGTTATTATTGGTGGTAGCACAATCATAGGCGATACATGTTGGTTTGGACTTAATTCAACTTTAAAACATAAAATAAAGATAGGAAACAAGGTTATTGTGGGTTCAGGAGCATCAGTTATTGGTAACATAGAAGATGAAGATATAGTTGCTGGCGTACCGGCCAAGTCTATAAAACATAAAGTAAGATCAAGCCAGCTATTTCTTATGGGCGGACAGGTATCTAGACGAAAATCTAAAAGTACTATTAATATAGCTGAACAGTTGAAAGCGGCTTGATCTGTACATACCGAGTGCGCTTACCATCCTATCAATACTTATATCAGATAATACTTTAAGAATCTAAATTATGGATAAGATAAGGTGTTGATTCGTGAAGAACGGAAAAGCATGTAATATATTCACAGTCATGTGTTGGGGCAGAATGATAATAGCCCTCGTAGTGGCCTTTATTTTAATAGTAATGATTTTTTTGAGCAGCGGTAATGGTTATTTTGGGGATATACATGGACAGAAGACCTTGAAATCATCAGCTCATAAAACCTCACCAGCTGCCACCGTGGCTGCTCTGTCAAAAGCCTCTCCTGCGCCAGCATCACCAAAAGGTAAGATACCAACCCTAGTAAATGAAAAGGATAGTCAAAACCTATCTATCCAGCGCTTTTTTAGGGGTCTCGTCTATCCTTCTAATATGGCTTTTTTAGGTCCTAATGATATTTTGGTTACTGAAAAAACGAATGGTACCGTTATGAGAATAATAAATGGAACAATGCTCAAGGAGCCTCTACTTGATCTCAATGTTGCAGTAAGCGACGAAAGAGGTATGTTGGGAATTGCTGTTTCTAAAGAGAGCAAACTTCCTAGATATGTATTCGTATACTTTACTGGGTCACAAACAAAGGACGGTGACGATTTACAAGGTAAGAAACCTACTGGTAATTTTCTGTATAGATATGAGCTAGAGAATAATAAACTAGTAAATGGAAAATTACTTCTTGATTTACCCGCAGCTCCAGGGCCTCATCATAACGCCGGAAAAATCTTGATCGGACCAGATAATAACGTATACGTTGTTATCGGAGATGTTGATGGGAGCAGAACGTACACACAAAATGTAGGTAATGGTCCACCATCTGATGGCACGAGTATAATATATCGAATTACACAAGACGGGAAGCCAGTGGGCAATGGAATTCTTGGTACAACTAGTCCTGTAAATAAGTATTATGCCTACGGCATTCGGAATAGTTTTGGCTTGGATTTTGATCCTCTAACAAAAAAATTATGGGATACCGAAAATGGACCTGGCTTCGGCGATGAGATAAACCTAGTAGAACCAGGGTTCAATAGTGGCTGGGTCAAGGTTCAAGGGTTTTGGATTCCGCAAACATATTTTGGTGGGCCTGTTGCTACAACACCTCCAGCAGGCTTGGTAGACTTTGGGGGAAAAGGAAAATATAGTCCTCCTGAATTTGTTTGGAATCAGACTGTGGGCGTTACAGCTATAAAGTTCCTAAACTCCGACAAACTGGGACAGCAATATCAAAACACAATATTTGTAGGTGATATAAACAATGGTAATATTTATCATTTTGAACTGAACAAGAATAGAACATCGCTCCTCCTCAATAGTTCACTAGCCGATAAAATAGCAAATACTACGGAGGAACGCAATAAAGTGGTGTTCGCTAAGGGATTTGCTGGTATATCAGACATTGAAGTTAGTCCATATGATGGATACTTGTATATCCTCACATTTCACAAAAGTCAGGGTTCTATATATAGAATTGTGCCACATACCGATAAATCCCAACAAAATTGAAGCAGTTAATGTAAAGATTTGAAAGACTAGCGATACCTTTAAAGGTAAACTGGCAAAGAGTCTCGCAGATCTCAAATCAGTACTATTTTTAGTGAAGCGTTCGGTACAGTCAGAGACAGAAGTTGGGTCTAATATTCAATATCTAAACGTTCTAACCTTTGACACAACAATTTATCGGATCATACCAAGCTCGGGCCAAGAGCAGGCGAGAGGAAAATGGCCAACGAGATACTTAGTTTATTCCAAAATTATCCTTATAACGGTGGCGCGACAAATAAATATCAGTGAAGGATCGATATTATTTATTCTTTTTTTATAGAAACGCTTCTGAACTTATTAAGTAAGGAGCCATGAAAGATTCTGTCAATTTCATATAAGACTCTCTAGTAATTACTATTTAGTTATCGCCTATTCAATAATGTATTAACTAGATTTGCCTATTTTTTTGCAATCTGGTCCAGACCAACACGTAAGCTGTATTATACAATTCGTAGGTGTTATTTGGTTTTTCTTGTGAGTTACTCTTTCTTCGGGTTCGCCCCCCTTCTTCTTCCGATGATTTTATTGATATTTGAAGTCATTTGGGATTTAAAGACCGCACTTAGAACAGAAAAATTGAAGCTAGAGTTTGTTGTCTATTTCTGGTATTGCCACAAAGTCTCTTCAGTTTAGTACCATAAAAAATCTGAATTTTTGTCATACATTAAAAACTCAAGCCAATTAATTGACTACATTATCGATTTAACCAGTTTTAACGTAAATATAATTGGTGCTTTCATTATAGCCTAGATCAGACATAGGTATTACTTTAATTCCATTATCGTGTAAATATTTCATCTCTGACGCAAACAGTTCAACATCAGTACTTGAAGGCCCTTTTGAGTCATCTATACTGTGATAAGCAATTACAGGTATGGCGTCGATAAAGCCCTTCATATTATTATATCCAGTTTGAGAATTTATCTGCTCTTTAAATTTCTCAAATAATAGCGAATCGTTGTGAAGATAAGTTCGATCCAGTGTATTCTGACTCCTCTCTCTTATGGAATATCTATTTGCATAATTTAATGTCCCATTATTAGTGTAGGTGCTGCAGTCGGTTTGTTTGTGTGTGATGTATCCATCACAGCGTAAAAATATTAGATCAGCAAAGCCATTATCTGCAAACCCATAATATTTGCTGATAATTTTAATAGCACTAGAATTGTTCCATGCATCACCATGTACAACTGCAAAAATATTAGGACTAATGTTGTGACTTTCTAAACAGCGTTTCGAGCCTCCAATTTCGAATTCTAGATCTTTAGCTCCTAATTGGTTAAGATCTCG
>Ga0070712_100002477_pt1 | contig 11374 bp, 9 predicted proteins | sample LARL81metaG_FD_71396 | JGI IMG/M metagenome (GOLD analysis project Ga0070712, IMG submission 71396) | Corn, switchgrass and miscanthus rhizosphere microbial communities from Kellogg Biological Station, Michigan, USA - LAR L8-1 metaG | ecosystem: Host-associated > Plants > Roots > Rhizosphere ...
CCGCTCTCCGCCGAGCACAACGAGATCCTGTTCATCATCGTGCATCAGGTGTCCGAGCTGTGGATGCGCCTGATGCTGCACGAGCTCACCGCCGCCATGGCGTGCGTGCGCAAGGATGACCTGGATCCGGCGCTGAAGATGCTGGGACGCATCTCGCGCACCCAGACGCAGCTGATCTCGGTGTGGAACGTGCTCTCCACGCTCACGCCGTTCGAGTACTCCGCGTTCCGCAATGCGCTCGGGCGTTCTTCAGGTTTCCAGTCGCTGCAGTACCGCCTGCTGGAATTCCTGTTCGGCAACAAGAACGCCGACATGATCAGCGTGCACCAGCGCGATCCGCAGGCCTACGCGACGCTGCGGCGCGCGCTCGAGGCCCCGTCGCTGTACGACGAGGTGCTGCGCCTGCTCAGTCGTCGCGGTTACGAGATCGCCGAAGACTACCTCACGCGCGATTTCAGCCAGCCCTACCGCGCCAGCAAGCAGGTGGCGGGCGCGTGGCTCAACGTGTACCACAACGCCGAGCACGAGCAGGGCTGGGACCTGTACGAGCTGGCCGAGCGGCTCGTGGATCTGGACCACAACTTCCAGCTGTGGCGCTGCCATCACCTGAAGACGGTCGAGCGCATCATCGGCTACAAACCCGGCACCGGTGGCACCGGCGGGGTGTCCTACCTCGCCAAGGCGCTGGAACTGAAATTCTTCCCGGAGCTGTGGCAGATCCGCACGTCGATGTAAGGGTCCGAGGCCACCGGGCATTTATCTCCAGCTTGCTCGCGGAATGCCGTAACGCGCCGCCGCGGCGCGCGCGGCGCGGCGGCCGTTCACCAGCAGCGGCCGGTCGGCCATCCGCAGGTGCGGCACGTCACTGCCCGAGTTGCCGTACGCGGCGAACAGCCGCCGTGGGTGCTGGGCCCGCAGCTGTTCCACACAGCGCACCTTTTCTTCGCCGCGCCGGTTCGGGGTGCTCAGGCGGCCCACCAGGACGTCGCCGTCCCATTCCAATCCGGTGCAGACTGACTGCGCGAACCCCAGTGCGCGGCCGATCTGCGGCACATAGAGGTCGGTGCTGGCGCTGAGCAGCACCAGGAAATCCGCGTGCGCGCGGTGGTACTCGAGGCGTTTCAGCGCATCGGCGAACATGCCGCGCACCAGCAGCCGCTGCACGAAGCGAGCCGTCCAGGCCTCCAGTTCGGCGCGCCGCCGGCCGCCCAGGCTCATGCGGATGAAGGCGGACTTCAGCGCCCCGTGGTCGGCCCGCCGCAGCAGGAACAGCACGCAGGCCGGCACGACGCCCAGCAGCCGCGGCAGGCGCGCCGGATGGCGCAGCAAGAATCCCATGACGTAGGGCAACAGGGTGTCGCGGCGCGTGAGCGTGCCGTCAAGATCAAACACGGCCACGAGCGGGTCGCGGGTGCGCCCGGACGCGGGGGCGCGCCGCTCCACCGGCGCCGTGGAATCCGTCAGGCTGCGCTGCCTGCCGCGGCCAGCTGCCGCAGCACGTACTGCAGGATGCCGCCGTGGCGGTAGTACTCGCGCTCCTTGGGCGTGTCGATGCGCAGGCGTGCCGTGAACACGATCGCCTCACCCTGATCGGGGGTGGCCGTGACCGTGACTTCCCGGGCATCCCCGCGCCGCAGACCCTCGATTGCGAAGACCTCGCGCCCAGTGAGCCCCAGTGACTTGGCGCTCTGGCCGCTCTGGTATTGCAGCGGGGCGACGCCCATGCCGATCAGGTTCGAGCGATGGATGCGCTCGAAACTCTCCGCGATCACCGCCTTGATCCCGAGCAGCATCGTGCCCTTGGCGGCCCAGTCACGCGAGGAGCCGGTGCCGTACTCGCGTCCTGCGAGCACCACGAGGGGCGTGCCCTCCTTCTTGTAGCGCATGGCCACGTCGTATATCGAGGCCTGCTCGCCATCGGGCAGATGCACGCTGAAGCCGCCCTCGACGCCGGGAACCAGGAGGTTGCGCAGCCGGATGTTGGCGAACGTGCCGCGCATCATCACTTCATGATTGCCGCGCCGGGCGCCGTAGGAATTGAAGTCCTTCGGCTCGACACCCTGCTCCACGAGGTAGCGCGCCGCGGGGCTGGTCTTGGAGATGTTGCCGGCGGGTGAGATGTGGTCGGTCGTGACCGAGTCGCCCAGCAGCGCCAGCACGCGCGCGCCGCGCACATCTGCCAGTGCCGGCGGCGTCATGGTCATGCCCTCGAAGTAGGGCGGGTTCTTCACGTAGGTGGACTTTGCATCCCAGCTGTACAGCTTGCCGGCCGGCACCTTGATGCTCGCCCAGTTGGCATCACCCTGGAAGACACTTGCGTAGCTGTGACGGAACATCTGCGAATCGATCGAGCGCCGCAGTGTCTCCTGCACTTCCATGTCGCTTGGCCAGATGTCGGCGAGGTACACCGGCTTGCCGTCGGCACCGGCGCCGAGTGGCTCGCTGGTGAGGTCGATGTCCACGGTGCCGGCAAGCGCGTACGCCACCACGAGCGGCGGGGAGGCGAGGAAATTCATGCGCACTTCCGGGTGCACGCGCCCCTCGAAGTTGCGGTTGCCCGAGAGGACCGCGGCGGCGGTGAGATCACCGGCCTTGACGGCCGCCGAGATTGCCGGCTTGAGTGGTCCTGAGTTACCGATGCAAGAAGTACACCCGTAGCCGACGAGGTCGAACCCCACCGCTGCCAGATCCTCCAGCACGCCGGCCTTGGTGAAGTATTCCGTCACGACGCGCGAGCCGGGGGCCAGGCTGCCCTTCACCCACGGCTGCGCCTTGAGGCCGCGCGCGCGCGCCTTGCGCGCCAGCAGTCCGGCGCCGAGCATCACGGACGGGTTGGAGGTATTGGTGCAGCTGGTGATGGCGGCGATCAGCACGGCGCCGTCCTTGAGTTCGAACTGCTGCCCGTCCAGCGTGACCGCGGCGCTGCCGCTGGCCGCGCTGCGCGCGGCGCGCTCAGTGGCCGCCTTCCTGGCGCTGGCCTCATAGACCTTCTTCATGCCGGTCAAGGGCACGCGATCCTGCGGCCGGCTCGGGCCCGCCAGGCTGGGCACCACGGTACCAAGATCGAGTTCCAGCTCATCGGTGTAGCGCGCGGCCTGCGCGCCCTGGTTGCGCCACATGCCCTGGGCCTTCGCATAGGTGCTGACGAGCTCGATGCGCTCGCGCGAGCGTCCGGAGAGCTCCAGGTAGCGCACCGTCTCCCCGTCAATCGGGAAGAGGCCACAAGTGCTGCCGTATTCAGGTGCCATATTGGCGATGGTGGCGCGGTCGGCGAGCGGCAGATTCGCAAGACCGTCACCGAAGAACTCGACGAACTTGTCCACCACGCCCTTCTTGCGCAGCATCTCGGTGACGGTGAGCACCAGGTCGGTCGCCGTGGCGCCTGGCTTGAGCTGTCCTTCGAGCCGGAAGCCGATGACCTGCGGGATCAGCATGGTCACGGGCTGCCCCAGCATGGCTGCCTCCGCTTCGATGCCACCCACGCCCCAGCCGAGCACGCCCAGGCCGTTGATCATCGTGGTGTGCGAGTCGGTGCCGACCAGGGTGTCCGGATAGGCGCGCCGCACCCCGTTGCTCTCCGCATCGAAGATCACGCGTCCGAGATATTCCAGGTTCACCTGGTGCACGATTCCGGTGCTGGGGGGCACGACGGAGAAGTTCTGGAACGCGGTCTGACCCCAGCGCAGGAATTCGTAGCGCTCGCGGTTGCGGGCGAATTCAATGGCGGTGTTGGCCGCCAGGGCCCCCGCAAAGCCGTACTCATCGACCTGCACGGAGTGATCGATGACGAGCTCGGCGGGATTGAGCGGGTTGACGCGCTGCGCGTCGCCGCCGAGCCGTACGATCGCCTCGCGCATCGCGGCAAGGTCCACCACGCAGGGGACGCCCGTGAAGTCCTGCAGGATGACGCGCGCCGGCGTGAAAGCGATCTCATGCGAGGGCGCCGCCGCCGGATTCCATTCCAGGAGCGCTTCGATGTCCGCGCGCGTGACGCTCACGCCGTCCTCGAAGCGCAGCAGATTCTCCAGCAGAATCTTCAGCGAGTAGGGCAGACGTGCGAGCTTTTCCTGTGGCAGCGCCGCCAGGCTCCAGATCTCGTAGGAGCGATCCGCGGCAGTCAGTGTGGAGCGCGCCCGGAAACTGTTCGTCATGCGTACCTCCGCTGTGAGCCGCCAATTATATCGGGCGGCTACGCTGGCTGCTGCCTTAAGGCTTAGGCCGCGGCGACGGAACGGCGGGCACTGGCGGTCACGGTGCCGATGACCGCGCCACCGAGGCAGCGCTCGCCCTCGTAGGCGACGGCATACTGACCGGGCGTGACCGCGCGTTGCTCGTGCTCGAAGCTGACGCGCATCGTGCCGTCCGCGTGCGGTTCAAAGCGCGCCGCCTGGTCCGCCTGGCGGTAGCGCACCTTCACGCCGGCGGCGAAGGCGGCGCGGCGCGGCGCGGCGAGCCAGTGCCAGGTTTCGGTGCAGAGCGCCGTGCTGAACAGCTGCGGGTGCTCGTGCCCCTGCACGACGATGAGGCGGTTGCGGGCGGCGTCCTTGGCGGCCACGTACCAGGGCTCCTCGGGACGGCCGGGGCGGCCACCGATGTTGAGCCCGGCGCGCTGCCCGAGCGTGTAAAAGGCAAGTCCCTCGTGCGTGCCGAGGAGCTCCCCGTCCACGGACTCGATCGCGCCGGGTGATTTGCTGACGAAACGCCCCAGGAACTCCCTAAACGGGCGCTCGCCGATGAAGCAGATGCCCGTGCTGTCGGGCTTGTCATGCACGGCAAGCCCGGCGCGCCGCGCGCGCTCGCGCACGGCTGCCTTCTCCAGCTCCCCGAGTGGCATGAGGGTGTGCGTGAATTGCCCGGGCGGCACGGCGGCCAGGAAGTAGCTCTGGTCCTTGGCGGCATCGCGCGCCTTGAACAGTCCCATGCCCTCCGGGGCGGGCAGCAGGCGCGCATAGTGGCCGGTGGCGAAACAGTCAGCGCCCAGCCGGCGTGCCCACGCCAGGCCCACGCCAAACTTGATTTCGCGATTGCACAGCACGTCCGGATTGGGCGTGCGGCCGGCCGCGTGCTCGTGCAGAAAGTGGGCAAACACGCGCTCGCGGTAGGCGCGGGCGAAGCTCGCCCGGTGCAGCGGGACGCCCAGTTCGTCGGCCACCGCGCGTGCGTCCTGGAAATCCTGCGCGGCCGTACAGTAGGCGTCGTCGTCCTCGTCCCAGTTGTTCATGAAGAGCCCCTGGACCTCCCAGCCGGCTTCCTTCAGCAACAGCGCCGCCACTGCCGAGTCCACCCCGCCGGAAAGAGCGACGATGACGCGCGCGCCCGCGGCGGCGCGTGGCAGGGGGGTGGAGTCGTGCATGGGCGCAATTCTAGCGCAGCGGCCGTGGCGCGGGCTCGCGGGGTACCTACAGGCGCACGGTGGGAGCGACGGCGGCGGCGCTGTGCAGGTCCAGCTGTGCCACGCCCTGCAGGGGGCGCTGCTCGCCGGCGAGATAGTCCGCGACGCAGCGCAGGACCAGGGGACTGCGCAGGCGGCCCTCGCGCTCCTTGAGTTCCGTTTGCGAGAGCCAGTGCGTGCGCACGATGCCGCGGTCCAAAGGCTGCGCGGCATCGTGGTCGCGGACCGCGCCGATGAAGGCAAAGCGCAGCGTTGGCCGGCGCGCCGTCGGACGCCGCCACAGGTACACCCCGAGCAGCGCCTGGGGCTCAAAGCGCCACGCGGTTTCCTCCTGCACCTCGCGCACTACGGCGGCGAGCAGCGATTCGCCCGGTTCCACATGTCCGGCCGGCTGGTTGAACACCAGGCGGTGGTTGATGCGTTCTTCCACGCACAGAAAGCGCCCGGCGGTGTGGGCGACGGCCGCTACAGTGACATCGGGCGAGTGGGGCATGGGCAGATTGTAACCGCCCGCGCGTGCAGGTTCGGGAGGCGGATCAGCCGCGACGGGCGGCGCGCAGTCCGTGTTCGGCTGCGCTGGCGTTCCACACCTGATCAAACTCCTGAAGATACAAACGCGCGGCGGCTTGATTGTTGATGTCAGCGACACCGTCCCAGGTGTCGGCACGCATGCGATACACGATCGCGCGGTCGTCAGCGATCAGGTAGGTCGAGGCCCGCTGCGGCGCCTGCGCCGCCACGTAGCGGATGTCGATGCAACTGGACAGGCGCCGGCCCATCGCCACGAAGCGGTTGCTGTCGCGCATGACGCCGGTGGGTTCGGCGAGCAGCACCCGCACCTTGGCGAAGCTGCGGGTCAGTACGAAGTGCTTGATGACCTCGAGGAAGGCGCTCTGGTCGTAGAGGTCCGGTTCGAGGTCCGGGGTATAGATGGAGATGAGCCGCTGCGCGGTGGCGGCGATTTCGTTCACCGCGGCGCGTACCTCGGCCAGCGAGGTCAGCACCGCCAGGGTCTCGCCGTGCTGGCGACCGCTCGGAGTGCCGCTGCCGTTCACCGATTCGGGTGCATAGCGGGCGTTGGCGAGTTGCGCCAGTGCACTGTTAATGTCGATTTCCCCGGTTATGGCCACGTCTGGGCGTCCCGCTTGCCGGCACGAAAGGCTGGCTGCGGAGGATCTTAGTGACGAAACTTAAAGAATCAGTGCGCAACGGGTCACGGTTTGACGCCCGCCGCAGGGGGGCGCAGCTCAAAATCGCGGCGCAGTTCGCACTTCCGGGCCGGTTGTCGCGAGATTCCGACGAAAAAGGCAGTTTTCGGGACGGGGGCATACGGACCAGCTTAAGCCATTTTGGGGGCATCAGACACCGCGCGCCAGCTGCGCCGCAAGGCCAGTGTACTGCGCGGGGGTAAGGGCCCGCAGGCGGGCTTTCTCGCCCGCCGGCAGCGGCAAGGCGTCGATGAAGGCACCGAGGGTGGCGGCATCGATCGCGCGCCCGCGCGTGAATTCCTTCAGGCGTTCGTACCCGTCCGGGACACCCGCGGCGCGCAGCACGGTCTGCACCGCCTCCCCGAGCACTTCCCAGGCGCCGGCAAAGTCTTGCGCCATGCGCGCCGGATCGGCCTCGATCTTGGCCAGGCCGCGCCCGAGGGAACTCCAGGCGATCAGCGTGTGGCCGAGGGCCACGCCGCAGTTGCGCAGCACGGTGGAGTCGGTGAGGTCGCGCTGCCACCGCGACAGCGGCAGCTTCTCCGAGAAATGCCGCAGCAGCGCGTTGGCCACGCCGCAGTTGCCTTCCGCGTTCTCAAAGTCGATCGGGTTGACCTTGTGGGGCATGGTCGAGGAACCGACTTCGCCCGCGACCGGCCGCTGCCGCAGGTACCCGAGGGAGATGTAGCCCCAGCAGTCGCGGCACAGGTCCGTGACGATCACGTTAATGGCGGCGAGCGCATCGCAGTATTCCCCAATCCAGTCGTGCGGCTCGATCTGGGTGGTCCAGGGGTTGTACTCGAGGGCGAGGGAACTCACGAACGCCTCGGCCACGCGCGGCCAGTCAAGGCCCGGCAGCGCAGCCTGGTGGGCGTTGAAGTTGCCGACCGCGCCGTTCCACTTGCCCAGAATCGCTACCGCGCCCCAGCGCCGCTGCGCGCGCTTCAGGCGCGCCGCCACGTTCGCGCACTCCTTGCCGAGTGTGGTCGGGCTGGCCGGCTGCCCGTGCGTGCGCGAGGGCATCGGCGTGTCCGCATAGCGGTGCGCGAGCTGCGTCAGGTCCGCGATGCGCGCGCTCAAGGTCCCCTGCAGGGTCTCGCGCGCGGCGGCCAGCAGGCGCGCGTAGCTGAGGTTGTTGATGTCCTCGGAGGTGCAACCGAAGTGCACCAGTTCGAGCGTCGCGGCGGAGGCGCCCGCGGCCTTGAGCTCCTCGCGCACGTAGTATTCCACCGCCTTGACGTCGTGGTTGATGCGCGTCTCGATGGCCTTGACGGTCGCGGGCGCCCGCACGTCCGGATCGCGCGCCAGGGCGCGCGCGCGTTCCTGCACGGCATCCGGGAATTGCGCACCCGGCAGCTGCGGCGCCGCGGCGGCGAGGTGCAGCAGCCACTGTGCCTCGACGCGGATGCGTTCGCGGATGAGCCCGGCCTCGGAAAGCAGGCCGCGCAACGGCGCCGTGGCCGCGCGGTAGCGCCCGTCGACGGGCGCGAGCGCATCGAGCGCCGAGAGAGGCTCGCTGGGGCTCGCGGACATGCGTTGCGCTGGCCTTTGAAGTGCTAGGATTTACATCATAACGCATACGGTCGTGTGGCCGGGCCTGCCGCCCTTGGGACCTGGGGGCAACTTTCGCGGAGTGCATGCATGACGAGTTCCTTTCGGGTTGAGCACGACAGCATGGGCGAGCTGAAGGTGCCCGCCGAGGCGCTGTGGGGCGCGCAGACGCAGCGCGCGGTGGAGAACTTCCCGATCAGCGGGGTCACCCTGCCGCGCGCCTTCATCGCCGCGCTCGGCCTCGTCAAACAAGCCGCCGCGCGCGCCAACACGCAGCTGCAGCTGCTCCCGGAGCGCGAATCGCAGGCGATCCAGGCGGCCGCGGCCGAGGTGGCCGCGGGCCAGCACGACCGGCATTTCCCCATCGATGTATTCCAGACCGGCTCGGGTACCAGCACCAACATGAACGCCAACGAGGTGATCGCGGCGCTCGCCAGCCGTCGCCTCGGCAGTGCGGTGCATCCGAACGACCACGTGAACATGGGCCAGAGCAGCAACGACTCCATTCCGACCGCGGTGCACGTGAGTGCCGCGCTCGCCGTGCGCCGCACGCTCGTGCCCGCGCTCGAACGGCTGCGCGACACGCTGCGGGCGAAGGAGCAGGAAGTGGCCGGCATCGTCAAGACCGGCCGCACGCACCTGATGGACGCGATGCCGGTGACGCTGTCACAGGAGCTCTCGGGCTGGCGCGCGCAGATCGAGAACGGCCTGGCGCGGCTGCAGGCGGTCGAGCCACGGCTGCTCGAGCTGGCGCAGGGCGGCACCGCCGTGGGCACCGGCATCAATGCCCATCCGGACTTCGGGCGGCGCTTCGGCGCGGAACTGGCGGCCCTCAGTGGCGTGCCGTTCAAACCCGCGCGCAATTATTTTGAAGCCATGTCGGCGCAGGACACCGCCGTGGAGCTGTCCGGGCAGCTCAAGGTGGTCGCGGTGAGCCTCATGAAGATTGCCAATGACCTGCGCTGGATGAACAGCGGCCCGCTCGCGGGCCTGGCCGAGATCGTCCTGCCGGCGCTGCAGCCCGGCAGCAGCATTATGCCGGGCAAGGTGAATCCGGTGATCCCCGAGGCCGTCACCATGGTGGCCGCGCAGGTCATCGGCAACGACACCACCATCACCATCGCCGGCCAGTCGGGAAACTTCCAGCTCAACGTGATGCTGCCGCTCATCGCCTACAACCTGCTGCAGAGCATCGAGTTGCTGGGCAACGCCGCGCGCGCCCTGGCCGAGCGCGCGATTGCCGGCTTCACGGTCAACAAGGCGCGCCTGGCCGAGGCGCTCAACCGCAATCCGATCCTGGTGACGGCCCTGAATCCGGTGATCGGGTACGAGAAGGGCGCGGCGATCGCCAAGCAGGCCTACGCACAGGGGCGTCCGATTCTGGAGGTGGCGCAGCAAATGACCGACCTGCCGCGCGAACGGCTGGCCAAGCTCCTCGACCCCGCGGAGCTCACCACCGGCGGCATCAAGGGCGGCACGGGCGGGGGCGGCTGAGCGGTTTGACTGCAGACCCGGCAGGCCGGAGCACCCCGGCGGCGGCCTCGCCCGACTGGGCCGCCATCATCCGCGAGCGCCTGCGCGGCAGCGAGCCGCAGCACCGCGTGGAAGAGTGGCGCGTGCCTGGACTCTCGGCGACGGACAGCCAACGCTACCGCCAGTACTTCCCCCCGAATGCGTTGCCGGCCGCGGTGCTGGTGCCATTGGTGGAACGCGCGAAACTCACCGTGCTGCTGACCCAGCGCGCCACACAATTGCGCAATCACGCCGGCCAGATCAGTTTTCCCGGTGGCCGCATCGAACCAGGCGATGCCGGCCCCAGCGCCGCCGCGCTGCGCGAGGCGCACGAGGAGATCGGGCTGGAGCCGGACTTCGTCGCGGTGGCCGGCTACCTGCCGGACCACGTCGTGATGACCGGGTTTCGCGTGACGCCGGTGGTAGGTTTCGTGCGCCCCGGCTTTGAGCTGCTGCTTGACTCCGAGGAGGTCGAGGACACCTTCGAGGTGCCGCTGGATTTCGTCTTTGACCCCGCCAATCATCGCCTGCGCATGCGCCGCTCGGGCTTCACGGGTGAGGAGGTGGAGTTCTGCGACATCCCGTACGGGGAACGCAATATCTGGGGCGCCACCGCCGGGATGTTGCTCACGCTCTACCGCCTGTGCGTGGAACCACCGCGCGCATGAGCACCGCCGAGGAAGCGCTCGCGCGTCTGCTCGCCCTGATGGCGCGCCTGCGCGATCCGCAGAGCGGTTGTCCCTGGGACCTTAAGCAGACCTTCGCCACGATCGCGCCCTATACCATCGAGGAGGCCTACGAGGTCGCCGATGCGATCGAGCGCGATGATCGGGAGCACCTGCGCGATGAACTCGGTGACCTGCTGTTCCAGGTGGTGTTCCATGCGCGCCTGGCGGAGGAGCGCGGCTGGTTTGATTTTGCCGCCGTCGCCCGGGGCATCGATGAGAAGCTGCGGCGCCGCCATCCGCACATCTTTGCCGGCGCCGCGCTCGCGGCCGAGGACCTGGTGCGCGTGTGGGAAGAGCAGAAGGCCGAGGAGCGCGCCGCCGCGGCCGGCGGTGCGGCCGCCGGGGCACTCAGCGGGGTCCCGCGGGCGCTGCCGGCACTGACGCGCGCCGCGAAGCTCGGCAAGCGCGCCGCGCGGGTGGGGTTCGACTGGCCGCAGGCCGCCGACGTGCGCACCAAGGTGCTCGAGGAACTCCACGAAGTGGACGCGGCGCTCTCGGTGGCACCGCCGGCGAGCCCCGGCACGCGCGAGGTCGCCGAGGAACTGGGGGACCTGCTGTTCGCGCTCGTGAACTGGGGCCGCCATCTGCACGTGGATGCCGAGGAGGCGCTGCGCGCCGCCAACACCAAGTTCGAACGGCGCTTCACCTGCATGGAGGCGCTGGCGGCGCAGCGCGGGCTGGACCTGAAGTCGCTCGCGGCGGCCGAGTGGGATGCGCTGTGGCGCGAGGCAAAGCTGAACCGCACCTGAAGTCACGGAAGGTTCGCACCCTAACATGCGGTTAAGCTAGGCTATCCGCATGGGCCCCTGGCGCACCTCGGTGCTGATCGTCCTGCTGTCATTGCCGATGGCGACGGGCGCGACCGCGGTGGCCACCGAGGTGGCGCACGGCAACACCCCCGCGGGCGAGGTATCCATGGAGCAGGCGGTGCGGATGGTCGAACAGCGCTACCGCGCCCGCGTGGTCAAGGCCGAGTCGCGCAA
>Ga0070712_100002480_pt1 | contig 11373 bp, 8 predicted proteins | sample LARL81metaG_FD_71396 | JGI IMG/M metagenome (GOLD analysis project Ga0070712, IMG submission 71396) | Corn, switchgrass and miscanthus rhizosphere microbial communities from Kellogg Biological Station, Michigan, USA - LAR L8-1 metaG | ecosystem: Host-associated > Plants > Roots > Rhizosphere ...
GGACTCATCGTGTTCAGCGCCGGCACTTCCACGACAGCGGGCACGGTTTCGCAAATGACCAACGTTCCCGGCAAAGTGCTGGCCGTTTCGGTCGACGGCGACAAAGTCATCGTCTCCGACACGAAATCCGTGCCCAATCAGGTCTACGTGATTACGGGTCTGCTAGGCACAAGCGAGAGCGTTGTTCCGTTGCTACTTACCGGCGTCACTGCGGCCGACTTCTCTCCGGATGGGTTGAAAGCGTTCCTGGTCGCGGGCAGCACGATGTATGTGTATTCGCCTTCGCAGGCGATGAAGACTATAGCCCTGCCGGCGGTTGAAACGGCGGTGTCGTCTTACGTGAACGGATCTCTTATTTATCTTGCTGGGCCGAGCGGCGTTACCATGCGCAATGCCTGCGATACGACCTACGGACAAGCGACCGCATTCTCGGGAGGCCATCCCACGCTGTTCCGCGCCATCGCGGACGGAGTGCGCGCCATCGGCGTGGAGTCGCCGGGCATCGATGTCTTTGATGTGCAGGTGCAAGCGCCGACTCCCGCGACGTTGAACAGTCCATCGGCCACGACCTGCCCTTTCACCGCCACTCCCACGGGATCGAACTTCGTCAATCTCGGGCAAGGCACCTTCACGCCTCTCAAGCTGTTGATCGCGCCGGACTACTCCCGCGCCTACATTCTCGCCAGCAATCTGGGAAGCGTTTTCGTGGTCGATCTGGGAGTGAACGCAGTCTCTGCGATTCCGCTAGCCGGAAATCCTGTGCCGCTCGATGCCAGCCTCACGCCCGACGGAACCCTCATCTATGTCGGCGCCAACGACGGATCGGTACACGTGGTTAGTACAGTTTCCGGAGGCGACCTCGAACAGATCACGTTCTCAACCGCCAACAACAGCAACAAATCAAGCCTGTGCAGCAACGTCCCACTGACCTGCAATCCGGATCTGGTGGCTGTGCAGCCGTAATCTAGGCTTGAAGAAATTCAGGAAAACAACTTTGGGAGGGGCACGGCTTCAGCCGTGAGGCAATGCAATTCAGGGCTTTAGCCGCTGAGGTTCGCTTTTCTCAACCGTCGCTAATCGCGACGTCCTACGCTCGCGCCTTTTCCAGGTCCCGTCCCACACTGTCGAGCACGCCGTTGATGAACTGTACCGACTCCGGGCTGGAAAACTTGCGCGCGATCTCGATGGCTTCATTAATAACAACCGCACGCGGTGTCTGCGGATAGCCCAGAAACTCCGCCACCGCACTGCGCAGGATGTTGCGATCCACCGCTGCCATGCGTTCCATCCGCCAGTGCTCGGCGTGGCCTTCGATCAGCTTGTCGATGTCGGAGGTGCGGTCGGTTGCGGTGCGAAACAAATCGTCGGCAAACCCCCGCACGTCATCCGTAACTTCCTTGCGCTCGGCCCAGAAAGTTTTCCGGACAGCGTCCGGTACCTGTTTGCCCATGTCCGCTTGAAACAGCATCTGCAGGCACAGCTCGCGAGATTTTCTTCGGGTTCCCATAAAGCAGTCGCTAGTCGTCGGTCGTCAGCGGTTCTATTGAAGGTCGCCGCATTGGTTAAAAGTTGAAGGCCAGTTTACAGGAAGGTTGGGCTTCAGAGATCGCAGTTTTGGCGAGATCTCTATTGGGCGCTTCTCTTTTTCGTCGACTTACTCGATGGCCGACGGCGAGCAGATCTGCCAACAACCGACGATCGAGCAACGACAGTTTTCTTGCCAGCGTTCTTGCCGTTGGGGGCGCTTGCTACAGACTGTCGACTGGCGACTGAGGACTTCCTTCCCGACGACTGGCGACTGACGACTTCCTTCAAACTCGCCATCTCCACCGCTGTCAGCGCCGCCTCGAATCCCTTGTTCCCCATCTTCAATCCGGCGCGATCGATGGCTTGTTCGAGTGTGTCGCAGGTCAGCACGCCAAAAGCGTGCGGCACGCCAGTTTCCTGCGCCGATTGTCCGATCCCGCGTGCGCATTCGTTCACGATCACGTCGTAGTGCGCCGTATCGCCGCGCAGCAGGCAGCCGAGACAGATGATGGCGTCGTACTTGCCGCTCTCGGCGAGCATGCGCGCGGCTGAAGGAATCTCGAAGCTGCCCGGCACGCGCGTAATCTCGATGTCTTCCCTTCGCGCCCCGCTGCGGCGCAGTCCGTCGAGCGCACCCTGCAACAAACGCTCCGTGATGAATGCATTGAAGCGGCTCACGACGATCGCAAAGTGCCTCCCGGCTCCCTTCAGGTCTCCTGCCTGTCCGGCCGGAAGTTCCTCCGGCAATCCGTGCACGGTGACAATAATTTCTCCGGGCAAGGCGAGCGAAAAACTGCGTTCTCCAGTTTTCGGAGAAGCCGAGTCCATCAGCACTTTCAGCTTCTGTTTCTGTGCGATCGCAAACACGTCGTCGGGATTGCTCACCTCAAGCACGATGAGCCGGTTGATGTCTTTCAGGTGGTCCAATACTTCTTTCGGATACTCCGACGGCAGCTCATTCACGCTCAGCAGCCCGACCGGAGCCGAGAACACTGCGGATCGCTTCTCCGTCTCTGCAAAGCGCTGGAAGCCAATCGCCTCGAGAAAAGCAGTGAGTGCGCGGAGGTCTTCCGGCTTGGTGACGTAGCGCCCGATATGGAGAGACTTGAGCATGGGACCGGCGTGTTTCTACCACAGAGCCACAGAGACATAGAGAAACCCACTTCAAAGCCTTTCTTTGTGGCTCTGTGACTCTGTGGTGAAAAAGCCCTTCAATCTGAAATCTAAAATCTAAAATCCGAAATCATTTCACTTTCCTTTAAACGCCGCCGCGCGCTTTTCAAGAAACGCGGTGGTGCCTTCTTTCTTGTCTTCCGTAGCGCAGCAAACGCCGAACAGCGTGGCTTCGAGATAGAGCCCCTCGGCCAGCGGCAAATCGAGGCCGTGGTTGACCGCCTCCATCGCGTACTGAATCGCCAGCGGTGCGTTCGCGATAATTTTCTGAGCAATCGCCTCGGCGCGCGGGATCAATTCGGCCGGTGCGACGACCTCGTTGACCAGGCCGATCCGATGCGCCTCGTCCGCTGAAATCATTTCGCCGGTCAGCACCAGTTGCATGGCGATGCCACGGCCAACCAGGCGCGGCAGCCTCTGCGTGCCGCCGTAGCCGGGAATAATCCCGAGTTTCACTTCCGGCTGACCGAGCTTGGCATTCGAACTCGCCAGACGCATCGTGCAGGCCATAGCAATCTCGCATCCGCCGCCCAGGGCAAAGCCGTTGATGCAAGCAATCACCGGCTTGCCCAGACTTTCGATCAGGTCGAGCACCGACTGCCCGCGATGCGTGTACTCCTTGCCCGAGACAGCATCGTGCTTCGACAACTCGCCAATGTCGGCGCCTGCGATGAAGGCTTTCTCGCCCGAGCCGGCCAGGATAGCGACGCGGATTGCAGCGTCGTTCTGGATGTCAGTGAACGCTATCCGCAGTTCTTCCATGGTTGCCATGTTCAGTGCGTTGAGCACTTTGGGCCGGTTGACGGTGACGTAAGCAATGGAATTTTTCTTTTCGAGGAGAATGTTTTCGAAGTTCATAGTCGATTCATTGCTGGTGGCTATTTGGCGACGTACGTTACATCAACTTTTCCGACTAGCTTCTCCTGTCTGGAGACGCGGGCGTTACTCGGATAAGTAATCCGGATAGAATTGTTCGACGTCCAGTCAACGTATACAGATTGCTGGGCAGAACTACCGCCATTGTTGTCGATCACAAATGTGTTTCCGGGCCCGTCGGGTAAACGGTTAGACGATGGCAATATTGACATCTGAACAGTGGTCCAACGGTAGCACCACAGCCTCGTTCAAACACGACGGCTTTCCAAGCTCCATCCGGAGACCTATGTTCGGCTGATTCTTCATTCTCGCAGGGATGGCAAGCGGTACCCATCAACAAACATAACGCGAGTATGGGAACACCCAAATTTCTCATTCCCAGCGAAAATGAACGCACGTTCATGCGGCAAATCCACGGGAAAAGCTTCTATTCTGCAATCTGACCTCTGCGTTCCTAGAACTTCCCCGCCACCGGATTCGAGGGGTCCGCATAATCATAAAACCCGCGCCCCGACTTTCGCCCGTACCATCCCGCCATCACCAGACGCTTCAGGAGCGGAGGCGATGCGAAGCGGCGCTCCTTGAATTCGTCATACATCACATGTGTGATGTAGTACGTAGTATCGAGTCCCACGAAGTCGAGCAATGTGAACGGCCCCATCGGATACCCGCAGCCCAGCTTCATGGCGTTGTCGATGTCTTCGATGGATCCCACGCCCTCTTCGTAGGCCCGAATCGCATCCAGCATGTACGGCACCAGCAGCCGGTTCACGATGAAGCCGGTCTTATCGGAGGTGCGTACAGGAACCTTGCCGAGTTTCTTTCCGAATTCGTAGGCCGCGTCGTAGACGTCGGGAGCCGTGGCAATGGTCTTGACCACCTCGACTAGTTTCATCAGCGGCACGGGATTGAAAAAGTGCAGTCCGATAAATCGCTCCGGCCGCCTCACCGAAGTCAGCAACTCGGTCACCGAGATCGAGGACGTGTTGGAAGCGAAGATCGCGTCCTTTTTCACGATCGGATCGAGCGACGCGTACATCTTCTTCTTCTCTTCGACATTCTCGATGATGGCCTCGATGACGATGTCACAATCCGCGAGATCCTGTTTGTTCGTCGCGCCTTTGAGCCGCGCCCGCACCGCCTGGGGCGTCTCTTTGATCGTGCCCTTCTCGGCAAACTTCGCCAGCGACTTCTCGATCCCGGCAAAGCCCTTGTCGAGATACTTCTGCTCGACTTCGAGCACTGTGACATCGAAACCGGCCATTGCTGCTACTTGTGCGATGCCGGATCCCATGAGACCGCAGCCAAGAACACCTACTTTTTTGATTTCCATATGAATCCTTTAAGTAGCAGTACCGACCTCACCACAGCAGATCATTCCATTCCAAATTGACTTGCAGCGGTAGAGTCGATGTCACTCTGTACACAAATCGCTCGATAATGTTGGCAATTTCTCTCGGAGTTTTGTCCCTGTTGTACACGCGCCCTTCTTGTGCCTTGTGGTGAAACGGCTCTTCGTGAAAACCAAGCCTCTACTGAAAACTTTCCACCACCATAGCAATCCCCTGCCCCCCGCCAATGCACGCCGTAGCCAGCCCATACTTCTTCTTGCGCCGCTTTAACTCGTAGAGCAGGGTGATCACCAGCCGCGTTCCAGTCGCACCCAGCGGATGGCCCAGCGCGATCGCGCCGCCATTCACGTTGACCTTGCTGCGATCGAGGGCCAGTTCTTTCTCGACCGCGAGATACTGCGCCGCAAACGCTTCGTTCACTTCGATCAAGTCGATGTAATCCAAAGTCAGCCCCGCCCGCTGCAGAGCGAGTTTGGTGGCCGGAACCGGTCCGCGGCCCATCAGTTTCGGATCGACGCCGGCGATACCCCAGTTCACGATCCGGCCCAGCGGGCTCAGGTTGCGCTTCTGCGCCTGCTCCACTGACATCACGACCACAGCCGCGCCGCCGTCGACGATCCCGCTGGCATTGCCGGCTGTCACCGTCCCGCTCTGCCCGAATGCCGGACGCAGTTTCGCCAGGCCTTCCATCGTGGTCTGCGGGCGCCGGTGATCGTCCTCGGTGAACATCTCGCCGCTCAACTCGCGCTTGTGATTTCGCAGCGGCACCGGAACGAGTTCTTCCTGCAGCCGTCCTTCTTTGTAGGCCGCATCGGCCATTTGCTGCGATCGCAACGCGAATTCATCCTGCATCTGCCGCGTGATGCCCTGCTGCTCGCCGTACAGTTCCGCGGTATTTGCCATGTACAGGCCGCAATAGGAATCGAGCAGCGCAACCATCAGCGAGTCTTCCAGCTTTCCGCCCGGCGCAAGCGTAAAGCCGTCGCGACCGCGGATCACGAACGGCGCCTGCGACATCGCTTCCATGCCGCCGGCAAGCACCATCTTGGCTTCGTCCGTTTGAATCATCTGCGCTGCATTCACGATGGCCTGCATGCCCGACCCGCACAAGCGGTTGACGGTGAGCGCCGGCGTGTCGATCGGCAGGCCGGCGCGCAGTCCGACATGACGGGCACCATACAAAGCATCACCGGAGGTCTGCTGCGCGTTGCCGAACACGACGTGATCGAATTCTTTGGGATCGATTCCCGAGCGCTCGATGGCGCCCTGAGCCGCAAATGCCCCCAGTTCCTGGGCGGTAAAGTCCTTGAGTTTGCCGCAGTAGCGCCCCATGGGCGTACGCGCACCGCTTACGATTGCAATGTCACCCGGTTTCAGCATGAGTCCTTCTAGAAAGAGGCCAGATATACGAAGCCAAACTTGTCAGTGTAACAAAGAAAAGCTGTGAGCTTCGAGCCACGAGCCGCGCGGGATCAGTTTGGGGATGCGAGCTTGATATCTTCCATCATTTCTAGCTATTACGCTTCAACGTGCACCCGCGATTCAAGCGCCGCGGATTGCAGAAATGACGGTCGGCGTTCAGTGCTAGAGTTCTGTGATCGAGCCTGAGAATGTTTCCCCGCTGGATTTAAAGAACTTGGTCCGCTCAGGAGGCATCGGAATGACCAAGACGCTACTTATACCGTTCTTACTCTGCCTTGCCGGTTGTCTAGTCACGGCGCAACAGCGAGCTTCGCCGCACGGCAACGAGACTCTCCTGATCGCATTGGAGAATGCCTGGAACCAGGCACAGTTGCATCACGACTCAAAGGCGCTCGACGAGTTGGTGGCCGACACGTTCATTAGCACCGACAACGATGGCGTCTTCCAGACCAAGGCTCAATTCCTGGCCGACAACAAAGACCCTTCATACGCCCCGACTCTGATGGCCAACAGCGATGAGCGGATCTTCTTATACGAGAACGCGGCGGTGGTGGCGGGGACCTATCACGCCAAAGGTTCCTACAAAGGAAAGCCCTTCGACCATTACGGCCGATTCACCGACACCTGGGTTTTTATGAACGGAAAATGGTTGTGCGTCGCGAGCCACACGAGTCCTCTCAAGAAAGAGCGTTGATTCCCAAAGGCAGTTGGCAAAACAACCCAGGCTGGGCATCGAATATTTGGGGAATTTGCAAGCTCGAAGCTCGAAGCTCGTGGCTCGTAGCTCCTACGCGACGGCTGCTGACGCCAGGCTGGGCGCCAGCGACAAAACAGTACCCGCGCCCTGGGTGAGCGCGTCGTGCAAAGCTTGCTCGGCACGGTTAATTACTTCCGTGACGATATCGACGGGATCATATGCAGACCGCATCACTGCCTCCGCCAGGCCCGCCGAAAAGGGCAAAGGCTGATCTTTGCCGGGCATGCGAACATCGGCGACCAGTTTGCGCAATTTCTCAACCGCGAGCAGCGCCTCTTTCTCCGCTGTGTCCCCGAGGATAATCGCGACCGTGGTGGTGTCATAGCGGAACGCCAAGTCGTTGGAGCGGATGTTCGCGGTAAAGAGCTGTCCCACCTGATCCATGACCGCTTCCAGGGCAGGCTCTCCGAACTCCTTGATCATGGCGGCCCCGCGTCCGAAATGCATCAGCAGGATGCTCAATGGAGTTGCCTGCTGCGCGGCTCGCTGGGCCTCGGCGAGCGCCAGGTCGAGATAGGACGCCCGTTTCAGCAGACCCGACTTCTCATCCGTGACCGAGAGATTGCGCACCAGCCGCCGCAATCCGGCGTTATTCAACGCAATTACAACCTGCTCGACGAGCGTTTTCAAAACCACAATTTCTGACGGATGCCAGTTGCGTTCGGAGCTTTGCATGAAGATCAGCACCCCGATGTGATCTTCCCCATCCACCAGCGGCAACACGAGCAGAGAGGTCACTCCCAACTCGGCCAGCGCTCGCCGTATGGGTTGCACTTCGGCGGCGCTCAAGGTATCTGGAATGCTGACGGTCCCGCGAGCGACCGCCAGGTCCTGACAGGCGGTGACCACCGAAGCGAGTGCCGCCGACTCGCCGCTGGCGGTTCCGTCTGTGTGATATTCCTGCAGCGCCGTGGGCGGAAGTCCCGGCTTGCGCATCGCGGCCACGCAGCGCGTGACTTTCCACTGACCGCCAATCTCGTTGGCCGCCGTCGCCAGCACTGCGTTGGCATTGTTCTGGTGATACAGCTTGCGAGTGATTTCTGCGACCCGCGTGAAGCTGCTGACGTCGGCTTGCTCCCCATGCACGGCTGGAGGCACCGCCAGAATCGTGGCCGGTGCGGGAGCAGCGGGAGCCACAGGGGCGGGCGGTACTGGCGCCGAACCCGCATATCTTGGAGTAACCCCCGCGGCCAGGTAGAGTCTCTGCAGATCTTCGTTACGTTCTTCTTCGCGCGGAAACAATTCCTGGATGCGCTGCAACCGTTCCACGGCCTTGGTACGCATTCCGTACTGCACCAGGATTTCTGCCTGCAGCATCAGATCCTGCAGGGCAGCCGCACCCAGCGTGGGCTCCTCCGCGCGCGCGGCTTCCGGAACGGATTTGTTCATCGCGCTCAGGCGCGACGAGATGACCTTGAACCGGTCATCCGGAATCTTACCCTTCAGTATTTCCAAACGCTTCTGATGCCCGCGCTCGTAGGGGTCCACGTCGGCGGCACGATCGAGACATTCCCCGGCCTTCTGGAAACTCCCCGTGCTGACGTAGAGATCGAAAAGCTTCAACAGCGTCTGGCAGTAGTCGTTCTCTCGATTCGAGGAGTTGAACAGCTCGCTCAGAAACTCCAGCATCTCAGGAGACGAACGATGGCCGGTGGTCAAATCCTGCATGGTGGCCACGAACGCGCGGCGCTCGCCACGTTTGCGCTGGAACATTTCCAGCTTGCGAGCCAGCGCGACGGACTCCGCATCCTGCTGGCTGTCGATCATTTTCCCAATCAGATCGACCACCTGCTGAATGCGGCCAGGGTTTTGTTCGAATAACTGCCACACCAGGGGCTCAGCCTCTGACAGGCGATTTGCTGCCAGCAGGGACTGGCTGTAATAGTCGCGCAGTTCAGGCGAAGGATTGCCCGCGATCACGTGCGGCTCAAAGATGAAGATTGCCGCGCCAATTTGTCCCTGCTGCAACAGATTCTTGCCGTAAGCCAGCGCAATCCTCGGATCACTGGCGTCTTCCGCGTAGGCTCGCTCGAAGTACTGTGACGCGTCGGCGCCCGCGGCCTCAGCCAGTTCCGCGGACTTGAGAAAAGCGGCCGCCGAAGTTTTGCTCTCGCCCAGTTGCGAGCACAGTTCCGCCATCCGCAGGTAGTTGGCCTGGGTCGGCTCGAGCGTCACAATGCGGGTCAGCACTTGCAGCGATTCGGCCTTCTTGTGCTGCTTGGCCAGGTCATCGAGCGCGTTCTCGTAAGTGCCTATCGCCAATTTTTTGTTGGAATTCTCGAGCAACTGGCCGAAGCGGAATTTCTGTTGCCACGTCGGGCTGCCGTGCCGTGCCAGCTTCTTATAGGTCAGGCTGGCGCGCGTCGCATCGCCAATACCGATTTGTCGCTCGAAAAGATCGCCCAGCAGGGACACCGCCTCGGCGGTGCGGCTCAGCGAAAGACACAAATCCGCCGCCATTGACCGGACGTTGTCATTCTCCGGATCTTCCAGCAGGACTTGGAGATACTCCTCCAGGGCGTCGTTGGTCTTGCCCCTTTGCAGGAGCTTCTCGGCTTGCGCGACACGCTTCGCGATTTCGGCTCGATCAGCCATGGACGGGTAATTGGGGAGTAACCTGCATGGTGATTCTAGGAGCAGGGGTAGGGGCCAGCAATGCAGTAACGGCCGACTGCGGTTACGAAGGTCATTCCGGCTTTGAACTTTGGGACGTAGGTTCCTTTTCTGGTATACGTTCCAGATGCCGGAGCCTCGCAACCCTAACGAAGAGCAGGGACTTCGTCACGAACTCAGCGCCGGGCAGATCGCCATGGTCGCGGTCGGCGGATCGATCGGCACCGGATTGTTACTTGGCTCGGCCAGCGCGATCGGACTCGCCGGGCCGGCCGTCATTCTGAGTTACCTGCTGGCCGCTTTTATCAACTTCACGGTAGCCTGCGCGCTTGGGGAACTGGCATGCGCCCACCCCGCCGCCGGTTCGTTTGGCGTGTACGGCGATCTCTACCTCAACGACTGGGCTGGATTTCTTTCCCGGGGCGGATACTGGGCGGCTATCGCGGTTTCGATCGGGACCGAATTGGTCGCGTCCGGGATTTACATGGGACTGTGGTTTCCGAGTGTTCCCAGGATTGTCTGGGTCTCGGGTTTTTCGCTGGCCCTGCTGCTGATCAACCTGATCGATGTGGGCGAGTATGGCCGCTTCGAATTCTGGTTCGCCATGGTGAAGGTCGTCACCATCGCGACCTTCATCGCACTGGGTACCTTGCTGCTGGTAAACGGTCACACGCCTCCGCAATACGTCTCGCAGGGAGGATTCTTTCCACAAGGGTTCCTCGCTCCGCTTCTGGCAATGACGTTTGCGATCTATGCCTTCGGAGGCATCGAGTTCGTCGCGGTATCGTCGGGCGAAGCGCGCTCGCCGAATGAAATCGCCAAAGCCATGCGCATCACGTTCGCGATGCTGACTTTTCTTTACCTCGGCTCGATGGCGGTGTTGGTTGGGGTCATGCCTTGGAACCAAGCGGGCGGGAGCGAAAGCCCTTTCGTCACCGTGTTTCGTTCGGTCAACATTCCAGGCGCCGCGCACCTCATGAATTTCGTGGTGCTGACGGCTGCGCTTTCAGGCGCGAACGCTGCGTTGTATGTCTCGTCGCGCATGCTGTTCTCAATGGCGCGCAGCGGATGGGCTCCCGCCCGCCTCGGGCTATTGAACAAGCAAGGCTCCCCGAAACTGGCGGTGCTGATTTCGTCTTACGGGATCGTGGTCGCGCTGGTCATGGAAAAATATGCACCGCGCGACGCGTTCGAGTTCATCTTGCGTGCCGCCTTTTTCGGCATGATGCTGTCGTGGATTGTCTCGCTGGCCGCGCACGTCTCGTTCCGCCACCGCGCCACGCCCGAGCAAATTCAGACCCTACCCCTGCGCTCACCGCTCGGCGGATGGGGATCAATCCTCGGCTTCACCGTCGTCTGTGCCGTGATTTTGAAAGGCTGGTGGGATTCCCGCGTGAACCTGGTCAGCGGAGTGCTGTACCTACTGCTGCTAACAGCGGCCTGGTGGGTGATCAAGAGGACGAGGAAGGAGTGAGTTTCGAGTTTCGAGCTTCAAGTTTCTTGACCGTAGCGCCAGCATCTTGCCGGCAGTCGCGAGGGCATCTTGCCCTCGCTTCGACGGATGAGACACAGCGACGGGCGTGAAATCGGCGCTACAAAAACCAGGCGCCGTCACAGAGAATGCAGCATCGAGCCTTAACTGAGAATTGAGAA
>Ga0070712_100002483_pt1 | contig 11370 bp, 8 predicted proteins | sample LARL81metaG_FD_71396 | JGI IMG/M metagenome (GOLD analysis project Ga0070712, IMG submission 71396) | Corn, switchgrass and miscanthus rhizosphere microbial communities from Kellogg Biological Station, Michigan, USA - LAR L8-1 metaG | ecosystem: Host-associated > Plants > Roots > Rhizosphere ...
CCGCCGGTCTGATCGGCGATCCGCGGGACCGCCGCCAGCGCATCGGTAATCGCCGGCCCGGCGGCCGGGGCAGCGGCGCTGGCGGTTTCCGGTCCCGGGGTGTGCGCGGTGATCCGCGGTGGCCCCGCCGCCGCGGTGCCGGGCACCGGCTGCCAGCGGGCTGCCCAGTAGGCCAGGCCGTGCGCCAGTTCGGCGAGGTGCTCGGCGTCCGCGCCGTCTTGCGTCAGCGCTCGCACCGCGTGCCCGACCCGGATCACTCCGTGGGTTGCCGCCGCGGCGACCCCGGGCAGCAGCCGCGGCCACCAGGTCCCCAGCACCTGGCGCCAGGGCTGCGCGGTGACCTCGCGCCGGAAGTAGGCGGTCCAGTCGGCGATCCGCCGCGGATCACCCAGCGCGTCCTGCCAGTCGGCGCCGATCGGGCCGGTGCCGCGCGGGAACTCCTCCAGCCGCGCCATATAACCGTCCAGCCACCGGTGCACCTGGCCGGCCTGCCCATGCCGGACCATCGCCTCGGCCGCCATCGGCCCGTGGTTGGAGAGCCAGCCATCGAACTCCGGCCCCGTGGCATGCAGCCGCTCGTATGCCTCATCAAGCGTTCCGGTCGCACTTGACCCCATGGCTCACCCTTCCGGGAGTCCAGGCCTGAATGGCCACGGGCCCCGCTTCCCGATGCGCCGTCCGGTACCTTGCCGAACCCTGACCCGTCCAGGCTGGCACCGGCATCGAGGGCAGGTCCAGCCGGGTGCACCCGGCACCCGGCCGGCGGGACGGGTTTCGCCTCAAGGGTCAATAGCCGGTCCAGACCAGCAGGATCGTTGATGCGGCCAGCAGGGCCGCCATGGCGCCGTTGAGGATGCGCCGGGCGCGTGGGGTGCGCAGGAAGCGCTGGAGCGCGGCGCCGAACGCCAGCCAGGGCAGGCAGCTGGGGAAGGCCACCAGGGAAAACAGGATCGCGAAGAGGGCCGCCTGGGCCAGGGCACCGCCGGCGCGCCGGTCCAGGAAGGTAGCGATGGCCGCGACCCCGACCAGCCATCCCTTGGGGTTGACCCACTGGAAGGCCGCCATGCCGACGAATCCGGTAGGTGCGCTGGGGTGCCCCTCGGTGACCGCCGCGGTCGCGATCCGCCAGGCCATCCAGCAGAGCATCGCTGCCCCGCCCCACTTGAGGATCTCCAGCGCCAGGGGGTGGGCAAGGAGCACGTTGCCCAGACCCAGGGTGATCGCGAACAGCATCGCGCCCATCCCGGTCACCTGCCCCAGCAGGCTCGGCAGGCCGCGGCGGACACCGGCGCTCGCGCCGACGGCGGTCAGCAGCGCATTGCTGGGGCCGGGGGTTCCGGCAACGACCGCGGAGAACGTCACAAACGCGATCACCTGGGCAGGGTCATGTAGCACTTCGACGCGCCGCTCTCGTAGATTTGACTGATGGCCCTCAGCCTGCGTGATGCGGTCGGTGCTGGTCTTGAACGATCGTGCGATCCGGACGAGTGGGTGGACGCCGCCGTGCCGGTGGATGGGGTGGAACTGTTCCGTGCCCGGCTGCGCGGCCGCCCGTTCAGCCGCCATCGGCACGATGTCTATGCGATCGGCGTCACCGAGGAGGGGGTCCAGGCGTTCGAGTACCGGGGCACGGTTGAGCGCAGCCTCCCGGGACAGGTCTTCGTGCTGCACCCCGACGAACTGCACGACGGCAGGGCCGATGGCCCCGGCCTGTTCGGCTACCGCCAGGTCTACGTCAACCCGGTCCGGATCGCCTCCGCCCTGCCAGCCCTCACCGGACGGCCGGCGCCGCTGCCGTTCGCTCCCCCGGTGACCAACGACCCGGTCCTTGCGCGCGTGGTCCGGACGGCGTTCACCCGCGCGCCCGAGCCGCTGGCACTCGACGCTCTGGTGCTTGCGCTGGCGGAGGGCCTGCTCCGGTCCAGCGCCGCCGGATCCACCGGCACGCTGCGCTGCCGGGTCGACCTGCCCGCCGTCGCGCGTGGCCGCGACTACCTGCACAACCGGCTGGCGATAGTGCAATCGAGCGAGATGGAGGCGGTCACGGGCCTGGACCGCTACCAGTTCGCGCGCCAGTTCCGTGCCATCTACGGGACCAGCCCGTACCGGTATTCGGTGATGCGGCGTCTCGACGTGGCCCGGTCCTGGCTGCGGGACGCACGGCCCCTGGCGGAAACAGCGCTGGAGGCGGGCTTCGCCGACCAGGCCCACTTCACCCGGATGTTCAAAGCGGCGATCGGCATGACGCCCGGCCGGTACGTGAAGCTCTGCGCGCCCCGGCCCGGCGATGGAGCTACTCGTTAGGTTCGCGAGCACCCGAGATCTCGGCGATCCATTCTTCGGACACGACCAGGTCGGGGATCGTGTGAGCGACCGATCCGTGCACGTGGCTCAGTGCCCGGCCCAGCCACCCCGGCTGGGCCATGGCGGGCATCGGCGCCGGGCTGGCCGGAATGAGCCGCAGCGCCAGCGCCGGGCACATCTCGACGGCCTGGCGCGCGCCGCGTTCCAGCCACGGCGGGACCGGCGTGTCCAGCATCACCGGAAAGCCCTGGGGATCCAGGTGTACGAGTTCGGGGACGATATGAGCGCACAGGCCGTGACCCCGGCAGCGGGTCCAGTCGATGGCCAGTTGGGCTTCGCCGCTCGCCGCGGGCACCGGCAGGTGGTCCCGGACCGGCCGGCCGCAACCGCCGCGCGACAGGTGCGCGGCGAGATCATCGGCGAACACGGCAAGGGCGGACAGCACGAATCTGAACACCCCGTCCGGGTGCGCGCACGCGCCGCGGCCACGGACCGCCGCCGCGCCACGGCGCGCGGCATCCAGCGCTTCGACGCCTCCCGAGCCGTTGGCGAGCGCGGCCAGCGAGCGTGCGATGCCGGGCAGGCCCAGCTTGCACGGCCCGCACTGGCCAGAGGATTCCTTGGCGAGGAACGCGGTAACCCGGGCCACCTCGCCGAGCGGGCAACTGTCCTGGCCGAGCGCCAGGACGACGCCCGCGCCGAGCGTGCCGCCGATGGCCGCCAGCCCGGCCCGGCTGACCGGCACGTGATAGGCGGCCTCCTCCGGCACCCAGCAGCCGTGGTACCCGCCGACAAGCACGCCTTCCGCTGGCCCGGCGCCGCACAGGCCGAGTACCTGCCCAAGTGACACCCCCATGGGCACCTCCACAACGGCGGGCCGCGTGACCGAGCCGCCGACGGTCAGCAGCACCGTCCCCGGCTCAGCCGCGGTACCAGCCGACGCGTACCCTTCTGGCCCCACCATGGCGAGAAACGCCAGTTGCGCGAAGGTCTCCGCGTTGGACAGCAGGGTCGGGCGGTTGCCGGCCCCCCGGTAGCTGGCCCGGCTCTTGCCCGAGGACGGCAGCGCGGCGCGGCCGTTGACCGCGTTCACCAGCGCGCCCGACTCTCCGGACACGAACCGGTCGGGCAGTTCCACCACGCCGACCATGGACTCCAGGCCAGGCTCGGCGGCGGCCGCCTCGCGTACCGACCGGGCGGCCAGGGCGTCAGTGACGCCGACGATGATGTCCTGCGCGCCCAGCGCCCGGGCCGCGGCGAGCGCTCCGCCCAGCACCAAGTAGGGCGACCTGAGCAGCAGCATCCTGTCCTTGGCGCTGCCCGGCTCGCCTTCGGCCCCGTTGACGACGACGATCGGCGACCGCTTGCGCGTATCTGCCGCGTCGCGCACGGCGGCGAGCTTGCGCGCCACGGGGAACGCGGCACCGCCGCGGCCCCGCAGATCGACCCGTTCGGCCATGTCGATCAGCCGGTCGGCGGACAGACAGGGCAGCCGGCCGAAGACCGTGTGGTATCCCACCAGGTCTATCCGCCGGAACCGGTCCAGGCCCGCGGTAAGACGGGGCCTGCCGATGCAGAAGGCGTCCGGCACCGCCGCCGGGATCACGGCGTCTCCGGGGCGCGCGGCACGCCGTCGTCCACGATGCCGTACACCACGCCGTACGGCGTGCTGTCATCGTGGCTGCCGGCAGGCAGCGCGCGGTGCGTCGGTGGCGGGGCGGGAAGATAGCCGCCCGGCCCGGGAGGTGCGGACAGGTACGCTCCCCTGCCAGGCGCGGCTGGGCCAGGCACGGCCAGGCCGGGCGCCGGGTCAGGCGCGGCGGGTGGGCGGGCCTGGCGTGGCGCCACAAGCCGGACCACCAGGGCGACCGCAACGGCCGCCACGCAGGCTCCGTAACTCCAGTCCACATACGGTTTGGCGGCCCGCCCGGCGAGCAGCCCATGAAGGATCGCCATCGGCCAGGCCACATAGGCGGTGACATGTACGCCTCGCCAGGCAGCCGTCCAGTGCGAGGCGAACCTGCGCCGCGCGACGCCGGTAAGCACGATCAGCAGTACCAGATCGGAGGCGAGGGTGCCGAGACCGAGATACAGCGTTCGCCCGCTGGCGAGGAAAGGCACCACCGCGTCGGCCACGTGCGAGCGGTGCGCCAGTACCTCAAGCAGCACGTGGGATGCGAGGAAGCCCACCGCGGCCAGCGACACCGCACGGTGCACCGCCTGGAACGTCACCCTGCCCGCCGGGCTCATCACCAGCCGGTCCGTGGCGGCCAGCCCGGCCGCCACCGCGGCGGTCAGCGCGACGAGCGCGAAGACTCCGGAGTAGGCGAGCAGGAACCGCTGTAAGGAGGCGAGGATGACCCCGGCGGCGGCCGTACCGCTCGCCGCGAGCGGGCCGGTCTTGCCGGCAAGCAGAACCGCGATCGCGCCCCGGTGCCGACCGCGTCGCTGGTTAGTCCCGGCGACTGATAACGCCGGTAAGGCCCGATGCCGGTGCCCGACTGGCACGTGGATAACCCGCCGCATCCCGGGCCGGCAGACGGGTATCACTGCATGCCCACGCCCGAAAGGTGTCATCGATCTGATCCGAAAAGGAGGCCGGCCACTGACGTAGGTGATCCTAGCGAACCGGGTCACAGAATCGCAGGTAGATCCGGGTGTGCCGGTGTTCTTCCCGTACGAGTCCGATACCGGCCCGTTTCGGCCGGCCCGGTGGTCGGCGGGGGGCCCTAGGGGAAAAGTGATCTGCTCGTTATACATCGATTTGGTAACGAGGGAGGGTCGTGAGGTCTAACGTGACTGTCCGGGGAGCGGGCCCCTGACAGGGAGAGCTCGCATGACTTATCGGAGAGTCCGCTCGTATCAAAGGCGAGACGCGCGGCAGAGCCGGGACTTACCGGTGCGGTCACGACCTGGCCGGGTGCCGACGCCCGTGATTCTGGCCGCTGCGCTTGTCGCGGGGATAGCCGGGATCGGCACCCTCAGCGCGCCGCACCTCAGGGCCATGCTCACCGCCTCGACCACGGCCGCAGGACCCCGCCACGCAGCCATGGCGGAAGGGTTCCGGACCACGGGCGGACTGGACGGGGTGCGTACCGCAAAGAAAGCCGAAGGCATGCTGGATGCGTGCAACACATCTGGTGGTGACACCTCGGGCGGCACGGCGCAGTGCCCGTCTGCGGCACCGACCGCGAATACGAACTGCGACATCATGGTGCCCGAGCACCCGCTGACCGCGACAGGGCTCGCCACCCCCTACCGGCTCACCGGCCCGGACGGTGCGTCGCCCGCGGCCTCCGGTTGCACCATGGCGAACGCGGCGAACCTTGGCGCCTTCGTGCAGGCGACGATCTTGGACCCGGCAACGGGGAAGCTATCGGTGTACGAACCGCTTGTGATCACGAAGGGCACGCGGCCAGCGGCCGCACCGGTGGTGCCGACGCTGCCGAAGGGCGCGGTCGTCACGATTGACTTTGGCTTCAACGGCGACACCTTGATGCAGGTGGGCGGCACGCCGCGCGCTCTGGCCCAGGGTCATTGCGTCAACGGGATGCGTGGGTCACCCTTTGGCCAGGTGTCGTTCTGCCACGGCACCCATTTCTTCTGGGCCGCGCACCGGGCCGAACGGCAGGGCAAGCTCACCGTGTCCGGGGCAGGTAACTCTCCGAAGACCGGCCAGTCGTGCCCCACGACGCGTTCCTTCACCGTGGTCGACCAGGACCAGAGCGACAACGTGACCACGCAATACCTGCTCACCACGTCGGGGCGGACGGCGCAGTTCAACAAGGCGAACGTCGCCGCGCTGCCAGGAGCGACCGTCATCTCCAACGGCAGCGACAACGTACTGCTCGACGGCTTCCTCGATCCGGCGCTCGGCTGCAGCCCCTTCACCGCACCGGACCTGTCCCAGGGCGGGGCGCCGGGGACGTCGCAGGCCCTGGATGAACTGTCCGCCGCCACAAGCCAGGCGGCGCCCGTCGCGCTGGTGCCGGAAAACGACCCGATGGCAATGGTCAATGGCGCCCTCAACGCCACGAAGACCAACCACTACCGGGCCATGGTCGGCCAGCCGGCCATCTCAGCGAAGAACGACGCTGCTGACAGCCCGGCGAACTACTGCCGGAACATGATGAACATCCAGACGCGGTTCCTCAGCAACCATGAGGCACTGCTGGCAGCGGCGCCGTCGCCGGTGCCGTCGGTCGGCAACAACCTGCTCAGCTTCATGGCGAACCGGCTGATCATGTCCTATGTCAACCTCAGCTGCCAGAAGTTCGGCGTGAGCAATCCGGTGAAGGTCACCTTGAACAGCAAGGGCGTGGCGACGTCCGCCACGTTCGGCAAGTAGGCCACCGGTAGTTCGTGATTGCCGTGGCTGGTCTTCACTGGGCCCGCCGCCCGGAGGAGACCGGCCAGGGCAATCAGCACGTCACCGGGCGGCCGGGGATCAGCCCAGGACCATCTGTTCGGCGGAGCCCGACTGTGCGGGATCGGGCAGGCGCATCATCCGGAACGAGATGAGCAGCCCGCCGAGCCCGGCGAGGATGGGAATCAGCAGGGCCACCTGCAGAGCGAGGTGCCTTGCCTCGGTGTTGATCCTGATGATCTCGTCCTGGGTCTTCTGCGGCTGACCGGCGAGTTGCTTGTTGAGCTGGGTGTTGCTCACCACTTCTGCGTCGTGTTCCAGGGTCTTGGCGACCTGCTGCTGTTCGGCCTTGGAGAGCACGGTGCTCGAATTGGCCATGCTGGTGAAGCCGATGGACAGCGCCGCCAGCAGGATGGCACCGGCGAACGCCAGCCCGAACGACAGGCCGAACGACCCTCCCGCCGAGTTCACCCCGGCGGCCTCGCTGACACGCTCCTCGGCGATCGGGGCGAGCGTGAGGTTGTTGAGCTGAGAGACCAGCAGGCCAAGCCCGGCGCCCGCGATCAGCAACGGCACCACCAGGTACCAGCCCGAGGTCGCCCGGGGCACGATCGGCTCCACGATGAGCATCCCGATCGTGAACAGGGCGAATCCCGCCCGGATCAGGCTCGCCGGGCGCCGCTTCCCGCCTCTTCTTCCGGCCACCAGTGCCACCGCGAACATGCTGAGCGACAGCGGGGCGATGGACAGGCCCGCGCCCATCGCGCTGTACTCGAGCACGATCTGCAGGTAGATCGGCAGCGCGATCATCGTGCCGCCCAGCGCGACCTGCTGCAGCAGCTGGCCGGTGACCCCGAACCTGAACAGCTTCGCCTTAAACAGGTCCGGATCCAGCAGCACCGCCTTGCCCGCACGCTTGCGCCGCACCAGCCACCAGGCCAGCGCTCCCAGGCAGACTGCCCCGAGCACCAGCAGAAGGGCTACCGCTTCGCCGCCTTCTTCCCAGACCAGGATGCCCAGGACGATGCCGCCCATGCCCAGCACCGACAGGATGGCCCCGACGACGTCTATCTGCCGGGAGCCGGTGTACTTCACGTCGTGGACCAGCCTGATGCCGGACAGCACGACGATGATGATGACGTCCTCGAGCAGGAACGCGATCCGCCACGACAGGTAGGTCGTGATGAACCCGCCAATCAGTGGGCCCACCGCGGCGGCGATCGCGGCGGCGGCCCCGACCAGGGCATAGGCCTGCCGCTGGGCCGCGCCCTCGAAGTTGCCATGGATCAATGCCTGCATCGACGGCAGGAGCAGCGATGCGCCGATCCCGCCCACGATCGCCCAGAAGACGATGATCGCGACCAGGCCCTGCGACAGGGCCATGGCAAGGGCGCCGATCCCGTAACCGAGGAGGCCGAGCACGTACGCGCGCTTGCGCCCGATCAGGTCGGCCACTTTGCTGCCGATCAGGATGAACGCCGCCGACACCAGCGCCTCGAGCGCGATCGCGGATTGGACGCCGCTGACGGTCGTGTGCAGATCGTGCACCACCGCCGCGATCGACACGTTCATCACCGAGGTGTCCACGACCAGGACGAACATCGCCATCGCCAGCAGCACGGCCAGCCTGCGGTTCCCCGTCGACAGTCCGGCAGCACCGGTCCCAGGCGCCTCGGTCATGGAGTCCCCCCGGCTGTTGAAGAGCTTTTGGTCAGGAGCCCATACTGCGGCCGGCGCGCCGCCGGTTCCTCACCCTCCGGTGGGTGAGTTCGGTGATTGCAGGGCGGCCCGAACCGACCAGCGGGCGGCCTCCAGGCGCTGCCTGGCCTGCGACTCGCCGAGCCCGCCGAGGTCCATCACGATGCGGACGGCGCGCGCCTGGAGCTTGTGGGTGGAGCCGGTCAGGTCGATCATGTGATTGTCGGCGACCCGCCCCGCCAGCACCATCGCCGCGGTGGTGATCCTGTTCAGCGCGAGCTTCTGCGCGGTTCCTGCCTTCAGCCGGGTGGAGCCGGTCAGCACCTCCGGGCCGGTGTCCAGCAGGATGCCCAGTTCGCCGTCGCGCAGCAGCGGCGCGCCGGGATTGTGCGCGATCCCGCAGGTCCATGCCCCGGCACGGGCCGCGGCCCGCAGGCCAGCCCGCACGAATGGCGTGGTGCCGCTCGCCGCGAGCCCGATCACAGCATCGCCGGGACCTATCCCCATGGCGCGCAGCGCGTCCGGGGCGGCGACCACGTCGTCCTCGTCGTGAGTGATAGCGGTCGGGCCCATCAGCGCGCCGCCCGCCGCCATGACCATGAACGACTCCGGCGGCACCCCAAAGGTGGGCGGCAGTTCCGCGGCTTCCTGCAGGGCGATCCGGCCGCTGGTGCCCGCGCCGAGGAACACGATGCGCCCGCCGGCGACGAAGGCCGCGGCAACACGCTCGGCCGCGCGGGTGAGCAGCGGTGTGGCTGTCTCGACGGCGGCGAGGACCCGATGTTCCTCTCGATTCATCACCGCGATGACGTCCGCGGCGGGCAGTTCGCCGAGCCCTTCGGAACGGGGGTTGCGCTGCTCGGTGCGCGGTAGCGGGTCGTTCACTGACGGATGCTCTCGGCGAGGCGGAGGGCACCCGCTATCGGGTCGCTGGGCGACCGGGTCACGATGACCCGGCAACCGCTGGCACGCGTCAGGGCCGAGGTGAGCGACGACCGGGCAGCCTGGCTGGCCCAGACGCCGCCGCAGAGGGCGACGCGGACCTCGGGTGCGCCTTGGATGTGCTGCTCGATGTGCCGGGCCACGGTGGCCGCCAGTGCCGTCATCTCCGCCTCCAGTTGTTCGGTGGCCCAGCGCTGCTGCGCTTGCGCGGCGACGGTGAGCACGGGGGCGGCGCGGGCGAGCAGCGGGGCGGGATTGCGGGCCGTTTGCACCGCGTGGACCACCGACCGCCAGTCGCTGTCGCCGAAGATCTCACCGACCGTGGCCGCGAACGACGCGGGGACATCCGCTGGGTGAGTCACGAAGTGCTCCAGTGCCGCCCGGCCGAGGCGTGCCGCGGAACCGTGATCGCCGAGGATCCAGCCGCGCCCGCCGCTGACCCGGTAACCTCCGTCGGCGGCCCTGCTGCACACAACCGAGCCTGTGCCTGCGACGACACAGGCATCGGTCCCTTCGGGGGCGGCGAGGAAAGCGGCAACGTAGTCGGGGGCGACCTGGATGTCCGCGCCCGGGAAGCGGCCGGCCAGCAGGCCCGCGATCTGGTCCCGCTGGGCCTGCCCGCGAGTACCAGATACACAGGCAGCCACTCTCGCTGCCGCCGGGCAGCCCGCGAGAGCCGTGCGATAGCTGGCGCGGACGGTCTTCGAGTCAGCCGTGAGAGGGTTACCGGGGCCACCGGAGCCCTCGTAGACCACGGCGCCCTGCCGTGTCGCCCGCGCGCGGGTGGCTGATCCGCCAGCGTCGATCCCCACCACCACGTCGATGGGCGCCAGGCTGGGCATGCAGTCATTCTCTCCGCCCACCCGCCCTGAGTGTTGCGTGGGTCAGATGACGTTGATAGTGGCCTGCGCCTTCTTTTGCCCGGTAAGTAGCTTTCTTTCATGACAAGTCCGGGCGAAACAGGCCCTTGGGCAAACGAGTGCGCCGAGCGCCATCAACGTCGTTTTTGATGACCCCCGCTACCCCAAGCGATGGATTTGTGGAAGGCGGGCGCGGCCTAAGTTCAGGGCAATCACGGGGCCTTCGGAGTTCTCGCCGCGATCACCCGGGGACTGGCTGCCGGGGCCAGGCGCGCTATTCAGCTCCATGAATCGCGCTCATCCGGCGATCTCGGCTACGCTCTGTGCAGCGTAACGGTCCAAATTCCGCCAGCCGACGGCAGCCCAGCCAATGGCGACGGCACGAGCCGGGCGGCCTGGGACGCCACCATCTGGCAGCGCGACGCGGACGGCACCTGGCGCATCGCCGTCGACATCTACTCCCCTGCCCCCGCCACTCCCGTCGTAAATCACCGGTTCAACGTGGACGTTGTCACACCGCTGGCCAGGACGTTCCCGGTGCACGCAGGAGCTGCGGCCGACCCCGCGCGGGCTGTGCCCTAGCCGATGTGCGCGCAATGCGCTGGCATTGGCCCGCCCCGCCGCAGCTACTTATTTTCGGGGCCGTGAGGAAGAGCCGTAACTTTGAGAATGCGAGGAAAAGTAACCTTGAGACTGGTCCCAAGTGGTGAGAAGGCTCGCTGCCGTACTCAGAATAGATCCAACGAAGGCCGAAACGCCTCCGAGAGGCATTGTCAGGACGCTGAGAGTCGTTTGTAGCTGGTCGGCACCGCATCCTGAAGAGCCGTAAGTGCAGTCAATGTATTGAGTCGTCCACGCGTCCGCGAAAGCGATCCCGCCGATTATGACGCCGGCGCCAACCCATACTGGCGCGCTACTAGCAATACCTATGCCTGCTACCACGATGCCAGCGCCAGCCAGCCCGTAGCGGACCCAGTCAGCTACCGATGTCTGCCCTGACGGATCAACCATGAGGGTCGGATCGTCATTCGCGTAGAGGTAGTCCGCCACGTAGGGATCCGTGGGTGCGGCTGCCACGGGGTCCTGGCTTAGGAACCGGCCGGTGCTGGGGTCGTATTCGCGTGCCCGCATGTCGTAGAGGCCGAAGGTGTCCAGGTACTGCCCGGCGAAGCGGAGCGGTTCGGACGACGGCCGGCCGGT
>Ga0070712_100002486_pt1 | contig 11366 bp, 11 predicted proteins | sample LARL81metaG_FD_71396 | JGI IMG/M metagenome (GOLD analysis project Ga0070712, IMG submission 71396) | Corn, switchgrass and miscanthus rhizosphere microbial communities from Kellogg Biological Station, Michigan, USA - LAR L8-1 metaG | ecosystem: Host-associated > Plants > Roots > Rhizosphere ...
GCCCGCGTCTCGCGCAGGAGCTCGGGCGAGCAGGCCTCGGGCGCGTGGGGCGCCACCATGCAGCTGATCACACCGCCCGCTGCGCCGTGCCATCGCGAGATGAGGTCGGAGGTCCGTTGCAAGGCGGCCTCGCGCAGTGACGGCACGTACTCGAAGCGCCCCGCGGGCACCCCCGCCGGATCGAGGTCGGACGCGGTGTCGGCCAGCACCAGGCGCAGGCCGGTGGTGGCGAGGGCGTCCGAGTAGGCGTCGGTGCCCCGCCCGATCTCGAGGAGGGCGGTCGTCCCCGACCTGAGCGCTTCCAGCGCTCCCAGCACGGCAAAGACGGCGTTCTCCTCGCGGCTCAACATCGCCTGGACGGTCACGGGGAAGCGGAGCGTCGAAGGGAAGCCGAAATCCTCCTGGATTCCCCGCGAAGACGTGAGGCAGAGATGGGTATGACAGTTGATCAGACCGGGGAACACCGCCTTGCCCGATCCCTCGATCACCTGGGCGTGCGGGTACCGGGCGACCATGTCCGCGCTTGGACCCACGGCGACGATGCGATCGCCGTCGACGACGATCGCCCCGTGGTGGAGGACGGACCGGGTGCGATCCCCTGTCACGATCGTGGCGTCTCTGATGATGGTCTGCATCGCCGCCGCTGTCTCTCCTTTCGCCGTCACGCCCAGGCTCCCGCGCCAGCCGCCCCGCGCTCGCCGCGCGTCATCGCAGGAGACTTCGCGAACGTACTGTCCGGGACGCGGCGGTGTCAAGACGCGAGCAGCGCGGTGGCGACGCGCGCGGTCCTTTTAAAGGACAATTGACGCGATTCATTCGCGAGCGACAGGCGACGCACGTTGACGGGCGCCCTTCGCGTACCGTATCATCGGCGCGCACGTCGACGACGAGATGCCTCATGCAAACACTGATCAGGAACACGACCGTCGTCACCTCCGACGCCTTCCGCACCGTCCATCACGATGCCGCCATCGTCATCGACGGCGATGTGATCGCGGGCATCGGCCCCACTCCCGAGCTCCTCCGGCAGTTTCCCGACGCGGAGATCGTCGACGGAAGAAGCCGGGCGGTGTTCCCCGGCCTCGTCAACTGCCATACCCATCTGTGCCTCACCGCCCTGCGCGGCATTCAGGAGGATTTCGGATTCCCGTCGACCCTGAAATTCCCGATCAGCGTGAGAGCGCTCATGAGCGACGAGGAGAATGCTGTCTTCGCCATGCTGGGGGCGCTGGAAGCGCTGCGCGCGGGCAACACCACGCTGCTGGAGATCGGTCGCGACACCGCGGTCTACGCGGACGTCCTCGCCACGAGCGGACTGCGGCTCGTCCTCGCCCACACCGCCATGGATGTCGAGCCCGACGGCGTGCGGGAGGGGCGCTTCGTGTACTCGCCCACTCTCGGGGAGGAGGCGCTCCAGCGCACCGCCGATCTCTTCAGCCGATGGCACAAGGCGGCGGACGGCCGCATCACGTGCTTCGTGGGGCCGTACGCCACCGAGGCGTGCTCGCCGGAGTTTCTTCGCAAGACCCGGGCCTTCGCCGAGGCGCACGACACGGGCTATACGATTCATCAGAATGAGAGCCGCTGGGAGACCGAGATGGTCATGAAGGTGCGCGGCCTGCGGCCCACCGAGTACTTGTTCCACGCGGATTTCCTCGGGCCCCGCCTCGTGGGGGGACATTGCCGCGTCATGCAGACCTCGGAGGTCGCCCTCCTCGGACACAGCGGGGCCTTCGTCTCCTACAACGCGCCCATGGCGGCCCGACGCGGATTCTCGGCACCCATCCAGGCCCTGGAGGCGGCCGGCTGCACCATCGCCCTCGGCTCGGACAACATGGCCGAGGACATGGTGGAGGTGATGCGCACCGCGCTCTTCATGGAGCGGGTGGCGCGCCAGGACGGCCTGCATCTCCAGCCCGAGGACGTTCTGGCCTGGGGGACGCGTCACGGCGCGCGGGCTCTCCGCCTCGATCGCCAGATCGGCAGCCTCGAAGTCGGCAAGAAGGCCGATCTGTTCCTCGTCAATACCCGGCGCCCCAATCTGGTTCCGACGCTTCGCATCGTGTCCGCGTTCATTCACAACGGCCAGGCGAGCGACATCGAGTCGGTGATGGTGGACGGCCGCTGGCTGATGCGCGACGGCAAGGTCCTCACCATGGACGAGGAGGACATCGTGTCGCGGGCGCAGGAGATCGGCCTCCGGGTCTGGCACGAGCTCGTGCGGCGCTATCCAGACGTGCCCTTTCCCATTCGTCTGCCACCAGCAGGGCTTTCCTGAGGAGGAGCGATGTCAGCCAACAGAGCGGCAGGGTCGGCGGTCGGGCGGCACACGCGGCGGGATTTTCTCCTGGGTGTCGGGCTGCTCGGACTGGCTGTCCCCGCCGCGCATCTCCTGCTTCCCCGGGCCGCATCGGCGCAGGCGCCTCCGGCGTCCGCGCCCAAGCAGGGAGGTACGGTCGTCCTCGCCAGCTACCAGGAAGCGGCCTCGCTCAACTGGATTCTCATCGGATCGCCGAGCGGTCTGGGTTTCATGCAGATGTATCCGATGTTCGAGCCGTCGCTCCGCATCAGCGAGAAGCTGGAGCCCGAGCCGGCCCTCCTCCGCGAAGTCCCCACCACCCAGAACGGAGGCATATCCGCCGACGGCCTCACCTACACCTTGCGCATGCGGCCCGGGCTCAAGTGGTCCGACGGGCAGCCGTGCACGGTACGAGACTGGATCTTCACGTGGAAGTGGATCACGGATCCCGCCAACCACGCGGTGGGCAGCCTGGGCTGGGCCCGCATCGCCAGCGCGGAAGCCAAGGACGACACCACGGCCGTCGTCAAGCTGAAGCAGCTCTACGTGCCCTTCGTGGCGGAGACGCTCGCGGGCTGGCCGATCCTCCCCGAGCATGTGCAGAGCAAGACCACCTCCGAGGCTTTTGGGCGGAAGCCCGTGGGCAATGGCCCCTTCCGGTTCGTGGAGTGGGTGTCGGGTGATCACATCACCCTGGAGCGCAATCCCTACTACTGGCGGTCACCCAAGGCCTACCTTGACCGGCTGATCTGGAAGTTCATTCCGGACCGCAACGCCGTTCTCGCCCAGGTGAAGACGGGCGTGGTGGACATCGGGGTCGACTACCAGGAGGCCCAGATCCCGGAGCTCTCCAACATTCCCGACGTGAACGTGCTCATCAGCGCCCAGAACGTCATCGAGCGCTACCACTTCACCATTGTGACCAACGAGGACGTCAAGAAGCCGCATCATCTCTTTGGCGATGCCCGGCTGCGCAAGGCGGTCACCCTCGCCACGGATCGGCAAACCATCGTCAACACTGTGCTCCACGGCAAGACCAGGGTGGCCACCACCCAGCTGGACAACACCGCCTACCAGAACCCCCAGCTCAAGCCCCATCCCTACGACCCCGTCCAGGCCCGGCGCATCCTCGACGAGGCGGGCTGGCGGCCCGGCCCGGACGGTGTGCGGACCAAGGAGGGGACACGCTTCAGCATCACCCACAGCACCACGGCGGGGAACCAGACACGAGAAACCATCCAGGCCCTCGTCCAGGCCAATCTGAAGGACGTGGGGATCGAGATGAAGATCGTCAATTTCCCCGGCCCGACCTTCTTCGCGACCTTCACGGAGAACGGCGCGTACATCTCCCGGAAATACGACATGGTCGGGGTCAATGGCGGCCTGCCCAGCCTCGATCCGAACATCCGCCTCCAGTATCACAGCGCGGAGATCCCGACCCGGGAGAAGCCGAACGGCCTCAATCTCGGCGGGGTGTCCGACCCCGAGCTCGACAAGCTCCTCGACGCCCAGCTGCAGACCCTGGACAACGCCAAGCGCAAGGAGATCCTGTGGAAGGCGCAGCAGCGCATCCATGACACGTGCGCCATCATGCCCATGTACCAGAAGCTGGTGGTGAACACTGTCAACAAGCGCGTGCGTGGTCTCAAGACCATCGATTTCGGGGCGGTCACGAGCATCGTGTGGAACACCCACGAGTGGTGGCTGGCCTAGGCCCGGGGTGGGCTTGGGAGGGAGAGTGGGGCGGCGCGCCGGGCGGTGGGGGACGGCGTGACGTCATTCGTCGCGCGCCGTCTCCTCCAGACCGTCCCGCTGGTCCTCCTCATCTCCCTGTTCGCCTTCCTGGTCATCCGTATCGCCGGCGATCCCATGTCCATGTACGGGCTCAACCCCAACATGACCGCGGACGATCGGGCCCGCATCATCACCGAGCACGGCTGGGATCGGCCGCTCCTCGTGCAGTACCTGTACTGGCTCCGGGACCTCGTCAAGGGAGACTGGGGGCACTCGCTCTATACCTATGAGTCGGTGACGGCGATGATCCGGGCCCGCCTGTCCAACACCCTCATCCTGATGGGCTCGGTGTTCGCGGTGACCCTCCTCGTCTCCATCCCCCTCGGCATCTACACGGCGACGCATCAGTCGTCCCGGCTCGATCACCTCATCACGGGAAGCGCGTTCTTCGCGTACTCCCTGCCCACCTTCTGGCTCGGGCTCATCTGCATCATGATGTTCTCCGTCAAGTTCCAGCAATGGGGATTCCCCAGCCTGCCCGCGGGTGGCATGTACAGCCTCCGCGACGGCCCCAGTACCCTCGGGCTGCTCCAGCACCTCGTGCTTCCCTGCTTCGTGCTGTCCATCGTCTCCGTCGCCTCGTACATCCGTCACCTGCGCGCGAGCATGCTGGACGTGCTGCACCAGGACTACGTGCGCACCGCGCGGGCCAAGGGCGTGTCGGACCGGGAGGTCATCTGGAAGCACGCCTTCAAGAACGCCGCCCTCCCTCTCGTCACCCTGATCTCCCTCAACATTCCGAGGATTTTCTCGGGGGCCCTCATCACGGAGCAGGTCTTCGCATGGCCGGGGATGGGGCGCCTGTTCGTCGACCACGCGACCCGCGCCGACTACCCCGTCCTCATGGGGCTGGTGATCAGCGTGTCGGTTCTCGTGGCCATCTTCAATCTCCTCGCGGATGTCGCGTACGCCTATCTCGATCCGCGCATCCGGCTCGGCTGATGACGGAGGCCAGCCCGTCCCGGCTTGCCTGGCGTCGCCTGCGCCGTCACCACTCCGCCCTCCTCGGCCTGGTCATCGTGTCCGTGGAGATCGTCATCTCGCTGCTCGCGCCCTACTTCATTCCTCCCGATCTCGCGCTGAGACCCCAACCATCGATCATCCTGCAATCGCCGTCCCGCGCCCATCTCCTGGGGACGGACGAAGCGGGCCGCGACATCCTGGCCCGCCTCGTCTACGCAGGCCGGGTGTCCCTGGCCGTGGGGGTGCTGGCCGCGGTGGTGTCGGTGCTCGTGGGGACCACGCTGGGGGCGGCCGCCGGCTTCTACGGAGGCTGGGTGGATACGGTGATCATGCGCTTCACCGACGCGCTGCTCAGCATCCCCGTGCTCTTCTTCGTGATCGCCCTCACCGTCCTCCTCGGGCCGAATCCGTACACCCTCATCATCGTCATCGGCGTGCTCAGCTGGATGGAGCTGGCCCGCATCCTCCGCGCCAACGTGCTCTCGCTCCGCGAGAGGGAATTCACGGAGTGCGCCCGCGCCATCGGGGTGCGCGATCCCGCCATCATCGTGCGCCACATCCTGCCCAACACCATCGCCCCCATCATCGTGGCGGGGACGCTGGGGGTTGGCCACGCCATGCTCGCGGAGGCGGCCATCAGCTACCTCGGCCTTGGCGTCCAGCCGCCGAATCCGAGCTGGGGGAACATGCTGTACAACGCCCAGAGCTATCTGTGGCAGGCGCCGTCGGTCGCCCTCTATCCCGGCCTGATGATTGCCCTCACCGTCCTCAGCATCAATTTCGTGGGGGACGGCCTCCGCGATGCCCTCGACGCCCGCATGACCCTCTGACGCCAACGGATGCCGCACACCTTCAAGGGGAGAGTCCATGGACAACGAGCACGCGCGATTCATGAAGGTGGCCCTCGAGGAGGCGGCCCTGGCCAGGGCGGAGGGAAGCATCGGGGTCGGCTCGGCGGTGGTTCGTGAAGGGGAGGTGATCGAGCGCGGCCACAATACCGTCGACTCCACCTTCGATCTCACCGCCCACGCCGAGACGGCCACGCTGCGCAGTCTCTCCATGCGGCTGCGCCGGCCGATTCCCCGTCATGGAACAGGTCCCGGCCTCCTCGCCGGCCATGTCCTCTACACCACGGTGGAGCCGTGCGCCATGTGCGCCTTCGCCTGCTGCATCGCCGACGTGTCGACCATCGTCATCGGCGCCCGCTTTGCCCGGCTGGGCGTCAAGACCCATGGAGACTACTCGATCGAGAAGCTTCTCGCCATGACGGGCCGGCCCATCGAGATCGTGTCCGGCATCCTCTACGACGAATGCGCGTCGGTCTACTTCGAGAGCGTGCGCCGTCCTTGACCGGCCGCCTGGCCCGGGCGGTTTCGGGCGGCTTGAGCGAGGCCGCCCGGCCGTCTATCATCCACGCACCAAAACCAACTCGGGAGGCGCCCATGATCACGGAAATCATCACCTTCAAGCTTCGTCCCGGCATGACCCGCGAGGATGTGGTGGCCGCGTACCGTACGACGGCGCCCATATGGCGCGCCAATCCCGAGTGCATCCGCAAGTGCTACCTCTACGACGGGGAGCGGCATCTGGGTGGCGGGGCGTACCTGTGGAAGAACATCGAAGCGGCCAAGCTGGCGCACGGCCCCGCCTGGCGCGTGATGATCAACGATCTCTACGGCAGCGAGGACCAGATCTCGGTCACCTACTTCGAGACGCCGGTGGTCGCCGACAACCTCGTGCACCAGACGATCGAGGAGGCCCAGCTCGTCTGAGGAGCGCTCTGGCTCTCAGCCGCCGTTCAGGTCGCGCTCCGCCTCGGCGAGGAGGCGAGGGAACTCCTCGGGGAGGGCAATGGCTCGCCCCACGACTCCCGGACTGTAGCCCTGGAGCCAGTAGCTGTTGGTCGGGTGCCCGCCCCCCGCCACGATCAAGACGACATTGTCCGGGGAAGCGGTGATCGGCCACGGGTCGAGGGCAGCGCTGTCACGTGTCACCTTGCTCGCGTCGATCTCGATCCACGCGTAGCCCCCGGCCCGGCGTAGGTGCTCTGCGGGAATCCTCGAGTGCTCCCAGAGAAACTCGCGCATGGAGCGCTTGGTCCAGCCGAGGCCGGCCATGGTCTGCGCCACCACGCCGGGGATCATCAGGATGCCCGGGGTGCCGTGCTCGTAGCCGGCGAGCCCGGCCAGGTTGGGGACGCGCATGAAATCCGCCATGCGGTGCATGCCCTGGACGGCGTCCTCCTCGGGAGTCTCCTTCTTGGCGCCTCGCCGCCTGATGTTGGTGGCGCCGTTGGCGAAGGCGAGGGAGATCGAGTTGCTCCCCGGCGCGAAGCCGTGCCGCTCCGTCCCGTGAGCTGTCCAGCCCGCGGGGAGGTTCTCCTCGTCCTCGGCGAACACCACGTTGGTGTAGCGGAGGCCGCCGTAGTTGGCCATCGTCCCCACTCCGGGACGTGCGCCGCCCACGTTCTGCTGCATGAGCCTGAGCGCCCGACCGATGCTCGCCCCGGCCGGGTGCTGCGGATCGGGGCCGAGGCAGCCGAAGCCCGAGTTGAGACGGATCTGCTTCGCAATCGGCCCGTTCACGATCACCACCGGAAAGGCGCTGCCGGATGCTGCCTGCAGCTGCTCGCTGCCCGAGGCGGGATCGAGGAACGCTTCCACCGCCGCCACCAGCACGGGCAGGTACTCGGGCCGCCCGCCCGCCATGGCGAGGGCGATGGCGCAGATCTCCACCGTGGCCACTCCGCCGCGCGGGGGAAACGTGCCGAGCACGTGCTCGCGCGGCCGGGGTGTGCCCTGGAGTATCCACTGGACGCGCTCGCGCGTCGCCGGCCACACGGGCAGGCCGTCGCCCCACTGGTTGGCGAGGATCAGGTTGTTCGCCCTGACCAGGGCCTCCTCGAAGGTGGCTCCGCGCACGGAGAGCAGGGGGCTCGCGCCGTTCGAGGGTGCCCCGAGGTCCGACTTCCAGCCCGTCAACCCATCGTAGAACTCGTGCTTGCGCGTCTCCACCGGGGAGATGTCGCTACCCGGCAGGAACATGTCGATCGGGAAGGTGACCATGGCCGCATCGGGCGCGAGCCCCAGCCCGGACACGGCGTTCTTCATCACTCCCACGAAATCCGCGCGCGTGAGGGTGACGGTGGGAATGCCCAGCGCTTCGATCCTGGCGGCCGCCCGGCCGCACGCCGTAGCGCAGGACCCTCAGGCCGCGTTGCCGATGATGACGGCGTCGACGCCGCTCCGCTTGACCTCCGCCGCCGTCTCCTCGTTGCCGATGAGGGCGTTGCCCTGGGGGAACGCATTGATGGGCAAGACCTCGATACCCGCGAAGTCCCGCTCGAGCAGCGTCTTGAGGAGCGGCAGCATGCGGAAAGCCTGCCACTGCTCGTTGCTCACGAAGCCGATGCGCTTGCCCTCGAGAGCATCGAGTCGAGGGGCGTGCGGTTGCCGTGCCTCGAGCCGGCCCGTCGGTTCATGGAACTCGAGCGTCACCATGATGTCCTCCTCCTGTAGTCGCGCGCGATCGTAGCACGGTTCCCCGCCCACAGTTTCTGGCGGGTGACCCAGCTTTCTGGATAGAGTGCTCTCTCATGAGCGCCCCCCCGCGCGAGCGGTCAACCCGATGACCGCGCGTCTCGTCATCGTCTTCGTCGTGGATGGGCTGAGGCCCGACGCCATCACCGCCGCCGACACTCCCACCCTGCACCGGCTGCGCGCCGAAGGCGTGTGGTACGCGAACAGCCATGCCGTGTTTCCCACGGTCACCCGCGTCAACGCGGCCACCCTCGCCACCGGAGGGCAGCCCGGCACGCACGGCATCGTGGGCAATCAGATCTACATCCCGGCTGTGGATGCGGAGCGGGCCATCGATACGTCCGCCTATCGCCGCCTCCTCGAGGTCGATCGCGCCACCGGAGGAAACCTCGTGTTCACGAAGACGCTCGCGGAGCGGCTGGAGACGCGGGGCATGCGCCTGGCCGCGGTCAGCTCGGGCTCCACGGGCAGCGCGCTCCTCACCAATCCGCGGGGGCCCGCGGGAGTGGGTGTGCTCGTCAACGGCTATTTCGATCCGGGCCAGCGTGTGGCATGGCCGGACGAGGCGAGCGCAGCGATCCTTGCCCGGTTCGGGGCGGCTCCAGCCAAGGGACGGGGAGGGGAGCGCTACGACGCGGCGGTGACCTGGACTCAGCGCGTGCTGCGCGAGTACGTGCTGCCCGAGATCGGGCCCGCGGTGGTGATCAACTGGCTCACCGAGCCCGATCACACCCAGCACAGCGCCGGCGTGGGGTCACCGGCGGCGCGGGAGGCGCTCCGGCACGCCGACCGGGAAATTGCCCAGGTGCTCGACGCGCTGGACGGCCTCGGCCTTGGCACGTCGACCGACGTCTTCGTGGTCTCGGACCACGGGTTCACCAGCAATACGGGCGGCGTCGACGTGGCGAGGGAGCTCGCCGAGGCGGGACTGGAGGCCGGCGGCGTGGTCCTCGCGAGCAGCGGGCAGGCGGTGTCACTCCACGTGCCGGGACACGACACCGCGCGGGTCGCCCGTATCGCGCGCTTCGTCCAGTCGCGTGACTGGGGCGGCGTGCTCTTCAGCGCGGCCCGCGCCCCGGGCGATCCGCATGGAGCGATCGACGGCACGTTCGCCCTCGAATTCATACAGGTGGGAAGCGGCGAGCGGAGCCCCGACCTGCTCGTGACCTTTCCGTGGACTTCGCAGGCCAATGCGTTCGGCGTGTCGGGGGGCGATCTCGCCTGCGTGAGCGGCGCGGCTACGTTGTACGCGAGCGATCACGGCAGCATGAGCCCGTGGAACGTTCGCAACACGCTTCTCGGCTGGGGTCCCGACTTCAAGCAGGGCATCACGGCCGGCGCGCCCGCGGGCAACGTGGACGTGGCGCCCACCATTCTCGCCGCGCTCGGTCTCGACGACCGCGAGGGGATGGACGGCCGCGTCCTCGCCGAGGGTCTCGTCGGCGGGCCCGACCCGCAGCAGGTGGCCGTGGACAGCCGGTCCTACACCGTGGTCGCCGGCTCGTATCGTGCGGCGCTTCAGGTCTCCACGGTCGACGGTCACCGCTACGTCGACAAGAGCTGGCGCGGCGGCTGAGAGAGCGTGGAGCTGGTCAAGCGCGGGATGATGGGCGTGATATCCTCGGCCGGTGAGCAAGGCCTTCACGAAGGACGAGGCCTGGGAAGAGCCGATCATTCCCCCGCGCGCGCCCGTGCCCGCCGGCGTCCCGAACTATGTCACGCCGCGCGGGCTGGGACTTCTCCGCACGGAGCTCGCCGCGCTCGAGGCCGACCGCCACGGGCTGGAGGCGGAGCGAAGCGACGGGGACGAGTACCGGCGACAACTGGCCATCCTGAGCGCACGCATGAGCGACCTCACCGCCCGCATCGCAAGTGCGGTGGTCGTTGACCCCCGTCACCAGCCGCGCGATGCCGTGCGTTTCGGGGCCATGGTCACGCTGCGAACGCTGAGCGAGGAGCACGCACGCGAGGAGCGTCGCCTCGAGATCGTCGGGGTCGACGAGGCGGAGGTGGCCCATGGCCGCATCGCCTTCACCGCGCCAATCGCTCGCGCGATTCTCGGACGCGGAGTGGGGGACACCGCCACCCTCGACACCCCTCGCGGCAAGGAGCTGCTGCAGGTGGTGTCGATCGACTACCCGGCCGGCTGAGATGGCCGCCGTGGCGTGGGCGCGCGGCGGGGAGGACCACATGCTGGTGCTCGGCCGTATCCTCGTGGGCGTTCTCCTCCTCGTTCTCGGCCGGCGGCTCTACTGGCTCTTCGTGGCGGCCGTGGGTTTCCTCTATGGCCTCGAGCTCGCCCCGCGTCTCCTGCCCGGGCAATCCCAGACGATGATCGTCATCATCGCGCTCGGGCTGGCCCTGCTCGGCGCCCTTCTCGCGGTGGTGGCCACGAAGGTCGCCCTGGGCGTGACCGGCTTCGTGGCCGCAGGCGGAATCGCGGCGGTAGTGCTCCAGCACTTCGCCATCGAGAGCGGCGTGGTGGTGCTCGGCATCTATTTCATCGCCGGGATAATCGGCGCCGTGCTCTTCCTTCTCCTGTTCAACGCGGCCCTGATCGTCCTCTCGTCCCTGGCCGGAGCGTACCTCGTCGTCCTCGGGGCGGAGGAGCTGCGGCTCATCTCGCCCGCCCCGGAGACGGCGCTCGTCATCGTGCTCGCCGTGGTGGGGATCGTGGTACAGGCGAGACCGTGGCGGTCGCGGAAGCCGTCGCCATGACCGGCGCGCCGTCGCCCGCTCCTCCCGTCCCCCGGCGAGCGAAGGCCGTCCCC
>Ga0070712_100002487_pt1 | contig 11366 bp, 8 predicted proteins | sample LARL81metaG_FD_71396 | JGI IMG/M metagenome (GOLD analysis project Ga0070712, IMG submission 71396) | Corn, switchgrass and miscanthus rhizosphere microbial communities from Kellogg Biological Station, Michigan, USA - LAR L8-1 metaG | ecosystem: Host-associated > Plants > Roots > Rhizosphere ...
CCTCTCGCTCGCGCTTTACGTGCGCCTTCTCATTTGGGACTGCTAGCTGCTTTGTTTTCTTTTGTGGCTGAGCCGACTTCTTTTGCGGCTGAGCCGACGGCGCAGGCTCAATAGGCACGTCGGCAGTTTCTTGCGTCAGCACCTCCGCCCTCACGGGACATGGGTACCGATCGTCATCGCAAGCTCTCGCATCCGTCAATGGCAGACCCGCGAGCACTCCAGCCCCAGTTATTACGATTGCCAAAGTGCGTAGACTCAACATTGCTCCCCCCGTCCCCTAAGAGGTTGATGGGCATATTCGCGTCCGTCGCAATGGCATCACATTGACGCAAATGGGGCATCATTCGCGCAATCCGGGGTCGGAAAGGTGAATAGGTCCAAGGAGTATCATTCTGAGACTGCGCTCGACCACGGCGAGGTCGTGCTCGAAGCTCGAGCGGTGGCCGCTGCGCTTCGTACTCGGTCAGAGTTCGCCGACGTGAGCCAGCATCAGAGCCGCGAGATCGTCCCGACGAAGTACTCTCGATATGCCAGCAGGTACGCCAAAGCGCGCCGGTCGATCTGGTGACCGAGTTTAAATCCCATAAGCAGGATGCGCAGGAGAACGCCGACTCCAGAGTATATGCCGCATCCACTTACGTATCGAATGCCGAATGAGGAAAAGTGGGCGGTTAATGCGGCGGAGTTGGTATGGGCCGTGTGTGGTCTAAAAGATGAGGACGAGGCCACCCCGTTGGGGGGCGTATGAGGGGGCGGTCAACCTGACCTTGCTCTGGCAGAGACGATTGACGGCTCTCATTTTGCCAAGGGAACCCTCTTCCGCAATTTGTACACCACAGGGCAATCGGTGTGAGAGTTACCTCCGACCGGAAGCGCGTTTCAGAAGATGCGGCCGACGTTCACAGCGATACTCTCATCCGCGATGCCATTCCTCGACTCCCGTCGTTTCCCCTCCCCGTTGGAACGAAGCCGCATCAGCGGTAGCTAGAGGGTAGCTAACTGACGACGACCGCCTGCGGGCAGAAAGCGCATCGTGAAAATAATCTGTGCGCTGTCAGCAATGTAGGTGGCGCGCCGGTCAGAATAAAACTGCGAACACTTATGTTATTGAGATCCCTCTCTGAATAGGCCTGAGAGTTTCAAGGCGGCCCGCCTCAGGGCCTTTCACCACCGCCAAAACATGGGGTGAATTCAAGGCGCTGATGCCAGCTAAGGACTTCTCAGAGGTGCTCGACAGCTACATCTAGGACAACGAGATCGTCGAACCGCCGTCAGAACAAGAGTCTTTCGAACCTTACTGTGTGAGCGGTTTCGAGGAGGGAGATTATCCGACCTGGCTTCAGGCAGAAATGGATCGGATAATACCGTACTCAATTCTACAAAAGTTTGGCTCGTTGCAATCCACTTTTTTAAGTGGCAACTATTGGTCTACATCAGAAACTGAGATCGTCTTGGAGCTGCGCCGATTAGGGTACGTTGTTGCACGCCGGGACGATCAGGACTCATGCAGCGCAGCAAAAGGAAAGAACCTCAACCTCGAGCGTCGCATGAAATGCAGACATATAGACTTGCGGGAGAGGAATGGCTCTCGTTTCGGGGTCTATGAATCTCCCGCGCTATTCCGGTAGCGGCTTTCCCGCCGTCTCCGGGACGAACCACGGTACGATCAGTCCGATCACATAGACGCTGCTCATGATGAGCGCGGCCTTCGCCACGCCGCCAAACGACGTGACGATCTGCCCCGCTATGATCGGGAAAATCCAAGCGATGAGCCGCGCGCCGTTGAACACGAAACTCGCCGCAGTCGCGCGCACGCTCGGCGTGAACAGTTCGACCAGATAGATGGCCATCCAGCTGAAGCAGAAGCCAAGCGTAAAGGCGCCGTTCAGGAAGGCGACGACCATGAAAAAGGTCAGGCTGCCCGAATAGGTATAAGCCCAGATCGATGTGAGGAGCGACCCGAGGAAGGCCGCGAACAAGAACGGACGTCGTCCCATCGCGTCGGCGATGAAGCCTGAGACGACATAGGCCAAGATCGCACCGACATTATAAATAATCCCCATCCGCGGGCCCCAGACGCCGGCCGGCTCGCCGGCCGCTTTGGCAAGCGCTTCCGTGTAGACGGGAAGCCAAGACGACACGGCCCACCAGCCGACCGTGGTGGCAAAGGACATGGCCGTCACGAGTAGAACGCGGCGGCGGCTTTCCGGCTCGCGAAAAATTTCCGTCAGCGTGAACGGGCGTTGTCCGCCTTGGTGGCCTTCGCCATGGGCCGCGTCTTCGGTCGTGGCTGCCCAGCGCTGCTCCTTCAGGGCGGCCATCCAGCGTTCGGATTCTTCCAGCGCGCGCCGGAGATAGAGGCAAACGAAGGCGGGCAGCGCCCCGAGCGCGAACATAATGCGCCAGCTTTCCGTTCCCATCGGGTTCGTGGCAGAAAGGATGAACCACACGATAGCTGCGAGAATTGCACCGCCGCCGAACCCCGATTGCAGGAACCCACAGCCCTTCGGCCGAGCGCGGTTGGGCCAGGTTTCTGCGACCAACGCGATACCCGTGCTCCATTCGCTGCCGATCGCAAGGCCGGTGACGAAGCGTAGGAGGGCGAGTTGCCAGAAGTTCATTGCAAAGGCGGTAATTCCCGTAAGAATCGCGTACCCCAGGATCGACAGCATCATCATGCGCTTGCGGCCAATGTAATCGGCTGCAACGCCGCCGAGCAGCCCGCCGATGCCCCAGCCGAGCAGCGTGATGCCAATCGCCAAGCCGATGTAGAAAGGTTTTGTCTGCACCTGTTCCGGCGTGAGAAGGCTGTTGAGCGCGAGCGGCAGCGCATAGACCAGCGCTACCGCCTCGTAGCCGTCAAAGATCCAACCGAGATAACTTCCCCAGAGAATGCGCCAATGTCGCGGCGTGAGCCCGGCATACCATGGAGCGTCCGCTTCGCTGCGCAGGACCGTTGTCGACATGCATCCCTCCCGTCAGTTTTTGTCGCCTCAGATGCTCCGCGGTTGCAGGCGCTATTCACTCAGCCGCCTGCTGGTGCGGTTCTCCGCCGTAGCGCCCCGACAGCAGCGCGCCAGCATTCGGCGCTATGGTTTTGAGATTCATACTCTGCAGCATTTGGAACGTTGTACTGACTGCCGCCGACAGGACGGGGATACCGATCTTATTCTCCACGATCGGGATCGCTTCGAGTGATGGCATCTGTACGCAGGCCGAGAGCACAAGCGCGTCCACGCCCTTGACGTCCACGCGCGGATAGATGTCCACCAGAGCCAGCGGATCTCGCGCCCCGACCTCAAGGTTGTCCTCGATCTCCAGCGCGACGCGGTCGTGCACCGTGATGCCTTCCGCCTCGATATATTCGCAAACGAGATTGGTCAGCGGCTTCATGTATGGCGCGATCACGGCGACCTTCCTCGCGCCGAGCGTCTTCAGGCCATGGATCAGCGCGCCCGCACTGGTGACTACCGGCGCCGCTGCGCCGTTCTCGACAGTGGCGCCATGCAGCCGCTTCTCTGACTCGCGATGGTAGCCCTTGCCCATGCTCATGATCGCGACGAGACACGCGTAGCCGAGCACGTCCACACGGGCGTCCGAAAGTTCAAGCGCGCAGCGGTCGGAATCCGCATCCATCGCCGCGAGCTCTTCCTTCGTTACCTTCTTCATGCGCATGCGGCTCGAGTGGAAGGTGAAGCGCTCCAGTTCGATCGTTTCGCGCGCCCGGAACATCGCCGGGATTTCGGTTTCCATCGTAGTGTTTGAGCTCGGCACGATCTGGCCGATCCGATAATACGTTCGCATGTGCAACCTCCTTACCTCACGTCTGGCGAGCGGCGGCGCAGGCGTCGGGACGCGACGTCAGCGCATCTCGCACCCGACCGCCCGAAAGACCTCCTGGAATTTTCGCGCCCTCCTGCGCGACCGGCAGCAGCGCCTCGATGTCGATGCCTGTGGAAACTCCCATACGCTCGAACATCCACACGAGATCCTCGGTCGCGACATTGCCGGTCGCGCCCGGCGCGAACGGACAGCCGCCGAGCCCCGCAAAGGATGCATCGAACACGCGTACGCCCGCGCGATAGGCGACATTCACGTTGGCCAGACCAAGACCATAGGTATCGTGCGCGTGCAGCGCCCAGGCCTGGACATTCGGAAATCGCTTCTTGGCGGCGGTGAATAGGCTTTCGACATGCGCGGGATCGGCGCGGCCGGTGGTGTCGCACAAACAGATTTCCGCATCCGACTTCAACTCGACCAGCCGGTCGAGCAGACTTAGTGCCTTTTCTTGGGGAACACGGCCCTCGAACGGACAATCGAAGGACGTCGCGAGATCGAGCCTGATCTTGGTATCCGACGGGATCGCCTGGAGGAGTCGCCCGTATTCCTCTACCGACTCCGCCGGCGTGCGGCGCACATTGTTGCGGTTGTGCGATTCCGATACCGAGAGCACGAACACAAGCTGTTTCGCGCCGGCAGCGACTGCGCTGCGGCCCCATTTCTCGTTCGGCACGAGGACCTGCGGTTTGAGACTCGGCCAGCGTACGCAGACGGCCAGAACCTCGTGGGTGTCGCGCATCTGCGGCAGCGCCTTCTCGCTGACGAAGGAGCCGACCTCGATGCGATTGAGACCGGCGGCGACGAGCCGCTCCAGCAGCCAGATTTTCGTCTGAGTGGGAATAAAGGGGTCGATACCCTGGTAGCCGTCGCGGGGACCGACCTCGACGATCTCGACCTGGCGACCTTGCGTCATGACACCACGCCTCGCTCGCGTAATTTGCTTATTTCGTCAGCGCTCAGGCCGAGATCGTCGCGCAAGATTTCGTCAGTATGGGCGCCGATCGGCGGGCCGGTCCAGCGGATCGCGCCGGGATCATCGGGAACATGGGGCACGATCCCGGCATGCAAGACCTTGCCGAACAGCGGATCATCGACGTCGCGCACCATGCCGCGCATGCGCAGCTGCTTGTCCGCCGCGATCTCAACGGCCGTGTAGGCGACGGTCGCGGGAATGTCCAACGCCTCCAGCATCCGGTTGAGATCGGCGGAGCTGTGATTGATCGTCCAGGCGCCGATTATCTTGTCGAGTTCAGCGACATTTTCGACACGCTTGCGGTTGCCCCGGAAGCGCGGGTCTTCCGGCAATTCCGGCTTGCCCATCAGTTTCGCAAGCCGACCGAAAATCGGGTCGGAATTGCCGGCAATCAGAATCCATTTCTTGTCGGAGGTTGGATAAGCGTTGGAGGGCGCGGCGGTCGAGATGCGCGACCCGGTCGGCTGGCGCACGGCGCCGAGTACGCCATATTCGGGCAGCAGACCCTCCATCATGCTCAGGATCGATTCGGTCAACGCGACATCGAGCGTGCGGCCGCGCCCGTCGCCGCCTTGGCGGTCGCGGGCCCAAAGCGCCGCGGCGACACCGAACGCGGCGTAGAGACCGGCGATGGAATCGCCAATCGAGATGCCAACGCGCACAGGCGGCAGGTCGGAGGTGCCGGGCGGATGATTGGTGAGATGCCGTAGGCCGCCGATCGCCTCGCCGATGACCCCGAAGGCGGCGCGGTCGCGATCGACGCCGTCCTGCCCATAACCGGAAATCTGCGCCACGATCAGGCTAGGCCGAGCTGCTTCCAGTTTCTCGCGGGAAAGACCCATCTTGGCGAGCTGTCCGGGGCGAAAGTTTTCGACCAGCGCATCGCATTTCGCTACGAGACGAAGAACGAGCTGGGTCGCTTCCGGTTTCTTCAGGTTCATGGAGATGCAGCGTTTGTTGCGCGCATGCATCGACCACCACGGCGCGCCAGTGCCCTCGACCTGCCGGCCCCACTGCCGTACCGGATCGCCGGCTGGCGGCTCGACCTTAATGACATCGGCCCCGAGGTCCCCAAGGATGCGCGTGCAGAACGGCGCGGCGACGAAATGGCCGAGTTCGATAACGCGTAGGCCGGTCAGCGGCCCCCCCGGTGATGCAGTCGTGGCCGTGCTGCCCGCCGGAACCGCCATCTGTCACTCCCTCTCTATCGGCCGTCTCTCAAGCGACCTTCGACGATGATTGCGATCTTGCTCCGAGGCGCTCGCGCAGCCAGTTGACGACGCCGCCTTGCAGCAGCAGGTCGATCTGGCGCCGGGTCAAATCGTGGTTCAGCCGCAGCGGCTTGTCGTTGACTGTCGCCATGATGTCGCGGCCATCCATGAGGGCAGCGGTGATCCCCTCGATCTTAATGACGTCGCCCAGCTGCAGGGCCTCGTAATCCGAAGGCTCCGTGAAGGAGAGCGGCAGCACACCGAAATTGGCGAGGTTCTGCCAGTGGATTCGCGCAAAACTCTTCGCCAACACCGCTTCGAGGCCGAGATAGCGTGGCGCCAGGGCCGCATTCTCACGGCTCGATCCCTGCCCGTAGTTGTTGCCCGCGACTATCACATGACCGGCACTTTGCCTGGCGCGCTTGGGATAGGTGTCGTCGATCGGCTCGAAGGCATATTCGCTGACCTTCGGGATATTTGACCAGAACGGCATCACACGCGCGCCCGCCGGGATGATGTCGTCAGTTGAAACGTCATCGCCTACCTTCAGAAGGACCGGCACGCTGAGTATGTCGGAGATGCGGCCGAGCGCGGGAAGCGTAGTGATGTTCGGCGTCTTTTCGAGCTGCGCGGCCTTCGCCTCGGCGGGCGGTAGCGGTGGCACCAGCATCATGGTGTTGACGACCGGCGCCACCGGCTCCTCGATACGCTCGTAACGGATGCCTAGCGTGCGCGGATCGGTAATCACGCCGGTCAGCGCTGAGGCTGCAGCGGTCTCGGGGCTGCACAGGAACACGCTGTCCTCTCGCGTTCCGGAACGGCCCGGAAAATTGCGCGGCACCGTACGCAGTGAATTGCGGCCAGACGCCGGCGCCTGGCCCATGCCGATACAACCGTTGCAGCCCGCCTGATGGATGCGCGCGCCGGCATGGACCAGATCGGCGAGCTTGCCCTCCGCGATCAGCGACTCCAGAACTTCGCGGGAACTGGGGTTGATGTCCAAGGACACGCGGTCGTGGACCTGTCGTCCCTTCATCATTGCCGCTACAATGGCGATGTCACGGTACCCTGGATTTGCGGACGAGCCGATATAGGCTTGGTAGATTTCCTCGCCGGCGACCTCGCGCACCGGTACGACATTGCCAGGACTCGACGGCTTAGCTATTAGCGGCTCGAGTTTGGAGAGGTCGATCTCCTCATCCACGTCGTAAGTCGAGCCTTCGTCCGCGGCGAGTGGCACCCAGTCGGCCTCGCGCTGCTCACCACGCAAGAAATTGCGCGTCGCCTCGTCCGACGGAAACACGCTCGTTGTCGCGCCGAGTTCGGCACCCATGTTGGCGATGACGTGCCGGTCCATCGCTGACAGGCTGGCGAGCCCTGGCCCGTAATATTCGATGATGCGTCCGAACCCGCCCTCGACACCGTGGCGCCGCAGCATTTCCAGGATCACGTCCTTGGCGCTGACCCAGTCGGGTAGCGTTCCAGTCAGTCGCACACCCCAAACTTCCGGCATGCGCAAATAAAGTGGTTCGCCGGCCATCGCCAGCGCAACCTCGACGCCGCCGGCGCCGAAAGCCAACATGCCGAGCGACCCCGCCGCCGGGGTGTGGCTGTCGGAGCCAACGAGCATCAGTCCTGGCTTGCCGAACCGCTGCATGTGAACGGGGTGGCTGATGCCGTTACCGGGGCGGCTGTACCAGACGCCGAAGCGCCGGCAGGCGCTACGCAGGAACAGGTGCTCGTCGGCGTTCAGGTGGTCGTTCTGAACGAGGTTGTGGTCGATATATTGCGCGGCGAGCCCAACCTTCACCTGCTCGATGCCCATGGCCTCAAGTTCGAGCATCACCAGCGTGCCGAGCACGTCCTGCAGAAGGGTCTGATCGACGGTAAGCGCGATCTCATCGCCCGGTCTCAGCGAGCCCACAACAAGATGCGAGCGCACAAGCTTTTGCGCTAGATTCATTGGCGTCGCCAAATGGCTCTTGTTCGCGCCTGCCGGCCTGTCTTGTTTCTAACCATATCAAATTACCGCCGGCGCTTGTTATAGACAACTCCTTAGTGGGCCCATGCCTTCAGCGAAGGCACGCAGAGACCCAAAATAGTTTTGCAACATGGGGTAATTCCGGGATCGAGCCCAGACACGGCACCGGGAACAGCTCTCTAGGAATGCATGAGGCCTTCCTCATGTGGCCTCGCAAACGCTTGGAGAGCGACAATGGAACACTATGTTGGACTAGACGTGTCGTTGAAGCAGACATCGATCTGCGTGGTGAACCAGACGGGGATCGGTCGTGCGAGAGGGCGTGGTCGATTCCGATCCTGAGATGATTGCCGCGTTTGTGAGATCAAAGGCGCCTGATGCGATTCGGGTCGGCCTCGAAACAGGACCGACGGCCACGTGGCTATGGACCGAGCTCAAGCGACTTGGTCTACCGGTGATCTGCATCGATGCTCGCCATGCCAAGGCGGTGCTCAAGATGCAGATCAATAAGAGCGACCGCAACGATGCTGCCGGCATCGCCCGCATCATGCAGACTGGTTGGTTCAAGGAGGTGCGCGTCAAGGATATCGATAGTCATGCGCTCAAGGCCCTGCTGGCGGGTCGGGCGTTGCTGGTGAAGATCAAACGCGATCTCGAAAACCACATCCGCGGCCTGCTCAAGAACCTTGGTCTCGTCATCGGCCGTGCCAAGTTCAACGTCTTTTCCGTGCGTGCCGGGGAACTCATCGAGGATCGACCAGAGTTGATGGCTGTGGTCGGACCACTGCTCAAGGCACGTGAGGCGATCGAACAACAGATCGATGATCTCGATGGTAAGGTTCTGAAGCTGGCACGTCATGATGCGCAGGTGCGCAGGTTCATGACCGTGCCTGGTGTCGGGCCGATCACTGCGCTCTGCTTCAAAGCGACGAAACGTCGGAACCCAACGCCGTTTCCTGCAGAACCTGGAAACTAAACCAGGAGCCGGCGTCGCCTGGGAGCGCCGCATGCATGCCCGCGGCTATCGTGGCCGGCGCATCACCGCAGCGCACTGGGAGCGCGAGCCATGACGCATATGACGGCACTTCCGGTTATACCCGTACAGCAATTTTGCGACATACGGCTGAAAAGGGACTTGCCGTCATATGCGTCATGCCCGGGCTGGCAACCGCAGCCCCGTGTGGCTGTCCTCGCATCGCACAGGAGATTGCGCGTGCCTTTGGCATCGATATCGACAAAGACATCGTCCGCCGCGTGCTCGCGAAACACTATCGACCCGAAGCAGGAACCGATGGTTCGTCCTGGCTGAGCTTTATCGGGCATATAAAGGACAGCCTGTGGAGCGTCGATTTGTTTCGCTGCGAATCGATACTCTTGCGCAGCCATTGGGTCATGGTGGTGATGGACGTGTTCACACGTCGGATCATTGGCTTTGGCGTCGAGCGCGCTGATCCCGGTGGCGCCTCGATTTGCCGAATGTTCAGCCAGATCATCGCCGGAAAGTCGCTTCCTCGGCACCTGAGTTCCGACCACGACCCATTATTTCGTTTCCATCGTTGGCTCGCCAACTTACGCATACTCGAGGTCGAAGAGATCAAGTCGATCCCGTACGTACCCGTGTCCCATCCGTTCGTGGAACGGCTGATCGGGACGATACGACGGGAGTTTCTTGACCACGTGCTAATCTGGAACGCAGTCGACCTGGGGCGAAAGCTGGAAGAGTTCAGAAATTATTACAACGAAAATCGCGTTTAACGTGCGCAGAAAACGAGACACACCAAGAAACTTCATTGCCATGTGGCCCGACGACGATGCTGAGGCCGCGCATGATGACATCATGTATCCGTCCGCCCTTCCGTTCGTATTGGTGCATCTAGGTTGTATCGCGGCGATTTGGTCGGGCGTCACAGGGGAGGCCCTCGCCCTCTGCGTGATGCTTTACTTGCTGCGGATGTTTGCCATCGGGGCGGGATACCATCGGTATTTTTCGCATCGTTCCTACTCAACCAGCAGGGTATTTCAATTCTTGCTTGCGTTTTCTCGCCCAGAGTAGCGCGCAAAAGAGCATCCTGTGGTGGGCGAGCAAGCACCGGCATCACCACCTTCACTCTGATACCGAACGAGATGTGCATTCACCCAACCACAAGGGATTTATCTACAGCCACCTGGGTTGGATATTTAGCCGAAAGCACGACAAGGCAGACTTGGTGAAGGTTGCGGACTTGGCGCGGTATCCCGAGCTAATGTGGCTGCACAAGTATGAATTGTTGCCGCCTCTCGCTCTTGCGATTCTGTGCTTCGTTGTTGCCGGGTGGGCGGGCCTTGTAGTTGGATTCCTTTGGAGCACGGTTCTCGCGCATCTTCGCGGAAGCAAGCGGTATGTGACGGGAGATGATTCCCGCAACAACTGGCTCCTGGCGTTTTTTACGATGGGCGAGGGCTGGCACAACAATCATCACGCGTTCCAGAGCAGCGCCCGGCAAGGGTTCCGATGGTGGGAGATTGACGCTACTTATTACATCCTGAGGGCATTGTCCTGGCTCGGCATGGTTTGGGATCTCAAGACACCGCCCGAGCGGGTGCTGCGGAATGAGCAACGACTCGGCGCGCGGGTCATCGCTCGGGCCGCCGAGCAGCTGGTGGCACATTACAACTCGGAGCGGATTGCCCTTGCCATTGCGTCGGGCCTGAAAGGACCGGAGTTGACCGCCCTGCGGGAAAAGCTGTTCCGGTCTCATCACCGCACGAACGAGCTAATGGTGGCCCTGCAACTGCCTCATATGCCGAGCCGTGACGAGTTCCTGGCCGAGGCCAGCGCCATGTTCGCAAGGTCTCCGTCACTGGACGAAATTGTAGACCGAGCCCATCAACTTTTTCTTGCATCCGTCCGCATGCACTTGGTTGAGTCCCCCTTAGGCCCCGTTCTCTGGGCGATGTCCGGGCACCCGATGCGAAGGCGGCCGAAGCCGCGGCGGTCGCAGAGTTCAATCTGAGCGACGATCAGCGCAAGCGTGTTGTGGTGCAGGAACGCGATTAGGTGCCTTCGAGGCCGCCTTACATGGCGGAACGTGCACGAAGCTGATCCGTTTTCACATCACCGGCAGCGGCACTAGCCTCGGACATCGGACAGCAGTGTGCCGGCTGGTCCTCAAGCGCGCTACGAGGACAAAACAAATGCAGGACCTATTGCCATGGCCAGTGACACCCTGATCAATCTACTTGCTTGGTGCAAACGAGAGCGTGAGAAGCTCAAATGCAGCGGGAAATGCTGCAATCAGGCCGGTTTCGGATTTTTGAGAAGGACGACTCAAATCAGCAGAGGGACATATCCAACCAGCACATTGAGCAGATTGCCGCCAAT
>Ga0070712_100002490_pt1 | contig 11358 bp, 11 predicted proteins | sample LARL81metaG_FD_71396 | JGI IMG/M metagenome (GOLD analysis project Ga0070712, IMG submission 71396) | Corn, switchgrass and miscanthus rhizosphere microbial communities from Kellogg Biological Station, Michigan, USA - LAR L8-1 metaG | ecosystem: Host-associated > Plants > Roots > Rhizosphere ...
CCAAGGATCGCGGCCTGCGGGAATCCACTCTCTCCAAACTCGATACCATTTTTCGCAAGCAGTTTCTCGCCTGGGCAGCCAAGAGGCGGTTCACCCGTCTCGCTGACCTAGACGTGGTTGCGCTCCGGGACTTTCGCTCAACCTGGAAAGACAAGCCGTTGGCGAAAAGCAAAAAGCAAAGTCGCGTGATGGGATTTTTTCACTTCTGTCAGCGAAGCAAATGGATTCAAGAACACCCAATGCTCGGCATCGGTGCGATCAGAGTCGATCAAACCCCTACCGATTACTTCCCGGCCGATGAGTTTGAGCGCCTCATCGACTCCACCTATCTCTACCGCGATCAACGTGGCGACACCGGCAACGGAGAGCGCATTCGCGCCCTTACGTTGCTGATGCGATGGAGCGGTTTGCGGATTCGGGATGCGGTCACGCTCGAAAGAAAACGCCTGAGCGATGATGACAAGGTGCTGCTCTACCAGGCAAAGACTCGTCAGCCCGTATATGTGCCTTTACCTCCCCAAGTTGCGGAAGCGCTCCGGTCCGTGCCCCCGGGTGCAAGACCGAATCGCATGTATTTCTTTTGGAGTGGAAACGGCTTACCGAAGACGGCAGTCGCCGACTGGCAGCGGAGCTATCGTCGGTTGTTCAAATTGGCTGACATCAGAAAGGCTGATGGCACTCCCAAGCGCTGCCATCCTCAGATGTTTCGCGACACGTTTGCCGTAGAAATGCTCCTGGCGGGAGTACCCCTCGATCAGGTGTCGATCTTGCTCGGGCACCGAAGCATCAAGGTAACCGAGAAGCACTATGCTCCGTGGGTTCGCGCACGTCAGGAACAGCTGGAGAACAGCGTGCGGCGGGCCTGGGAAAAGAATCTGACCCTGGTCGATCGGGACAAAGGCACGCGAATCATTCAGCCAGCAGCCACGGGTTGACAGGTGTGAACGATCAGACGCCGGCGGCGAGCGCTCGCCCCTCGAGCCGTACTTCGGGTGCCTGGCCCAGGAAAGGTGTTCGCACGTGGACCCTTGCGAAACAGGGGAAAGGAGTGGGCCCCCTGAGCGAGCTCACCTTCCTGTCGCCAGGATCGCTGAGGACATGTTCGAGATGGACGACATGTCCGCCCGCTGTGCATCTCCACCGTTAGAGTCTGCTGCTGTCTGTCAAGAGGAAAAGTGCTCCGATGGCGGCACTGGAGGCGGTCGCGGCCGCGCCCCAACCGTCTTGTCCCGCATCCGTCAGGGTGGTCCTGAGCGCCCCCGCGAACCACATGAGATTGAGGACAGCCAACCCGTAAAACACCGCCGCGATCAGACTCCGCATGCGATCGCCGTCGTAGAAGACTGTCGGTGTGTCGGCCGTAGACGATGTAGGCGACTATGAAGGAGAGGACGGACTGGATGGCCGGCTGTCCGCCACAAGCGTTCCCAGAACGCGGGGCTTGTTTAGACGCTGGCGGAGGAAGGTTTACCTGTGGATGCGCTCATGAAAATCTCCTTTCGAACTGAATCGGATGCGATGGACCGCATAGTTTTCCGAGTTGAGCACACCGACGGAGGTTACCCGCGGACTGTCAAGACAACCAGTTGGAGCAAAGCATACGGGCAGTCATGATTTGGAAAGTCAAGGTTGTCGAGGGCTAAAACCATGAGACGCGGCATTGTTTTCACTCTTGCCACAGCGCTCCTTTTCACAGCTACGGCCGCTTTCACGCAACAGGACGTGTCCGTCGGGTCGAAAGATGATGCTTTTTGGGTCGCTCATTGGGCACAACCGAGGGTGTTTTTTAGCGCCGAGGAGGAATCCTTTTACAAGAACGTGAAAGAAGTGATGTTTCCCTGGAACGATCACAACGAGCCTTCGAATCCAAGCGCCCTGGATGAGACCGTTCAGTGGCTCAAAGATCATCCAACTGTGCGCTTTTACGTTGATGGATATGCGTCATCAAGAGGAGAGCTTATTTACAACCTCAACCTGTCGCAGCGACGAGCGGAATGGGTTAAGCAAGCTCTGGTAAACCGTGGTATTTCTGAGAATCGCATCGTGGTGGCTGCGGGATGGGGACAGTTGTATCCGGTCTGTCCAGAGCTCAACGATGAATGCTGGACTAGAAACCGGCTCGTTCGCTTTGTCTATTCTCCTAATTGAACCATTTGAAGCATCTTGAAGCATCGAACGCGGAACTTGGCTGTAATGTCGACCGTCGTTCCTTAGCTTGTGCTTCGCAATCGGCAATGGACCCGTTGCACCACGCTTTCCGGAATCCTCATCGTAATATAGCCGCGCTTGAATCGACTTTCGGTGTGACCCCACTCGATCACGCCGGGCTCGCCAGCGAACATTCGACGAATGGTCTGCTCGCTCAAGGCCCAGAGGCTGGCCAGTTCACCGACCGAAAAATGTCGTTCCAACGACGCTTCGTCGGTTGGTCGCGGGACATCGCTCAACCAATCGGATTCAACGGTGGGCTGTTTTCTTGCGTGCATGGCGCCTCCTTTGCTGGCGGGAAAATAGGATGTCCAACGTTAGATCGGTTGGCAGGCGAGATTCTTCCTCAAAGATCGCCGAAATATCGGAGACTTTCAGAATTTACAGGGCCATCGGCATCCTCGTGAACAACGATCGGACACAAAGCCGGAAGGCGGGGTCGGGCTTGACGCACCCCCCGTGCGCGGATAACATTGCGCACGTCCTAGCCTGCTGGTCAGTTCAGCAAAACCTGCGTTTGGCGTTCCACAATGGTTTGTGGGGTGCCAGCGCCGCCGGGTAACATGGAGCGAGTTGACCGACTCCGCGGGTCCTCCGATGACAACCAGCGGTCCAGATCTGACTGGCTGGTCAGTGTTGCCCTTTTTTGCCTGGCCCTCGTCATCCTACTCGTAAGTCTTCTCAGTGCGCGACTGCAAAGCTTTAACGTGTCCTCGATGTTGTTGGCGAGCGCGCTAGCGGCGGTCTGCGTCGTGTTTTTTTTCTTCTCCGGAGCTTTACGGCTGGCGCACCAGCAGCATCGTGAGACCGTCAGTAAGCTCGACGCGCGTGAAGCTTCCTTGTTGGAAAGTGAAACGCGTTTCCGGCAGATGGGCGACCATATTCAGGAAATCTTCTGGATGATCGATGCGCATAGCCGGAAGGCCCTGTACGTGAATCGGGCATATGAGACGATAACCGGGCGATCAAGAGAGTCACTGCAGCGCGACCCGCTCTCCTATGCGGAGCTGATCCATCCACAGGATCGGCGTCGGATATTTACCAAGCTTGACGAAGCGAATAGTACCGGGAAATTCAACGAGCAATTTCGGATCGTATTACCGGACGGAGACTCGCGCTGGATCTGGGTGGGGGGATTTCCGGTGCGGGATGGCCGAGGGAGGATACAAAAACTGATCGGAACCGCCAGGGACGTGACTGCACAGAAGGAAGCCCAGGAAGAGGTCGGCAAAAGCCTCACGATGGCGGAGGCCGCATGGGCCGAGGCCAATGCACTGCGCAAAGCGACGTTGGCGTTGACTGAAGACCTGCACATGGACAGCATCCTGGACACGTTGCTTCAGTCCTTGCTGGAACTGGTTCCTTACGAGTCGGCGCAGATCCTGCTTCTTGAGTCGGATTCGCGACTGTTTGTGGCGCGCATCGCCCATTCGCCTGAGGTTGCGGAGCAGCTCGGGAGTTATCCTCGCACGCTGGACGCGGCCGATTACCCTTTCCTCGCACGCGTCATTGCAAGTCAAAGCGATATCTTGATCAGGGATACCCGTGAGGAGCAGTCCAGGGGCGTTTGCAAGGACTTCGAGTCTCCGCACTCCTGGATTGGAGTTCCATTGATTGTGTCACGCCGGACGCTGGGACTCCTTTCCCTGGGCCACTCCGCACCCGGCACTTTCACTCCGGAACATCTGCGACTTGCCAAACTACTCGCTGTCCCGGCGGCGGCAGCAATTCAGAATGCCCGCATGTATGAGTGTGCGAGAATCTATGGCGCCGAGCTCGAAAAACGAACGTCGGATCTTCGTGCCGTGGAGAGCGCACTGTTGCGTTTTCACAGCGATCGTCCTTCCTAGAAAGACGCACGGACCACCAAGGCGCCTTAACCGAGGTAGCGAGGTTGCTTTCGGCAAGGCGCTTCCTCCACGCACGGCTTGGCTACTGTCACCGATCAGACCGGGGAGCCAGGGTCTTGAAGTGTGTTGACTCGAGAAGGCCCGAGGCATTTCACGTCCGTCGGCCACCGGGATGGAGCCGGGCCGGCTCACTGGGCGGAGATTGTTCACCCTCCGTCAGGGACATGGTCACGGCGATCACCCGGCCCACGATGTCGCCATCTGTAGGGTAGCGAACCTGGCGGACTTGCACCGGCGATTGCGGGCATGGGATCAGGACCAGGTGGTTTCCATCCAGCTCACACCAACAGCAGGCATAGCCATTTCGGAGCTCCACAAAATAGATGGGCCGCTCCGCGACGTTACGCCAGCTGCCCGTCGTGACTTTGCTTTGTCGGGCATCGATGGCCACCACGGAGCCGGGGCGAATGATGGGATCAAGCGTGTAGTCCTCAAGCCCGATGTATCCGCAAAGACACCGTTCCGGATCGAGGCCCTGCAGAACCTCGACCGGAATCTGCGCGTAGGCCCCAAACATTCGGGATAGCAAGTTCGTCCGCGCCAACTCCACGCCTTCGCGAAGGTCGATGGGTACAACGATCTTCTGACCCGGCAGGTCCAGGCTCGATCCGTGCAAGTGCGTGTGTGGCAGTCTGACCAGGCGTTGCTCCCTGGCAACATCGAGGAGATCGAGTCCGAAGAAGGCCATCATGTCGATGCAGCTACACTTGTAAATGAGGCCCAGGCTGTAGAACTTATAGATGGTCGGGGTGAACTTGCCGTTTTCAGCGTCGGTGAGCCAGGCGTGGGAAATGTAGTACTCCTGGTTATTTTTCTCCTGCGCAATCCGCTGGCTCAATTCTTGCACTGCCCGGGTTGACAAGCCGACACGCACACGTTCGGCTCGGAGCTTTTTGCCAGCTTCCGGATTCGGCCTCGAACCCAACAGCGGCGTCGGCATGACGGGCAAAACTTCCTTCTTGGCAAACGAACCGGCTCAGGTTTAGAAGAACAGCAAAAACCAAATGAAGTGAAAGATGCGCCATGATACTCCTCGCGAGCCCTCAGAAAGCCAGCATTTTCCGCTGGTCGCGAGCCCGACCGTCTGCCCGCCGATCGGCAGCCACTCAGTGCTCGCTCATTTGGATAGGAAGGCTGGTCGTGGGAGCGGACATTCTCAGAAAAATTATCGGAACAGCAGCCGTTTGGGGTTACATAGGCCCAGTCTCCGCATCACGCCTCGTGACACGCAGATTGCCCGCGGAAGATCGACAAGAATCTGGTGTGGGATCATGGAGTCCAAAAAGGGGCTGGTCGAGCGGCTGAACGTAATCCTGGCAAGTAGAAGCCTTACTTTGTATCAAGTCTCGCAGAGAACGACCGCCCTCTACGGACGGTCATCTCCCAGCTTCGTGCCTCACAATTTCTACTATGCTCTCGGGCGGGCAAATTTCAGCCCCAGCCTCCACCAACTACTGGCCTTGAGCCACATCTCGAACTACCGTTTTCACGACTGGCTGCGGGTATTCGGATTTCACCCGGAAGACATTACTCACTTGCAGGCTAGCCTCCCTTCCAAACGAACGATGATTCTCGATTCATCTCTGGAGGACCCCGAGGCCTGGGTTCCGTGGTTCCGAAGCAGGCCAGGAAGCCTTCCAGCGCCGGAAATCGCGCCCATGGGTCGGCTCCTGGAGTCCGCTCCGCAGGAGCGCGTCTGTTCACTCCCGCAAACAAGGGCACATAACTTCGTGTACGCGAGGATTGGATCGGAGGACGCATTCGCATTTCCAGACTTGCTTCCGGGCAGCATCGTTCGCGCCAATGCTAGCCTGGCAAGATCGATGCTGGCTGCAGCAAACGGAAAGAGATCAGAACGCCTGTTTCTCATTGAACACGCCAAGGGGTTTTGCTGCTGCCGGATCCGCGTCGCAGGCAGACACCGCATTCTGCCGCTGAGCACACAGCTGCCCTATGCACAGGTGGAGCTCGAGCTCCCGACCGAAGTGCGAGTGATCGGGGTCCTAGACCTTGAAATACGTCCTTTGCTCACACCCGAGGCAGCGGACGTGCCCACTGAATTGGCAAAACATTGGAGACCTTCCGCACTGGTGCGGCAGGAGTCGAAGCTGAGCCTGCTGCTACACGGTGCGCGGTTGAAGATGGGCTTGTCCTTGCGAGAGGCCTCGGCGATGAGCCGCCGCGTCGCCGCCGAACTGGGCGACGAGCAATACTTCGCCGCACCAGGCTCTCTTTCCGACTATGAGGCAGTCGACAATTCGCCGCGGCATATTCATAAGGTGATCACGCTCTGCGCGGTTTATGGGTTGCATTTCTCGACATTCCTGAACAGTATTGGTGTCAATGTGGAGAATGCCGGCAAACATCCCATGCCCGACGGTCTGGTTCCCCGCAAACTTCCAAGCGGACCCGCTCGCGCCGAAAACCATGGGCCGATGGACGGAGGCTTGCTCGAGCAACTGCTCAGACGATCCGGGCACGTGCCAACTTTTCTGCGTGGGTGTCTGTCCGACTTGTCTGGCCTCAGGACTTTGTCCCTGAACGACTTTTTCTGGGTTGGTGGAGATCAGAACCCTCTCCACCCTCTTCTGGCAAACGGATTGATCGCGATCGTAAACCGGCACAGAAAAAAGGCTCTTCATTCCCGATCCAGGCCGTTGTGGCAGCAGCCCCTCTACCTCCTCCTGAAGCGTGGAGGAACATACCTTGGCGGCTGTTGCAGTCTGGAGGAGGGGACATTGGTCATACATCCGTGCCTTCCGAACCATCAGCGACCGGAGCATCTGCGGAACCACATTGATGCGGAAGTGGTCGGGCAGGTGGTCACGATTGCGAGAATGCTCTAACACGCCGGTCCCATTCCCAAACATGAAATCTGAGTGCAGCCTGGTCCATTCTGACAATGGCGGGGGAGATCATTCTCAATTGTCGGGTTTGCGAACAGATCAGGGGAAGGATGGAATGCCGATCGATCCTTACCCTACTCTGTGGCGGTTCGGCTGAAGCGAAATTCGTTGTCTTTAAGGGCGCGAAACGACATGAGCTCGTGGATTCCTCCGGAGATTCGCTGGCTGTCCAAGCAAGTTCGTCCCTTTCTTCACTGGCATGCTGCCAGTATCCTCTGCATCTCGGTCGGCAGTTTCCTTGGACTGCTCGCTCCGCTAGTCCTGAAATCTTTGATAGATCTGGTCCTGCCTAGCCGGAGGATCGGTCTTCTGATCGTGACGGTGGGCCTGATCTTCCTGTGTCACCAAGGCAGAGCGGTGCTTACCAGCGTAGGCGGCTACTTGACCATGCGCGCAGCAGAGCGGCTGGCACTTGACATGCGCCTGCGTCTGCTGCGCCATCTCGACACGCTCTCTGCCGACTACCACGAGCGCACCCCTGTTGGTGCGTCGATGTACCCGCTGCAGGAGCCCATCGACGAAATCTCATATTTTGGTTCCGATCTGCTGCCTACCATCTTGCGGACGCTCATGGCAACGATGCTGAGCCTGGGAACGATGTTGCTATTGAATGCCCGGATGACTCTGGCAGTTTTGCCGCTCATTCCCGTCTTTCTCCTCACCAGAAAGCACTTCCATAGCCGTCTTGAAGACGGTTCGAATACCGTTCAGCGCAACCACATTGCATGGACCAGTTTCCTCGAGGAACACCTCTCATCGATCGTGGCGCTACAACTGCTCCGTCAGCAACGCCGACGTGAGCGAACGGCATTCAGTCTCTTGGCCACGACGGTCCGGTCGTACAACAGACTTTTTATGACCGGGATTTCCTTCACCTTCTTTACGAGCCTGACCATCGGACTCGCGATGTCGGCTGTCATTGGGCTAGGCGGCTGGAGCGTCTTCACAGGTTCCTTGACGGTGGGTGGTTTGGTCGCGTTCTATACATATCTGACGCAGCTGTTCGAACCCCTCAGCGGGGTCGCAGAAACGTACGTGCGCGCGCACAAGACGTTCACGAGCATCCGCCAACTGCAGGCTGTGTTCGCGTTGAAGCCTGCGATCAAGGCTTGCTCCGCCGCAATCAGCTTTCCTCCAAACCAGCCATGGACGATCGAGGTCGCCGACGTGTGCTTCGGGTATCCGAACAGTCGCGGGCTGCTTTCGATTCCGCACCTGCACATTCGGGCAGGAGAGTACGTAGCCATGGTGGGTGAGAACGGCGCTGGCAAGAGCACACTGGCAAAACTGTTGGCGCGTCTGTATGACGTGGACGCGGGATCGATTTTGGTGGCCGGCTGCGACGTGCGGAATATTGAAATCGAAAGCCTCCGAGAGCACGTCTGGTACGCTCCGCCTTACCCGATCTTGTTCGACACAACGCTGGCCAGCAATCTCCGTCTGGGCAAAGCAACAGCCTCGGACGCTGAACTCGAGGCAGTGGTGGAGGACGTCGGGCTCACGGCTTGGGTCGGGACGCTACAAGCAGGCCTGGATCAGCGGGTCGGCCCCGGAGGATCTTGCCTATCTGCCGGTCAACGCCAGCGCATGGGGGTGGCGAGAGCGATTCTCCAGCACCCTCGCGTTCTGATTTTGGATGAAGCCACATCCTCGCTCGACGCCCGTTCAGAGCAGCAATTGCTTTCCGGTCTGCATGACGTTCTGCCCGGGAGCACCCTCATCGTGATTTCCCATCGGCTGTCAGCACTGCACTGCGTTGAGAGGGTGATCATTTTCAAAGCCGGACGTATCGTTGAGGAGGCAAGCCCGGAATTACTCCTAAGAAACGGGAGTGCCTATTCTCGGCTGTTCAACGCCTTCGTCTCGACTCCGGGACATCGTCACGTCAAGTTCCACGCTCCGGATGGAGAGGCGCATCGAGGAGTGCGATGAACGCTTGACGCGTTCGTCATCGACAACCGCAACCCGGCAGGCTCGGCTGAAACTGGTTGATGTTCAAAGGCTTGCTGTTTCACGTGAAACAATCCGGAAACTAATTCCCTGATTCTTTCATTCCCTCTCTTTGCTGATACGTCCCGCAAAGCGCTCGTCAAGGCCCGAGATGCACGGTGCGCGCCCTTGACCGCCTTCGCTGACTGGACAAAGAGCTTCTGCCTCCATGATGGAATGAGGTTAGTAAGAAAACATTGTGCAGGGTTGTGCCTTTGATGGCAGAATCCGGACGACGGTGCCTCAGTCGTCGATATTGGAAGAGGTCATTCGATCTGTCTTCCTGGCAACGGGGAAAACCGTCACGATTGCGGTCAAGGCAGAGCCGCAGCAGGAAATTCAGGAGAGCCCGGTCGAGATGACAACCGAAGAATTTTTCGACGAGCTCTGATCCGCAGCGTCATTCAATCGCCCAAGCCCGCGATTCCGAAATGATCGTTGACGAGCCTGTCATGAATGCTTCGGCACCTCCGGCAACGGCCCGCCCGCCAACCGCTTCTCAACCAGGCCGCCGATGAAATCAGCAAAGGGCCGAATATCCTCGCCCACGCTCGCCTTTTCGAGCGCGGCCATGTAAGCGTTGCGCTCCGCGACCGGTATCACCGTCCAGGGATAGCCGCCGGACGCCATCATCAGGTTCATTAGGAACCGTCCCATGCGGCCGTTCCCGTCCATGTAGGGATGAATGTAGACGAAGACAAAGTGCCCGAGCACGACGCGGACGGCGGGATGCTGCTCTTCCGTCAGCAGGTTGAAGAACGCCGGCATGGCGTCCCGCACCGCGTCCCGGTTCAGGGGCACGTGCATCGATTGCCGGATGTAGACCTGCCCGTTGCGGTAACCGGCGAGATCGGAGGGCTTCAGGATGCCCGCGGTGACGCTCGGCGCGAACATCTCCCTGTACCATCCGCGATGATCTTCCTCCGCCACCGTGCCTGAATTCTCGCCCGCCAGACTGCGGGCGATACTTTTTTCGACCACCTGAAAGGCCTGGAAGTATCCGCGCGCCGCCATTGCGTTGCGTTCATTGCGATCGCGGTCATTTGTTTGCGGATTCCATGCGCCGATGCGTATGCGCTCAATCATCTCCCTGCTGACGCGGTACCCTTCGATGGACAGCGAATGGTACGCGTCGGTGACATAGGCTTTCGCGACGCCCTTCAGGTAGGCGTCGGATTTGCGCGGCAACCCCGGTGCTTTCGGGAAGCGCTCGATCACGGGCTCGCGCATTTTCTGCCAGAGGAGACGAATGCGATTGACGTAAGGCGACGTTTCGCGGGCGGGTAACGCCAGCGCGGGACGATCATTGAAGGGATCTGTCTCCCGGACCGTGTAGCCTGCGGCGGACATCGTCTTCACGATCTCGTCCGCCATGCGGTCGCGGCCGCTGTTGCGGAAAGCACCGGCTAGGCGCCCCGCAATCGTGCTGTGTCCACCGTCCAGCAGCTTTGCCAGCAGGCCGGAGGCGTCGCGGACCATGGCCATGGCTGCACGCGCGTCCGTCGCATGGCTTGCGAAGTATTGTGGCGAGCACTCGATCAGTGCCGCTTCGAGCGCATAGAGGCGCAGCCCGTCTTTTTCTTCCCGGTCTGCCGGCGGCAGGGCGGCCTTGAGGTCCAGCAGCGACGTGCCATGCGGGAGCCTGGTGACATTGTTCTTTCCTTTGGGCGAGCGGACGGCGAGCTGTCGCGGTACCGTCCAGTTCCCGCCGTGCAGCGACAGAGATTGTTCAGGAGACAGAGACCAGCTCTTGCCGAACCGGCTTTCCAGATAAACGGCGGCAAAGCGCCAGAAGGACGCGTACCAGGCCGTGCTCTCGCCCTTCTTTTCATCGGGGCGGCTCGGTATGTACCACCCCTTGATGACTCCCTGCAGGAAGCCGTTGGCCAGAAGGCGCTCCCTGTGGACCCGCGTCATGTCCCGCGCCCGGATGGCGGCGCCATTGGCGTTCTGCAGGCCATGCAAGATCTCCAGAGACTGGGCCAGTTTTTTTGAGGGTGAAGCCATGATGTCCTCAAACTCGTTTTTGCCGTTATGCGACAACTAGTCTATTGTGCGTTGTTGTTAATAGTTTATTTTGTTGTACCATATCTAGTTTATTGTGTCGAGCGGTTCCTAGTTTTTGCAGCATGGGTTCTGCCTGCATGGCCATAGGGCCCTCTACCTACCCCTCCTTCTTCTAGATGTCCTGTCAGAGGCATAGCTGCTCTCATCCATGTTCCATGGCCGACGCCCAGAGCATCAGGATGTTGACAGCGTGATGGCATTGTCTGAAATGCGCTGCCTCTGCCAACACCAGCCTGCAGACCCTGGCTGAACAAAGCAACAGCGTGGCTTGGTCGAGT
>Ga0070712_100002493_pt1 | contig 11354 bp, 13 predicted proteins | sample LARL81metaG_FD_71396 | JGI IMG/M metagenome (GOLD analysis project Ga0070712, IMG submission 71396) | Corn, switchgrass and miscanthus rhizosphere microbial communities from Kellogg Biological Station, Michigan, USA - LAR L8-1 metaG | ecosystem: Host-associated > Plants > Roots > Rhizosphere ...
CGTGCAGCGGCTCTTCTGGGAGCATTCGCGACAGCGCTTCACCGTCGAATAATAAACGTGTGTGCGGTTGCGCGCATTGATTCCGACGTACTTCAGGAGTTTGCCTTCCGGGCAGATATAGCAGTTCTTCTTCGGGTATGTAGGTGAACTGGTCGATGCCATAGAGATCAGTCGGCCCATTGGGATTTTCTTTCACCCGGATGTAGGCAGCAATACCACGTTCATCAAGCCATTGCAGGAGTTCGCCGTTGCCGTAGGTGGTGTCCGCTGCCAGCGTCTGCGGAAGATCGCCGTAATGTTCGCGATAGCGTTCGATCATGTCTCGGGCCGCTACGCTCTCCTGACTCAATCGCGCCGGCGTAGCTTGCACCCCCACGATGACGCAACGATGCTTCAATCTCGGGCTGGAATCGACGCCAGCAAAGGTGAGGTTCGTTCCCCACTTTCCGATGTTGAAGGAGTCCAAGCCGCGGCAGGGATTCCTGAAGCCGAACGAGTACGACTCCTTGGCCCAGGCATGCACCGAGGTCGGCGGCTTGTGGTTGAGGAGCATTTTCGAGATCGGCGCGACCTATGGCTGGAGACTGCGGGAGCTCACAGGCTTGAACGGCTTGAAGGTCTCGCAGATCAACTTCACCGTCAACTTCATCCGGCTGGAGGTCGGCACCACCAAGAACGGCGACGGCAGGCAGGTCAGCATGACGTCGGTCGTCCGCTCGCTGTTGACGGAATGCTGCCGCGGGAAGGCCCACAGGGACTTCGTGTTCACTAGAGAGAACGGCTCGCCCATCATCTCCTTCCGCCGAGCATGGGAGGCGGCTTGTATCTCTGCGGGAGTCGGCCGACAGCTCTGCCGAGCCTGCGACGAGGTCGTCGATGGCGATCGGCACTGCGGCACCTGCGATCGTGACTGGACCGCCGATCAAGTGAAGTACGATGGCTTAATTTTCCATGATTTGCGGAGAACAGCTGTGAGCGGCATGGTGAACGCGGGCGTTTCCGAGAAAGTGGCGATGACAATCTCTGGACACAAGACGAGGGCGATCTTCGACCGGTACCACATCGTCCCGCCATCCGATCTCAAGGCCGCGGCCCGCCAAGATGGAACTTCACCGGGCCGAACAAATGGACGCGGCATCCGTGACCGCAGATACCGCGCAGCAGAACTCGGAACCATCCAAACTTCAGTGAGAAGCAGGAGCCGGCACCTTGACCGGCGTCTCCTACAGGCGCCGGGTTTTCTTTTGGGTATTGGATGCCCGATCCTGTGACATGAGATTTCCGCAGTGAACACGGGCTCTTAGGTCATGGCTGGACTGAACACGGACCGGGAAGACTCTTCGTTGACCAGCTGTTCTTCAGCCGGCACGCGGGCCCCGTTCACTCGGGAAACCGGCTTCCCTGTTGTTTGGGCTGGGTGTCGCGCTCGCGCACGGTTGAATCACCATTATCGCCAAGATCGACGACAAAGTTTCTATCGTCTGGCGTGCGGATAGTTACCCTTTCGGTCGGCTCGTCATCAGTCGGATAGTAGCTGTACGTGTAAGCCTTGCCATCGGCGAATGTCTGCTTAACAAGCCTGCCGTGCTCAAATTCGTTGCGCATCAGCACTCGGGGGATAGCCTTGGCATCCGGCGCGACGCTGAAGGTCAGTAGGTGTTGCATGCCGTCGTATTCGTAGTGCAAGACCTCGCCGGACGGATACGTGACGCTTGCCAGCCGACCGAGTTCGTCGTATCCGTAAGCGACGGTGCGTCCAACGCTATCGTCGATTGCGGCGATACGGTCGGCCTTTCCGTAACTCAAACGTACCCAGCTTTTGTTCGGCGATGTCAGCCGGATCAGTCTGCGACGGCCGTCGCGCTCGAACGCCAATTCTTCACCCCGAGCGTTGTGATAGCCGGTCAGGTAACAAAAGGTCTTGGAGTCGCAGGGAAGATACGTTTCGACCTTGCCATTGAACCACTTCAGGTCGAAATGTTCGAAGGGACTACCGTGCCAGCGCAGTTCGAGAAGGTCTCCGGAGCGGTCGGTACCCGCATCAACGTACTTGACGAATGGCAGCAAAGGCAGCCAGGAAGGCACACGATCCAGTTCATACGCTCCACCGTCCTCCCCAACAACCTTGATTCGGCGCATGTCAGCCGACGTCAGAAATGTGTCGTAATTGTGGGTTCCGCCGAGGCCGAAAGCCATCGGTACTCTCCAGCCGACGCGTGTAACGCGTCGAAACTCGATCGGAATGCTGCCCGGCAGGTAGAAGTCCGTATGCCTGTCGATGAGGAGGCCATCCCGCAGTTCAACTTCGAATACCTCTGTCGAGTCGTCGTGCTGCGCGGTTTCGCCTTTGTCATTGCGTGAGCGGATCAAGGTTCCCGGCAAAGGCTTAATACCATTCTTCCATGAATATCCGAGGTAGATGCCCGGTTCGCCTGCGGGCCGGCCCCAACGTGTGCGCTCGGAATCAAGGTCGGGCAAGTAGATGTCCTCGCCTGGAAGGTCGGGTTCAAGTGTCTGGTGCATCAGGCTGGCGGGATCGTTGCTCAATGGCACATGCCAGTAGAGAACTGCGATATCTTTCAGCAGAAAGCGCCGCAGGCGAGCTTGCAAATGCCCGTTCGCGATGCTTTCGTCCAACCCAAAGCGCTCCCAAAACGTGTCCCCGAGCCGAGCGCTCGAGATAACGGCGGCCCGCTCTAAATCGCGTTGGCTGTAACTGAAAGGCCAGTTGTGATCGACCGTGTACATGTCGGCGTCAGTGAAGCCGATTAGGTAGGCGTTTGAGTCAGCGGCGAGGTCCGGATGCTCGCGCTTGAGCTGCTCGTAAAGCAATTCAGCCACGAACTGCCTTCGCCGGATGTTCCAGGTAGACGAATCTAGCGTCATCGGTTGCAGCACTTTTACGTCGAGGGCATATTTGGAACGCAGCCACTCAGCGAAGTCGTCGAGCGCATATGACGAGTCGTGGGGGCCGATTTGGACGAGGTAGATGCGGCCGCTGCCGGTTAGCTGGTCAACACGCACGATGGGACCCTCATGGACAGCGATGAACTGCGCCGCTCGGTGCTGGCTCGCCCGGGCGATGAGGAGGTGCTGTAGGCCCCAGATTAGGTAAGAGAGCAGTATTGCGCCGGCGATACTAGAAGTGATCCATGCCTGCGATCCCGACGGTTTCATGCTTGGCTCCGACGGGAGTCTGCCAGATGTAGCCCAATGTGGGCAAGAGCAGTAGGGCGACGAACACATCGCGGACACGCAGGGGTAGCCTGCATGTGGATGAGGATGCGTCGCCGACTTCATAAAAAGGCTCGGCTCCCGCTGGCAGGACGACCGCGGGCATGATCGGCTACACGTTGAGATCAGCGGGGAAGGGGTGCCCTAGTTTTTTCTGTCCGGAACCCGATCAGTCCGAGTTGAGTCCAGGTTGCACAGGAAGAAGTGCAAACGAGCGATTGGAGCGGCGCAAGATCGTCGCCCAACGGAGGGCGTAACCAGCCTTACTAGAATGGCTTGGTAGGTTGGTGCCGGGAACAGGACTTGAACCTGCACGCCTTTTGGGCATTGGATCCTAAGTCCAACGCGTCTGCCAATTCCGCCATCCCGGCCCGCGTTTATTTTAGCTTATGTGTTCACGGGCTTGTATCATTTGCACGAATGGTGCATCGAACACCTCAGATGCGGAACCGTGATTCAAACTTGGTGGGCGCCATATTGCTAAGCATGGCCATTGCGATCTCTCTGGCTGCGCAAAGCACCGACTCCATGGTCGCCGCGCCGGTGAGTCCGGCCGCCTGCCACCAACACGAGAATCTTCCGGCTCGACAGCCGGTGAGCTATCGCTGTTGCCAGAACGGGCACGATTCCGCCATTCTGCCGATTTCTCTGAATTCACAGTTGAATACTCTCGAAATAGCCTCCTCCGTCGGAATCACGGCGATCTCAAGGCCTCTACAGCAGCAGAATCTTTGTAATTTGCCGACTTCCTCTGCCGACCCTCCCAACATCCTTCCTCTGCGCGTCTAAGCTCCGCACGATTTGTTTTCCTTAGAAGTTTTCGAATAAGGGAAAGGAATTCCGTGCGGAAAATAATTTTGCAGCTGGCTGCGTTTGCACCGGTCGCGATATCATTCCTGGTTTTCGTCTCTCCGGCATCTGCCCAGGATGACGGCGTCGATATGAACATGTCGGATGAGGTCTCGACGCCACAAATGAATGGCATGGGAAGCGGCAAGTCCCACATGCAATCTCACTCGTTTGTCGAATCGATACTCCAGCATGCAATCTCCGGCACAGACGCCGAACCGATCTCTACGCCCACCTCCATGCTCATGACTACCAAAGCCGGTTGGACAATCATGTTTCATGGAGAAGCCTTCTTAAATGACGTCCAGCAGACAGGCTCCCGCGGGTCCGACAAGCTTTTCTCCACCAACTGGTTGATGCCGATGGTTCGAAGAAAATTCGGCAACGGAACCCTGACTATCAGGACCATGCTCAGTTTCGAGCCAGCCACGATCTCGGACCGCCGATACCCTGAGCTTTTTCAGCAGGGCGAAACAGCGTTCCGGCGTCCTATCGTCGACGGCCAGCATCCGCACGATTTCTTCATGGAGCTGGCCGCCATGTACGACTACAAATTCTCGGACCATACCCTGCTGTCTTTCTACGCCGCGCCGATGGGTGATCCAGCAATGGGGCCAGCAGCGTATCCGCACCGTGCGTCCGCGTCTGAAGATCCCATGGCTCCTCTTGGACATCACTTGCAGGATTCCACCCACATTGCGGCGGATGTTTTTACCGTGGGCATCGCGCATCGCATCGTACGTCTTGAAGCCTCAGGCTTTCATGGCCGCGAGCCTGACGAATTCCGTTGGAATATCAACTCAGGGAAAATCGACTCTTGGTCTACCCGCATAACGGTGAATCCTCTTCGGAACTGGAGCGCTCAATATTCGATCGCGCAGTTGCATAGTCCCGAATCCCTTGCGCCAGGCGAAAACGTCCGACGTATGACGGCCTCGGTGCAATACAACCGTCCCTTGCGAAAAGGGAATTGGGCATCGCTTCTACTGTGGGGTCGAAATCAGGATCTTGATGGGGGAAATGTAGGTAACAGCTATCTACTGGAGTCAACACTTCAGTTCTTCGAGCGCAACTACATGTGGACGCGAATTGAGAATGTGGATCGTACCAACGAGCTTCTCCTCGGAGAAAATCCCGAGCCACCGGGCTTTAACGAGCACTACTTCACCCGGGTACAGGCTTACACGGCAGGATACGACCGGGAAATTGGACATTTTCCGCGTTTGTCGACAGCGGTCGGCGCCCAGTTCACATGGTACGGCGTGCCCGCAAACCTGAAATTGACATACGGCCAACATCCCGTGGGCGCGCTAGTGTTCCTTCGCTTGCGCCCGCACTAAGCCTCAGGATAGCGTCCTCTTTTTGCCGCCCTTCGTCCTTTTGGGGTTAATGGTCTTGAGAAATGTAGTGACGCGCATTCCTCTGGAACTTGCACTTTCTTTTCTCGCGCCAATCCCGCTACACTGACTGTCTATGTCGAATCCAACCCAGCCCAACATCAAGCTGATTAACACGCCGGAATATCGTGAACAGTACGCCAACAGCGTGCAGGTCCGGGTCAACGTCTGGGATTTTTTCCTCGTCTTCGGGACTCTGCAGCAGCAAAGCGAAACCCAGGTAGACGTCAGTAATTTTCAGGGAATTTATCTCAGCCCGCAGCAGGCGAAAGCTCTGTCAGCGATTCTGCAACAAAACGTTGCTGGATATGAGAGTACGTTTGGCGAAATAAAGCTGGACCCGCGTATGATGGCTCCCGGCCCAATTCATTAGCCCGCCAGTTTCCTCATCTCATTGAGAACCGCCAGCCACCCTTCGCGCGGCAAGACTCTCGCGCTGATATTCGCCCTCATTTTCGCGGCGTCGTGGGTGCTCCATTTCCCCCTACTACGCTTGCCGTATTTTTGGGACGAGGCCGGCTACTACGTTCCAGCCGCGCGCGATCTCCTGCGGACAGGAAGCCTCATCCCACGATCCACTCCATCCAATGCCCACCCGCCTTTGGTGATGGCTTATGTGGCGCTCTGGTGGAAGGTTTTTGGCTTCGCTCCCTTGATAACGCGTACTGCCATGCTGGTGGCAGCGTCATTTTCCTTACTGGGATTGTTCCGCCTGGCCGAAACAGTCGCCAACCGCCAAGTGGCGGCAGCGGCCACTCTATGCACCGCCCTCTATCCAGTGGTCTTCGCCCAGAGCTTGCTTGTCCATCTGGACCTCGTGGCGGCTGGACTTACTTTCTGGGGGCTGGGCGAGTACATAAAGCAAAGACCCAGCCGGACTGCGTTTTGTTTCTCCCTGGCGGCCTTGGCAAAAGAGACCGCCATCCTCGCGCCGTTGGCACTTTTCGCCTGGGAACTCTTCTCGATGCTATGGCCCAGCAGACAAAAATCCCAAACTGAACCCAAAGCAGAAGGTGATAGCGAAAGCACAGCTAGAACGTTTCTTTCCCTTCTTTTCCCGCTACTGCCACTTGCCGCGTGGTACGGGTACCACTATTTACGGACCGGCATGATTTTCGGCAACCCGGAATTCTTCCGCTACAACGTCGCGGACACGCTGCATCCTTTACGAATTACTTTGGCTCTACTCATCCGGCTTTGGCAAACTTTCGGTTACTTTCATCTGCTTCTACTTACCATAGCTACTCTATTCGCCATATGGCTGCCGCCGCTTCATGACCGGAATGGACGGCGCCCCCGCATCGCCATTCCCACTCAACTGGCAATGCTCTTTGTAATCGTGGCGTATGTGCTTGCGATGGCGCTGGTGGGGGGAGCCGAACTGGCGCGCTATATGTTGCCGGTCGTGCCTCTCGTCATTCTGATCGGTGTCTCCACGCTCTGGCGCAGAGTGCGCTGGTGGCGCGGCGTCCTGGCCATTATTACTCTGTCGTTCGTGATGGGATGGTTCATCAATCCTCCCTACGGATTTGCCCCGGAAGACAATCTGGCTTATTGCGACTATATCCACCTCCATCAGGATGCTGAACAGTTCCTGGAGGCTCGCTATCCCATGTCGCGCGTTCTTACCGCCTGGCCCGCAAGTGACGAATTAGTTCATCCGTATCTTGGCTATGTCACCCGCCCGATGCAGGTGGTTCGAATCGAACATTTCGCCATCGAACAACTAGTGGCAGCAGCCGACCTGCGTTCAAAGTTTGAAGTCGCGCTGGTGTTCTCCACCAAATATGAGCCAGCCCATCCCCTCTTGGAGAAGTGGTATCTCTGGCAGGAGTGGAAATCCCGTTTTTTCGGCTTCCATCGCGATGTGCCCCCTGCCGCCGCGGCTCAAATCCTGGGTGGAACGCTGGTATATAACCAACATCGCAACGGGCAATGGGTTGGAGTAATCGAAATGAATCAAATCGTGGACGCCCGCCGTTAGTGCGCCCCACGCGGCCTAGCGCAGCTTTTGTAAGACTATTGCTGTTGCGTCGGCTGGGCTGGAGGTGGACTCTGAGGTCCATTCGACATACCCGACGCTCCAAATCCCGACGAACCAAATGAAGAAGAATTTTGTCCGGGAGAGGAAGAATTCTGCTGAATTGGAGCTGCGACTTGCAACGCAGGCTGTGCGGGAGTGGTAATCAACCCCCCTCGATCCATTGTGGGATCGTAAATAAACTGCCATTTATCGTAGTGATTTTTGTGGTTAAATTCGCGAATGCTCGCTAACTTGCTGGTGCTGGCTACGCCGACGATCGGACCTCCGCCAAAAACCTGGCTGGATAATTTCTCGGTGGGAGCGGATTGATCAGGCTGATCAGCCTTGGGCTGGCTTGAATTTGAGCTGGAATCGTCGCCTGTGCTATTCGCAGCGGCTGCCGCCGGTGCAGCCTGAGTTGGATTTCCTCCCAGGGCCGAGTTGGCTCCGGCGCCCCCCAGTGGCGACGCTCCTTGCCCCGTCCCGGTTATCGATGCCGCGCCTGGTATGGCTCCGCCGCCAATCGCTGTGGCACCCGCGATCCCCGCCGCACCGGTGAGTTGCACCTCGCCGACGTGGAGGAGTTTGAAATCCTTATTAGTAATGGGATCCTTATAACGTTTGCGAAGGAATCGAATGTTGTTGGTGTTCTCCAAGTCCTCAAGGCGGGTAGGATAACGCCCTGTCTTTTTGACATACCACCGGATGGCGCGAGCATACTGCACTCCCCGGTGAATCATCTCTTCTTCGCGGTCGCGCCGGACTTCAAACGCAATCGTAGGAGCAATCGCGGTTGCCGCAATTGCCAGCAACGCAACAAACAACATCAGCATGATAAGGATGTAACCCTGCTCGGACTTTCGAGCAGGTCGCGGAACTGCGGAATTTTGCGAATTACGCATGAACGGATCAGGCCGGGATAACAGTTATCTGTCGAACTGAAGACTGAGCGTCGACCGCTGGCCTCTGTTTTTAGCTATCCCTGCGTCAAAGGGATACTCTGCCGATTATTGTTCAGCACATCTTCCACTTCCACCGAGACTGGGGTGATATGCAGAATCTTGTAGCGGCGGTCGACGATGTCGCCTTCGCCAGCAATGAAAACGTCTTCTCCCTGCGATAAGAAAATCTTTTTCGCCTCACCTGGCTTGTTGGCAAACCCGAAAAACTTAAGGTTGATAGGTGGAGGTGGAGGCGGGCCTTGCGGAACCATCGGTGCCGCCGCGACATGGACCGGCACGATCGGTTTTGGTATGTCGATCTGCGCCCGGAAAATATTACGTCCCGTGCCTTGATACTTGGTGTCCTCGCTGGCCTTCAGCCAGTCATAACGCAAGGTCGGATCCAGGGAGTTCTCGCTGCCGATCTTTGCTCGCTTGCCGGTGCCGGTTCTATTTGTAACGTTCCGGTGCGCTGTTGTCGGGTAGACTGCCGCTGGCGCGGGAGATTTGGCTGAGGCTGGAGAGTCGGGAATGAAACGCATTACGACAAAAATGACCGCCACTACCATCAGCCCGATGGCGGCGATCGTTTTGTTCCGGCTTTCTGCTCCCAGCTGCATCAGACGCTCGCCTTCTGATAAGTTTCCAGCTTCAATTGCAGTTTAACTCTTCCACCCTGCTCTCCGCCCAGTTGCACACTATCGACGATGAAAAACACTGGATCCCGTTCGACCGCATTGATAAAACGGACTAGTTGAAGGTAGTCGCCGGAGAAATCCGCCTCAATCTCTACCGGACGCAACCCTACGGCGTCAGTGTCCTTGGATTTGGATCGAATCTGTCCGATGTGTACTCCGGTCTGTGACGCCACTTTCCCTAGTTCCTCGTAAATCGCCGAATCCTGCGCCGGCACCCGGGTCTTGTAAAAGTCTTCGATCTGCAAACGCGCGGCCGCGATCTTCTTGTCGAAGTTACGCAGGGGCTCGGCTGCGCGCGTCTTCTGCTGCAACTCTCTCCACAGTTGATCGAGTTCTTCCCGACGCGATTGTTCCGAACCTACTAAAGGGGAAACCAGAATTGCCAGCGCAATAATGTCAACAGCCAAAAGCGATGCGATCGCGATCTTTAATTTTTTGCGGGAATCACGACCGTCAAGGATCACGGAGTGCTCCTTGTCTCCCCGCCTGGCAGTTCCGGTATGTAGACGGCTGTGATATCAAATTGCACGTTGTCGCCTGCGGTTTGTCCCGCCTGGCTTGACTCCTGTTCGATCTGTGTCTGATGAAAGTGTTGCGAACTTTCCATCTTCCGCACCAATTCGAGCGCCCGTTCTCTCGACTCTCCCGCCACCACCAGCTTGATCTCCAATTCGTTATCGGCCATCGCCGGCTGAATCGACACCACGTGCAGCCGTGCCGGCATCACTCTCTCCAAATCCTCGAAGACCTTTGTCCAGGAGAACGCTTTACGCCGGAACAAGTCGTTTAGAAATTGCGAACGGTCGCGCGTAGTCCGATTCTCGGGAAGATTAAGAATCGCCTCCGCCCTGGCTTTTTCCTGATCACGTTCCGCGATCTGTTGCTGACGTTCCGCAATCAAAATTCGATCTTTTCGGGCGGTGATCCAACCGGCAACCACGCTGTAGAGCAGCACCATCGTGATGAGTCCCAGTATCGCCATAGCTCCGCCCCAACGTACCCACACGGAGCTGGAGTCTTCATAAGGCCGACTGGCGAGATTGATGTCAATGCGCATCGTAGCGATTAAAAATCAGGAAAGCAGGGCCCCGACCACTCCCGCCATTCTCCACTTGGGAATCGTTCCAACGCTGCCGCCCAACTGCGATGCAGCCACCAGGTCGCTGACCTCGGCCCCGGTCTGGGCACGTAAAGCAGGCGCGGCCCCGCCCGATTCCGGCAGTCCTGCCACAAAAATCTGGCCGATATTCAAATTGTATGTATCTTGAAAGAATACTACTGACGGATACACCTCTTCAGCGAGCTGTTCTCCCGTAATCGTAACGCCTCGCGTATTTTCTAGCGTGCGAAACAGTAAAAGCTTTTCCTCATCCAGTATGGCAATGCTGGTGGTGCGGGAATCGACTTTTATGACCAGCGCGGGTTGCCGCGCATTCGCCGCTCCCAGTGCCGCCAACATTGAGGGCATTACGATTCCTGGTTCAAAACCGGCTTGCCGGAATGCGGCTTCGTAGTCCTCAATCACGTTGCGCAATGCCACCGCGGCAATCACTCGAACGCCGGCGCTGGAAGGCTGTACGTGATAGGAAACCTTGGCCTTATCGACGTCAAAAGGGAGCGATTTTTTTAGCCGGAACCGAACCACGCCCTCAGCTTCGTCCCGCTTCGTCGGCAGAGTTTCAAAGTCAAGAAGAACGACGCGGACGGCGGCGTCGGGCAAAACCGCGATCACATCCCGCGAACGTCCACCCAGGCTGCCAAGTGTGTCTCGCAAAATCTCGTACACGCCATCCGGCTGGCGGAGATTGGTCTCGATCAAATCAGGGACCACGCTTCCCGGCGAAAGTTCGTTTGAAGCACAAGCTTCGAGTCTACGTCCCCCATTCTCTGCAATGCGGCCGGCAAGCACACGATCGGGGGAAATCTCGCAAGCCAGTTTTGGCCTGGATCCGGAATTAGAAACGGGACTCATAAAATTGAGGGCTGTCCTACAAGTAAAACGCGGTTGAGGGACTAATTGCAATAGCCGGAAGGGCACTGCAAAACAGTCATTAGTCCTGTGTCTTCAGGAGTCAGCAGTCCGTTTTTCCGCTGACCATCGGCGACCGAGGACTGACAGCTGCTTACCGCATATTCTCGATGAACGTCACCTTGTTGATTTCCTTCAGAGTGGTCATACCCAGTCTGACTTTATCGAGCGCCGATTCCCGCA
>Ga0070712_100002495_pt1 | contig 11350 bp, 9 predicted proteins | sample LARL81metaG_FD_71396 | JGI IMG/M metagenome (GOLD analysis project Ga0070712, IMG submission 71396) | Corn, switchgrass and miscanthus rhizosphere microbial communities from Kellogg Biological Station, Michigan, USA - LAR L8-1 metaG | ecosystem: Host-associated > Plants > Roots > Rhizosphere ...
AGATACCCAGGCGCTCAGCGAGCGGCTCGAGCTCCTCCTCCACGACCCGGAGACGCGCGCGCGCCTCGGCCGGGAGGCGACGCGATGGGCGGCGGATCACCGCTGGCCCTGCGTGGCCGAGGCGGTGTGCCGTCTGTATTCCGAGATGCGCCCGCAGGCGGTCTCCCACCTCAGTCGCGGTCGCTGCCAGAGCTGATGACACGCGGCGGCTCGATCTCCGTTAACGGGCGCACCTACGAGTGGCCGGCCCGCCCGCTCGTGGTGATCTGCGTCGATGGCTGCGAGCCGGACTACCTGACCCAGGCCTATGCGGCGGGCGCCATGCCATACCTCGCTCCCACCGCGGCAGCGGGGGCGAGCCTGATCGGCGCTTCCGTCGTGCCGAGCTTCACCAATCCCAACAATCTTTCCATCGTGACCGGGGTGTCGCCGGCCGTGCACGGCATCTGCGGCAACTACTTCTGGGATCGGGACGCCGGGGCGGAAGTGATGATGAACGACCCCAAGTATCTCCGCTGCGATACCATCCTCGCCGCCTTCGCCCAGGCGGGGGCCACGGTGGCGGTGGTGACGGCCAAGGACAAGCTACGGCGGCTCCTCGGGCACGGGATGCGCGGGATCTGCTTCTCGTCGGAGCAGGCGGACAAGGTCAACACGGCCGAGCACGGAATCGCGGACGTGCTGGGGCTGGTGGGGCTGCCCCTGCCCTCGGTGTACAGCGCCGACCTCAGCGAGTTCGTGTTCGCGGCCGGGGTCAAGCTCATGGAATCGGCGCGGCCGGATATCCTCTACCTCTCCACCACCGACTACATCCAGCACAAACACGCTCCGGGCACCGCCCAGGCCAATGACTTCTACCGCATGATGGATAGTTACCTCGCCCGGCTCGACGAGCTGGGAGCGACCATCGCCATCACCGCCGATCACGGGATGAACGCCAAGACCGACGCGAACGGCGCGCCGCAGGTGATCTATCTCCAGGATGTGCTCGACGGCTGGCTGGGCGCGGGTCGCGCGCGCGTCATTCTGCCCATCACCGATCCTTACGTGGTCCACCACGGCGCCCTCGGCTCCTTCGCCACCGTCTATCTTCCGGAGGGCGTGTCCGCGCGGGCCGCCGCACCCAGCGTGGCCGCCCTGCCCGGCATGGATCTGGTCCTCGACCGCGAGGAAGGATGCCGGCGCTTCGAGCTGCCCCCGGACCGGATGGGCGATCTCATCGCGGTGTCCGGACGGCATACCGTGATCGGGACGAGCGCGGCCAAGCACGACCTCTCGGGCCTCGACGCACCCCTCCGCTCTCACGGGGGGCTCTCGGAGCAGTCGGTGCCCCTCGTGTTCAACCGGCGCATCGGCGACAGGCCGTTGCCGCGCCGGCTCCGCAACTTCGACATCTTCGATCTCGCCCTCAACCGCGCCCAGTGATGTCGGTTCCCCGCCACGCTCGCGTGGTGATCGTGGGCGGGGGCATCGTGGGGACGAGCGTCGCCTACCATCTCGCCAAGCTCGGCTGGACGGACGTGGTGCTCCTCGAGCAGGGGAGCCTCTCCGGCGGCACCACCTGGCACGCGGCGGGGCTGGTCGGCCAGCTGCGCTCCTCGAGCAACCTGACCCAGCTCATCCGCTACAGTGCCGATCTCTACCGCCGTCTCGAGGCGGAGACGGGCCAGGCCACGGGATGGAAACGGTGCGGCAGCATCAGCGTGGCCCGCACCCGCGAGCGCATGGTCCAGCTCCAGCGCAATGCCGCGCTCGCGCGCTCCTACGGTATCGAAGCGGAGGTCATCAGCGCCAAGCAGGCGGGGGAGCGCTACCCGCTCATGCGGACCGACGATCTGGTGGGCGCGGTGTGGATCCCGGGAGACGGCAAGGCCAATCCGGCCGATATCACCCAGGCCCTGGCCCGGGGAGCGCGGGCAGCGGGAGCGCGGATCCACGAAGGCGTCACGGTGACCGGGGTGAGGATCGAGCGGGGGCGCGTGGCCGGGGTGGAGACCTCCGACGGCGACATCGCCACGGACATCCTCGTGAACTGCGCGGGCATGTGGGCGAGGGAGCTGGGGCGCCTGAGCGGGGTGACCGTGCCGCTGCACGCCTGTGAGCACATGTACATCGTCACCAACCCCATCGAGGGGGTGACGCCCGATCTGCCCGTGATGCGTGACGCCGACGGCCACATCTACTTCAAGGAGGAGGTGGCCGGTCTCCTCATGGGCGGCTTCGATCCCTGGGCCAAGCCGTGGGGCATGGACGGCATCCCGAAGGGCTTCAGCTTCGGCACCCTTCCCGAGGACTGGACGAAGTTCGAGCCGCTCATGCGCCATGCCATCGAGCGCGTCCCCGCCCTCGAGACCGCCCAGGTGCGCCTGCTGATGAACGGGCCGGAGAGCTTCACCCCCGACAACTACTTCATCCTCGGCGAGGCGCCGGAGGTGCGGCGCTACTACGTGGGCGCGGGGTTCTGCTCGGGAGGCATCGCCGCCGCGGGGGGCGCCGGGCGCGCGCTCGCGGAGTGGATCGTCGAGGATCGCGCGCCCATGGACCTCTGGCAGGCGGACATTCGCCGGTTCGCGCCCTTCCACGCCAATGCCGAGTTCCTCCGCGAACGGGTGAGCGAGATCGTGGGCGTGCACTACTTCGTAGCCTTTCCCAACCGCGAGCCGGAGAGCGGGCGCGGGCTGCGCCGCTCCCCACTCTACGAGCGGCTGCGGGAGCGGCGCGCCTGCTTCGGCAGCAAGATGGGCTGGGAGCGAGCGAACTGGTTCGCGCCCCCTGGGATCGAGCCGGAGACGGAGTATTCCTTCGGCCGGCAGAACTGGTTTCCCCACGTGGCGGGGGAGCATCGCGCCTGCCGCGAGGCCGTCGCTCTCTTCGACCAGAGCTCGTTCTCCAAGCTCCGCCTGGAAGGTCCCGACGCGGAACCGCTCCTCCAGAAGCTGTGCGCCAATGACGTGGCGGTGGCGCCCGGGCGCATGGTCTACACCGCCATGCTCAACGAGCGCGCCGGATTCGAGAGCGACCTGACGGTCACCCGTCTCGGCCCCGAGGCGTATCTCATCGTCACGGGCTCGGCCCAGGCCACGCGCGACTTTCATTGGATCAGGAGCCACCTGGACGGGGCGCGCGCCACCCTGACCGACGTGACGGGCGCTTACGCCGTGCTCGGCCTCATGGGTCCGCGCTCGCGAGATCTCCTCGCGCGCCTCACCCCGGCCGATCTCTCGAGCGCGGCCTTCCCGTTCGCGGCGACCCGCGAGATCCCGCTGGGGCGCGCCCTCGTGCGCGCTTCGCGTATCACCTACGTGGGCGAGCTCGGCTGGGAGCTCTGCGTGCCCGTGGAGTTCGCGGCCGGTGTGTACGACGCGCTCGAGGAGGCGGGCGTCGATCTGGGGCTCCGGGACGCCGGGTACTACGCCATCGAGTCGCTCCGTGTCGAGAAGGCCTATCGCGCATGGGGACGCGAGCTCACCACGGACTACTCGCCCTTCGAGGCGGGCCTCGGCTTTGCCGTCTCCTTCGACAAGGCGGCGCCCTTCATCGGCCGCGAGGCGCTCCTCGCCCAGCGCGGACGCCCGGTGCCCCGGCGCCTCGTCAACTTTGTCCTGGACGATCCTGAGGCGCTGCCTCTCGGCGATGAGCCGATCTGGTGCGAGGGACGCATGGTAGGCTCGACGACCTCCGCGGCCTACGGCCACAGTGTGGGCCGCGCGGTGGCCATGGGCTACGTCACGCGGGAGGAAGGGGTGGACGCAGCCTACCTGGGAGAGGCCCACTTCGAGATCGAGATCGCCGGCGATCGCATGTCGGCGCGCGGCACCCTGCGGGCTCCGTACGATCCCGATGGCCTCCGGATCAAGAGCTAGTACAGAAAGGAACCACGATGACCGAGACACGCCGCGATCCCTGGCTGCTCACTCCCGGACCGCTCACCACGTCGCGCACGGTCAAGGAGGCGATGCTCCGCGACTGGGGCTCGCGTGATGCCGAGTTCATCAAGCTCAACGCCCGCGTCCGCGAGCGGCTGGTCGAGCTGGCCGGTGGCCACGGCACGCATATCTGCGTGCCCCTGCAGGGCAGCGGCACCTTCATCGTGGAAGCGATGCTGGGCACTCTCGTGCCTCCGTCGGGGAAGGTGGCGATCCTCGTCAACGGCGCGTACGGCAAGCGCATGGTTCGCATCTGCGAATACCTGCGGCGCGCGTGCGTGGCCCTGGAGACGGCGGAGGACACGCCGGTGTCCGCGGCCACCCTTGACGCCTCCCTCGAAGCGGATCCCGCGATCACCCACGTGGTGGTCGTCCAGTGCGAGACGACCTCGGGGGTGCTCAATCCCGTGGAGGCGATCGCCGCCGTGACGGCCCGGCATCATCGGCGCCTGCTCGTGGACGCCATGAGCGCCTTCGGCGCGCTCCCCCTCGACGCCGCGCGCGTACCCTATGACGCGCTCGTCGCCTCGTCCAACAAGTGTCTGGAGGGCGTGCCCGGGGTGGGCTTCGCCATCATCCGGCAGACTGCCCTCGAAGAAGCCCGGGGCAATGCCCACGCCCTGTCCTTCGATCTCCACGATCAATGGGTGGCCATGGAGAAGACAGGACAGTGGCGGTTCACGCCGCCCACCCACGTGCTGGCCGCGCTCGACCAGGCCCTCGTGGAGCACGCCGCCGAGGGGGGCACGGCAGGCCGCGGCGCGCGCTACGCGAAGAACTGCCGCATCCTCGTCGACGGATTGCGGGCCCTCGGCTTCGAGACGCTCCTGCCTGATGCCCTCCAGGCGCCGATCATCGTTACCGTGCGCATGCCCGCCGATCCGAAGTTCAATTTCGAAACCCTCTACGATCGGCTCTCGAGGCGCGGCTACGTCATCTATCCGGGCAAGCTCACCGTGGCCGACAGCTTCCGCATCGGCTGCATCGGGCGACTCGGGGAGGCCGAGATGCGCGGCGTGCTGGAGAACATCAAGCAGATCCTCGGCGAGATGGGCGTGATTCGCTGCGCCCCCGCCGACCGTTAGCCCAGGACTCACCTTCCCGAGGAGGCTGCGATGTGCTTCACGTACGAGCGACGCTATCGAGACAAGATCCAGGCGGCGCTCCTCGACTGGGCGGGACCTCTGCGCGAGGCGGGCGGGTCCTGTCGCCGAAGGTGGCGCCCGGCGTCACCCGCCCGGTTCTAGTCTCTCGTTCATGACGAAGACCTGATGGCATGGGCCGAAAGGTCGGGCCCGGGCGTGTGCTAGACTGCCCGGGCAATGGCGCAGGACGGAGATCTTCTCCTCGACGTCAAAAACCTCCAGACGCAGTTCGCGGCTTCGGGCGGCGTGGTGCGCGCGGTCGACGGAGTGTCGTGGGACGTCCGGGCGGGGGAGACGGTTGCCCTCGTGGGGGAGTCGGGCTGCGGCAAGTCGGTCACGGCCCTCAGCATCATGCGCCTCGTGTCGGCGCCCGCCGGCCGTATCCTGGACGGCCAGATTCTCTTCAAGGGTCGCGACCTTCTCCAGCTCCCCGAAGACGAGATGCGGCGGGTGCGTGGCCGAGAGATCGGCATGATCTTCCAGGAGCCGATGACCTCGCTCAACCCCGTGCTCACGGTGGGCCGCCAGCTCACCGAGCCGCCTGAGATCCATCTCGGCATGTCCCCCGCCCAGTCGCGGGCCCGCGCCATCGAGCTCCTGGGCATGGTCGGCATCTCGGATCCCGAGCGGCGCCTGAAGCAGTACCCGCACCAGTTCAGCGGCGGCATGCGGCAGCGGATGATGATCGCCATGGCCATGGCCTGTAGCCCTGCGCTCATCCTCGCCGACGAGCCCACCACCGCGCTGGACGTGACCATCCAGGCCCAGATTCTCGAGCTCATGAAAGGCCTGTCGCGCAAGATGGGTGTGGCCATGGTCATGATCACGCACAATCTCGGCGTGGTCGCCCGCTACGCCGATCGCGTCAACGTGATGTACGCCGGCCGCATCGTGGAGCGCGGGACGGCCCGGGAGATCTACGCCAATCCGCGCCATCCCTACACCCTCGGCCTGCTTCGATCGGTGCCGCGCCTCGACGAGCCCCGGCGCGCCAAGCTCCTGCCCATCCAGGGCCAGCCCCCGGACCTCTCGCGCCTTCCCCCCGGCTGCGCGTTCCAGCCGCGCTGCCAGTACGCCATCGAGCGCTGCCTGCGCGAGGCGCCTCCTCTCGAGCCGGTCTCCCCCGGCCACGTCTCGGCGTGCTGGGTCGCCGCCGAGCTCGGTCAGAAGGCGACGGCGTGAGCATGGCCGCGCCTGCCCGCGACGACCGAGCCCGCGAGGAGCCGGCACGGGGCGACGAGATCCTCACCGTCCGCAATCTCTCCAAGCACTTCGAGGTGACCGGGGGCTTCCTCGGCGGCCGGCGCGGCGTGGTGAAGGCGGTGGACGACGTGTCGTTCTCCATCCGCCGCGGCGAGACGCTCGGCCTCGTGGGCGAGTCCGGCTGCGGCAAGACCACCACCGGCCGCTGCGTGCTTCAGCTCGAGAAGGCGACGAGCGGCTCCATTCTCTTCGAGGGCAAGGATCTCGCCAAGGCGTCCCCGGCCGAGCTGCGGGCCGTGCGGCGGAAGATGCAGGTGATCTTCCAGGATCCGTACAGCTCCCTCAATCCCCGGATGACCGTGGGCCAGATCATCGCCGAGCCGCTCGCCGTCTACGGCATCGTGCCCGATCGCGCGGCGCGAGAAGTGCGCGTGAAGGAGCTGCTCGGCCACGCAGGACTTCTGCCGGGCATGGCGCGGCGCTATCCTCACGAGCTCTCCGGCGGCCAGCGCCAGCGGGTCGGCATCGCCCGCGCGCTCGCCATGGAGCCGACCCTGATCGTGTGCGACGAGCCCGTGTCCGCCCTCGACGTGTCCATCCAGGCGCAGATCATCAACCTGCTCGAGGAGCTCCAGACGGGCTTCGGGTTGACCTATCTGTTCGTGGCTCACGACCTCTCCGTGGTCCGGCACATCTCCGACCGGGTGGCCGTGATGTACCTGGGCAAGATCGTCGAGATCACCGATCGGCAGTCGCTCTACGAAAACCCCCAGCATCCGTACACGAAGGCGCTCCTCTCCGCCGTGCCCATTCCGGATCCCGCGGTGGAGTTGACGCGCGAGCGTACCGTGCTGGGTGGAGAAGTCCCGAGCCCTCTCAACCCTCCCCCCGGCTGTGTGTTTCATCCGCGGTGTCCCATCGCCATCGAGGAGTGCAAGGCAGGGGTGCCGCCTCTCCGGGAAGTTCAGCCCGGGCACCTTGCGGCCTGCATCAGAGTTTAGTCAGCACGGGGCCGCCGCTCGCGTGCTTGACAGCAAGCGGCCCCAGCCGCTAAGGTTTGGCAAGTAGCTGTAACCACTGACCGTCTTTCCCGCCGTTCCAGCGCAAGGAGGCGTTGCATGAAACTGCCCACTCCGGGGCGCGTGACCATTGGACTTCTGCTCGTTGCCGCTCTCGCGGCGCCGGTTCCCGCCTTCTCCCAGGACAAGCCACGCTACGGTGGAGAACTCACCTTCGTCGTTCCCTCGGAGCCTCCGTCCTTCGACGGTCACCGTGAGGAGACGTTCGGGACCATCCATCCCATCGCTCCGCACTACAACACCCTGTTCCGCACGGATCCCACCGACAACACGGGCACCAAGGTGGTGGGCGACCTCGCGGAGTCGTGGACGTTCTCGAAGGACATGCGCACGCTGACCGTCAAGATCCGGCCGAACGTGAAGTTTCACGACGGCAGCCTGCTCACCTCGAAGGACGTCAAGGCGTCCTACGACCACATTATCTTCCCCCCCGCCGGCGTGGCCTCGAGCCGCAAGGGTGCGTACGTGTCGGTGGAAGTGGTCGAAGCTCCGGATCCGCAGACGGTGCGCTTCCGGCTCAAGTGGCCGGAGTCGTCCATGCTGCTGAACCTCGCTTCGCCCTACAATTTCATCTACCGCGCCGAGACCCTCGCCAAGGATCCCCGCTGGTACGAGACGCACATCAACGGCACGGGACCCTTCAAGTTCGTTGAGTACGTGAAGGGCTCGCACTGGGTGGGCAAGAAGAATCCCGACTACTGGGACAAGGGCAAGCCTTATCTTGACGGTTACCGCGCCATTTTTATGACCTCGTCGTCGGCCATGGTGGCGGCGGTGCGCGGGGAGCGTGCCCACGCGCAGTTCCGCGGCTTCAGCCCCTCGGAGCGTGACAGCATCGTGCAGGCCCTCGGCAACAAGATCACCGTCCAGGAAAGCCCGTGGAACTGCCTGATCCTGGTCGCCATCAACCACGAGAAGAAGCCCTTCGGCGACAAGCGCGTACGCAAGGCCCTCACCCTCGCTCTCGACCGCTACGAAGGCTCCAAGGCCTTGTCGAAGATCGCCATCGTCAAGGACGTGGCGGGCATCCAGGTGCCGGGCACGCCCTTTGCGACCCCGCCTGCCGAGCTCGAGAAGCTCGCCGGCTACGGCAAGGACATCGCGGCCAACCGGGCCGAGGCCAAGCGTCTCCTGAAGGAGGCGGGGGCCGAGAACCTCTCCTTCACGTACAAGAATCGCGGCGTGGCCATGCCGTACGAGCCGATGGCGGTCTGGCTCATCGATCAGTGGCGGCAGATCGGCGTCACAGTGAGGCAGGAGGTGGTGGAGGCGGCTGCGTACTACGCCACCCTGCGCGGCGGGGACTTCGAGGTGGCTGCCGACTTCCAGTGCGGGTTCATCGTGGAGCCCGATCTCGACATCTACAAGTTCCAGTCGGCGTCGATCTCCCATGCCAACTACAGCCGCTACGAGGACAAGACGCTGGACGATCTCTACGTGAAGCAGGCGCGGGCGGTGGACGCGGAAGAGCGCAAGAAGGCCCTGCGCGCGTTCGAGAAGCGGCTCCTTGACGAGGAGGTCCACTACATCTACACGCTGCAGTGGCACCGCATCATTCCCCACAGCGCGAAGATGAAAGGGTGGACCATCACGCCCAGCCACTACCTGAACCAGCAGCTCGACACGGTGTGGCTCACCGACTAGATGACACGAGCCACCAGAACGCATGAGCGAAGCGATTCTCCCTATGACCCTCTCCCCTCCAAGGGAGAGGGCAGGGTGAGGGGCGGGTCGGGGCCAACATAAAATGTGGAAGTACGTAGCCAAGCGCTTCCTTCTCATGATCCCGACGCTCTTCGGCGTCGCGGTCTTCATCTTCTTTCTCATGCGCATCGTGCCCGGCGATATCGTCGAGCTGCGCTTCTCCGGGGAGAGCTCCTACGCCTCCAAGGAGAACCTCGCCGCGGAGCGGGCGCGCTTCGGCCTCGACAAGCCCCTCTGGCACCAGTTCGTCACGTGGATGTGGGGGCTGGTCCGGCTCGACTTCGGCACCTCGATGTGGACGGGCGCGCCCATCCTTGAGGAGATCAAGCTCCGGTTCGCCCTCTCGCTCCAGCTCGCCATCATGGCCACCACGGTAGGAGTGCTCATCGCCCTTCCCCTAGGCGTGGCAGCCGCCCTCAAGCAGGACACCTGGGTCGACTATCTGGCGCGGGTGGTGTCCATCGCGGGCATCGCTACGCCGTCGTTCTGGCTGGGCATCCTGATGATCCTCACCCTGCTCGTGGTCTTCCACTGGCTGCCCCCCATGGTCTACACGCCGTTCTGGGTCAACCCCTGGCAGAACATGCTCCAGCTCATCTGGCCCGCCCTCGCCGTGGGCTATCGCCTTTCCGCTGTGGCCACCCGCATGACCCGCTCGGCCATGCTGGAGGTGCTGCGCGAGGACTACATCCGCACCGCGCGCGCCAAGGGCCTGGTGGAAACGCTCATCCTCAAGCGCCACGCTCTCAAGAACGCCATGCTGCCCGTGTTGACGGTGACGGGCATCGAGTTCGCCTTTCTCATGGGCGGTCTGGTGGTGACCGAGCAGGTGTTCAACCTGAACGGCCTCGGCCTCCTCTTCGTGCAGGCGGTCACCCGGCGGGACTACACCATGACCCAGGCTCTCGTCCTCCTCGTGGCCTCGGTCTTCATCATCGTGAACTTCTTCATGGACCTCATGTACGGCTGGCTCGACCCGCGCATCCGGTACCGCTAGCCCATGGCCATCAACGTTCCCTTTGATGTCGTGGAGCTCGCCGCCGCCGAGGCGGCCCGCGCGGGCTGGTGGGGCACCGTCAAGGATTTCTGCCATCGCCGTCCGGTGGGCGCGGCGGGGGCGGCGGTGGTTCTCCTCCTCGTGGTGGTCGCGTTCTCGGCCAACCTGATCGCGCCCTACGATCCCGAGAAGGTGGACTTCGCAGCCATGCTCGCGCGCCCCAGCGCCGCCCACTGGCTCGGCACGGATGCCTTCGGGCGTGACGTGCTCTCCCGGCTCATCTACGGCTCTCGCACCGCCCTCCTCGTGGGCTTCGGGGCGGCGGTGGTGGGCGCCACCGCGGGGGCCGTGCTCGGCGTGGGCAGCGCGTATTTCGGGGGCCGGGTCGACCTCTATCTCCAGCGTGTGCTCGACATCTTCATCGCCTTCCCCCTCATCATCCTCGCCCTCGCCATCGTGGCCATTCTCGGCAATTCGCTGCACAACCTCATTCTTGCCATCACCATTCCCATGATTCCGCGCTGCGCTCTCGTCATCCGGTCGAGCGCCCTGAGCATTCGCGAGATGCCCTACGTGGACGCGGCCCGCGCGGCGGGCTTCGGCCACGCGCGCATCATTCTTCGACACATGTTGCCCAATGTCATGGCGCCGTACCTGATCATGCTCACGTCTTTCCTCGGCCAGGCCATTCTCCTCGAGGCGTCCCTGTCCTTCCTGGGGCTCGGCGTGCAGGAGCCGACGGCAGCGTGGGGTCTCATGCTGCGCGGGGCCGCCGTGGATTTCGCCGAGTCGGCGCCGTGGATGGCCGTCTTTCCCGGCCTTGCCATCAGCCTGGCCGTCTTCGCCTTCAACCTGTTCGGGGACTCGCTCCGGGACGCGCTCGACCCCAAGCTGCGTACGCTCTGAGCCGCGCGCAAACGGCTTGACACCCTTCGGGCAAGTTGGTACAACTACGTGGGTTTTACGCCCACTGCCACTGCCGACGAGGAAAATCGCGCGTTTCACAGGGAGGCTGTAATGGCGTACATCATCGCTGAGCCCTGCATCAACGTGAAGGACAAGGCCTGCGTCGAGGTCTGCCCCGTGGATTGCATCTACGAGGGCGAGACGATGCTCTACATCCACCCGGATGAGTGCATCGACTGCGGCGCCTGCGAGCCGGTTTGCCCCGTCAAGGCGATCTTCGCCGAGGACGAGACTCCGGCGAACTGGAAGAACTTCATCGAGCTGAACAAGCAGTTCTTCAAGGACAATCCCGGCGTCAAGCCCGCCACCAAGGGCTAACGGCGAGTCTCG
>Ga0070712_100002497_pt1 | contig 11346 bp, 10 predicted proteins | sample LARL81metaG_FD_71396 | JGI IMG/M metagenome (GOLD analysis project Ga0070712, IMG submission 71396) | Corn, switchgrass and miscanthus rhizosphere microbial communities from Kellogg Biological Station, Michigan, USA - LAR L8-1 metaG | ecosystem: Host-associated > Plants > Roots > Rhizosphere ...
CACAGGTTCCTTACCGCCACGGCTTCACTTAGCGGCAGGAGTAATCGCAACAAGCCACGATGCTCGCGTCGCTGGGAACGCGCAGACTAAGAACAAGCATTCTGACCAGCCCGAAATGCCATAGCGACTCGTTCCATCTTCTTTCCGGCAACACGGCTGCAGAAGTATGGCATCGAAAAGAATCCAGTCGTTTGTGCGAGCGTCGCGAAAAACACTCGTGTGGGCACCGGGAAACTGAGAGGCCTAGGCTTGGGGAAAACGCGAACCGTTCTCACAGCGGCGTTGCTGTCGGCTGTGTTCCTGGCGCAGGGCGCCACGACACGCGCCCAGGATCAAACGGCGCCCTCTTCCGCGCCGGACCCCACAAATTCCCAATCATATTCCTCGCAAAGCCAACCACAAGAAAAACAAGATCAAGATCAAGATCAAGATAAGGAACGACAGGAACCGGAGGAGAAGAAGGAGACCGCTAATCCCGCCCGGTATGCATACCAGGCTGCGGACGCCACCCGCAAAATGGGTCAACTTGCGCTGGTCAAAGCTCGCGACTGGGAGAGTGGATGGTTCACCGGAGTGTTCGTGCCTAAAGATCAGACCCTGACGCCGCTTACCTCTGCGCAGCGCCGCGAACTTTATCTGGAGCAAACATTAGCTACTCCCGGAGCTTATATGAAACGCATGTTCACGGCCGGAATCGATCAGGCGCGGGGCGTTCCCTCGCAGTGGGATGGCGGCCTCCGCGGATACGGGGAGCGTTTTGCTTCCCGAGAGGGGCAGTTCATCTCGGCCAACAGCCTGGCGGCATTGGGAAATATGGCTCTGCACTACGAGCCGCGCTACGATCAGTGTCGATGCCAAGGTTTTTGGCCACGCACGCGCCACGCCATCGTGCGCAACTTTCTGACCTATAACTCGACTGAGACTGAGCTGCGTCCGCAGTGGGCGCTTTACGGTGGTTCGTTCGGTGGCGGGATGATTTCGGCTTCTTGGAAGCCCCCTCCCAGGAATGCATTTGCAGAAGGTGGTCGTGCCATGCTGGGACAAGCAGTTTACGGCACGCTGCTGAATTTCTTCATCGAGTTCGCCGGCGATATCAATCGCAAGATCGGGGCGAAGAACCGCAAGTTAGAATGACTCGCCAGATTTCATCTCACTGCGCCAGCCGCCCCAGGCACTCTACTAAGCAGGCCTCGGCTTTCGAACGAGCCCTGAGATCACTGCGGCAACGCTCAGCAAAGTCATCAGGCTGATGATTCCCAGCGAAATCACGCAGTACACGCACCACACGCCGAGCAGGTCCTTCTCGATGTGTGCCAGAAAAAGCGAAAATGCCAAACTGCCCAGGGTCAGCACTAGCAGAAGGCGATAAGAGCGGAAGAACGCAACCACAGCCATTACGAGATATCCGAGAATTCCCGCCGTCGCTACCGGCATTAAACTCAAAACCGGGATGTGCGCATGGATCCCCATCTGCTCAAAGACGCCTCCCAGCACCGCGAATGGGCTGTGATTGACCACACCGCAGTCCCAGCGTTCATTGATGCTGCATGGAGAGTCTCCGTACTCACGGTAATGTTCGCGGAGCGCGAGCGAAGAGGCAATAACTCCCAGCACGGCCAGGATCAACAAGGTGTATCTCATGAGTTCCTCGTGCGAACTATAACAATTCACCTTCGCGACAACGTCATCCCGAAGCCTCGCGTTCTTACGAGCGGGCCAGGGACCTCGGCAATACTTGGGCCGCGCAACTACGGGAGATCCTTCACTACGCCTGAAGTGCGGCTCCGTTCAGGATGACGCCGCTCTTGCGCTACCCGCGCCCGCGGCGTCTTTTATTAAATCAGAAACCTGCCAGTCGCCGCCGTGATACCAGTTCACAATCTTGCCATCGGGCCCAATCACGGCGGTGCTGAGATTGTGTGTAATCAATCCTCCCTCGGGCTTCACCGTCAAAGCGAAGAACTCGGCGATCTTCGGTAAATCCGCTGTCTTGGGTACGGCGAACTCCCAATGTCGAAATAGCGCGGCGTCGTGTGTATGCGCGACCGAGAAGCCATAATCGCGCAGCACCTTCGGCCTGTCGTGTTCCGGATCGAAACTAACACTCAACAACTGTGTATCGGACAGCGACGGATTTGAACCAAGCTGCTTGTAGATCGACTCGAAATTGCTGCTCATACGCGGGCAGAAGTCGGCGAACGGGCATCGCGTATAGATGAATGTCACCATCAGCACCTTCCCGCGGAATTGATGCAGCGAGATTGGCTTCCCGTCCTGATTGGTGAATGCAAAATCCGGTACATCCTCTCCTGGCGAAGGCATGTGGAACGCTTTCGGCCCGTTCGCCGGAGGCTGTGGGGCGCGTCCCGTGACCCTCACATTTTCCAGCCAGTAGTCCGCTTCGGCACTTTCATCGCGCGGATCGTGATCCACCACGACAACCTCTGCCGAGATCGAGTCTCCGGCCGAGAGTTGGCGCAGAGCAGACGCAGGCTTAAAGGTATATGTCATCACCATTGGTTCCATGAATCCCTGGATCAAGTCGCCGTCGATACTGGCGGATTGGGCCTGCGAATCAATGGAAATGATGCGTCCTGTGAAGGGGTAGCGTTTCGTTGCTTGCGGCTCGGAATGATGGCAGGCAGTGACGAGAGCAGCCAAGCAAAGTAGAAATGCAAGAGTCCAAATACCTGAGCGATTTCTCACGTTACACACACTTTAACTCCGGAAGGGAGTGCTCTGCACGCCCCGCCGCCGCATTTCAATTTTCGGCGTCATCCTGACCTGAGCCGCAGTTCAGACGTAGTGAAGGATCTCCCTCAATGACGGATGGATGTGGGAGATCCCTCCCTCCGCCTGAACAGCGGCTCCGGTCGGGATGACGCTTGAGGATGTCATTGCTTTTGGTCCCCTGCCGTGCCGTGTTGTCTTGCTGCCGAAGTTTGTGCAATCCTACGCGGGATTTTCGACACGGAGATTCCTTCAATGCCTTGCAATCCAGAAGTCCTTAAACATGTCCCCCTGTTCTCGCTGCTTGATGAAGAAGAGTCGGCCGTTCTGGCCAGCCAGGTTGAAATGAAGAATTTTGCCCCGCGGCAGCGTATCTACAAAATCGGAGACTCTAGCGGCAAGGCTTACATTGTTGTGTCCGGCCGCGTCCGAGTATCGACCACCGACCAGGAGCACCAGGAGATCATCGTCGACGAACCATCTCACGGCGAGTTCTTCGGCTTCGCATCGATGCTCGAGCAAACGCCGCATCAGACCGATGCTTCTGCGATCGACGAAGCCGTGTGCATCGAAGTTGACCGCCACGACATCTCTGTGTTGTTGCAGCGTAAGCCGTTGGCAGGCATGGATATGCTTACCGTTCTGGGGCGGCAGTTCCATGCCTCGCAGCAGTTGGTACGGCTTCGCGCGAACCGCAACCCGAACGAGGTCATCGAAAAAGATGCGACATTCGGGGAGCGTATTGCCGATATGGTCGCGGGATTTGGCGGATCGTGGACGTTCATCCTGACGTTCCTGTTCTCTCTTACTGTTTATGTGAGCGTTTCGACTCTGATGGGAAAACGGGCGTGGGATCCGTACCCGTTCATCCTCCTGAATCTTTTCCTCTCCATGCTGGCTGCGATCCAGGCGCCGGTCATCATGATGAGCCAGAACCGTCAGGACACCAAAGACCGGCTGCGCGGCGAACTCGACTACGACGTGAACCGCCGCGCAGAGGCCGAAATTCAAGGCCTGGCGCGCAAGCTGAACCTGCTGGGAGAAAAGATGGGAGACGTAGAAGAGCTGCTGCGCGAAAAACAATCAAAAGCATAAACTCACACAGAGAAAATGGCTGCACAGAGATTCCCTGTGTTCCCCTGTGACCTCTGTGGTGAAAGCTTTGAATTTTGGTCAGTAGTGAAACCGATATCGTAGCTCTACGAAGATCTCCCGCGGATTGTTCCAATGGAATCCTCCGAAGGTGACGCTGTTGTCGAGTAGCACTCGGCGATTGGCTACATTCAACGCGCTAACCGAAGCCGAAAGATTCTCGCCGAACAACTTCCCGACGGTCAGGTCAAAGGTCGTATGTCCGGGCAAATAGTCGCCGGGATAGGGATTGCCCGGAAATGCGTTCACAAAGCCCGAGCCGTAATAGACATTTGTCGACGCAAACGAGCGGAACGGCAAGCTCAGATCCGCACCAACATTGAGCGTGTTGCGCTGATCGTGATCGAGAGCGCAGAAGCTTCCCGCAGGGGCCGAGTCGCAGATGTTCGCCTGCAGGTCGTTATCAATCAATCCACCGGTAATTCCTCCAGCCGCCTGCGCAACCTGGTTGGAATACGCAACATGAATCTGCGCTCGGCGAAGCAGTTGCGGAGAACGCAGTGTAAGTTCCCAACCGCTGATTCGGGCTTTCTCAATGGTCAGAGGGAAGAAAAGATTGGACTCTCCGATTACGTCGTGATCGAAATAGTTGCGGGCGCGGGTGTGGAATGTGTCAGCATCCAGCGTCCATCCCCGGAACGGTATCGTGACGCCAAACTGATGCTCCTCGTCACGCTCTCCAGCAAGCGCAGTGAAACCACAGTTACTTTCGTTGCAAAGATCGATTAGAGAACCCGTGGCAGTAACCAGCGGCGGAGCCTGGTAGTAATGACCGTAGAAAGCACGGAAGGTCCAACGTAGACGAGGAACTGTAAGCGATGCACCGAACCGCGGACTGATCGCCGACTCTGAAAATCCATTGTTGCCCGAGAAATGTGTAGGGCGCATTCCCGCAGTGAGACGGATCCACGGAAACGGTTTGAACGTGTCATCAATGAAGAACGCCGCCAGCCCACCGGTCGGGCGCTCTACGGCATTGAATGACGGCTGTCCACTACCATCATTGAATATCGCGCCGAAAGTCTCCTGATTGGATTGATAAAAGCTATAAACGCCGGCCTGAAAATTGTTCTTTGAGAGATTCGCATTGAAACTGGCCTGCCCGCCTCCATATGTCGATCTGCGGTCCTGACTCGCCGCCACCGGTGCATCCGTGGCCTGGCTGGAATATCTGGAGGCGTTGTAGTGATAGAACGGTGAGACGGTCAGCAAGAGTTTGGAGTTGAAGGTATGGACCCAGGAAAGATTCAGAACCGCATCGGACTCATGATTGCTGTCGCGCAGGCAGATTGAAGGATACTGAGCATCGGCGTCGGTCGTTGAGCATGATGACGCCCCATTTTCAAGATCATTCGGAGTTGGATCGTAGGGGACTTGGTAAAAGTCTTTTCGCAGTGAGGTCACCAGGCGAAGTTGATTCGACGGATTGACATTGAAGATGAACGACCCGAACCCGCCGTATCCGTTCTGTGCGTCGTGCACAACTTCTGGAATGGGTGTCTCGATTCCGTAGTTGCTGCGGTTTCCATTTACACTCGCGTAATAAGCGAAGCGGTCGGTATGGCTGCCAAAGCTGAGCTGATCGTTGGTCTGATAAAAATTCCCAACGCTCAGCACGAGTTCTCCCTGGTTGTTGCGCTCAAACCCGGTGCGGGGCACAACATTGAACACTCCGTAAGTGCGGTCGCCGAATTCCGCGCCATATCCGCCGCGGCTGACCTCCAGATAGTCGATGTCCTTGGGATCGAATTGCGGTCCGATGTTCGACGCAATATTCGTGTTCGGCACTGGAACTCCATCGACCAACCAGCTCGTTTGATGTCCACCACGAATGTGGAGCTGGTCGTGAGTCATGTAAGCCCCCGGAACAAAATTCGTGATCATGGCCAGACTGTTGGAGCGCGCCGCTCCAGGAGTGCGCGCAATTTCCAGCCGGTTCACGACGGTCGTCGGAGTGGAGCCGTCGGTCGGTACCTCTTCTGCGGCGCCTGACACATTGATGGTCTCTTTCGCGCCTGCCACGTTTAGAGCGAAGTGCAGCACAGGATTGGAACCTGAGACGACCATCACGACCTGTTGCGACTGCTCGAAGCCCACGCCCGCGACCGTCACGACATACTCTCCAAGCGGAACCGCGTTGAACACGAAGTCGCCGCTTGCATCGGAGTTAACGGTCGCCGCCCAATCCGAGTTCTTGGCCTTGATCATTACCATTGCATCTTGTACGGGACGGTGCTGCGGATCATGAATGATGCCGTGCACCGAGCCAACGACAGCGGCGGATGCCACCACTGAGAGACCTAAAAATGTTGCGAACAGCCGAATAAGACCGAAGCGCATGTAATCATTCCTCGACGAAGTCCCCAAAAACACCTGTCTTTGTGGCGCCCATGACACGCATCCATACGGACCGCTCTTCCATGGATGATTCAAGTGGCAACAGCGAATGGCCTCGACCGGAACGACAAGACCAGACCTGAATTGCGTATCAATGAGCCGGGAAAATCAGGCTAGGAACTGAGTTGGAGGAGCGCGAGAGTGAAGAAGGAAAAGGGCGCCTGAAAGAGCAGGAACTGTGCGGCTGGCGATCGGATTCGCGATGCCGGCTTGTCTGCCCGACGCGCCCACCGCAGGCTGTGGATGCGCGTATTGCGAGCTTGCCACCGCACGGCAACAGTCGTGATTGCAGCATCCGGCATCCCGAAGAACCGCGCCCCCAGAATGCGGCGAGGCGGAATCACTGCAATGATGTGCACCGGTTCGCCGGCAGCAGGCATGCGAGGGCGCAGCTTTCGCCTGCAGCGCGAGCGGGAGCAATGTCCCGACAAGCGCGATCAACAGCAGGAATCTGGCCGTAAACCGCTGCATGCTTTTGGCTGAAGCCGAACCCCAAGTTGGTTTTGAGCATAGAGCAGAACGGCAGGTCAGGCAAGTATCCTGCGCAAAGAGACCAAACTTTTACAACGACGCCAGAATCCCCACTTCTGGCAATGGAGCAGCCAAAAGTGGGGCACCTCCGTCCAAATTGCGAAACCAAAGCGTCATTACCTTCCTACGATGTCGCCTTTCAGCGGCGAGATCGCGCCAAGAACTTCACTCTTCTCTTTCTCCGGTACGTGGAACTTGTCGAGAGTCGTGATCAAATGTTTCACCGATGCGTCCCAATCGGCGTCGGTAATCCCCAGCCCGGTATGAGCTGTCTTCATATCCTGGCCTATATATGCGCAGGGGCCGCCAGTCGCCACGCATAGAAAGTCAATCACGTGCTGACGAATCCGGGTGACTCCCTCTTTATTGTGTCCTGAGAAAAACCGTTTCAGCTGCGGATCCGTCGCGAGTCGGCCGATGAAATCGTCAGTTACCGCGGCCAGCGCATCATAGCCGCCTAGCCGCTGATACAGAGAGTGCTGTTGCTGTGCAACGGCCTGTGGCGGCGCTGCGAAAAATGGGACGACGGCGGCGAATGCCACCAATGTGAGATACAAAAACGGCGCGAGTCTTTTCATGTCTGCTCCTGCAAGATATGGCGTTATTGCCACTCGCTCCCTAGTACGGGATGGAGCAGAATTCGGATTGGTCCCGGTCGGACAAGGGCACCGAACAAAGGTGTTCACTACGGTGCTAAAAAACAGGAGTCATCCCGAAGACCCGCGTTTTTTCAGCGGGGCGAGGGATCTCCCGGAAGAGATCTACAGGGAGATCCTTCGCTCCGCCTGAAAAGACGACTCCGCAGGATGACGCCAACGCGGCAGCGGAAATGTATTCGAGAGGACTAAGTCCACGGGGAAAAGCTCAAGCTCTGCCGTTTATCTTTGCCCACCACCAGCGGACGCCGACAAACAAGAAGCGCCAGTCGTGAAAGAACTCCGGCGGTTTCCCTTCAAAGGCGTGGCCCACGAACTGGAGCAGCCATCCAAACGCGAAGAGTGCGACTGCGACCCACCACAGGCGGTGACGGAAAAATCCTGCGGCGAAAACGGCAAGCGAGACCAGAATGGTAGGGATCCCGTAGGTATGGCACAGGCGGTTTACCGGATGCTGATGGCTCCGCTCATACTTTGCGATCCACTGCTCACTGTTCTCTCTGCCAAACATACCGCGCAGCATGATATCAGACGGTGTGACGGGTTGGTTCGAGACACTTGGTTCCGGAAATAACTGCTCAGACAAGGTGGCCTCCTCCAACCTACCTGACGGAATTAGATACTTCGCAACTTTCCGTTCTAATCGTGTCTTCCCAGTTCCTTCCTGAGCGGGTGGAGGAACCGCCTGGATTCGTTGCGCCCGCGAAGCCAGAGGTTGCGCGACGGAAGTGCTTGACGCCTGGGGAGAATCGGTCGCCGGACCGCCCTCCCGCCCGGTTGTGACGCCCGCTGGCAGCGTGTTAGCATCCTAGGTTTTGGCAGGTGATCTCGGGCTTGGCCGCGTCCTGTCCTTCTTCCCGTCTTCATTCGCTAGGCCGTCTCCTTCCCACGCCTGCCTGAAGGGAGCCCCAACTTGAAAGTCTATTCCGGAGCAAACATCCGTAATGTAGCCATGGTCGGCCACGGACACGCGGGCAAAACGTCCCTGGTATCGGCCATGCTGTACACCTCGGGAGCCACTCAGCGCCTGGGCCGTGTGGATGACGGCTCGGCAACCACCGACTACGACGATGAGGAAGTCGCGCGCCAGATGTCGATTTCGACCGGCTGTGCCGTCGTAGAGTGGGGCAATTCCAAGATCAATATCCTCGATACTCCCGGCTTCAATATGTTCGTGCACGAAGCCAAGATGGCGCTGCCCGTGGTCGACGCGGCAATCGTGGTGGTCGATGGCGTTGCGGGCGTGGAAGTCGTCACTCAGCGAGTCTGGAATTATTGCGAAGAATATAAGACGCCGCGCCTGATCGTCGTGAATCGCATGGATCGCGACCGCGCCGACGCTACCCGCGTCCTCGAATCAGTGGAGAAGGCCTTCGGACGCAACGTCATTCCTATCGAGCTGCCCATCGGCGCCGAGAAGAGTTTGTCGGGCGTCATCGACCTCGTTCGCATGAAGGCTTACACCTACGAGATGGGCGGAAACGGCAAGGGCAAGGAAACCGAGATACCGGCGAACCTGAAAGACCAGGCCCTCGAAGCGCACGAACGTTTGGTCGAACTTGTGGCCGAAGGCGATGACAAGCTGATGGAAAAATTCTTCGAGGCCGGCACGCTCGGTGAAGAAGATCTGGTTCCGGCTCTACATAACGCAATCCGCGAAGACAAGATTTTCCCCGTCATTTTCAGTTCGGGCCTAGGAAATATTGGTGCCGACCGCGTCATGGACTTCATCATCGACTACACTCCCGCGCCTTCCGAACACGAGTGGGTCCAGGGCGAAGTTGCCGCCGGCGGAAACGGCGACGCTCCCAAGCGTCATGAAACTGACGAGGAGCCGGTTTCGATCTACGCCTTTAAGACGGTCTCGGACGCCTTCGCGGGCCGCATCTCATACTTCAAAGTTTTTTCCGGCGTCCTCAAGAACGACGCGACACTTCAGAATTTCGGCAAAGGCGCAGCCGAAAAGCTGTCACACATCTCTTGCATGCAAGGCAAGACCGCAATTCCGATTAATGAACTGCACGCCGGAGACATCGGCGCAGTAGCGAAGTTAAAGGACACTCTCACCGGTGACACGCTCGGCGACAAGACTGCGCCGATCCAATATCCGCGTGTGAAACTGCCTGAGCCTGCGATCACATTTGCGATCGAACCCAAGACCCGCGCCGACGAAGACAAACTAGGCCCCGGCCTGCACAAGCTCATGGAAGAAGACGCCATGCTGCGATTCTTCCGAGATCCGCAGACCAAAGAATTTCTGATCGCGGGTACCGGCCAGCAGCACATCGAGGTCACGGTTGCAAAGCTGAAAAAGCGCTACAACACGCAGGTCAACCTGAAAGCTCCGAAAGTACCGTATCGCGAGACGATTCGCGGACGCGCCGACGTTCAGGGACGCCACAAGAAACAAACCGGCGGCCACGGCCAGTACGGTGACTGCAAGATCAAGATGGAACCTCTGCCGCGCGGAGGCGAGTTCGAGTTCGTCAATGACATCTTCGGCGGTGCCATTCCCAAGAACTTCATTCCCGCAGTGGAAAAAGGAATCAAGGATGCCGCCGCTCGCGGCTATCTTGCGGGATTCCCCGTCGTCGATTTCCGCGTTGTGCTCTATGACGGTTCGTACCACGACGTCGACTCAAACGACCTCTCATTCCAGATGGCCGGCCGTATCGCCTTCAAGAAGGCCATGGAAGTCGCCAAGCCGACGCTGCTCGAGCCCGTCATGAACGTCGAGATCACCGTCCCCGACGATTTTGCCGGATCCATCATGGGTGATCTCAACAGCCGCCGCGGGCGCATCCAGGGCATGGACAACAAAGCTGGTAACACGATCGTGAAGGCAGAAGTCCCCATGTCCGAGATGCTGACCTACGGTGTCGAGTTGACTTCGATGACCCAAGGCCGCGGCAGCTTCAACATGGAAATGCATCACTACGACGTCGTGCCCGGCCAGCTGCAGGAAAAGATCATCGAGAAGGCCAAAGCCGAACGCGGCGAAGTGAAGGAAGAAGAAGAATAAAAGTGTAGCCCCGGACGCATTCGTCCGAGGGCCCATACTGCGTCAGCTCGTGTTTCAGGGTAGAACTGTGACATCGGTCGAAGCGAAGTCGTTTCCTTTGGCGAGCAAGGGCTCTCCTGTCCACTTGGCCAGAGCGTACGAAAAGCAATCTCCGAAATTCAGGCCGCCTGCGTGGCGGCCTTTTCCATATTTGCGCCATGCTGATCGAGCAATGTCAGCCTGCTCCGCGTCTACAGGCACTACTTGGAGATTGGCGCGGACGACAAACAGATCAAACTCGCGGCCCGCAGCGCTACCCCGCCGGCCTTCGATGACCATGCCGGTTTCGAGCAATGTCGCGGCGGAAATCAGTCGAGTATGAGCGGCTGTAATCGCGTCGCGGAAGCGGTCGCGTTCGGGCTCACGAAAGAAAATGGCTGCCAGCGCTGAAGTATCTATCACCATCGCCAAACTCGCTCAACGTGGAAGACCGAATTCGTCGTAACCGATGATCTCGTCGGGGGAGCGAGAATCAATATCTGGCATGTCATCCACGCGACGCAGAATTTCGTCCAACTGGCCCGCGAGAATCTGACTCCGCCGGTCGCGTTTGAGGCGCTCAAGACTCTGTTCCAAGGCTTTCTGGATAACCCCGGTTAAGGAATCCCCCGTCTTCTCGGCGAGCTCTCGGGCTAGTCGTTCCACAACTAAGCTCTTTATGCTGAGGGCCATAACTGATTTAGTATATCATAAAATACAAATGTATATAACTATATAGTTCCCCTAAACCAAGGAACTTGCCCAAAAATGGGCGACCGAAGTATCTACATGCCTTCCGCGATATAGTGTTTCATCAAGGTTCACAAGCTGGCGCTTCCA
>Ga0070712_100002498_pt1 | contig 11341 bp, 13 predicted proteins | sample LARL81metaG_FD_71396 | JGI IMG/M metagenome (GOLD analysis project Ga0070712, IMG submission 71396) | Corn, switchgrass and miscanthus rhizosphere microbial communities from Kellogg Biological Station, Michigan, USA - LAR L8-1 metaG | ecosystem: Host-associated > Plants > Roots > Rhizosphere ...
CGTTCCAGCGGGCTGCCCGGCTCGCTGACCGGGACGAGCTGCGCTACCAGCCGCCCCCGGTTGGTGATATCGACCGTGTAGCCCTTCTCCGCCAGGTCGACGTAGACGCTCGCGTGCTGGCGCAGCTCCCTGATCCCGATGCGGCGCCGGGCCGGGGAACGTTCGGTGGCCTCGGCCCGTGACGCGGGGCGGCCGGGATCGCGCGTACGGGCCGCGGCCCGGCTCGGCTCACCCGGGCCACCGGGCCTCGCGCCCGCCTGCGCGCTGCGTTGCTCCGTGCTCACCGGGAGCGGATCACGCTCGCTCTCCGGGGTGCCACTCATGGTGCCACCGTAGCACAAGAGATGCTACCGGGACGGGTGATACAGCCTTGGACCGGATGCCCAGCTGAACCGGGCTCCTGGTCACCCACCGCCACCTCTGGGCTCATCCGTGCCCCTGGCCACCCACCGCCACCTCTGGGCTCATCCGCACCCCTGGCCACCCACCGCTACCGGCGCTAAACCGCGTCCGCGGCCAGGCGCCGTCGCTCGATCTGCCGCTGCGCCTCGGCGACCACGCGCCCCACATCCCGGCCGAACCGAGCGTCACACGGGTGCGCCGTCTGGCCGGAGCGGATGTTCGCCGCGAGCTCGGTCAGCGCGGTGCGCAGCGGCGGAAGCGGATCGCGTGCCAAGGGCGGCGCGACCGACCGGCCGGAACCGCCCCATACGTACGCCTCGAAGCCGGCCGCTGCCTCGCCCCCGTTCTGTGACACGGTGACCGTGCTGCTCGTCCCGCCCTGGTGGTGCAGGATCAGGTGGCTGACGTCGCCCGGGCCGCCGTCGGCGGTCACCGTAGTAACCGGCCCGAGGGCAGCCCACAGCAGCGCGATCACGTGCGGCGCGAGGTCCCACAGCGCGCCCTTGTCGCGCCGCCACGGGGTGTTGAACGGGCTGGAGTCGAGCAGCGACGACCCGAACCACGAAGCCAGGCCGCCCTCCCAGCCCCCGCTCGCGGTAATGTCGGCCAGCCAGGCCCGTAGCTCCGCGCGGAACCTGAGGATGAAGAACACGGCCGACGCGACCCCGGCCTCGGCCACCGCCGCGGCGAGCTCATCGGCCTCGGCCTCAGAAAAAGCGACCGGCTTCTCCAGCATCAGGTGCTTGCCGGCCCGCGCGGCGGCCACGGCGATGGGCGCCTGCACGTCGGGCGGGACCGCGAACGCGACGCCGTCCACCGCGGCCAGGAATGCCTCGATGTCCTCATGCGCCACAGCCTGGTACGACGCCGCGAGCGCGGACGCGGCCTGCGGGTTCCGGCCCCAGACCGCGACCAGTTCGATCCCCTCGGTGGAGGAAAGTGCGGGGGCGTGCGCGATCTGCGCCCAGTGCCCGGTACCGACCAGGCCGAACCTCAGCGGTGCAGATGCCATCCCTCTCCCGTTCGCCGAGCCGGAACCGGTGGAACCAGTAAATCCAGGCCGTGACCAAGGCTAACCGCCGGCCAGGGACCCAGGCAGGGACAAAGCCCAGGAGACAAACAAAGCCCAGGAGACAAACAAAGCCCGGGAGACAAACAAAGTGCCCCGCGGACCCGGCCAAGGGTCCGCGGGGCACTGCCCCTGTGACCTCAGCGGACGGTGACCGCGCGATTCATCCCGGTCGCGCCCGCCGCGATGCTGGCCTGCTGGCCGCGGGTGGTGACCCTGCGGGCCTTGACCGCGAGCAGCCCGGTCCGGGCCAGCAGCATGGCGATGGACAGGAAGATGAGGCTGTCGGTCAGGGCACCCACGGTGATGCGAGTGCTGATCATCCAGCTGCCGAGGGTCGCGCCGAACACGTGGTCGGCGCCGTACGCGAAGTACAGGCGGGCGGCCACGACCACGATCCAGACCAGCGCGTACGGCAGGCCCGCGCGGGAGACGGCCTGGCCGGACTGCGCGTCGTAGCGCACCCGGATCAGCGTGGCGGCCAGGACGCCCAGGGCCAGGCCCGCGGCCGCCCCGGCGATCTCCAGGGCCAGGCCGTTGCCGGACACAGCGGCGCCCTTGATGAAGAACGGCACCACGACCGCCGCGGTGATGAACGGGCGCAGCAGCCGCAGCGGGCCGACCTTGCGCTGGCCGAGGTCGCTGAACAGCACGGCGGCCAGGATGACGAGGTTGAGGATCCAGACGCTGGCGTCCACTTCGAGCTCCTTGATGAGGCGTTTAGCTGATGTCTGCCACGCTAGGAACGGAACGGTTGGAACCGCGTCGGCCTGCGGCTTGACCGCGGTTGCAACAGAGGTGGAGCCCGCCGTGTCCACCTCGCCTCCACCCGGAGTCAACCCGCCAGGACCATCGTCCGCGCCTCGCGGCGAGCTACGTTGATACTGGCCGTGCGGCACGGCTCATTGGCTGTGCGAACTGCTCGCCAGCCGGGTCGGACGGCTAGTCGGGAGCAAAGGCGTGTTTGGTATCGCGGCGCGGAGGGACCCCGCCAAGGGCGGCCGGGCCAGGGGCGGCCCCGCCAAGAGCGGCGGCCCGGCCACAGTGGTCCACGCGGTCAACGTCGCCCGGGTGATCGACACCATCCGGGGCTTCGGCCTGGTCATAGTCGTCGTCACCGTCTCGCTAGCCAGCCCGCGGCCCGGCTCGGACAGCGTCCACGGCCTGGCCATCGCGGTCGCGCTGGCCGTGGCCACCGCCGCGTGGATCACCTGGCTGCTGTCCGGCCCCACCGGAGGCAGGCGCCGGCTGAGCCTGGTCAGCCTGGTCGTGATGGGAGCGGCGGGCGGCGTGCTGGCCGGGCTCTCGCCGAACAGCCCGGCCGTGGCCGTCGGCTGCGCCGCGTGCTTCAGCGCCGGCGTCCGGCTGCGGACCGAGGCGTCGCTGGCCATCGTGGCCGAGACCATAGCCGGGTTCCTGATTGCGGGCCTGATCACCGGGGCGCCGGCCGGGGCGCTGCTCGGCTACCCGTTCGCCTTCGCCGGGCTCTGGAGCGTGGCCCTGACCCGCCGCCAGTTCGCCGTCCGGGCCGAACAAGCCGAGCAGATGCTGGCCGAGACCCGCCGCGCCCGGGAAGCGGAGACGCACGCCGCCGCGCTGGCCGAGCGGGCCAGGATCGCCCGGGACATCCACGACGTCCTCGCCCACTCCCTGGCCGCGGTGTCGGTCAACCTGCAGGCCGCCGAGGGCCTGCTGGCCTCCGAGACGCTGCCCGCGGACAACCCCGAGCTGTCCAAGGCGATCGAGTGCGTCGAACGGGCCGGGACGCTGACCCGGGAAGGCCTGGTCGCGGCCCGCCGGGCCATCCTGGCCCTGCGCGAGGACGCGGCGCCGCTGCCCGACCAGCTGGCCTCGCTGGCCGCCCAGTACCAGGCGGCCGGCGACACGGCGATCAACCTGACCGTTACCGGCGAGCCCCGGCCGCTGTCCGAACAGGCCATCCAGGTCGCCTACCGGACGGCGCAGGAGGGCCTGACCAACGCGCGCAAGCACGCGCCCGGCCAGCCCGTCACGCTCGCCCTCGGCTTCGAGCCCGGCCAGGTCACCGTCGCCGTCGAGAATCCGCTGCCCCCGGTCGGCAGCAACAGCCCGCTCGCCGAGACCGGCGCCGGGGCCGGGTTGACCGGACTGAAAGAGCGCGCCGCACTGGCCGGCGGCACGCTTGAGGCCGGCCCGGCTGACGGGATCTGGCGGATTGACCTCACAATTCCAGCATGACCGAGAACCAGGACGCCGTCACCGTCGTCGTCGCGGATGACCAATCCGCCGTCCGCGAGGGCCTGGTGCTGCTGCTCGGCACCGTCCCCGGGATCGCGGTGATTGGCGAGGCGGAAGACGGCGCGGCCGCCGTCGAGGTCGTCGCGGCGAAGAACCCGCAGGTCGTCCTCATGGACCTGAACATGCCCCGGTGCGACGGGGTAGAGGCGACGCGCCGCATCCGGGCCAGCCACCCGCAGACCCAGGTGGTCGTGCTGACCACGTACTCCGACGACGACTCGATCATCGGCGCGCTGCAGGCGGGCGCGCTTGGCTACCTGACCAAGGACGCCACCCGGGCCGAGATCGGCCGGGCCGTGCTGGCCGCCGCGGCCGGGCAGGCCGTGCTGGACCCGGCCGTGCAGCAGCGCCTGCTCTCGGCCGCCGTCCGCGCCCCGGCCGCGGCCACCGAACCCGGCGCAGTCGGCGACGACGAGCTGACCCCGCGCGAGACCGAGGTGCTCCGGCTCATCGCGGCGGGCAGATCCAACCGGGAGATCGCCCGCGTCCTGTTCGTCAGCGAGGCCACGGTGAAGACGCACGTCAACCGGATCTTCGCCAAAACCGGCTCGCGCGACCGCAGCCAGGCCGTGCACTACGCCTATCAGCACGGCTACGCCGACCCTGAGACCCCGCCGGCCCCGCCCCGCTAAGCGGGCGGACGCCGCGGTCAGTCCTCGCGGTACACGTCGGCGGGATTCGGCCAACGCGACCTCACCCACAGGCGCGGTTCCACCCACCGCGCGTCGCGACCGGCCGAGGTCGGAACATGAGTACCGAACGGACTGGTATCACGCCCAGCGAACCCGGCTGCTCGGCCAGGTCGGTCGGCATGTCCTGGGTTTATCCGGCGCCAACGTGACCCGCGTAACGGAGTCGGCCGCCGTCGTTGATCCAACCAGCAACGGGGTGCGGACCGGCTCGGCGTCGAGGCCGAATCATGCTCCTCTATTAGCGCCTGTCTTTGCGACGTCATACCGGCATGCCTCATCCCCGGAGCCGGCCCGGCTCACGGCTGCGCGCATCATGACCTGCCACGGGCGGACGGTGACGGTAATCATGAGGTGACGGTCAGCAGCAGGACCGGCGTCCGTCGACGGCGCCGCTCCGCCGGTTCTGGCCCAGCGCCCGCCGGCACCAGGTCCAGCGTGGCCTGCACGCCCCACTCTCCGGCCGGCACGGCATAACCGAGCCGCGGCGTGAAGCTGGCCGTGCCGATGAGCAGCGGGATCCGCTCCGTTCCGCCGGGCGGCACCCGGAACGTGACGAGCGGGAGGCGCTGCACGCCGGAGAACCCGCCTACGACCTCGCCGCCGCCCGGATCGACGACCTCGGCGATGACCTGCCCGCTGGTCGCGATGGCCAGCTCGGCGCCGGAACGGTTGCGGACCAGCAGCCCATGCCGCAGCGTGTGCCCGGACCGCACGACGGCCGGCCCGTCCAGCTCGGCCTTGGCCTCCTCCGGACCCAGCAGCTCCGCCGCCTGCCCTGGCGAGGGCACCGGCCGGGATCCGGCGGCGCCCGGCGGGTACGGCAGCGCCCCGACCGTCAGCCGCACCAGGTCGCCGAACCGCCGGTGCAGCCCAGCCGCCTCGGCCTCGGCCCACGGCGCCAGCTCGATCACGTACGGCGGCGCCCCGCCGTCACGCTGATCCGGATCGGGATACTGGCTCAGCACGCCGGGCCGCTCCTCAGCCAGCCGGCCCAGCGCCACCCTGACCTCTCCCCACATCGCCATGCCTGCCAGGCTAGCCAGCGCCCCGACCGGGACTCAAACTCTCCCAAATCCCCACGGTGGATCGTGCACGCAGCGCGGGCCGGTTACTGGACGGGCGGGTCGCCGTCGGCAAGACGGCCTCGCGGACGTTCACGCTGGCTAACACGGGCGGGAAGCTGCGGGTGCGGCTTGCGGGGCCGGCCGCGTTCGCCATCACCGGCGGCACCTGCCGCGGCGCAAGTCTGAAGCCGGGGAAGAAGTGCACGGTCGCTGTGCGGTTCGCGCCTGCCAGCGCCGCTGGCTTCACCGCTACCCTGACCGCGGCGGGCAAGAAGCACGGCGCCACTGCCACCGATGTGCTGACCGGTACCGGCGGGGAACTCGGGCAGGCCCCCGGCGGTCACATCTACTGGGCCGCAGGCAGCACGATCAAGCAGGCCAGCCTGGACGGCTCCAGCCCGCAGACCATCGTCACCGACCCGGGCACCCCGGTTGGGGTGGCGGCTGACCCCAGTCACGTGTACTGGGGCAGCACCGGTGGCGGTGACGGCATCATCTGGAAGGCCAACCCGGACGGCTCCAGCGCGCAGGTCATCGCCGCCGGGCAGTTCAACCCGGGCGGAGTGGCGGTCAACGCCAGCCACATCTACTGGGCTGCCAGCACCAGTCTTTTGGACGGGAGCGGCGCGATCTGGGAGGCCAACCTGGACGGCACCAGCCCGCACGCCGTCGTCACCGGCCAGAACCACCCGTTCGGCGTAGCCGTGGACGGCAGCCACATCTACTGGGCCGCTCCTGAGGACAGAAATGGCAATCCCGGTGCCATCTGGGAAGCCAACCTCGACGGCACCAGCCCGCATGCCTTCATCGGCGGCTCGGACAACCCCCTCGGCGTCGCGGTGGACGGCAGTCGGATCTACTGGACCGACAGCGGCAACGGCACCATTAACGAAGCCAACCTCGACGGCTCCCAGCCGCATATCCTCTTCGGTGGCCAGGACGGCCCGGCGAGCATCACGGTCGGTTCCTGACGAGCTAGGCCTGGTAATTCCTAGCCGGCGTCGCGAGGGGAAGGCTGGTCCTCAGGCGGGCGGAACGCGCGCAGCTCGAAGGTGCCGATCCGGGCCGTCGGGTGCCGGGACGCGATGGCCACGGCCTCGGCCAGGCTGGCGCACTCGAGCACGTCGAAGCCGGCGATCTGCTCCTTGGTCTCGGCGAACGGGCCGTCGCTGACCAGCAGCTCGCCGCCGCGTATGCGCACGGTCGCAGCCTCGCGGGCCGGCCGCAGCGCGCCGCCGGACACCTTGGCGCCGCTGCCCTCCATCTCGGCGATCCAGTCGCGCATCTCCGCCGCCGCGGCCGAACCTTCCGCGTCCGTGTCCTCCGCCGGTCCAGCGTGGCGTTCTCGTCCAGGTAGTGGATCAGCAGGAACCGCACCATGCCTCCCTCACGCCTCGAGGGCCGCGCTGACCAGGCTGGAAAGCTCCTCGTCAGCGAGCGCGTCCGCGTCCTGCGGCCGCAGCCTGATCGTGCCCTTACCTGCCAGCAGGTCGGGATGCCGCTTGGCGAAGCCGCCGTCGCGGCCCCGCCCCCAGCCGTACAGGGAGATCCCGTGCTGCCAGACACCCACGTACAGCCGCCGCTTGCGCACCTTGTAGGTGGGCATCTGGTAGGACAGCACCACGTCGGCATCCGGGTGGGCGGCCATGATCAGCCGATGCATCCGGTCGAACAGCGGCCGGTACGCCGGGTCGACCCCCTCGATGTAGCTCTGCACGCGTGCATCCATCGCGTTACCTCCCCCGCTACGACGTCCGGCCGGTCAGGAACTCATCGCCTTCTCGAACCAGTGGTGCGCGTACGGCTCGTCGCTGAACGCGGGCACCTCCCGGTAACCGGCCGAACGATACAGGGCCACCGCCTCGGTCAGCGCCTGGTTCGTCTCCAGCCGGAGCACGCGCACGCCGTGCGCGGCGGCCTGGGTCTCCAGCTCGGCCAGCAGTCGCCGCCCCAGGCCAAGCCCGCGGACCGCGGGGGAGACCCACATCCGCTTGACCTCGGCGGGCGCGCCCGGGCGGAATTTGAGCGCGCCGCAGCCGGCCGGCTCGCCGTGCCAGGTGGCCACCAGGAACAGGCCGGCGGGCGGGGTCATCTCGTGGTCGGCGGCGGAGATGCTGCGGGCCGGGTCGAAGCCGCCGTCGAAGCGCCGGGACAGCTCCTCCTCGTAGGCCCGCAGGCACGCCCGGGCGCAAGGGTCCCTGGGGTCGCGCGCGGCGACCTCGATGGCCGAGGCGGCCAGCAGTCGCTCCACCTCGGCCATGGCGCTTACCAGCCGGCCGCGCTGCTGGTCCGTCAGCGGATCGAGCAGGGAAGCAGCGGCCTGGTCGGAACGGCGGTCGAGCTCTACTCGTTCGGCCCGTCCTGCGGCGGTCAGCCGCGCGGTCCTGCGCCGTGCGTCGGCCTCGTTCACCCCGACGGTGATCAGGCCGTCCTGCTCCAGCGCCCGCAGTAGCCGGCTCAGGTAGCCGGAGTCCAGGTCGAGCCGGGCGCGCAGGTCCCTGACGTCGCGGCCGTCCGGGCCGATCTCCCACAGCACCCGGGCCTGCCCGAGCGGCCGCCCGCGGGCCAGGAAGGCGTCGTCGAGCGCGCCGGCCCGCTGCGTGACGGCCCGGTTGAACCGCCGGACCTGCTCGATCAGGGCCTGCTCCATATCTCTGACTATAGTCAGAGAATGACCCAAGCGGAACCGCACATCCGGCCGTATCAGGAAGCCGATCTCGAGGCGGTCTACGACGTCTGCGTCCGGACCGCGGACGCCGGCCGGGACGCCCGGGGCAGGTACCACAGCGACGACCTGATGCCCGACCTGTTCGCCGGGCCCTACGTGTTCCTGGAGCCGGACTTCGCCTTTGTCCTGGACGACGGGCAGCGGGCCGTCGGCTACGTGATCGGGACCCCGGACACGGCCGCGTTCGCCCGGGCCTACCGGGCCCGCTGGATCCCCCGGCTGGCCGGCCGCTACGCGCCGCCCATCCCCGGTCCGCCGGAGCCGGACCCGCCCGCCAGCCCGGACGACGAGATGATCGCGCTGCACTACCGGCCCGAGCGGCTGCTCTGGCCCGGGCTGGACGAATACCCGGCCCACCTGCACATCGACCTGCTGCCGCCCTTCCAGGGGGCCGGCCACGGCCGCGCCATGATGGAGACGTTCTACGCCGTCGCCCGGCGGGCCGGCGCCGCCGGGGTGCACGTCACCGTGGGCCAGGCCAACACCCGGGCCATCGGCTTCTACCGCCGCCTCGGTTTCCGCCCGCTCGAGGTGGCCGAGCCGGGCGAGAGCACCGTCGTCTACCTCGGCCGCCGGCTCTAAAGCGTCAACCACCAAGGCCACGGATCAGTGACTGTCGTCCATGCGGCAGGATGGAATCATGCAGCCGCGTGATTTTTCGCTTTACGGAGCCGTCGATCTGGGCGCGCGGCAGGCCGCCGCGCAGCGCAGGCAGCAGGCGGGCCAGTCGCAGTCCCAGCCCGGCGCGCCGGACTCGGCCAACGGCGGGTTCGTGTTCGACGTCACCGAGGAAACTTTCAATGCCGATGTCGTGGAGCGCTCCCGCACCACGCCCGTGATCATGGACCTGTGGGCCGAGTGGTGCGGGCCGTGCAAGCAGCTCTCCCCGGTGCTCGAGAAGCTCGCCGCCGAGGCGGGCGGCCAGTGGATCCTGGCCAAGGTCGACGTGGACGCCAACCCCCAGCTGAGCGCGGCCCTGCAGGTGCAGAGCATCCCGATGGTGGTGGCCGTCCTGGGCGGCCAGCTGGTGGACGGCTTCCTCGGCGCCATGCCCGAGGCCCAGGTGCGCCAGTGGATCGGCCAGGTCCTGGCGGCGGCCGAGAAGGCGGGCATGGCGGTGACCGCGCCCGCGGGCGCCGCCGAGACCGCGGAGGTCGCCGACAGTGAGGCCGATAGTGAGCCCGGCCGCGGCCAGCCCGGTGACGGCCGCGCTCCGCGGGGGCCGGGCGCGGGCGTGCCGCCGGGCCAGGCGATGCCGCCCGGCTACGCCGAAGCCCGCGAGGCCATGGAGCGTGGCGACCTGGACGGCGCGGCCAAGGCGTTCGAGCAGGAGCTGGCGGCCAACCCGGCCGACCCGGTGGCCAAGGCCGGCCTGGCCCAGGTCAACCTGATCCGCCGGGTCACGTCCTACGACCAGGCCCAGGCCCGCCGGGACGCGGCCGAACACCCCAGCGACGTCGACGCCCAGGCCCGGGTGGCCGACATCGAGCTGGCGTCCGGCCGGGCCGAGGAGGCGTTCAACCGCCTGCTCGGCGTGGTCCGCCGGACCTCGGGCGAGGAGCGGGACCAGGCGCGCCTGCACCTGGTCAGCCTGTTCGACCTGCTCCCGCCGAACGACCCGCAGGTGAAGAAGGCGCGTTCGGCGCTGTCCGCGCTCCTATTCTGACCCGGCGCCCCGCCAGAAGTATCTCTCTCCGGTGTCAGGGAATATACAATCTAAGTTGTAGGTTTCTTGCCATCGGAGGGTGCGATCCGGGTTTCCGGCCGAATCCTCCGCAATTTCCATTTCGGAGGTGAGGCAAGGATGTACTACACCAGGTTTGACCCGTTCACCCGGGACTTCCAGCGTCAGTTCGACCGGCTGGCCAGGCACGCGCTCAGCCAGCCCCGGGCTCTTCCGCTCGATGTCGTCCGGCACGAGAGCGACGTCACGCTGCGGCTCGACGTACCGGGCATCGACCCGGCGAACATCGAGGTCAGCGTGGACCGCGGGTTCCTGACCATCAGCGGCAAGCGCGAGGAGGAGCGGACCGAGAACGACAAGTTCTTCGTGCGGGAGCGCACGATGGGCACGTTCACCCGCCGTCTGCGGCTGTCGGAGAACCTGAACGCCGACGCGGTCGAGGCCAGCTACGACAACGGTGTCCTCGAGGTCCGCGTGCCGGTTCTCGAGCAGGCGAAGCCGCGCAAGATCGAGGTCCGCAAGGTCGAGATCCGTCAGGCTGACGAGAACGACGAGAACAAGGAGATCGCTGCCTGACCCAGGTCAGCCGAGCTCTGTACATAGATGAGCGGCCGGCGGGCGCGGATGCGTCCCGCCGGCCGCTTACCATCTGGGCAGGAGGTGAGAACCCCATGGCGTCATCGCCGCTCGAGGACGAGCACGCCCCGCTGTTCACGGTCGGGCAGGTCGCCGAGATGCTCGCGGTCAAGCAGGCCTTCCTGCGCCGCGTGGACGACCTGCAGGTGGTCTCGCCGCAGCGGTCGGCCGGGGGCCAGCGCCGCTACACCCGCTACGAGATCCGCGTCATCCAGCAGGTGGTGACGATGGCCGACGAGGGCATCACGCTGCAGGCCATCCGCCGCATCATCGACCTGGAGCACCGCCTGGCCGCGGTCACCTCCGAACGCGACGAGCTGGCCCGCCGCCTGGCCGAACGACCGTAAAACCACAACATTTAGTACCGAACGGATCGGGCGCGTGCCCCGTCAGCGCCCCGCACGCCGCCGGCCGGCCGGCCCAAGACCGCGGCGGCCGGGCTTCAGCGCCCGCGCGCCCCGTCCCGCTCACTGCACCCGCTCACTGCACCCGCTCATTGGGCGGCGCCTCGGCCAGCTGCTCGAGCACGGGCAGCGCCTCGGCCAGCGCGGCGCGCTGCGCCGGGGTGAGCAGCCGCAGGCTGGCCGCCAGCATCAGGGTGCTCTCGGTGCGCAGCCGCTCGAGGGTGTCGTGGCCCCGCTGGGTAATGGACAGCGTGCTGGCCCGCGCGTCACTCGGGTCGGCGTAGCGCCGCACGTAGCCGCTGTCCTCCAGCGCGGTCACCAGCCGGGTGAGCGTGGACGGCGCGATGCCCTCGGCCGCGGCCAGGTCGCCCAGCCGCATCGGCCC
>Ga0070712_100002499_pt1 | contig 11340 bp, 9 predicted proteins | sample LARL81metaG_FD_71396 | JGI IMG/M metagenome (GOLD analysis project Ga0070712, IMG submission 71396) | Corn, switchgrass and miscanthus rhizosphere microbial communities from Kellogg Biological Station, Michigan, USA - LAR L8-1 metaG | ecosystem: Host-associated > Plants > Roots > Rhizosphere ...
TGGTCAAGGCCGGACACGAAAACCAGGCGGGCGAACGAGAAGTTGTAAACCACCGTGATGAACAGAAAGAAGGCGGCGAGCAGGATCGCGACGAGCTTTCCCAACCAGCCGGCCAGCGTCGTACCCACGGCTGTCGCGAGCGCGGTCACCTGCGCCGATTGGCCGTCGCCTGCGGGGACCGTGACCATCACGGCCCACGTCGCCAGCAGATACGCGACCATCACGGCCAACGAACCCCACACGAGGTAGCGCGTAATAGACCGCTCGTCTTTGATCTCAACACCCATGTTGAGAGGCACCTCGACACCGAGAAGCGCGAGCACCACCAATCCGAAGAAACTCCAATTGGTGAGGTTGATACCGGTGTCAGCCGACGGTGACCACGCGTGCCAATCAGTCGGGTTCGTCTCGGGTGCCACCCCGCCGGCCAGGTGCACCACACCGGCGAGAACCACCAGCCCGATCGCCACGGCGTAAAGCACACACACCACGTTGACGATGTTCTGAGTCAGCCGGAATCGCTGGTTGGCCAGCACGGCCGACAGGACGATGAAAGCGATGATCACCACGCCCTGCACCTGGACACTGGCCGCGCCGATCGTCGATGGGAAGACGTAGCCGAGGTAGCTGAGCACGACGGTACCGGTTGCGACCATCACCAGGACGCCGGGCCACCACGCGCAGAATCCGGCGAAGAAACCCCAGAAGGGCCCGAAAGCCTTCTGAGTCCACAGGTAGATGGACCCTTCTCCCGGAAACATGAGGCCCAGCTGACCGGTGACGATGGCGCCGGGAATCAGGAACGCGAGGAACCCGATGATCCACCAGCCAAACGCGGCAGGGCCTGCGCTTTGGACGACTGCCGCATTGGTGATGAAAAGGACGATCGAGACGAAGATGGCCACCATGTCGAAGGTGTTGAGAACGCGAGGGAGCATTCCTCCCGCGATGCGTTCGGAAATAAACTCGTCCGGCTGCTCGGTCCCGGTAGTTGCCATGTCGTCGTCCTCTCCAGAGGCCCAAATCGAGCGTAGGACTGGGAATCCGCACGTTCAATAAGGGTTGGTCGGACTTGGTGTCGCTGAGTTGTCGCTCGGAGGCGAGCGCAACGACACAAGAGCCGGCAGGTTTCAGCGACCCCCCGGCACGGGCTCTATCTGTCGGCGATGATGTCGAGTAGCCGTTCGAGCGTCGCCAGCTGGTGCGAGTAGTCGCCCTCCAATTTGGCCAGCAGCGTTGTAATCCCTCCGGCCCGGTACTTGCCCACGCGCTCGGCAATACCGTCAGGTGTACCAACAAGATTCGTGAGGCGGCCGAGGTCGATCGGCACCGCTTGGCGGGCCTCCTCACGTTTCCCGCTCTGCCATAACTCGGCGACGATGCCGACTTCTTCGCCGTAGCCCAGCCTGGTGAACGCGTCGTTGTAGAAATTGCGACCGCCCGCACCCATCGCGCCGATGGTGAACGCATACCCGTCGGCGTGCCGGCGTGCCGCGGCCTCGGCCTCGGCTTCGTCATCGTGAATCTCGACGGCGACCGGTGCAACGAGATCGAGGTCCGCCAATGCGCGTCCGGCGCGCTCCGCGCCTTCGCGCAACGGACCCAGAAACACTTCGGCGGCTTCGGGAATGAACGCATTGCCGAGCCAGCCGTCGGCCATCTCACCGGTGAGTCGCAGGTTGCGTGGCCCCATCGCCGCCACGTAGACCGGCACGTGGCGTGGTCGCACCTGAGGTCTCAGCGCAGCGCCACTGCTATCCGGCAGCGGAAGCGGGTAGATCTCGCCGGGATGATCGAGCCGGTCTCCGCGGCTGACGATCCGGACGATCTCGATGGTTTCCCTGGTCGTCTCCACCGGCTTGCGGAACCGTACACCGTGCCAGCCCTCCATCACTCGGGGCCCAGACGTGCCGACACCAAGCAGGAATCTGCCGTCCGACAGCTCCTGCAAGCTCAGTGCGGACGTCGCGAGCAGCGCGGGACTGCGCGAACCAAGCTGCACCACAAACGTTCCCAGCTCGACCGTTGACGTCCTGGCCGCGAGGTACGCCAGTCCAGTCAGTGCGTCGTAGCCCCATACCTCGGGCAGCCACAACGAATCGACACCGATCCGCTCGACCGCCGCGGCGAACTCCACTGCGCCCGGCAACCGGGGCTCGATCATGGTGCCGATCTTCACTGGGTGCCCCGCTTTCCTGTCGTTCCTGTCGTTCCGGTCGCTCCGTCGCGCGTCCTTGGCATGCTGCAACAATGCGCTACCGCGATCAGCCCACGATAGAAGTGACACAGCGCGTTCGTTGCGATGTCGCCACAGCGTGGAAATATGTCACCGACATCACCCTGCCAGCACAGTGCTCGGCAGAGCTGCAGACCGTCGAGTGGCTCGACGACGCCGACCGGGTCCAGGTCGGTGCCCGCTTCCGCGGCCACAGCCAGCATGACGCGTTCGGCGACTGGGAGACGGTGTGTGCGGTCGTCGAGGTCGAGGATCAGCGGCGCTGGGTGTGGAACGTCATCGGTCCCGATGGTGTGGGCGCCACCTGGGGCTTCGAGGTGGAACCGGCCACCGACGGCGTGCTGATTCGGCAGTGGGGCCGGATGGGACCTGGTCCGTCGGGGCTGACCGTCGGGATCGCCGCCCAGCCGGACAAAGAGGCAAGGATCATCTCGCGGCGACTGGCTGAATGGCAGCAGAACATGCAAGCCAACCTCGACTGGATCCGCTCGCGGGTCGAGGGCTGACGCCAACACTGCTGTCGCTACGCCACCATCTCCGCGGCCGACGGGGTTGAGATCGCCGCCACGTTAGCCGTCGGCAGCGACAGCGTCATGCTCGACACAGTCAGCACGCCCCACGTTGTGATCGTCTCGTACGGGAACGTGGACGCGACCAGTTGCAGCGTCACCGACTCACCGGGTTTGAGCGTCTGCGCCACCATCTCCATGGGCACCGAGACCGTGTGCGTCTGCCCGTCCAATGTCACCGGGACCGGCGTGACGAGATTGCCCAACACCAGACCGGTGCTGTCGTCGACCAACTGCGCGTACACATGGCGACTCGTGCCCGTCCCGGAGTACATCACCGTCAGCTGCGGCGCGCCAATGATGTAGGTCGTCGTGGTCGCTTTCGGAATGGTGAGGTTCAGCGCATTGATCGCCTTCGAACCGGACGGAATGCCGAGCAACGCACCGATGGGACCCGCGGTGAGAATCCGGAGCTCCGGTCCCGAGCCGCCGATGAACGGAAGTAGCGGCAGAAAACCGCCTTTGGTGCTCGACGCGACGATCGGAGTGCCCTGCTTGACCGGATAGGTGTTCGACGAGAACTGTGTACCGTGCTGGTCGACCCATTCGAACTGGGGACCGGTGTCCACGGTCAAATCGCCCTTCACGTACCGGTCGAGCCAATCCATCGTCGCCCGCTTGACCATCACGCCGTCGTTGGTAGTGGATATGCATGCGCCGTGGCCGCCGCAGTACCACACAACCTTGGTCGGAACACCGCTGGCGATAAGCGCTTTCGCGTTCGCGTCGGCCTCGGCCAACGTGAACAGCGTGTCGACCGTGCCCTGGATCAGCAGGGTCGGCGCGGTGATCTGGCTTACCAGCTCATCCGGTCCGCGTTCGTCGATGAGTTCTTGGTCTTCCGGTCTGAGCGTGCCTGTCAGGTCGCCGTAGATCAGGCCGGGATAGATCCGTGGATTCACGCGGGCGTTGGTGCCGATGAGAGCGGCGGCCAGGCCGGTGCCCCAGATGCTCTTGAACGCCTGGTCCTTGTACAGCGCTGTGGTCAGGCTGTGCCATGCGATGGTCGGCACGATCGCGTCGATTCGGTGGTCGTTCACAGCGGTGGCCAATTGGATGCCGCCACCGTAGGACGCGCCCACCATGCCGATCCGCGGATCGAGCATGGCGGGGTTGTCGAGCTGGACCTCCGGCTGCGTCGCCAACCAGCTGATGATCGCCGAGACATCCTTGCCCTCGAAGTCCGGATGGTCGACCTCCAACGTGCCGCCCGAATTCCACTCACCGCGGGGGTCCCAGGTGACGACGTTGTACCCGGCTTGGCGCAGCGCTCCGATGCCGACGACGTCGTTCGCCATGAGTCCATCCTGTAACGAATTGAGGCTCGTCTCGCCAGGCTGCGCCAGGCCAGGGCCGTCGAGGACCGTCGGCGCCTTCTGCCGTGCCGCCAGTCCGACCGCAGGCATGAAGTGGACGTAGATCGGGGTGCCGTCGAACGAGATCACCTTCACATCCCGCGGCACCGGGGTGCCTGGCGCCAGACCGAACTGCACCGGATAGCCGATGAACGGATGCAGGATGTCGCCGATGAGCGGTATCTGGTGAATGAACGCCACGATGGGAGTCACGAACGCCGGCCCGATGATGGGCAGGTGCTGCAATACCTCCAGCGGCGCGGTCTGCGGGATGGCGACGACGGGAGTTGGTGCCTCGGCGGCGGCCAAGGCGGTCACGTTGGCTACCGGTTCGACGTCAGCCGAAGTCGTGACGGGGTCGACCGCCTTATTGAGCGTGGGGGTCCGGCCGAACTCCTGCCGCGCTGCGGCCATCATCATCCACGGCAACGGCGACTCCACCGGAGGCGTCGGCGAGTTACCGGCGAACGGGTTCAGGACCGCGCTCACCGCGCTCGATATCGCCGTTGTCACCGCCGCGACCGGGGCCTGCGGGGGCGTCGACACGACCGGCTTCGGCGTCTCGTCGCTCACCTCGGCCTGCGCCACCGACGGGCTGGCCGTTGGCGGTGGGGCCGCGGCGACGTGTGGTTCATCGGTCGTCTTCGTCGACTCGGTCGCGTCCGACGGCACTGTTCGCGCCGCGGCGCTACCGGTCTTCGGTTTCGACTCGACGGCATCCTGGGTGGGGCTGCTCGATTGTTGCGAAGCGCTCGACTTCTTCTGTCTCTTCGGCTTCGGCTCCGGCTCGGCGGCCGCGGGCTTCGTCTCGCTGGAATCCGTTGACGCGTTGGTCTTTTCCGCCGCCTGCTTGCCCTCCGACGCCGCTGAGCCAGAGGTCGACGACTCACTCGATGTCGACGACGACTGAGCGCCGGACGTCCCGCCGGTGTCTGCGGACGCGACGCCCTGTCCTACGAAAACAGCGACCCCGATTCCGAGAGCCGCTGCCAGTCCACCGATCTGTCCCACGCAGGTCCCAGCACCCATCCCTATGTAATTACCGTCGAAGCGTGCGCCCGTCCGCGGCTTCGCCGAATCGGTTGTCATTGCGTCGCTTGGGTAAGTTCCGACGGTGACCAATCTCGCCAGCGTCACACAACGCCAATTGGAGCGGTGGGACCTTCGCCGCGACGGGGTCCCGATCCAGGGGCCCGGGTCGATGGTGTCGCCAGTGCGGACGGCCGACGGAACGCCTGCCGTCCTGAAGGTCACCGTTGGCGACGATGAGTCCGAACACGAACACCTGGCGCTGCGGCGGTGGGGCGGCGACGGAGCGGTCCGGCTGCTCAGCGCAGACCCGCCGCGCCGCGCCGTCCTTCTGGAGCGGCTGCGTCCACAGAATCTCGCCACGCTGTCAGATGTCGACGCCTGCGAGGTGGTCGCCGGGCTCTACCGGCGCCTCCACGTCCCTGAGCTGCCCCAATTGCACACGCTCAGTTCGTATCTCGAACAGTGGACGGCCGGGTTCGAGGCGCTACCGCGCGGCGCCCCGATCCCGCACCGACTCGTCGAGCAGGCGATCGTGCTGGGCCGCGAGCTGGCTGATGAGCCGGCCGGCAGCGTCGTCCACGGCAACCTTCACTACGGGAACGTGCTCGCGGCCGACCGTGAGCGGTGGCTCGCGATCGGTCCCCGGCCCGTGAACGGCGATCCGCACTACGAGGTCGCGCCGATATTGTGGAGCCGCTGGGACGAGCTCACCGGTAACATCCGCGCCGGCGTACGCCGGCGCTTCGACACGCTCGTCGACGCGGCCGGCTTCGACGAGGAACGGGCTCGAGCATGGGTTATCGTCAGGGTGGTCCGGCAGGCCACCCGCGAGCCCGACCAGTTGACCAAGCTTGTCGCGCTGGCCAAGGCCGTGCAGGACTGAACCGATTCTGGCGCAGAATCGACAAGGGTAATCTCGGCACCGGTGTTAAAGCAGCTGACGCTGAACCCGCCCTCCGTCTTCGAGTGTCAATAGGGATAGACAGTGGCAGATACATCAAGCGAATCGCAGATCAGAACAGCTCCAGAAGCTCAGTCCAAGTGGCTGTCCAAGTCGGCGGCGAAGATCGTCGGATCGGACACGGAGGAAGTCCAGTTCCACTACGACATCTCCAACGACTTCTTCAGGCTGTGGCAGGACCCGAACCAGGTCTACAGCTGCGCGTACTTCGAGCGCGACGACATGACGCTCGAGCAAGCGCAGATGGCCAAGATCGACCTCTCCCTGGGCAAGTTGGGCCTGCAACCGGGCATGACACTGCTCGACATCGGCTGCGGGTGGGGCGCCACGATCATGCGGGCTGTCGAGAAATACGACGTCAACGTCATCGGCCTGACCCTCTCCGCGAACCAGAAGCAGCACATCGAGGGTTTTTGGTTCGCGAATTCAGACAGCAAGAGACACATGGAAGTGCGGCTGCAGCCGTGGGAGGAGTTCGACGAGCCTGTCGACCGGGTGGTGTCGATCGGCGCGTTCGAACACTTCGGTTTCGGCAAATACGACGACTATTTCAAGAAGACGTTCAATTTGATGCCCGATGACGGCGTGATGTTGCTGCACACGATCATCATCCCGAGCGACGAAGAGGTCCGCGAACGCAAGTTGCCGCTGAAAATGTCGACGGTGCGTTTCATCAAGTTCATCCTTGACGAGATCTACCCGGGTGGCCGTTTGCCGCTGGCCGCGCAGGTCGAAGAGCATGCAGCCAAGGCCGGGTTCACCGTGACCCGGAAACAACGATTGCGACCGCACTACGCCCGCACACTGGACACCTGGGCGGCAAATCTGGAGTCCAAGAAGGACGAGGCCATCGCGGTCACCTCCGAAGCGATCTACGAGCGCTTCATGAAGTACCTGACGGGCTGCGCCGACCTGTTCCGCAACGGCTACACCGATGTTTGCCAGTTCACTTGCGCGAAGAGCTGATTCGGCCAAAAAACGAACTGTGATGTAACAATTAGAGGGGGTCAGGTCCGTCAGGATCGCAATGCGATCTGTCCGGAGGAGGTCGATAACAGGTGGTTGAGAGCAAAGCGGGCGCAACAAGGATGCGGCCGCACTTCGAGGAGATTCAGGCTCACTACGACCTGTCCGATGATTTCTTCGGGACGTTTCAGGACCCGTCGCGGACATACAGCTGTGCGTTCTTCGAGCGCGACGACATGTCCCTCGAAGAAGCGCAGATGGCCAAGATCGACCTGGCTCTCGAGAAGCTGGAATTGCAGCCCGGCATGACGCTTCTCGACGTCGGCTGCGGCTGGGGCTCGGTGATGAAGCGTGCAGTGGAAAAACACGACGTCAACGTGATCGGCCTGACGCTGAGCAAGAATCAGTCCGTCTACTGCCAGCACCTTCTCGAGGAGCTCGACACCGATCGTTTACTCCGGGTGTTCCTGCGCGGCTGGGAGGAGTTCGACGAGCCGGTCGATCGCATCATCAGCATCGAGGCGTTCGAGGCCTTTCCGAAGGACCGTTACGCAGCGTTCTTCGAGACGTGCTACCGCAGTTTGCCGACGGGTGGCCGGATGGTGTTGCAGACGATCCTGGGCCATCCCCTCAAGCGGTGGCCCGACATGGGCATCCCGATAACCATGACCGACCTGAAGTTCATGCGATTCATTGCCAAGGAGATCTTCCCTGGCGGCGCAATCCCCTGCGACGAGGACATCGCCGAATACTCGGGGGCTGCAGGGCTTTCGCTGGAACAGACGCAATACCTGAACGAGCACTACGTCCGGACGCTTGATACGTGGGCAAAAAATCTGGAGGCCGCTCGCGACGAAGCGACCGCCGCGACGTCCGACCAGGTCTATCAGCGCTACATGCGCTACCTCACCGGATGTGCCGACTTCTTCCGTCGCGGCATCAGCGAGCTAGGACAGTTCACCCTCACGAAGGATAGTGACCCTCAGTAGGCGCCGAAGACCAGTGCGACGTTGTTGCCGCCCAGGCCGAAGGAATTGGTGACGGCATAGCGATAGTCGGCGCGGCGGGGACCGCCGGCTACGACGTCTAAATCGATTGCGGGATCGGGGTCCTTGAGGTTGAGAGTGGGCGGCACGACGCCGTCTCGCAGGGCTTGCACCGTCAGCACGGCCTCCACCGCTCCGGCCGCGCCCAACGGATGCCCCAGCGCCGCTTTGGGTGCATATACCGCTGGCCTGTGGCCGCCGAGCGCGTGGCCGATAGCGCGAGCCTCGGCCAGGTCACCGACGATGGTTCCGGTGGCGTGGGCGTTGATGTGGTCGATGTCGCTTGGTGCCAGGCCCGCCAAGTTGATTGCTCGGATGATCGCGTCGCCTGCGGCCTGACCGCTGGGGTCCGGCTCGACGGCGTCGTATGCGTCCGACGTCATGGCTGCCCCCATTACCCGCGCCAAGATCGGAGCGCCCCGCGCCTTGGCGTGTTCCTCGGTCTCGATGAGCATCAGCGCGCCGGCTTCACTGAGCACCATGCCGTCACGATCCTTGTCGAACGGTCGACAGGCGCCTGGCGGATCGTCGTTGTCCGTCGACAGCAGCCCCAACCGCCAGAACGCCGCGACGGGCACCGCCTCGATGTGCGTCTCGACACCGCCACAGATCGCGATATCGGCCTCGCCGAGCACGATCTGCCGCCACGCTTCCGCGATGGCCGCGGCGCCGGACGCGTCGGCCATGATCGGCGAGGTGATCCCCGCCTTTGCCTGACGATCCAGGCCGATGGCTGCGGCGGACGAATTGGGCATGTGCATCTGGACTGAAAGCGGGGACACCGCGCGCAGGCCCTTCTCCCGCCAGGCGTCGTACTGCAGAGGAATTTCCTCGGTACTGCCCAACGCAAGCCCGACCGAGATCATGAGCCGCCTGGTGTCAACGTCGGGTGCGCCGGCTTTTTCCCAGAGTCGCCGCCCCAGCACCAGAGACATCTTCTGCATGAACGACAGCCGACGCAGCTCCACGCGGCTCAGATGTTCGTCGAAACTCTCATGCAGCGGCCCGCCGATGCGCACCGGCGATTTGAACTCCGAAACGAACGGCATATCCAATTCGCGGATACCACTTCGGCCTTCCAGCAACAACTGCCACGTCTTTTCGGCGTCCGGCGCTACAGAAGTGGTCGATGCGACAGCGGTGACGACAACGTTGGCGAAACCGTCGCCGGTTCTCAGCGGTGCCATGTCTGCCGGAGTCCTTCTTGCTAGCTGACTATCGATGAGGCCCCTGACACCAGGCTAAGAGTTTTTCCGGGTCCGGAACAAACTCTACCGAAAGGCGTGGGAGTGACGCACGACACGCGCCGGCGCCAGTCCGGCGGGGGTGGCGTTCCTGCCCGACGCGCGCTTCCCGACGTGAAGCTGGACCTGTGTGAGATGGTGACGGCGGTACAGCTCGAGGGACTGATGGCCGGTGAGCTCGATCTGGGCATCGCGCGTCCGCCGGTGAAGCGGCCTGGCCTGGTGTCGCGGCCGTTGCCGCACGAGCAACTGATCGCGGCGTTGCCGGAAGCGCATTCGATGGCCACGTTGGGGGCGGCAGCTCACGTTGAAATGACTCCACGGCCAGGGCGTGATCATTTTCTCGCCGGTGCAGGCTAGGTAATTCAACGAGCTGCTGATCAGCACGTTCACCATCGCCGGGGCGACGCCGCGCTACGTGCAGTACGTGATGCAGGCGCACACGATCCTGGTGCTCGTTCGCTCGGGCATCACCATCGCGCTGGTGCCTGCGTCGGCGGCGACGCTGCATCCCGACGGGGTGGTGTTCCGGTCCATCGGCGCATTTCGGGGGCGCCCAGTGGTGCTCGATGCGGTATGGCGGGGTGACAGTTCGAATCCCGCACTGCCACGGCTGCTGAGAGATGTTCTGCCACAACGGGAGTGGAGGACAGACGATCTGGTCGAGGACGTGCTAGCGTGAAGCCATGCTGTGGAGGACGAAACTGGTTGTCGCATCTGCCGGTCTGGCGGTGTCGCTGAGTGCCGGAGCCGGGATCGCCTCGGCACAACCCGATGTGAGTGCGGTCGTCAATTCGACGTGCACCTATCCGCAAGTGATGGCGGCGCTGAACGACCAGAACCCTGACGTTGCCAACGAGCTCAACGCAAACCCGATAGCGTCTGGGTGGCTGCAAGGGCTCGTCGCCGCGCCGCCGGATCAGCGGGCGCAGATGGTCCAACAAGTCCAGGGCATCCCGGGGCTTCAGCCATACCTTCCGGTGATCTATCAGGTCGCCAGCACCTGCAGCAGGTACTAGGGGCGCCCCGGTTTGGTGGCGGCGAGGCCGTCGGCTCCGCTCAGTTGTGGGTGCCCTTCCGGCGCCGTCATCATTTGTGTTTGTTGACGCTCTGCGGGCGACGCCACCGAATCCCTCACAGCGACTTTGTCACTGGGAGGTGGACAACAACGCACACTAACCTGACGTCGCCACCGGCACCGGTGTGACGACCTCACCCGACTCAAGAAAGCTGTCGAGGTTGCGCAATGTGAGTTCCTGCATCGCCGCGCGTGTTTCGACCGTCCCGCTTGCGACGTGCGGGAGCAGCACCCCGCGCGCCAATTCCACCGGCGAGTCCACCTACCTTTACGCACATCCCTCGACCGGCTTACGGTTGTGGTACGCGATCGAGCCCAAAAGCACTCAGCCGCACCGCGATCGCGCTACCCGCCCCAGCCCGATGATATCCCCCGCCCCCCGCTTGTTGCTCACCTGACAGGTCAACGGATACATGCCCTCGACCGGCCATCGGCTCGCCCGCACATACCGGTCCGCCGCCGAGAAGTTGCGGTTGATTCATCCTGTTCGGGGCGGGACATCCACGCGTGGAACCTGTTCCGCGCCTTCGATTCTAGCGGGTCAGCTGGAGGAGGGCATGATCGGCGTTGAGCAAGCGCACCGAGCGACCTGCCGTTCGCGGAGTTGCCGAATCTGTTGATGACGCGACACTCGTCGGGCGTCACGCGACACGTTCACCGGCCGCGTCGACGACACCCGGCGGTCAGCGGCCGGCTGCAGCGGGGTGAGGCACTGCAGAACGTCACCCATCAATCTGAGGCGTACTCCAGCGCCGGCTCTGCGGAATCCACGTGACCGTTGCTGTAGATCGTCAGATGATCGGGCCGCACCTCGTAGCGAGCGCCGTCGGAGGGGTTGGTGACATCGAATCCG
>Ga0070712_100002500_pt1 | contig 11340 bp, 12 predicted proteins | sample LARL81metaG_FD_71396 | JGI IMG/M metagenome (GOLD analysis project Ga0070712, IMG submission 71396) | Corn, switchgrass and miscanthus rhizosphere microbial communities from Kellogg Biological Station, Michigan, USA - LAR L8-1 metaG | ecosystem: Host-associated > Plants > Roots > Rhizosphere ...
TGGCCGATTCCGATTCCATTGCCGAGGTCGTGTCGCGCATCAAAGAGGGCGGCTACGACATCTTCCTCGTGCTCGAAGCTACCATCGGTGTCAGCAAGCAGGGCGAGAAATCGAACGACAAGACCTCCCTCGTAACCACGCTCACTACCAACCCCACCTTCAAGGTCAACGACCAGGACCTCAAGTTCTTAAAGTCGCTGCGCATCAAAGTCGACGAAGACGTTGCTTAGAACTGGTCGCTGATGGCTGGTCGCTGATGGCTGGTGGCAGATAGATTACCGGGATTTATCTTTCACTCCTTTCCCATTCCCCATCCCTGCGGTTCCTTGGCGACCTTCGCGGCAGTTCTTCGCGCCCTTTGCGGTTAAAGGTGTTTCTCGCGCGGGCCGCTGTACTCGGCTGCTCCGGCTACAAAGTTTTTGCCACAAGCCACCAGCCGTTAGCTACCAGCCACCCACTCCCAACCAACCTCTGCCCTTGTGCTACCATCTACCGTTTCCGCAGCGTAAGCGCAGCGGGAGAGTTGCCAGGCCCGCCGCAATCGCCAGACCCGTAAGCAACTTCGTACACCGGGAATTCGGATGAAAGACACGCTGGGAGTCCTGCTAGCTGGAGGTGCGGGCGAAAGGCTCTATCCCCTCACCCGCGACCGGGCAAAACCGGCCGTCACCTTCGGCGGCATCTACCGCATCATCGACATCACGCTCTCTAACTGCATCAATTCCGATCTGCGCCGGGTCTACATCCTCACGCAATACAAGGCGCTCTCGCTCAACCGCCACATCCGCGAAGGATGGAACATCGTCGCCCGCGAGATGGGCGAGTTCGTCGAGATTCTGCCGCCCATGAAGCGCGTCAGTGAGAACTGGTACATGGGCACTGCCGACGCGGTCTACCAGAACATCTACTCCATCGGTTCCGAGCAGCCCAAGCACGTACTCATTCTCTCCGGCGACCACATCTACAAGATGGACTACGGCAAGATGCTCGAGCAGCACAATCATTCGGCCGCCGACGTCACGCTGGCCACCATCCAGATCGCGCCCGACGAAGTCTCCCGCTTCGGCGTGGTCGAAGTCGATCGCGATCACCGCGTGAACGGCTTCCAGGAAAAACCCAAGCAGACGGACCTGCGCTCGCCCTGGAATCCGGAAAAAGTAGCGGCCTCGATGGGCATTTACCTGTTCAACACCGACGTCCTGATTCCGGTGCTGCTGAAAGACGCCGAAGATACGAAGTCGAGCCACGACTTCGGCAAGGACATTTTGCCAAAGATGGTCGACGAGTACCGCGTCTACGCCTACGACTTCGTCGATGAAAACAAGAAAGAAGCGCTCTACTGGCGCGACGTGGGCACGCTCGAGGCCTTCTACGAAGCCAACATGGACATCGTCTCTGTGTCGCCGGTGTTCAACCTCTATGACTCGGACTGGCCGATCCGCACTCACCAGCGTCAGTATCCTCCGGCCAAATTTGTGTTCGCCGAGACTGGCCGCACCGGCACGGCCATCGATTCGATCGTGTCGGCCGGATGCATCGTGTCGGGCGGCTCGGTGAAGAATTGCATCCTCTCGCCCGATGTGCGCGTGAACTCCTATACGGAGATCGACAACAGCATCCTGTTCTCGCACGTGAACGTTGGACGGCACTGCCGAATCCAGCGCGCCATCATCGACCGCGACGTCCACATTCCCGAAGGCACGACCATCGGCTTCGACGCCGAAGCCGACAAGCAGCGCTACTTCGTGACCGAAGAAGGCATCACGGTAGTGACCCGGGACTATTCGCTGTTCGAGAATCCGGTGACGGTGGATTACTTTACTTCGGAATGAGGTCACGGGTGACGGGTCACAGGTGGCTGGAGTTGGGTGTCAGGTCTCACGTTTTAGGTGTCAGGTCTCAGGTGTTAGGTCTCAGGGTTGCGCTGATCGCTGAAGTGGGTGACCTCTAGACAACTCTGTCATCCTGAGCGGAGTGAGGCGTCGGCCGAACGCAGTCGAAGGACCCCTGCACTGCCTGCGGCGCCCGAGGCTGCACGAAGTTTTCTAAATGACTCTCGACCGGCGCCAATTCCTATTACTTACCGCCGCAGCAGCGCTCGCACCCAACGCACTGGCGGCTCCCGAGGCCCCCGCCATGCTCGACCACATCCTCCTCGGCTCCAACGACCTGAACGCAGGAATCACGTTCATCGAAGAACCCACCGGCGTCCGCGCCGCCATCGGCGGCGTGCACCCGGGACGCGGCACACGCAACGCCCTGCTCTCTCTCGGCGAGCGCCGCTACCTGGAAATCATCGCGCCCGACCCCGCGCAAGACAAAGTTCCGGACTTCGCCGCCCCTCTCCTTCAGAAACTGAAGTCGCTCTCGACTCCCCGGCTCGTGGGCTGGGCCGATCACCCAGGCAATATCGAAGCCCTTGCGAGCAGACTCAAAGCTGCCGGTATCGCCTTCGAAGGGCCGCGCGACGGTTCGCGCGCGCGTCCCGATGGCCGCATGCTCAAATGGAAAACCCTGAACCTGGCCGACGACCACAACGGCATCCTTCCCTTCTTCATTGAATGGGACGCAACTTCCACTCATCCATCTGCCGATTCGCCCGCCGGCTGTCGGCTTGAAAATTTCGCGATAGTCCATCCCGATCCTGCGGCTTTGAAGAAAATTTGCGAACAGCTTCGTCTCGACGTCTCAATCGAGATTGGCAAGAAAGCCGAGTTGCATGCACGGATCGCAGGACCGAAAGGCGAACTTGAAATGACTTCGTGAGATCTCGAGCCTTGCGCTTTGGCCCAATCTGTGTGGAACCGCCACACCACCCTTTTCGTACTTTTTCTCAATGATGAAGACTCCTGCTCTTGTCCGCCTTAACGCTGGGAACTCTTGCGAACGCGTCTCCGCAGCCTTCTGAAGTCGTCGTGCTCTGTGCACTGCACCAGTTGCACGAGCAAGCGCACTTCTACACCTACGCCGATCTCAGCGCCGCCATTGAACGCCTCCACCCCGACGTCCTCGTAGTGGAACTCACTCCGGCCGACCTAAAAGACAAAGTTGAGCAGAAGAACAAACGTGAGTATCAGAACAGCGTCTATCCGCTTCTTCGGCAGCACAACTGGGCAACCGTCGCGCTTGAGCCCGAAGGCCGGCGCCGTACCGAGTTAATCGGCTGGCTCCGCGGAGCGGAGCAGGAGCTACAGAAGACCTCGCCTCAGAAGGATGAAGCCTTCGACACTTACAACGACACGCTCTTCAAGTATCTACTCTCCCAATGGCAAAGTGGCGCGGACGTAAACGCTTCCTGGACCGATCACTTGTTTGCGGTCAAACACTCATTCCAGCACGGACTCTACGGAGCCGCAGGAAGAACAAGGGTGGGAGGGCTGGAACCAATACTTCCTCCAGCAAATCATCAGGGCTGCGAAACAGAATCCCGGGAAGCGCATCGTAGTGATCGTAGGGGTTGAGCACGGCTACTGGTTGCGCGAGCATTTGCGCAAGCAAGACGGCGTAAAGCTGCTGGATACTGTCGAGTCGCTCCAGCATTGAACTCCGAAACCGGCGCTGCCGCCCGGAAACCGTCTCGCACAGCGAGCAGTGGGCGTTGCCCTTTCCGGCCAAGTGTTCAAAACTCTTCCGCCCGGTTGGCCCGTTGCCGTTCTCACCCTAGATTTCACTGGCAATTGCAAATCCATCTGGCCTACACTTCTTGCAATTCCCCCGGGGCGTAGCACACCAGTCAGTCAAATTCTTTTGTTGGGAGGCACCATGGCAACTGCCATCGCGCATCCGAGTACGTCCGCCAAGCCGGCGCCGAGTGTGCCCGGACGTCGTTACGACAATTATTTCTTCATGGGTATGGGTCTGCTCATGGCGGCCACCGTATTCGTCGGCTTCGCACCGAGTTACTACCTCGCAGGGGTGTTCCGCGCGCCCCTGCCCAGCACAATTGTTCACGTGCACGGCGCGGTGTTTACGGGATGGATCCTGTTTTTTATCGCGCAGACGACGCTCGTCTCCACGGGGCGCGTGGACATTCACCGCAAGCTCGGCCTCTTCGGATTCTTCTGGGCCTGTCTCATGGTGATCGTCGGCGTCATGGCTGCCACCGACTCGCTGGTGCGGGCGGATCGTCCGGGCCGGGACCCGCTGTTTTTCTACATCATTCCGCTCAGCGACATGCTGGTGTTTGCCCCGCTGATTTATTTTGCGTACCGTGCGCGCCGCGATCCGGCGACCCACAAGCGACTGATCCTGGTGGCGACCATCGACCTGCTGATCGCCGCCATCGCGCGCTGGCCCGTAGCATTCGTCCATCGAAATGCCGGGCACGCCGGGATGGTGAGTTGCCTGTTTCTGGTGATGCTCGTCGCTTACGACTTGTGGTCCACCCACAAAGTGCATCGCGCGACCTTGTGGGCCAGCGCGCTGATGATCTTTGTGTACGCAGTTCGCATCCCGCTCGGAAAAACTCAAGCCTGGCACGCCTTCGCGGCGTGGGTTCAGTCAGTCGCGAGGTAAGAGATTCTTCCAGCGGATGTTCGCTTGGTTCGATACAGCCTGATAGAAACTAGCTGTTCTCCAATCGCATTGACCCCTCGACCTTAAAGAAGCGGACAAATGTCACAAGGTGGTGAGGACGCTTGGTGACAACAGGTTGGATCGAGATAGGTCTCTCCGCGATAAACTTCCAGCCATGTTCTGGAGGGCTTGAGTGGAATTGCACGAGCAGATCGCGACTGTAAACTCAAAGCAGAAACTGGCTGATTTTGTGGCAGCACTACGCCATGACCTCACAACTCAACGTGATCAGTGGGAGAATCCGACACTCGAAGGGTATCTTGAGGCGATGGAAGCATGGATCAGAGATGCGGGACAGCAACAGATTACAGGTCCTGGATGGCGCACCTTTGCCGACATTCTGTACGCCGCCAAAGTCTACGAATGATCACTCTGGCCGTGAAAGCCGCATTTTGAGTGTGTTTGCGACAAGCAACTCGGAAAATGAGGAAATACAATTGTTCCTGAGGGCGCAATATGTTTGAACGCTACACCGAGAAAGCCCGACGAACGATCTTCTTCGCTCGCTATGAAGCCAGTCAATTTGGGTCGCCTTATATTGAATCGGAGCATGTGCTGCTGGGCCTTTTGCGGGAAAGCAACGCCCTATCCGCCAGACTGTTCGCTAACTCTCCCGCCACAGTCGACACGATCCGCAAGCAGATCGAAAAACATACGACTCTCGGTGGGAAAATCCCGACCTCAGTTGACCTCCCTATCAACGAAGAATGCCAGCGCATCCTTCTCCATGCGTCGGAGGAAGCCGAGCGCCTAGGACACAAATATGTCGGCACGGAGCACCTCCTCCTTGGCGTGTTGCTGGAAAAGCAGTGCTACGCCGCGCATTTGCTAATCGAAAACGGCATCTCTCTTGAGGTTGCTCGCGCCACTATTGGAAGTGGGACACTCGAAGAAGTGGCCACACCTCCAAAGTCACCCGGCATTCCGATGGGAAGTAGCTGGCAGCAGCTACTTTACAATCCAGCTAGCGAAACCATCGTCGCTGAGATGAGGTCGGTCGCAGATCGGCCCCTTCCGCCGTTTGGTCGGCTGTTTGTGCGCCCCAGACAAGCTGCCGCCTACGAACAAATCGGCCATCCTGCTGACGATGTGTCTTACCAGACTCCAGTGACGTGCGAAAGCCAACCCATCGTCGTTTTCAATTCCGTCAAGTGGGACAAGGTTAAGGGGGGAGGAACTCCCGATGGAGTGTACGTCTTCAATCTCCGAACCAAAGACCTGTCAGTTTGCGTTGGGAAAGACGAGTTGACGATTCCTGATCCCCACTTGCGATCATGGATTCAAGCACTCATCTCGTTGTCTGACGATGGGCAGACCTTATATGCGAACATCGGAATCGAGAAGGCGGTTCCGAATGGTGCTGTCGTTCACTACTATCTGTCAAGATTGGGGTTAGCAGACAAACTGGAATTGCTCTGTCACCTCAAGGACATTCGATTCTAGGCGTTGTTCCGGGTCTGAGGGATTCACGCGCGACCCGTTTTGTCAGTGGCTGTTGAAATATCGCGATTTCACCAACGCTGATGATAGTAGACCACGCGACAAATATGGGGACGGACGGGACGTCCACCCGTTTCTGATTAACTGACCATTCGCAGAAACAGCCGATACATCCGTGTCCACCCTTGCATTCTCCTCCTCCGTCTTTGTGATTACGTTTCACCTCTGCGGTCGTCCAAGGGATGTGCCTAAATGACCACTGCGACTACATCCCCATGAACAAACTCCGAACGTCTCGACTCAAAGATTGGGCAATTCTCACACTGACTGTTTGTCTATTGTCTGCGCCCCTGTTCGCCGCGCCCATGACCAAGGACGACCGCGAACACCTCCTTGTGCACTTTGAAATGACCACGCAAATGCTGGCGGAGCAGGTACACGGCCTATCGCCGGCGCAATTGGAGTACAAGGCCTCGCCGGACCGATGGAGCATCCGCGAAGTCGTTTCCCATCTGGCGGTGGCTGAACCGGACTATTGGCGCGAAATCAAGGACGCCCTCAAGGCCGCGCCCGATATGAAAGACAAGAAATCGACCGCCACCGACGCCGACATCCTTTGGTACGGCATCGATCGTGTCGTGCATACGAAGACCGGCGGCGGCCACGAAAAAGTTGACACCTACAAGGACCTGGGCGAGGCCCTCAGAAAATTTCAGGCGCTGCGCGCCACCATGATCGACTACATCAAGACCACAAACGACGACATGCGCGCCCACAGCTTTGGAGATCGAGAGATGATCGATTGCTGGCAATGGATGCTGGAGATCTCCACCCACGCGGAGCGCCACATCCAGCAGATTCGCGAGATCAAGAACGATCCGAACTTTCCAAAGAAATAAATCGCGCCCCGCTTGGATTTGTGATCTGTGATGTGTTTTCGAGTCGAAGCTCTGCAATCAATGAGAAAGATCCCCGGCATGAACACACAGAGTCGAATCTTGCGGTTAGAGCTTATCGGACCGCAACTCCTAATGCAGCTCCACAATGGAACGGCGGTGACGCTTTCAAATCTGAGCACCCTGCGGTGCCACGCCGACCACGCCTGTTCCTTCCTGGTGGATAGGTCGGGAAATCCCCAACCTTCTCATTTTGGCAAGCAGCGTGGTTCGTTTCAGTCCGAGTTTCGCCGCTGCGCCGCGCGGTCCGCCGACGATCCAGCCGGCCTGCTCAAGCGTCTCCACGATCAGACCGCGATCGGAGTCTTCCAAGGTCATCGATGATGAACATGCGGCGAAGCGATGTTGAGTGGGGGGCATAACCTCCGTTTGCTTTTTGCGAAGTGGGTTAGGGAGAATGCCATCCCGCGAAAGGATTACCGCGCGTTCCACCAAGTTCTGCAACTCGCGGATGTTGCCAGGCCACGAATACCACTGGAAGGCAGCCATGGTTTCCGGAGGAATGCTGTCGACTTGCTTCCCCATGCGGCGGCCAAACAGCTTCACGAAATGGTTGACGAGCGCGGGAATGTCTTCCCGGCGCTCTCTGAGCGCCGGCAGCGAGACGGGAAAGACGTTCAGACGATAGTACAGATCACTGCGAAATTGACCGCGAGCGACCATCTTGACCAGGTCCCGATTGGTTGCAGCGACCAACCGGACATCCACTTGATGTGTTCGACCGCTTCCTAATCGCTCGAACTGCTGCTCTTGCAGCACTCGAAGCAGCTTCGGTTGCAACGCAGGGGGGATATCGCCTACTTCATCCAAAAACAGCGTGCCTTTGTCGGCCATTTCGAAGCGCCCGATCTTCTGCGCGATGGCTCCGGTGAAGGCGCCCTTCTCATGACCGAACAATTCGCTTTCCAGAAGATCCAGCGGAATAGCCGCGCAATTGAGTTTTATGAAAGTGCGCCCGCAACGCTGACTGGCATTGTGAATGGCATGCGCGATGAGTTCCTTGCCGGTGCCGGTTTCCCCCTCGATGAGGACAGTCGAGTCTGTGGGGGCAACCAGCTCCACCTGGTCGAGAACAGATTCGAGGGCAGCGCTATCGCCGATGATCCGCTCGAATCGGCGTTCGGCCTGGTCCCCCGCAGGGTACGTAACTGTTGCATAATCTGCCACAAGGTACTCCTTTCCAGGCACCGCATACGATTGCTATAACCAGTTTGCTCACATATCCAGTGCAGCTCGGACCGCTTTGAGCAACAATTGATGATCGAACGGCTTCGCCAGGAACTCGACTGCGCCCTCTCTCATCGCTTGAATTCTCATCCTGGCATCCCCATGAGCCGTGATGAAGATGATCGGAATATTGCATTCCTCTTCTTTCAGCCTGGCCTGCAACTGTAGACCCGACATCTTCGGCATAAGGATGTCAGTTATCAGGCACGAGGCTTGACAGTGCAAACCGGATTCGAGGAATTCTTCCGCAGACCCGAAGCACCGTGCGACTAACCCAGCCGCTTCCATCAGGTCGCGCAGTGAATCTTGCATGGCATCGTCGTCATCGATGATTGCAATCAACTTGGACGTTTCGCGACTTTCGCTCAGCTCGCAGTTGGTTTCCACATTGTCTCCGAAGCAATCGTGTCTTCCCTGTCTCTGGTGATCCGTTCACAAACGTAGGCCGAGCAGTTTCTGAGTTCGGCTCCGTTCGGTTCGCGTGGCGCCAAGCGTACGGCGGCCTCTCGGCCACGGCGTTGTTTCATTAGGACTACCCACAGCTCGTTGCTTTATTCGCCCCAGTGAAGCGATGATCGCAAAGGTGGGACTATGTGTCTTGGATGAAGGGACCGTGATCGGTACGTTCTTGCTGAATTGTTAGCTTCCAACCTGGGCGGGGCGATGAGGAAGGATATCGGGCCCATTCCTGAAGCGATGACGGGCCAAGCTAGGAGAAACGCCGGTAATTGTCCGGAAGTGTCGGGCAAGGTGACTTTGGTCCGTGAAACCTGCCACAATCGCAATCTCCGAAACTGGCAGATCGGTGTTTCGCAGCAGCTGCTGTGCATGCTCGACGCGTCGTTGCACAATATAGTTGTGCGGCGGTATGCCGATTGATTGGCGGAACGCGCGGGCAAAATGATGCACCGACAATTGCGCAATTTCGGCGAGCACTTCCAGGGCGATATTTTCCTGCAGGTGAGAATCTATGTATTCGCATATGCGATTGGCGCGTGCCGGTGCCAGGCCCCCGCGATTCTTGGGCGGATCAGCTGAGAGTGGCAGGTGTGCAAGCATGCCGAATCGCGGTCGTGAGTGAAGCAGGGCGTCCGTCGGAGAACACAAGCCACTCATCCCACAAGCTGGGGGAGTGATCAAGGCATTCCATGGCTCATCAGTTCCGGTCCGAAGCAGGCGAGCCCCCACATCTTGCATCCGCTTGCAACGAAACATCGAGGAATCATGATCAAAGATCGTGGCCAGAGCCACGCCCCGGTTCAGCACTTCGTCATTGAGACTAAAGAGCCGGCGAGCGACGTGGTCTGCGCCCAGAATTCGTTGATCATTGTCCACTGCGAGCAGAACCGCTACAGTACTACCCCCGTAGGCAGCGGCTGCAATGGTCCACGCATGTCGGAAATACTCGCGGAATATCCGCTCCTCAATACCACGGGCGGATACCTTTGTTGCAGCCATGGCCAAAGAGAGGGACTGCTCGGTGGTTTGCGGATTCATCGATGAGGTATCGAGCACCGCGGCCAATCGACCAAGGGGGTCGAAAATCGGAGCGCCCGCACAGCTCAAGTTGGCATGGCGCGTGCGAAAATGCTGGCTCCGATGTACGATCGCAGGTCGCTGGTCAGTGATGCAGGTCCCGATTCCGTTGGTACCTTCGATTTGCTCCGACCAGACTCCGCCCAGCCAGATTCCCCAATATTTGAAAGCCTGCGCCAATGATTCATCCCCGCGGTGGTGAATGGCAACCCCATCCCTGTCGCATAACAGAACCACATACTGTTGTGGTCCGACGATGGCATATAGCCGATCGAGTTCCTCCTGGGCGTGCAAAATGAGATCGCGCAAGGTCTCCCGGGAGTCCTTTATTTCCTTCTCTGTGATGATGTGCGGTGCGGTTTGAATCTCTGGATCGATGTGATGTGTGGTTAGACAACGCCGCCAGGAGGTAGCCATTTCCTCGACCCCAGGGACTAGCGTGCCTTTGCGGACTACGAGGTCGATGCAATCGATGTGAGACAGTCCGTCGATCGAACGATGCGTTCGGTTTTTGCTTGCGGCAGCCAACCCAGTCTCCCCAGGGGCCGATTAGTCTACGAACGGCTCGTGCTTGCGGATAGCGCCTCAAACTCGTGAGATATTTGGGAATTTTACTCCGATGTGTGACGGGTTGCTACGCAGCTTGGATTCGACAACGTTCTTCAGGCCAAGAGCACGATCATCATGAGAGCCATCGGAGTCATGGCTTGTCGGACGTACGTACAGACCGAAACAACGCTGCACTGCTAGCCGCGGAGATTACAGTCGCAAGCCACAGGGCCGCCGAGATCGAGTAATGTGTGACGACTGCACCCAACGCCGCACCCAAAAACATCGTGGCCACCGACGCAACCCTTCTGACCAGTCTCGGGTTAGCACCGTTCGCGAACGAAGAGTCAGCGCCGATGCCCGTGATTGTTAGTGTCAGGACCGTTGTCGTCAGATCCGGGATTGCGAGCCTCCGGACAGCGGCATTCCGCGTGCCCATCGCGAGCGCCGTCAAGGCGATCAGAGCAAACGGTTGAAAAGAATGTTCCAGCAAATCGCCGTGGTACCCGATGCCGAAACACGACGCAGCAAACAGAAACGCCACTTCCAGGAGGAACGCTTGTGCCGCAAATCGAACCTGCGAATCGGCACTCGCCCGCGCCATAATCCGTCCGCCGAGTATCGCCCCTACAAGAAAGGCCAAGAGTGCCGTTAGCGAGCGTGCGATGGACAGTCCGGGCACATGCGCCGTTGCAAACGCGAGAAGCACGATATTCCCCGTCATGTTCGCAGTGAAGACGCGCCCGAGCGACAGAAAACTGACGGCGTCCACCAGGCCGGTGACCGCCGTCATTCCGAGGAGGGCGTAGGGTATAACCTTTTCAGTGGTTGGACTGCTCGCCATAAACAATTCGCCGACCGAGTATATTGCGATTGCTCACTGCCGGCCCCTCTGAAACGACTGTACCGTTCCATGATCGGCCCTAGAACTTGTAGCCGGCCCACAATGCCCAGTAATTGAGATTGCGGCCTGGCTGGCTCTCCTTTACGAATTTCCCCGCGTAAAAAATTCCGTAGTCGGCTTGAAACCACAGGTGACGATTCGCTTGCCAGCGCA
>Ga0070712_100002501_pt1 | contig 11337 bp, 10 predicted proteins | sample LARL81metaG_FD_71396 | JGI IMG/M metagenome (GOLD analysis project Ga0070712, IMG submission 71396) | Corn, switchgrass and miscanthus rhizosphere microbial communities from Kellogg Biological Station, Michigan, USA - LAR L8-1 metaG | ecosystem: Host-associated > Plants > Roots > Rhizosphere ...
AGTTTAATAGACGACTTGCTTGACGTCGCACGAATTACAGGCGGGAAGTTACAGCTACATTTGCAGCTTTCCGACGCAGCTACGCTCTTCCGGGATGCGCTGGAGATGATGAAGGCCGAGTCGGTGCGAAAACAACTCGAGATACGCGTTGAGCTGAGCGCCACAAACCACCGCGTGATAGTCGATCGCGCGCGTGTTGAGCAGGTATTTTGGAACGTGTTAAAAAATGCTCAGAAGTTCACACCCGAAGGCGGGACAATTTCCGTTCGGTCCTTTAATGAGGGCAATGAAAAGGTTTTGTTTGAGATCACAGACAGCGGGAAAGGAATTGAACCTGACCTTCTGCCGAAAATATTTGAAATGTTTCAGCAGGGGGTGGGCGGGCCGCTGGGAGGTCTCGGTCTGGGATTGGCAATCTCTAAAGCAATCATCGAGAGCCATGGCGGCAAAATTTATGCGTCGAGTAAAGGAAGCGGAACTGGCGCCACCTTCACGATCGAGCTTAAAACGGCGCAAGAGGAAGCCCCAATAGCACCTGCAACTCCGTCCCCGTAGTTTAACGGATAAAACGAGGGTTTCCTAAAACGAAAGTTGCAATAAAACTCGCTGTCGATGTCTTCTGGGAACGCGCTCAACGTTCTGTCCGTCGCCAATGAATCGAACAGAACATTCGTGCCTGATCGTTGCACACCCGTAACCATGATCAATTCGTGCGCGCTGGTTGGCTCGTTCATTGGCCCAAGACAGTTACCAAACAGCAATTCGCCCGCGGTTCATTCAATCGATGCGCGGAGTCGCGTGATTTTTACGCTCAACAATTGCGATTGACGACATATCCAAGTGCAGGATCGAGCCACCTCAGGCATTTGTAGAAAAATTCTGTGAGGCGACACCGATTTCGTTGATTCCCTTAACGGGATCGCGCGAGCCCCGCCCCAGGGGGAGCGCACCTTGTATGAACAGCCGCCAATGTGGCAAAACAACGCGCCGGCTACGGACCCACGGAGATCCAGGTGCTCGATGAGGCGTGGAACGTTGTCGAGACGATCGGCAATGAAGATTCGCGACCGCTAGTTTAGGTTTGTCTGATTTAGGTCTGACTTTTCGCCCATTTTCGGCGTTTACCTAGGTAAGTGTCCCCGGCGGGAATCGAACCCACATGTAAGGCTCGTCCCTTTGAACCTTCCCACAATTGAATTGGCCGGAGGTAGCGCGCGCTGCATGCTCGCCACAATCCATTTGCTCTTATGGCGGGTAAAACCCGACAAAAGGATTGACATCTGCCTGACAGACTGCTAACAGAGCGCCAGCGTCAAGTCTGTTAGGCGTCTGCAATCGGCGACCTGACTGTCTTCCCGCCGGGAAACGGCGAGCGCGGCGTCGTCCGCCAAATCAAGAGGTGCTGCAATGTGAAGGTGCGGATCAGAACAACAATGCTGGTCTGCTTTCCGGTTATCGGAATCCCCTTCGCGGAAACCTTGCGCCGGACTTCTGGGCGGCACATCTGCACGACAAGATCAGTTCAAACAGAAAGAAACAAAAATATGAAAACTCAAAGCATTCATCACACAAAAATCGTTCCAGCGTTTCTAATTGCGTTAGCGTTTAGCTGCCTGGTGTTTTCCGCCGCGGCGCAGACCGGCAATCCCAGTATTGTAGGTTTGTGGAGAGTCCACTATTTCGAAAACGGAGCGGAGGTATTCCAATCTTTCGACCAGTGGCACAGTGATGGCCAGGAATTCGAAGTAGCTAACATCTTTGGACTCTCATGCCAGGGCGTGTTCAGACAACGCCAGGATGGGGGTGTCCAACTCTTCCACACCGGATGGAATTACGACGCGAATGGAAATCTGACCGGCTATTTCGACGAGACGCAAATAGTCAAGGTGAGCGCTGACAGTCAGAACTATACTGGCACCTGGGACATAAAAAACTTCGACGAGAACGGAAAGTTCTTGAGCGAGGACAAAGGAACGTTGCGTGCGACACGGCTGAACGTGCACTGATTGATTAGCCTGACGGTCTGAATCTGGCCGGGGTCATCGACCCCGGCTAGGTGCAGTGCAGACGAGTCGTCTATCGATTGTTCCAAATGATCCTTGCTGTTGAATTAGCTTGGCGATAAGCGCGGTCCAGCCGGTTTGATGAGACGCGCCCAGTCATGACCGCCGGGCGCTCGCGTTGTAGCTGCCGCTGTCTCGAGGTACAAAGATGGGACAATCTTCGCGTTAACATTGGTAAAATAGGTTAGTTCAAAATAAGTTAGTTCAACAGGCGGCCGGGCGATGAAATCCCGCTCGGCCGTTCACATTTCCGCGTGTTATTTCTGCCCCGATTTTGGCGCTTCCCACCGGTTTCATGACGGTCAACGTCCTACCAGAAAAAACGTAGTCACCCTACAAATTTTCCGCTCGACATTCGTTACCCCTAATACGTAGCATCGCTAGCTAGAATTTCCAACCAGACGAAGTGCGGAAGGATTGTGACAGGGTCTTTGTGTATTGGCGACATAACCTTCGGTTATAATGTACATTGTTTTTACAAAATGTCAAGCAGAATCTGGAAATTTTTTGCCGTCAACCGTTAGCGATTTGAAAAATTTTTCGACCAAATTTTTTTAATAATAATTTTGTATTTACATAATCATCACTGTCTTAGAGGCTTATGCAGATTAATTTTTTAAAGCGTTTTCTGCTAAATTATAATGAAGCGGATTCCTGCGGAGGACAGCGCGAGGTCGGGACGTGATCGCTTGATCTGCTCACCATTTTGAAACATTTTCCGTAGCGTTTGTTCGCTGTACCGATTGCCGCCTTGGTCATGTTGCCAGTCATAACATCTTTCTTTGTCCATATGTGTCCGGCAGCGTCCGTTCGATGACCGGGCATGGGAGATCGCCCTTAACGACCGTCGCGCCGGCATCATGTCGTTCGTCGGGCCGAACACATGTGTTGGTAATTTTGAGTCGATCGAAATCACCCCCGACCTTTCGCTCGATCCCAGCCCGGAAATCACCGGGGGAAATTGAAGAACCTGCTCACTAGCGAGGAGATCGCGCTCAAAGACGGGAACCTTTGCGTTACTGCCTGCCTCGACCGGCGCTCTTTATTGGTCGCTAATGGGATTTAGACCAAGCCATTGGGCATCGAAATGGATGCACTTGATGACAGCGTAGTAATGCCACGTGTAGGTCAGGTAAAAAGTGCCGTCACGAGCGCGAACTAACGAAGGGTAGAAAAACTCCTGGCCCGGGTCGTTTTCGACATCGCGCAATTTCCGAAAATTGATCCCATCATCGGATATCGCGATGCTCAACGGATTTCGATAGTTGGCGTTATCGTTGCAGGCGAGCAGAATCCGGCCGCCATCAAAGCGAACCGCGTCGATTGCTGAATTGGGATTGCGCAAGTTTGTTAACTGCGGACTGCTCCAGGTATTCTTGCTCAAGTCGAAAGACGCGCTTTGGACGCTTCCATCCCGGCGTCGGGCACGGAGAAAAGCGAGGACGCGGTTAGAATCAACGGCCACGAATGTGGGATGACTGCACTCCTTGCCCGCGATGGGCGAAAAAACCTTTTTGGTAATTTTCCCGCCCGAGATTTCCAATCGCATACCGCCGCAGTACTTCCGAAAAGCAGAATGCGAGAAAGGCAAAAAGATGTCGTCCGAACCAAGTTCTATCGGTTTGCTGCGGGGAAGGTCTCCGAGTTTATCTGTCAATCGATGTGCTTCCGACCAGGTTCGGCCGCGATCGCGCGACGTTTTGTATTCGATATGCGCGCCACTCCAGCCGCCAAATTGCACTGCCGCGTAAAACAGCCAGACGACGTTCTCCGTGTCTTGAAACAAGGCGGTGTTCCCAAGCGTCTTGTTCGAGAACCATGATTCGGCTGCACATTCACCAGGAACAACCGCTGTCTGGGTCGGTTCCCAGTTGGCGCCGCCGGTCGTTGAACGGCGCACCAAAATCCGGGTATCACGCGCTGCTTCCTTCGTCCCAGCGTACCAAGAGACAAGAAGCGAGCCGTCGTCGAGTTCGATGATGGACGAGCCGTGCTGCACGGGCGTCGTGGCTTCAGTTGAGACGTTGCTAGTGGTGAAAATCTGAGCCGGCGCCGTGGAACCCGTGATAAGAGCAAAAAAGCCAACGGCCCAAATGTTGGGGTAGCGAAATTCTCTCATTCGAAAGGTCTATATAGCGAGTCGAAAAGACAGGGCGACTTAGAATTCGCTTCTCGCCGTCACGATCTATCTAGACAGGATTAACAGGATTGCACAATTGAATCCAGAACGAACCCTCCTTAATCCTGCACAATCCTGTAAATCCTGTCCTCCTTCCTGTAACGCGTTTTTCTAGGCGCGAGTTTGTCTTGCATCTCGAATCGCGCTAACAAAATCGCGTGCACATTTTTTACGACCTGCGCTGCGCTGCGTACGGAAGGCCTGGCCATCCGGAGCGGCCCGACCGGATTTTACGAACGGTCCCATTTTTGAAGGAGAGGCACGCCGACTGGCATTGGGGTGAACCGCGCGCTGCCAGTGACCAGGAATTGTTGCGTGCGCACTCGCCCGACCATCTCGCCCACGTCGCCAACGCGAAACAGGACTTCGACCTGGATACCCCGGCCTATCAGAACGCTGATTTCTATGCACGTCAGTCGGCGGGCGCAGCCATTGAAGCGGCGCGCGCAGCCCTCGGCGGCGAACGCGCCTTCAGTTTGATGCGCCCGCCTGGTCATCACGCCATGCGCGAGCGGGCGATGGGGTTCTGTTATTTCAACAATATTGCGATCGCAACGCTCGATGCGTTGGCTGCAGCTGAGTCGCGGCCAGCGACTAGGGCTACAGGAATTGAGCGCGCGGCGATCTGGGACTTCGACGCGCACCATGGCAACGGGACCGAGGCATTGATGGCGCATAATGAAAAAATCAGGTTCGCGTCGATTCATCAGTATCCTGGCTGGCCAGGAACCGGGACGAGGTCTTTTGCCAATGTTTTGAATTTTCCAGTCGCGCCATATTCATCGCGCAGCAGTCACGTGCGTGCGGCCGAGGAAGCGCTGGAGCAACTGCTCGAATTCAAACCACAGCTGCTGCTTGTCTCCGCAGGATTTGATGCATACAAGAACGATCCGATCACGCAGATGACGCTGGAGCTGGATGATTTCGCGACGTTTGGGAAGTGGCTCACGCAAATCAAAATTCCAACCGCTGCAATTCTCGAAGGTGGCTACAGCGCCGAGTTACCGATATTGATCGATGCGTTTTTGGGCGCGTGGGACTCACGATGAATGGAAGGCGGGCATCCGTGCCTGCCTCGGCCGAGGTCCGAGCCGGGCTGGGGATGGCTGCAAGCCTAACTTCCGATCGCGCTCGCCGAAGCCCGGAATTCTTCTTCGGTTCTCACCGCCTCGCCCCTTCCATCATTTCCAAGAGGCGCTCAGCGGCATTTTCGATATCGGAATAGCCGTATTGATGGGCGCGGCTCTTCACCGCCAGCAAGGCGCAACGATGGATGTTTTTGAAATCGCCGAACGGAAATTTGAATCTCGCCTTGCTGTTTTGAACATGCGTCGCGTCGATCCCAAGATGCCACTTTGAGTATTCGGCAAACCCGTGGTCGCGAATGAAGTCGTTCTGTTGTTGCGCAGCCGCATGATGATCTCCCCAGTTATTTCTCTTATCCAAAACGACATGCCCTTGAGTGATTAGTTCTTGGGCATAGGCAAACGCGTTCTCATTGAGCCGTGTATTTCTGCTCTCGGCAGACGACGAGACGGCAAACGAGATTACAAACGCCGCAATCAAAGCGGTAGCCGGAACAAAGCGTGCGTAATGCTTAGCAACGACACTCCAGCCGCCCCGCTCTGTCGGGGCTCCCCAACATTCCGGACATGTTTTCCTACCCACCCTGCAAAATGGCTTCGATCCGTTGCATCACGCCATCGTCCAACTGACGAACCACGTCCCCTGCTTTCATGTTTTCGCGCACCTGCTCCGGTTTGGAGGCGCCGGTGATGACCGTACTGACATTTGGGTTTTTCAAGCACCAGGCGAGCGCGAGTTTTGGCAAAGTCACGCCGAGATCACCAGCAACTCCGGCGAGCTGTTTCGCTTTCTCAAGCCGTCGACGCGCCTCGTCGGTCTCGAACTGCTCGCGCAGCCATGAGTACATCGGCATCGAAATGCGGGTATCACCCGGATCGCCATCGTTGTACTTTCCCGTGAGCAAACCGGACGCCAGCGGCGACCACACCGTTGTGCCAAGCCCGACTTTCTCGTAGAGCGGCGCGAACTCCCGCTCGACCTTTTCCCGCTCAAACATGTTGTATTGCGGCTGTTCCATTGTCGGTGGAACCAAGTGCCATTCTCGCGCGATGGCATGCGCCCGCAAAATTCCGGCAGCCGACCACTCCGAGGTTCCCCAATACAACACTTTTCCCTGCGCGATGAGATCGCTCATCGCTCGCACCGTTTCCTCAATCGGTGTGTCGGGATCGGGTCGATGGCAAAAATACAAGTCGAGATAATCGACTTGCAGTCGTCGCAGCGCGGCGTGGCACGCTTCGGTGACATGTTTGCGACTCAGCCCTTCCTGGTTTGGCCGGTCGCCGCCCCAAAACACCTTGCTCGAGACAACAAAGGTATCGCGCAGCCATCCTTTCTTTTTCAGGATGTTGCCCATCACGATCTCAGCTCGGCCTTCGGCGTAGGCTTCGGCGTTATCGAAAAAGTTCGCGCCGCTGTCGTAGGCGATTGTCATCAGTTCTTCGGCCGTCTCGTTGCCGATCTGCTGCGCGAACGTGACCCAGGCGCCAAAGGAGAGCTCGCTAAGTTGTAGTCCTGATTTCCCGAGGCGACGATATTTCATAAAAGGTCGGGCGGCTCACCTTCCGAGCCGGAGGCCGAATCTGGCGCCGAATGTGAATGTTCGAGCGATTCTGGTCAATCTTGCAGCAACATGGAACGGTTGTTTCCAAACTGGCATTTAGAAATAGCCGCTCCTTGAGGAAGATTCGGAAGGTCGTCTCTCATCAGTTCGAAATCTCGGGCTGGCGGGATTTGAACCCACGACCTCTTGAACCCCATTCAAGCGTTCTACCAAGCTGAACTACAGCCCGTGCGAGCCAAAATTATTCACCGAGGCTCAGGCGCCCGCCAGCAAAGTTTTCTCGGCGCGAGTTCAAATTCTCTGTAGCGGCGGCCGTGTCGGCCGCATATCTCAGAGACCCCCAGCAATTTGTCGGCGATCATAGACGGCACGTCCAGTTCGCATTATTCTCCGCACCTTATGCTCAGCGCTGGAATAGTCGGATTGCCGAACGTCGGGAAATCCACGCTTTTCAATGCCGTCACCCGAACGCACAAAGCGCCGGCGGAGAATTATCCCTTCTGCACCATCGATCCAAACGTCGGCGTCGTGACGGTGCCCGACCCGCGCCTCGATGTCCTCGCAAGGATGTCGCATTCGCAAAAGGTCGTGCCGACGGCGATCGAGTTTGTCGATATCGCCGGGCTGGTGAAAGGCGCGAGCACCGGCGAAGGACTCGGCAATCAGTTTCTCAGTCACATTCGCGAAGTCGACGCGATTGTGCAGGTCGTGCGCTGTTTTGAAAGCGCTGATATTCATCATGTCAGCGGCACAATTGATCCAATTCGCGACATCGAAGTGATCAACACCGAGCTGGTCTTGGCCGATCTCGCGTCGCTGCAGAAACGACACGATCGTTTGCAAAAAGAGGTGCGCACGGGATCAAAAAGCGCGAAGACCGAAAATGCCGTGATCGAGAAACTGCTGCCGCATCTGGATACGGGAAAACCGGCGGTCACAGCCAATTTAATGCCAGAGGAGAAAGCAATAGCACGCGACTTTTTCCTGCTGACTTCGAAGCCGACTTTGTTTGCTTGCAATGTAGCGGAAACGGAGTTGGCCATTTTATCTGTAGCTGGGGTCGGTGACCCCGGTGCCGCGGCCAGCGACCGCGGCTACAGCGCTCGACATGTGAAAGCGGTTGAGGAATACGCCAGGAATCATTTCGCGACCGAAGCGGTGGTAATCAGCGCGCAAATCGAGAGTGAACTGGTTGACCTGAGCGAAACCGAAGCGCAGGAGTACTTACGCGGGATTGGGGTGCAGGAGAGCGGTGTCGGCGCGCTCATTCGCGCGGTCTATCGTTTGTTAGGTCTTCGCACTTATTTGACGACGGGCGAGAAGGAATCACGCGCCTGGACGATTCATGCCGGCGACAAAGCACCGCAAGCGGCCGGCGTAATTCATACCGATTTCGAGCGCGGCTTTATTGCGGCCGAAGTAGTTTACTATGATGACCTGGTCGCGCTGGGTTCTTTCGCCAAAGCACGCGAAGCAGGAAGACTACGAATCGAGGGCAAAGAGTATGTCGTGAAGGACGGGGACGTTGTCGAGTTCAGGTTCAACGTGTAGCCCACCAAAAATGACGAAGCATTAATGACGAATGATGAAGTAGACCCGAATGCTCAAATGACGAATAGCTTATGCCTCATTCATCCGTCATTCGTCATTCGCCGACCGTTATTCCGCCCAGTAAAGAATCCGCCCGCACTGCTCGCAGCTGACAATTTCGTTCCCGCTTTTTACCTGCACCACCGTTGCCGTCGTCACTTTCATGTGGCATCCAGTGCAAACGCCGTGCTCGACCGCAACAACGGCTGCGTCGCCCTTGCTGGCGAACAACCGTTCATAGCGTTCCACGACGTCCTCCTCGATGTTTTGCGCCAGCTCGGCACGTTCGCTCTTAAATTGTTCAAGCTGTGTTTGGAGTGTCTTCGATTTCTCTTCCAGATCGGCCAACTGCCGGTTAACTGAGTCGCGTCCAGCCGCGGCCATCTTTTCCGCCGTCGAAATCTCGGCGCGCAACTTGTCGGCCTGCTCCATTAGCTCGAGCTCCTGGTCTTCGAGCTGCACAATCTCCCTTTCGTAGCGCTCAATCTCGTGTCCCATAGCCTGGAATTCGTCGTTCTTGCGCGTCTCATACTGCTGCGTCTTTAGCCGCGAAATGCTGCTTTGACGTGTCCCGACGTCGAGCTCGAGTTTCTTGCGGTCGACTTCGAGCTGACGAGCGCGTTGTTTTAATGATTCGAGACTGGCGGCGGTAGCAGCCAATTGCGCTTCGAGATTTTTTCGCTGTTGTGGCAGCGTCTTTATCTCAAGGCCGATCTGCCGGATTTTTTGATCGCGATCCTGAAGGATTAGCAACTTTTCGAGCTCGGCTTGCACTCGTTAAACGCTATCGAGTGACGGCAGGGGCGTCAATTATGACAAAAGGGAGGTGTGCGCGATCTTTGTCGGGCTATATCCGTATTGTGTGCGCGCCGGGGGGTCCTTTGGGACCGCGGTGGCAAGCGTCGCGCGACACCTCTTTACTATCGCAGCATTTCCAGTAGCCGAGAAAAGCGCCGTCGTTGCTTCGCTATGCCGGCGCACCCCAAAAAAGGATTTCGCTTGGCGCATTTTCAGAAATGTTGTAGCCGTCGTACTATGGGCGACGCGCACACCTCCCGCAGGGAGGCGGCTACAGGGCCGAGGCCACAGTCTTATTTAAAACGCTCTAATACCGTTCCACCGGCGAGCGGGCGGCGTTTTCCGGGCTGCGAATCGCGGCGCGTTCTTCGCCCAGAACTGCGACCCGTAATTTCCAGATGGCGTCGTCCAATTTTCGGAAGGCAGCCTCAGAAAATTTCGTCGGCGGCTGTAGCTTAGTCTTGAAGGTGTCAACGCTTTGCAGCGCGCGGGTAATTTGTTTCCGCGGCAGCTTTTCGATAACGCCGACGGCCTCTTCGGCTTTCTCGATTCGGTGACAAATCATGGCGAGATCGTTGCCGGCGGCAAAAGTGAGGCGCAGCATCCCGTCGAAACTGTATTCATTCAAAATCGCGCCCATATCGAGGTCGTCCGTCATAATGAGCCCCTCAAACCGCAGCTCTTCACGCAACAATTCCGTCACGACTCGATGACTGAGAGAGGCCGGCGTTTTTTTGGCCTCAAAACAGGGATACCAGCCGTGACAAATCATCATGCTATCCACGACTTGTTTGGCGTCACTGCCTGTGAATGCGCGAAACACGGCGAGCTCTTCCTGATCCAATTGTTCGCGGGTGCGATCGATTTTCGGCAGACTGTGGTGAGCGTCGACGACAGCAGCCGAATAGCCCGGAAAATGTTTACCGCAGCTGGTTACAGCCGCGGCTCGCAACGCCGCGTTAAACGCACCAGCGTTCCTGATCACCTGCTCGACCGTCTTCCCATAACAACGCCCGCGCAACGAATTGTCGGCCTCGTCATCAAAGGAAATGTCGAGCACCGGACAGAGATCCAGGTTAAAACCGAACAAACGCAGCAAGTGCCCCGTGATGTCGCCGTGCTCGCGAATCAGCCTCGCGTCATCCTTGTCGCGCAACTGCTGGGCATTGGGCGGTTCGTTTCCAATCTGTCGTAAGCGCGAAACGCGACCGCCTTCCTGATCGATGGTGATAATCGGTTCGACGATGCTTAAGTCCCGCAGGTCATCGGTCAGCTTTCGCAATTGTGCCGGCGTTTTGATATTGCGAACGAACAAGATGAATCCGCCGGGCTGCACCCGGCGCAGCAGTTTTGCTTCGTCGACGCCAAGCTCATAACCCTGAACACCGACAAGCAACAGTTGACCCACAGAAGCGCGCTTCATAACGTCGAAGCTAAATTTGATGCGTTTCGCCGGAAACAAAATTTTTCTCGTTCTTGCATCGGTTCTGGTCGGGGCGAATGCATCCGGCGCCGTCGAGCTCGGCATCGACGTGCTGGAGTCGAACGGTTACGCATTGCTAAAGAATAAACGCGCGGGGTTGGTTACGAATCAAACCGGAGTGGATTCGCGGGGCGTGCGCGCCCAGGTGTTGCTACGAAAGAATTGCAATCTGGTAGCGCTTTACGCTCCCGAGCACGGACTCGACGGCACGCAAGGCCGGTCGCTACATTCGTTCCCACCGAGATCCGGTGACCGGATTGACGGTACACTCGCTCTACGGTCCCACCCGCAAACCGACTCCTGCGATGTTGCGCGGCATCGATACACTCGTCTTCGATCTTCAGGACATCGGGTGCCGCAGTAACACCTACATCAGCACGATGACAAAATGCATTGAAGCGGCAGCAGAAAATCACACCGAATTCGTTGTGCTCGATATTCCGCGCTGGAATTCCCCGCTCTATTATGTCGCGACCGGTCTGATCGGCGAATTGCACGGCCCCGAGACCGATGTCGGCGGCGCGAGGCCATTTGAAATTCTGGCGGCCCGCGGGGTGAGCGCCGGTTCGTTCAC
>Ga0070712_100002502_pt1 | contig 11336 bp, 8 predicted proteins | sample LARL81metaG_FD_71396 | JGI IMG/M metagenome (GOLD analysis project Ga0070712, IMG submission 71396) | Corn, switchgrass and miscanthus rhizosphere microbial communities from Kellogg Biological Station, Michigan, USA - LAR L8-1 metaG | ecosystem: Host-associated > Plants > Roots > Rhizosphere ...
CGGATGTCGGGTTCGCCAATCGTGGTGCCGTCGTGGAATTCGCACTCAACGCTGAAAACTCTTGTTCGATCGACGAACCGGCGGCCGTCCCGAGACAGGCAAACCCATCGGCGTCCGTACAGCCTTGCATACTCACTTGCCGCGGAAGAGGGGGCCAGCTACAGCCAACCCACGGTCGCGACCAACACGCCAATAAGAAGCGGCCTCATGCATCCTCCAAACGAGGTCGAGTCACGCTCGCAGTTCTTGCTGCGTCTAATAATGATGGTGCGTTGGTCAGCTATAATTTGCGCAAAACGGTTAAACGCTCATTAAGTGTATCCGCTTCGCTGTGTGAAGCTCCGTCATGGTTAACGTTGATGCAACGCGCTATGTCGCGGTGAGTGAATAGGCGTGGAAGCTGACCGCGTTGTCGTTGAAATACGATCATGCGGCCCGCGTGATCATGCGCCATTGCGGCATTGTCTCAAGCAAAAGGGCCGGATCATCGATCCGGCCCTTGCTTCATGAACTTGCGACAGCCTACGCCGCCTTCGTCAACCCTTCCTTGGCCAGGGCTTCCTGCACTTTCGGGCGTGCGGCGACGCGGGCCTTGTACGTGGCGATGTTCGACAATCCCGACAGATCGAGCTTCACCCGATCGGCCCAGGCCAGCATCACGAACAGATAGCCGTCGGCGACGGTGAACTGCTTGCCCATCAGATAGTCACGGCCGGCAAGCTGGCTGTCGATATACTTGAACTTGCCGAGCAGGCGCTCCCTGAAGAAGTTCTTCACGTCGTCCGGAATGGCCGGCTGGAACAGCGGGCTGAAACTCTTGTGCAGCTCGGTGGTGATGAAGTTCAGCCACTCCAGAAATTTGTAGCGCTCGGCACTGTCGCGCGCGGGGGCGAGGTTCTTGTCGGCGGCCCGGTCGGCGATCATCTGGACAATGACCGGCCCTTCAGTCACAAGTTCGCCGCTGTCGAGGGCAAGAGCGGGGACCTGGCCCTTCGGGTTGACCTTCAAATAATCGTCACCGCTTTCCAGCTTCTTGGCCTTCAGATCGACCCTCACCAGATCGTAGGGCAGGCCGGCCTCCAACAGTGCGATATGGGGGGAGAGCGAGCAGGCGCCGGGGGAGTAATACAGGTTCATCGCGTTTCCTCTTCTGGATGGACGCCCTGGGCGAGGCGATCGGGCGCATTAAATGCATGTGCATGCAATAGTCAAGATTGATGCAGATGCATTGAGTAGGGTAGACTTCACGCCGCGAAGGTTAAGAGTTCGAGCATGAAACGCAAACCATCGACCGAGGTGACCGCCGCCTGGATCCGGCTGATGCGGGTCCAGACCCGGGTGCTGGACGCCGTCGAGCAGGATTTGAAGAAGGCCGGCTTTCCGCCGCTCGCCTGGTATGACGCGCTGCTCGAATTGTCGCGCGCGCCGACCGGCGAATTGCGTCCGGTCGAGCTGGAGCGGCAGATGCTGATCCCGCAATATTCGACCTCGCGGCTGATCGACCGCCTGGTCGACGAGGGGCTTGCAGCGCGCCGCGAATGCAAGATCGACAAGCGCGGCCAGTTCGTCGAGATTACCGAGGCCGGGCGCGAATTGCAGAAGAAGATGTGGGGCGCCTATTCGGCGGCGATCGAAAAATACGTCGGCTCGAAACTGTCGGACACGGACGCAACGAAGCTTTGCGCATTGCTCGATCGCCTGGGATGCTCGTGCAGTGAGACGCAGTCGCCTGTGCTCGGCGAAGGCACGCCCGCCCGATGAGCGCGTTTTTACTTTTCATGCCCGCGTGCCCTCCGGTTCGCGGTCAATCACTCCCTCGCGCTCAATTGGCGCTCTTATATCCGGAATTTGCATGGCGCGTGACCAGATCGATATGACACCGCTGACTTCATGCGACGAACTCGTCGCGTGGCTTGAAGCGGGCGTGAAGCCGCCGTCCGAATTCCGGATCGGCACCGAGCATGAGAAGACCCCGTTCACGCTGATCGGCCATCATCCCGTGCCTTATGAGGGCGCGCGCGGCATCGAGGCGCTGCTCGAAGGCATGAAGCTGCTGCTCGGCTGGGAGCCGATCATGGAGCACAGCAACATCATCGGCCTTCACGATGTGACCGGCGGCGGGGCGATTTCGCTCGAGCCCGGCGGTCAATTCGAATTGTCCGGCGCGCCGGTCGAGAACGTGCATCAGACGCAGGGCGAGTTGATGGCGCACCTTGCGCAGGTGCGTGAGATCGCAACGCCGCTCGGAATCGGCTTCCTCGGGCTCGGCATGACGCCGTCCTGGTCGCGCGAGCAGATCCCGGTCATGCCCAAGGGCCGCTACGAGATCATGACCAACTACATGCCGAAGGTCGGGCGCTACGGCCTCGACATGATGTACCGGACTTGTACGGTGCAAACCAATCTCGACTTCTCCTCCGAAGCCGACATGGTGAAGAAGCTGCGTGTGTCGCTCGCACTGCAACCGGTGGCGACCGCGTTGTTCGCCAATTCGCCGTTCACCGAAGGCAAACCGAACGGCTTCCTGTCATTCCGTTCCGAGATCTGGCGCGACACCGACAATGCACGCTCGGGCATGCTGCCCTGGGCCTTCGAGGCCGGCATGGGCTTCGAGCGCTGGGTCGACTATGCGCTCGACGTACCAATGTATTTCGTCAAGCGCGGCGATTCCTATATCGACGTCTCGGGCTCCTCGTTCCGGGATTTTTTCGACGGCAAGAACGACAAGCTTCCGGGAGAGCGGCCGACCCTCTCCGATTGGGCCAATCATCTCTCGACGATTTTTCCGGAAGTGCGCCTGAAGCGGTATCTGGAGATGCGGGGCTCTGACGGCAGCCCCTGGGACCGGCTGCCGGCGCTGCCTGCGTTCTGGGTCGGGCTGCTCTATGACGACGTGAGCCTCGACGCCGCCTGGGACATCGCCAAGCAGTGGAATGTGCATGAGCGTCAGGCGCTGCGCGACGATGTACCTCGTTTTGGCTTCAAGGCGCGGATCAAGGATCGCTATTTGTTCGAGATCGCCAAGGAATGCCTGGCGCTCGCCCATGCGGGCTTGAGGCGGCGCGCCCGGATCGACCATTTCGGGCGGGACGAGACCCGGTATCTCGAGCCGCTCGACCGCATCATCGATTGCGGCCGCACGCCGGCGGAAGAGCTTCTGGCCAAGTTCAACGGGCCGTGGGGTGGCTCGGTCGGGCCGGCCTACGACGAATACGCATTTTGAGATAATATATTGCCGACTTGATGCTTTTTTACGCCGTTCATCGGCCGTACAGGTTCGTGGCGATCAAATGGCGGCACAAAAAACGATGTGCGCCCAATAAGCCGGAAGTGATCGCGTATGGTAATAAGCCGCCTGCTCGGGGCGTGGTTGGTTGCGCTCGCCTGCCTGGCGGCGGCGGTTGCGGCGTGCCCGGCCCAGGCCCAGACCACCAGTTTCGACCGTCCGGGCGGCGATTACATGAGTTCGCCGATCCCCTCCGGCGATCCCAATGATTGTGCGCTGCTCTGCGAGCACGACCGGCGCTGCCGGGCCTGGAGCTTCAACTACCCGACCTATTCGAGTGACGGCGCGGTATGCTGGCTGAAGAGCTCCGTGCCGGCGCGCGTGCAGGACAATTGCTGCGTCTCCGGAGTCCGTGGCGCCGGTGTGGTCGAACTGCGCAACAGCGGCGTGGAAACCTCGATCGACCGGCCCGGCGGTGATTATCGCAGCCTCGACGTGAAAGGCAGCGAGGGCGATGATGCCTGCAAGGCCGCCTGCATCGCCGACAACAAGTGCCGGGCCTGGACCTATGCCCGCGCCGGCTATCTGGGCAAGGAAGCCCGCTGCCTCCTGAAAAAGGAGGTCAAGCCGCCAAGGCGCAAGGCCGGATTTATTTCCGGTGTGGTCCGGTAACGTCCGCGATATCCGGCGCGTAACTTGGAGCGCTCCGTCTTTCCCATCGCAGATTCTTCAACGGCGCGCTCGGCAATGGCCTTTTGGGTGCGGCCTTCATCGTCATTGGGGCCGCGATCATCAGCGGAGCGACAAGCGAATAGAGGCTGTCTTGGTCGAAGCTTCGCCGGCCCGGCTCACGCAGTTGACGACTTCATTTTAGCCCGCCGCGAGCAACGTGGCGTCAAGTCTTCTACAAGCAGCCCGACCGACCGCGCTGCGGACACATCTTCAGCGCGCTGGAGAGCGAAACCAGCACGCGCGCCGTGCGCATCTCGTTGTCCGGAGCGCGATAGCTGAGCGGGAATGCCACGCCGATATCGGCGAGCAGATCATTCCACAAAAACAGCCGGACGCCGGCGCCCGCCGACGTCAGCGTGACGCCGTCGGATGGCTTGAAGCCGTCGTTCCAGACCACGCCGGAATCGACGAAGCTGTAGAGCTGATAGCCCGACAAATATTGGAAATTCAGCCTGGAATCGTAGCGCAGTTCGACCGAACCGGCGAGGGCGTTGTCGCCACTGACCTCCGCGCTGCCGTAGCCGCGTCCGAAAGCCAGGCCACCGAGATAGAACTGTTGCGACACATAGAGCGGGTTGAGCGCAATCTGGCTCGCGGCGGCGAGCTTGATCGACCACGCGCCGGCCAGCGGCTGGTAGCGCGTGAACCAGAAATTGAACGCGGTGAAGTCCGGTGACGCATCAAAACGCGACGCGAGGTCGTCGCCGAAATGCGAGGCGCCGAACAGATCCAGGCCCTGGCGATAGGTCGCGGTCAAATAGTTGTTGCCGGCAAGTTCATCCAGCCATCGATAATCGGCCGTCATGCTGATCGTCCGAATGTGATCCTTGTAGATCGGACCGAACACGGCGCTCTCCGAGGCTTCGGTGAACCCGGCAGCCAGTGTGAACATGAGCGACGACTGCAGCGATTGAATCGGGACGATGCTGCCATGGACCTCGAACGCATCGGTGATCGTCGTGTCGCTGAAGAAGCGCCTGAAGTCGCCGGGACGCACCTGGCTATAAAGGGCCGACGCGCCGATACGCGCGCCGTCCGTGCCGACGGGCGTGTCGTAAGATAGTCGTGCAAAGCCGAGCTCGCGTAAGTCGTTCGGCGTCATCGAAAGATTGACCGCGAGCGTGTCGCCGGGCCGCAGATAGGAATTGAACGCGGCCGTCGCATAGCTCTGCCAGGGGCCGACCGACCAGGCGCCCAGATTGTCGATCCCGAATGACGTGTAGACGTGCCAGGTCTTCAGCGACAGAACGAGGCGAAAGCGACCCGTTGCGTTGCCAAGCTCCTCGATCGAGGAATCGATGATGCGGACGCCCGGCACGCCGTTGATGAGAAGCAGCTGCCGTTCCAGCGTCGCGAGGCGCGAGGGGTGCTCCGCCACCACCGCCGCAAGGAGCGGCCTGACACCGAATTCCTCGGCGCCGTCTCCCTTGAGGGCCACCTCGGCGATGCCGCCCTCGATCACCTGGACCCGAACGTTTCCCTTGTCGATGTCCTGCGGTGGAATCATTGCCCGCGTCAGATGGAAACCGGCGGCCCGGTAGAGATCGCTGATCGCCGTTGCTATCGCGGCGAGGTCGGCCTGCGAGACCTTCTTTCCAAGATAGGGTTGATAAGCCGTTGCCAGCTCCGCAGGCGAAATCGTCGCGGCGCCCGCGATCGACACGCCGCGAAGGACGAACAACGGCTTGCTATCGGCCGCGGATTCCGGCCTCCCGAGATGCGGCATCTGGAGTTGCGATCGGGATGATCGCGATGCCTGCGACTGGATGTCGTCAAAGTATTTTTCGGTCTGTTTCGGGTCGAAACCGGGCTGGCTTGCCGGTTCGGCCATTGCCGGAGCGGCAATCGATACCGCTGACACGAGCGACGAGAGCGCCATTGCGCGAGCCCAATGGCTCGCTTTGCCATGCTGGGATACCGCTCCTCGGCCCCTACGCCATGTGGAACTCGCGACCATTCGGAGTTTCGATATGACCATGATTTTTCATAGTTTTTTATGGTCAACGAAAGGTTAACGCGCGCAACGAACCGAGCGGCTCTGCCTAATCCAATCTTGATGGATTCTCGCTAAGTCCGAGGCACGGCTGTACGTCAACGGAGTTGCGTAATGCTTGGTGCAAGCGGTTTCGAGCGCGTCGTCGCGATCGCGTTCATGCTGGGAATGAGTTCGGCGGCATGGGCTGCCGACGATGATCCCTGGTCCGTCAGCAAGTCGTCGGGGGACGTCTGGGTCAGCTCCACAGGAGCCGATCAGGTTTCGCTGCGGCAGGACATTGCATTGAAGCCGGGCGACACGATTCGGACCGGACAGAACGGACGCGTGCTCCTCACGCGCGGCGAAGAGACCATGCTGATCGCGCCGAACTCCGTGATCGGACTGCCGACCGAAAAAAAGGACGGTATGTCGACGACGGTCCTGCAGCAGGCAGGATCGATCCTGCTCGATGTCGAGAAGCGCAACGTCAAGCACTTCGAGGTCGAGACGCCTTATCTCGCGGCGGTCGTGAAGGGCACGCAGTTCCGCGTCACCGTCAATGCATCAGATACCAAGGTCGAAGTCAGCCGAGGCCAGGTCGAGGTTTCGGCATTCAAGTCCGGCCAGATTGCACAGATATTGCCGGGCCAGTCTGCCACCGCCTTTGCTCATGGATCTACCGGCCTCAAATTGAGCGGATCGGGCAACTTCGCGCCGATCGAGCAGGGCCGGCCGCGCGCGTCGTCGATCGACCGCGTCTTGGTACCGAGGGGCGGGCTGCACGCTCCGTCCAACCCATCGAAGGGAACGTCCATTCGCGCGCTCGCGCCTTTCGACAAGAGCTCGGGCATGCGCGCAATGGCGAAACCTCCAGCGCAGCAAGCCACGGCGGGTTCGCCCGCACGAGCCAGCGTCGTGCGAATTTCAGTCCCGCTTGGCGAAGTGAAGCTGAATGTCGCGAAGGCGACGCGTGGTCTGGCTCATGGTGCGACGGCTCCGGGCTCGCCAAAACTTTCGTCGAGCAATGACACCATGTGGAGTGACGCAAAGGGAAGCGCCGGAGCAAGCAGCACTGCACAGGCCAGTGCCAGTTCTGGCCCCAACTCCGGAAGCAGCGCGGGCGGGAGTGCCGTCGCGCAAGGCGGCGGTGGCGCACTGGCGGGAGGCGGCGCATCGGGCGGTGTCGTGGGATCGACGGTGTCGACGGTCACAGGCGTTGCCGGCTCGGCCACAGGCGGTGTCGTTGGAGCCGCCACCGGCGCTGTTGGCTCGGCTACCGGTGCCGTCGGCGGAATCTTGAACGGCGTGACGGGCAATAACGGACTTCATCTTGGGTGGATCAACGGAAACGGTAATAGCGGCAAGAGCCACTAGCTGAGAATCACCGGCAACGGCGCCTGTTTGATCGCGCACGGAGACAGGCGCCTGCCCGGCGAACGGTGTTTGGGGGAACATTTTGAAACATTTCCGACCGCATATTCTGGTGGCGATCGCTTTGGCGACCGTCCTGTTCTTCGGTTGGCATGAGGTCTTCCGGAACGGATTGACCGATCTCAGGTTCAACCGGGATCGGCGGCAGGCGACCGGCGACATCGTCGTCGTCGCGATCGACGCGCCGTCCATCGACAAGATTGGCGTATGGCCCTGGCCGCGCCGGCTGCATGCCGACCTGCTTCGGCAGTTGCAGCGTGCCGGCGCGCGGGACATCGCCTTCGATATCGATTTCAGCTCTCCTTCAGACCCAGCTTCGGATCGGGAGTTCGCGCGGGCGCTCGCAAATGCGGGCGGCTCGGTCATTTTGCCCTTGTTTCAGCAGCCACGGACAGGCGGCGATGACCGCGCGCTTCACGTCAATCGTGCCCTGCCGCAGTTCGAAAGCCACGCGTGGTCCGCCGTCGTCAACGTCACGGCCGGAAGGGACGGATTGGTCCGGAGCTACCGTTTCGGCGAGCAAGTTGACGGGAAGCTTCTGCCGTCGATGAGCGCGATTCTGGCCGGCCGATATCAGGGCAAGGAAAGCTCCTTCCTGATCGACTTTGGCATCCGCGCGGCGTCGATCCCTGCTGTCTCCTATGTCGACGTGCTGAACGGCGACGCCGTCACGCTTGCAAAACTCCGCGACAAGAAGGTCATCGTCGGCGGCACCGCGCTTGAGCTGGGCGACCGGTTCAACATTCCGAATGGAGGGATCGTTTCCGGTCCCGTGCTGCAGGCGCTGGCAGCGGAATCGATCCTGCAAGACCGGATGCTGCATCCGACGTCCGACGTCGTCACGCTGCTTTGCCTGCTCGCAATCGTCGGGCTCATGATGGTCTGTTGGCGTCGTCTCGCGGCGGGCATGAGAGTTGCTCTGCTCGCGGGGATCGCCGGCGCGATCGAACTGCTTGCCGTTGTGCTGCAGGCGAGATGGCCTCTCGTTTTCGATACATCGTTGCTGCACACCTCCATTGTGGCCTATCTCTCGGCCATTGCACTTGATGAAATCGACTTTCGCGGGCTGCTCGGTCGCATCGCCGAAAATCGATTTCAGCGTATCGCCATGTCGCTTGGAGACGGACTGGTTTGCACTGATCGGCATCGCCTCATCACGGTCTGGAATCCGGGCGCCGCCGCGATCTTCGGCTATGAGCAGGCAGAGATCATCGGCAAGCCGTTCGATACGCTGTGCGCAACGGGCGAACAGGCGGACTGGTCCCGCGCAGCTTCGCCGCCGTCAGGCCGCGCGGTGATGGAGTTCGAAGGTCGCCGGAAGAATGGCGAACTGTTTCCGATCGAAGCATGCTTCTCCAGTTGGCAGGGAACGGACGGCGTCCAATACGGCGCGATCCTGCGCGACATCTCGGTGAGGAAGAAGGAGGCCGAACGAATCCGCTATCTGGCCGAGAACGATTCGCTCACAGGGCTGGCCAACCGCTACACGCTTCACCTCCGGCTCACCGACATGATCGCCAAAGCGCAAGGCGAGACGTCGGGCGTCGCCTTGCTGGTCATCGGCCTCGATGCCTTCCAGCAGATCAACGACACGATCGGGCACACCTATGGCGACCTCGTGTTGCGCGCCGTCGCGGATCGATTGAAATCGATGGTCGGGAGCAAGGGTATCGCAGCGCGGCTCAGCGGCGACGAATTCGCCGTGGCGCTCCCGTGTGCGGCACTCACCGAAACGATCGAGGCATTCGCCGAGCAGATCGCGCTTGTCTTCGACCGTCCGGTGCGCGCCGCCGCTCGCGAGCATCGCGTCGGAGTCAGCATTGGCATGGTAGTCCATCCGTATGGCGGCCAGACGGCGGACGATCTCCTGAGCAACGGACATCTCGCATTCTGCCGTGCCAAGGCGACACGGCGGGGCAGCTGCGTCGCCTTCGAAAGCTCGATGCGAGAGGAACTCGAGACGAGGCTGCAGCGGGAGACCGAACTGCGACTTGCGCTCCAGCGAAACGAGTTCGAGCTGTTCTACCAGCCGCAGGTGAACCTGATCGACGGCCGTGTGATCGGGGCGGAAGCGCTCATTCGCTGGCGTCACCCCGAGCGGGGTCTGGTGGCGCCCGGAGAGTTCATGCCGGTCGTCAACACATCGCCGATATCGGAGCCGCTCGCCGCCTGGGTGCTGGAAACCGGTTGCCGCCAGGCAAGACAATGGGAACTGGCGGGACACCAGATCCGCGTCGGCGTCAATCTCTCGCCATCGCAACTACACTCCGGCGATCTCGCATCTTCGGTTGCCGAATTGTTGGCTGCGACGGGCCTGTCTCCCTCTCTTCTCGAACTCGAGGTGACCGAAGACATCCTGCTGCAGGACGAGCAGCGTGTGCTCGATATCTTCCGAAGGATCCAGGACCTCGGCGTCCGGATTGTCTTCGACGATTTCGGCACCGGCTATGCCAGCCTCAGCTACCTGAAGAAGTTCCCGCTCGATGGCTTGAAGATCGATCGATCATTTGTCTTCGGGCTGTTGTCCGACAGCGATGATGCCGCGATCGTCAGCTCGACCGTGAGCCTCAGCAAGCAATTGGGGCTGTCGGTGATCGCTGAGGGAATCGAGAACGGCCCGACGGCCGATTTGCTGGTGCGCATGGGCTGCGAGCATGGGCAAGGCTATTTCTTCGGCAAGCCAATGCCGGTGCAGGATTTTGAGAGGCAGTTCATGGCCGGGCGTGATCCCGGCGCTGTCGCCACCGACGAAAGCGCGGCTGCGCCGCGGATCAACGCAGCTTGAACGCGCAGTGAAGCCGGGAACGCGCTTGACGTGAGATCATGAAAGCCGCGAGGCGGCGGGCTCTTCCAACGCTTCCGCGTCCGCCGGCAGCACCGTCAGCTCGGGCCACAGTGATTTCCAGCGCGCCGCCTTTTCCGCATAATTCGCCGGCGAAAAATTCGGACCCGGATTGGGCCGGACAATCAGGCCCGCGATGTCATCAAAGCCCCTTGGCGCGTACAGGGCATAGCCGTCGCGCGTGCGGCGGATACCCACCTGCGTGTTCTGGGTGAGGAAGCGATCGATGCCGTCGGTCGAGCAGCTGAGTGGCGGATAGGGCAGGCCGTGTTTCTCGGGATACCAGAGATGGACGCGCGCCTGGTTGCGCACTTCGATCTCGACATGGAGCGGCACGAAGTGCTCCTTGAGCCTGCGGATCACGGCGTCCTCCGTCTCCCAGGATGTGTCGGGATCGAAATAGAAGACGTCGTAATCGCTGATGCCGTAATCGACGACGCGGCCCGTCAGCACGTTCCACACCGTCTGCACCAGGCAACCGGACACGAGCCATGCATCCGGCAGCGCAAGCTCGAACAGCTCGTCCGTGATCATCTCGTTGTACGGATTACGGAGCGCCGCGGCGAGGAATTCGTCTTGGTTCATGGTCGCCTTCGTAGAGTGGCAGAGCGACGGTGTATCTGGCGCTATCACTGGAAATGATAACGATAGCCTCAGCCGTCATTGGATTGCTTCGCTTGCGCTCGCAATGACGGGGTAAGCCGCGCCTCCGACGGGACGGGGTCTTGCTATCGACCGGCGTCGTAATCCCGCACCGCTTTCTTCGACGCCAGCGTCCGCCACTGCCGGTGCAGGAACGGCTCGATATCCGCGCGCTTCGCCATCGACAGGCGGATCAGGACGATGGGATAATCGCGATAGTGATCGGTAAAGTAGAACAGCTTTGGCCTGCTCTCCACCAGCATCTCGCGCTGATCCTGCGCGACGCCTGGCATGACCAGGCTATCGCCATCCTCCTTCAGCCGCGCCAACATCTTCTTGCGTACTTTCAAGGCAGGCGTGCCGTAGGACGTACCGTCCTCGACCTCCGGCCATGACAGCGCGATGCATCTGACCTCGTCGAAGGTCAACGCACGGCGGTGAAGAACCGCGCGACGCGGAAGCCGGACAGCCAGGTCCAGACCGGCTGG
>Ga0070712_100002503_pt1 | contig 11330 bp, 8 predicted proteins | sample LARL81metaG_FD_71396 | JGI IMG/M metagenome (GOLD analysis project Ga0070712, IMG submission 71396) | Corn, switchgrass and miscanthus rhizosphere microbial communities from Kellogg Biological Station, Michigan, USA - LAR L8-1 metaG | ecosystem: Host-associated > Plants > Roots > Rhizosphere ...
GTCCATCAGCGGCGATTTTTTTGAATGCCGCTTTCACTTCATCGAGATCGGGCAACGAGCGATCCAGCCAGCGCAAGCCCGCATCGGCATTCGTTACCATCGCAGACAATGGCTGCTTGACCTCGTGGGCGATCGTGGCCGCAACGGCGTCTCCCGTCATCAGCCGCGCCTCGCGCTCTCGGCGTTGAGCAAGGACGGCGCGCAGCAGCTGCGCGTAAAGCATCGTTATCTCGTACAGCAGCACAAACAGGACGAGGCTGCTGGACACGAGCCCGAAGATTCGGCCGGCGTACCAACCGATGCTGTAGCGGACTGGAAGGGGAAAAGAGATCAGATAGATCTCGATCAGGTACGCGCACATCACGACCATCAGCCACAGATCCAAGACCGAGCGCCGCCGGATCCAAAGCACAGTGAGGGCAACAACGATCAACAGGGCAAGACACCCGGCAACAAAAAGCCAGAGGGTAGAAAAACGAACCGGATCGAGCGACTCGCGAGGCAATAGGTCATTTCCCGCTGTGACAAGAACTGTCGCTGCACATATGACGGCCCCGGTTACTGCCACACTTGAAAGAATGGCAGCGGCGGCGGAACCCTGCCACAGCCCCTCGGCCGGGTCTGCATCCTTCAAAAGGGCATACGCGATGACGAACATAGGAAAACCGGCGTGCCACAGAGTATAAAGCCAGGTCGTGGTCTGCAGCCCGGCGCCAAGCAAGCCAGTGGGCGTGAACACGCCCGGAAAAGTCAGCATCCATGGGATCACGATCAGCGCGGTGTAGAGATATCCACTCGCCATCACCAAGAGCGCACGCGACCGCAGGATGGAGAACTGGGCAAAGAGCAGCGCAGCCGTGAGCAAATCGATCACGAAAATCGCGGTGGCGTAGGCCGGGACGAAGGCGCCGATCCGCCCCGGTTGGATGCTCGACAGCGGTCCAGCCGTGGTGGCGAAGGCGGCGAGCAATGCCAGCACGACGGCAAGGGCGAGGCGTCGCTGCGCCAAGCTCGGCGACAAATTCGAGAGGAGGAAATGCTGTTCCTCTGGTACGGCAGCCGCCGTGTTCGCCCTCGGAGCCACTCCGCAGCGGTTGGAGCGCACGGAACCAATCTTATTCCGCGTCGCGGCTCTTCACATGATACCGCCCGGCTCGCAGTTAACCCATTCTGCCACTTGGAGCGGCAGGTGACAACAAGCTCGTGCCACCGATTGGCGCGTCCGACCGTGGTTGAATCCGATTACCCGCTACCATGTCGATCTCTGGAGTGTTTTGCATCGGCAAAAACACCGAGCAAAACCGTCTTCCAAATCGCGACGTCGCCAAGAGCGGACGGACCCGCGACACTCCAGCCTTCGAGATCGCTAACCAAACAGCAGATGATACTTGGAAAGGACATGGAAATGAGCCGCCCCACTGAGGGCGGGCCAAACGAAAAAGCCCCGACCACTTTCAGCTTGGGCCGGCCCCTACCCTTGTTGCAATTCTTCAACTTGACGGGCCAGATCGCGCCACTGTCGGGCAAGCTGCCTAAACAACACTCTCACGTTGGCATCCCGTGCCGTAAACGCCTTATAATCGCGCTCATTCTCTCGTTGCAGAAGCCTCTGCACACGTTCGGAATGCGGACCCGCTACTTTGTTTCGAGCTGCGCCAACCGATTACGGGATCGGGCCAGCAGTGAAGTGATCAAATCACGATTGCGGCGCTGCATACGAGCGCCACGACCAAAGCAAATCCAACTGCATCGAAGGAGTATCAAGCCATGGCTGAAGCAGCCTACCCTTACGCAACACACCTCGACATCAAGTTCGATCCCTTGAAGCTCATCGACGTGTCGTCGCTGGCCAAGGCCGTCACGGACCAATGGTACAACCAGACGCTCTGCAGGGTAAACGACTCGGTGGTGCGCCTTGGCGTGATGCAAGGCGAATACCACTGGCACAAACACGACAACGACGATGAGTTCTTCTTCGTGCTGAGTGGAAAGTTCATCATCGACCTCGAAGACCGGTCGGTTGAGCTTTTGCCCAATCAATGCTTCGTCGTTCCGAGGGGCGTTATGCATTGCACGCGCGCGCCGGAGAAGAGCGTCATCTTAATGGTCGAGACGGCCGCGATCATGCCGACTGGCGACGCCTGAGCCGCTGACGAGGGTAATGAACTCGCGCCTTCTCATGTGCTCCGCTCACGCCGAGGATCACACCCTACCACATCGTTGAAAGAGAGCCGTGTGCATCACAGCAATTTTGGCCACCCGACTTCCGCAACGGGTCAGAAAACCGAAGTTACCGCGCCGCAGCATTGCTGTCCGCTTCACCTCAATCAACGGACATTCAGCGACCCGACGCGAACTCTGGCGGCGACGCTGGCGCGCTCGGTGGCTCAGAGCTGGGATAGCCGTCGACGCGGAGGGTGCTCTCCCGACTTCAACTCGACCCAGTATAGAGAGTCTGCGGTAACAACTAAAGATCCTTTTCGGCGAGTCGCGAAACTCCTCGGGGACGGAACGGGAAAGTCCTGATGCGACCGACCCGTATCTGACCGCGTCCCATCCGAAGCGATCGCGGATCATGTCAACAGCGCGGTCTGCCATCCAACGTGCCGCGCCTCTCTTGGTGCCGGGCCGGCGCTCCTCATCGTCAAGCCCAAGCGGGAGTTCGAGCTGCACGTCCCAGTGCTTTTCTAGGTGCGACACAGAGATTGCCAGCAGCGAGATGATCCTCTCGTCAGGGTGATCCGCGAGCACCGTGCACGCCAGCTCCTCGGCAATTTCAGCAAGGGTCACGGTCGCTGAAATCGGCGTGTCGAGCGTTACGGAGCGGGTGACCGAGTGAAGGTCGGCGAAACGAACGCGGACTGTCACAGTCCGACCAGGCCGGGATTTCGCCCGAAGCCGCGTGGCGATCCTGTCGGCAAGATGACGCAGCGTGGGTCGGTAAACTCGCTCTTCAGTAGCCTCTTTGCCGAGCGCCGACTGGGCTCCGGCCGATTGCGACCGACGATGCGTCTTGATTTCCCGGGGATCGCGATTCCATGCCAGAGCTGTCAGCTTCTCTCCTGCCGCGCGACCGACCACCCGCTTGAGCGACCATCCCGGCATCTTCGCCAACTGCCCAATGGTATGAACGCCGATCTCTTCCAGCCGCGCCCTGGTGACCGGACCCACTCCCCACATCAACTCGACAGGGAGGTCGTGAAGGAAATTCAGTTCGGTGTCAGGATCGACAACTACCAACCCGTCGGGCTTGGCAACTTGCGAGGCAATTTTCGCCAGGTGCTTGGTGCGCGCCACGCCGATCGAGATTGGAAGGCCAAGCTCTGCCCGCACACGGCCCCGTACTTCGTTTGCAATTTCAGCCGGCGGACCGAAGAGATGGGTGCACCCTGCGACGTCAGCGAAGGCCTCGTCGATGGAAATCCGCTCGACGAGCGGTGTGAAATCATTGAGCACGTTTATGGCAGCATCACCCAGCCGCTGGTAATCCTTGAAATGGCCACCCACAAAGATCAGTTGCGGACAAAGCTCGCGAGCCCGCCGTCCCGGCATACCGCCGCGGACTCCAAAGGCCCTGGCTTCGTATGAAGCGGCGAGCACGACTCCACCGCCGACAGCGATGGGCTTGCCGCGCAAGAACGGGTCGAGCAATTGCTCAACCGATGCATAGAAGGCATCTAGATCTGCATGGAGGATGGTGGCTGTTGTTTCCATCCCGACGGTTCACCTGCGAAATTTCACAAATGATCAGTCGCGGTCGCTGCACAGTGCACCCGCTTATGAAAATGGTATGTCCCGAGCCTCTAGATCCTCACGGCTTAGGTGGCTTGCGCATCCGCGCCCGCGCGCGAAGCCCGTTGAGATTGCGCCGGGTCAATCGTGCGACCTCTGCATCCAGGTGCAAATTTGCAACGAGCGTAGCACCGAACGCTGCGCAAATATCGCCTCCAAAAGTTGCAATGGCTTCGTCCACCTCCGCTTCAAGCAAGGCAGCGGCGCGGGCTCGCGCTCGGTCGAACGCTCCGGTGCATTCACGTTTGGACTCGCCCTTTTCATCATAAGAACAAAAGAAGAACTTCGAGTCAATGGGGATCCGATGGGTCGGGGGGAAGGCGAGCTCACCGCTGCCGCCATTGATCACGGCCGGCCACACCAGGTCGCTGTCCCGGCACGCACGGTCGGTTCATGGAAGCTATCTGCTCTGCTCTGTCGGTGTGTGAAACGGCACCACAGCGTCTTCCACGAGGACCAGTGGTGGATCGAAGCAGGAAAGGATGTGCCGGCGACGTTGCTCGCTCGCACGCCGAGGTATTCGAATACATGACTGGCGAATGGCCGCTGTTTGAACCCAAGCAGACCTACGTAGACGGACCAGCATTTCGCGGATGCACGATCACCGCGGAACACTTAGCTATTTAGATGCTGAATCCTTTGACAAGAGCGCGATAGCTTCGTGCACCGTCGTCATAAATTGTGCAGGGAAGATGATGGTCGAGTTCTTTTCGACCGATATTTCCGCCATCGTCTGGAGCGTGCGGAGCTGCAGTGCCACGGGATGTTGCGTGATGATGTCGGCGGCCTGGCCGAGCTTCACAGCGGCTTGGTATTCTCCTTCAGCAGCGACGATCTTCGCGCGACGTTCGCGTTCGGCCTCGGCTTCCTTTGCCATTGCGCGCTGCATATTGTCGGGAAGTACAATGTCTTTAATCTCGACCGCCGTTACCTGCGTGCCCCACGGCTCCGTGTGCCCGTCGATGACGTTCTTGATCTGCAGATTGATGCTCGCGGTGTCCGAGAGAAGCTGATCGAGGCTGAATCGACCAACGACATTGCGTACAGTGGTCTGGCTGATCTGGTTGATCGCATTGTAGACGTTCTCAATCACGATCACTGCTTTTTCCGGATCGCAAATATGATAGTAAGCGACCGCCGCGATGTCGATCGAGACGTTATCCTTGGTGATGATCTTTTGCGAGGGGATTTGCATTGTGACGGTGCGCAAAGATACGCGCACCATTTGCTGGATGGGAATGAAGATGAGCGTGAGCCCCGGCCCGCGCACGCCCTCGAATTTTCCGAGAAGAAATACGACGCCGCGCTCGTACTGCCGCAGCACCCGAAGCGAGCCGATGAGATAGAGAATTACTGCAATGCTGAGAATGGAGGGCCAGTACATGGTGGGTTCCATTTGGTTGTCTGAACGGCCACGCGCTAAACGAAGACATGCAGAAATGCGTGATGATGCCAGCCGCGCCGGCGGCGCGTGGGCCACTGATCGCATAGCCTAGGCGCGTCGGTCTAGCTGCGTCTGAGCAAAATGGCTCACTTACGCCCAGCTTCGTGAACTACTTCGCCAGCCCGAGCCGCCAGCAGATCGTCTTGCGGCGTTTGGACATCGCGCAGGACCCGAATGCCGCGTGTTTTCCATGGGACGACATGACGAAGCGCGATCAATCCAATGTGCATGTCGGGAGGGACGACGTCGTCTACGTCGTGGGTTTCGACATCAAGATTCCAGCGAATCCCGGTGGCGCGCTGCTATATGCCAGCTCGACGGATGGCGGGAAGACCTGACCGTACGGTGTCAGTGCGCTGGCTATCGGCTCGGCATCATCTCAGTGTCAGGCTGGGCGCCGTTGGTCGCCCCATTGTAAGTAGAGGCAAGCGACCGAATGCAGATTGGAGGAGAGGATTGGCAGCGTGAAACCGGTGATGGCGTCTGAGACGGCGATCGACCGCGAGCGCGAGCGCGTCCGCGAGATAGGGGACGATCTATCCGGATGGCGGCGCTGGGGGCCCTATGTCTCGGACCGGTCGTGGGGCACCGTGCGGGAGGACTACTCTCACGATGGCAACGCCTGGGGCTATTTGACCTACGACAAGGCGCGCGCCAAGGCCTACCGCTGGGGCGAGGACGGCATCGCGGGGCTGTGCGACCGTTACCAGCTCCTCTGCTTCGCGCCGGCGTTCTGGAACGAGCGCGATCCGCACCTGAAGGAGCGATTGTTCGGAGTCAATCCGTACGAAGGCAACCACGGCGAGGACGTAAAGGAGTACTATTTCCACGTCGACAACACGCCGACCCACTCGTACATGTGCCTGCTCTACAAGTATCCCCAGGCAGCGTTTCCGTATCGCGAGCTCATCGAGCACAACCAGCGCCGCGCCGGACAGGGTCCGGAGTACGAGCTGCTCGATACCGGGGTATTCGATGGCGATTGCTACTTCGACATCTTCATTGAGTACGCCAAGGCCGATCCGGAGGACCTGGCGATCCGGATCACCGCGCACAACCGCGGGCCCGACGCCGCACCGCTCCACATCCTGCCGACCTTGTGGTTCCGCAACACGTGGGCCTGGGGGCCCACGGCACAGCCCGAGCCGAAGATCACGTGCGAGCTGGCGGGCGGGATGTGCCTGGTGACCGACGATAGCGGCACGCGCCTCGATCCCAACATGCCGGAGCATTACCGGCTTGGACCGCGCTACCTGTACGGACCCGCGGCGCCGGCCTTGTTCACCGACAACGAGACCCATGGTGAGCGCGCCTACGGGCCCGGCAATACCAACCGCAAGCTGCACACCAAGGACGCGTTCCACCGCGCGATCTGCGAGAGCGACCCGACAACGGTCTGCCCCGACCGCCGCGGCACCAAGGCTGCGCTGCATTACAAGCACGTAGTGCCGGCGGGCGGCTCGGTCACGCTACGCCTGCGGTTCACGGACAGGCCGACGCCGGACGCGCTCACCGCGGTCGACGCGATCATCGCCGTGCGCAAGGCCGAGGCCGACGCCTTCTATGCCCGGCTGGCCCCGCGAGACGCGACCGCCGACGAGCGGCTCGTGCAGCGCCGCGCGCTGGCGGGGCTCCTGTGGACCAAGCAGATCTACCTATTCGATGTCGCGCGCTGGCTCGACGGCGATGATCCGGCGCAGCCGCCGCCGGCGTCCCGGCGCACGATCCGCAACAGCCGCTGGCGCCACCTGAACTCGATGCGGGTGATGTCGGTGCCGGACACATGGGAGTACCCGTGGTTCGCCGCATGGGACCTCGCGTTCCAGTGCGTGGCATTCGCGCTGGTTGATGCGAAGTTCGCCAAGGATCAGCTCTGGATGCTTCTGTTCGAGCAATTCCAGCACCCAAGCGGGCAGCTGCCGGCCTACGAGTGGGAGTTCGGCGATCTCAACCCGCCGGTCCACGCGTGGGCGGTGTGGCGGGTCTACAACATGGATCGGATCCGCAACGGCCGCGCCCACCGCGAGTGGCTCGAGCGCTGCTTCCACAAGCTCCTGATGAACTTCGCGAGCTGGGTCAACAAGGTCGACCGCGACGGCAACAACGTGTTCGAGGGTGGATTCCTCGGCCTCGACAACATCACGGTGGTCGACCGCAGCGAGCCGAGCTCGGGCGGCGCGATGCTCGAGCAGTCCGACGCGACCGGCTGGATGGGGATGTTCTGCCTCAACAGCGAGGATGGATTCTTCTACGACGTGTTGCGCTATCCCGACGGCACGTCGCAGAAGTTCCGGGTCCGCTCGCTGGTCGGTCTGATCCCGCTGTTCGCGGTCGAGCGCCTCGAGCTCAAGTGGATCGAGCCGTTCAAGGAGTTCACCGCGAACCTCAACTGGTTCCTCAAGAACCGCCGCCACCTGGTCGATGCGGTGATCCACCCGATCGAGCGGCCCGACGGCAAGACGAGCTACCTGCTTACGATCGTCGACATCGCGCAGCTGCGGCGGCTGCTGGGCCGCACTCACGACGAGCGCGAGTTCCTGTCGCGCTACGGCATCCGCTCGCTCTCGAAGCTGCACGAGGCGCAGCCGTTCGAGTGGAGCGGGCGCCGCGTGGCGTACGAGCCTGCCGAATCGGCCGAGAAGCTCAAGGGCGGTAACTCGAACTGGCGCGGGCCGATCTGGTTCCCGACGACGTTCCTCATCATCGAGTCGCTGCGCAAGCTCGGCACCGCGTTCGGATCGTGCTACCTCGTCGAGACGCCGGGCTCGGGCGGTCAGCCGATCGCGCTCCAGGCGATCGCGCGCGATATCGCCCGCCGGATGATCGATATCTTCCTGCTCGACAAGAACCAGCGGCGGCCGGTGTATGGCGGCGCACCGAAGTTTGCCGACGATGCCAACTGGCGCGATCACCTGCTGTTTTACGAATACTTCCACGGCGACAACGGCGCCGGCATCGGCGCGAGCCACCATACCGGGTGGACCGCACTGGTTGCCAACCTGATCGACGAGTGGCACTGACGCCAACAGGAGGAAAACATGAGAGCTCGATTTATTTTGCCGGGAATTTTTCTGCTCGCTTGCACCTTCAGCTCCGCCCATGCGCAGACGAAGGCAGTGAAGATTGGCGTGCTCAACGATCAATCCGGCGTATATGCCGACGATCAGGGGATTGGCTCCATGATTGCGGCGCAGCTCGCCGTGGAGGATTTCCCGGGCAAGGCTGGCACGCCTGTGGAAGTCACGACCGCCGACCATCAGAACAAAGTGGATATCGGCACCACGATCGCTCGCCGCTGGCTCGAACGGGAAAGCGTCGACATGATCATCGATGTGCCGAACTCCGCGATCGCCTTGGGCGTCAATACGCTCACCCGCGATCTGAATAAAATTTTCATTGCGTCCGGCGCCGGCACAGCAGACCTCACCGGCAAGGCCTGCTCGCCGAATACCGTGCACTGGACCTACGACACGTGGGAGCTCGGCCATAGCATTGCCAAGGCGGTGTTCGCGCGGGGCGGAAACAGCTGGTACTTCATCACCGCCGATTACACCTTCGGAAAGGACCTCGAAGCGAGCGCCAGCGAAGAGGTCACCAGACTTGGCGGCAAGGTTTTGGGATCCGCCCGCGTTCCGCTCGGGGCATCTGATTTCTCCTCTTTCCTTCTGCAGGCGCAATCCGCCAAGCCGAAGGTCATTGCGCTGGCGAATGCCGGCGGCGACCTCACCAACACGCTCAAGCAGGCGGCGGAGTTCGGGTTGACCGACAAGTTCCAGATGCCGAGCTTCGTATTCAATCCAAATAATGCGCGCGCGATCGGCCTGCGCGCGGCTCAGGGCGTGCTTGCCGCGTCGCCATTCTACTGGGACATGAATGACGCCACCCGGCAGTTTTCCAACCGATATCAGCAGCGCCATCCCCGCAAGATGATGCCGAACGACATGCAGGCAGGCGTTTATTCAGCGACTACGCATTATCTCAAGTCGGTTACGGCGCTCAATACTGCAAACGACGGAAAGGCCGTCGTTGCCAAGATGAAGGAGCTGCCGACCGAGGATCCGCTTTTCGGCAAGGGCATCATTCGAGCGGATGGCCGCAAGATCCATCCCGTGTACTTGTACGAGGTGAAGAAGCCGGCGGAGTCGAAAGGCGAATGGGACACGTTCAAGCTGCTGTCCACGATCTCTGGCGAAGAAGCCTTTCGTCCCCTTTCGGAAGGAGGCTGTCCGCTGGTCAAAGGGTGATGAGGGAGCCTGGGCATGAACCTGGCACAGCTTCGAGCGATTGATGTTCATACCCATGCGGAGGTATCCGCTCGCGAGCCGATGGATGAGCTTTGGAAGACCAGAACCGAGGCCATGGCGAAATACTTCAAGGGAGCCACGGATAGGCCGACAGTGACGGAGGTCGCGGCCTATTATCGCGCGCGCAATATCGGCTGCGTGATCTTCCCGGTCGACAGCGAGCGGGCGAGCGGCGAGAAGAGAGTCTCCAACGAGGAGGTCGCCGAGCTCGCGGCAGAGAACAGCGACGTGATGATCGCATTCGCCAGTATCGATCCGGCGAAAGGGCGCATGGGCGCGCGCGAGGTAAGGCGGCTGATCCGCGACTTCGGGGTCAAAGGCTTCAAGTTCCATCCTTCGCTGCAGGAATTCTTCCCGAACGACCGCAGCGCATACGTTCTCTACGAGGCGATTGCCGAGGCGGGGCTGCCGGCGTTGTTCCACACCGGCCAGACGGGCGTGGGCGCCGGAATGCGCGGCGGCGGCGGCGTCCATCTCAAATACTCCAACCCGATGTATCTGGACGATGTCGCCGTCGATTTTCCCGACATGCCGATCATCCTCGCGCATCCCTCCTTTCCCTGGCAGGATGAAGCGTTATCGGTCGCTACCCACAAGCCACAGGTCTATATCGATCTTTCGGGCTGGTCGCCGAAATACTTTCCGCCGATACTGGTGCAATACGCCAATTCCATCCTCAAGCATAAGATGCTGTTTGGATCCGACTACCCGATGATCACTCCGGAGCGATGGCTTACCGACTTCGAGACGATCCCGATCAAGCCGGACGTGCGTCCCTTGATTCTCAAGGAGAACGCGGTCCGGCTTCTCAAGCTCGATAAGGCTGCGTGAGCGCTGCAATGGCCCTGCCGACATCGCTGCAAGCCGAGTGGCGCGAAGAGATTGCAGTCCTGCGCCTGGCCAGGCCGGAAAAGCGCAACGCCCTCAACGATCCGACCGTGGAGGGAATCGGAGAGTTCTTCGCGACCCTGCCTTCGCGGGCAAAGGCGGTGGTGTTGGATGCATCGGGCGAGAACTTCTCCGCCGGGCTCGATCTCTCCGAGCTGTCCGAGTGCAGCACGTTCGAGGGCGTAGCGCACTCGATGATGTGGCATCGTGTGTTCGAGCAGGTGGAGCTGGGGCGCGTTCCGGTCGTCGCGGTGCTCAAGGGGGCGGTCGTCGGCGGCGGCCTCGAGCTCGCACTGGCAGCCCACATCCGCGTGGCCGAACGCACAGCCTATTACGCTTTGCCCGAAGGCCAGCGTGGAATCTTCGTCGGCGGCGGGGGCGCCGTGCGGCTGCCGCGCCTCATCGGCGCAGCGCGAATGGTCGATATGATGCTTACCGGCCGTGTCTATGGCGCTGAGGAGGGGCAAGCCCTGGGCATATCGCACTACCTCGTCGACAATGGACAGGGGCTAGCCAAAGGGCTTGAGCTGGCCGGCAAGATCGCGCGCAATGCGCCCATCACCAACTTCGCCGTCATTCACGCCCTGCCCCGAATTGCGGAAGCAAACCCGCGCGAGGGCTTCATGATGGAGGCGCTGATGGCCGCGGTCGCGCAGGGAAGCGAAGAAGCCAAGGATCGGCTGCGCGCGTTTCTCGAGAAACGCGCCAAGAAGGTGACGGAGTTCTAGTAGATCGATTCTATGAAACCAATCGGATCGGGCGAATGGAGATTAAGCCCACAAACCTCATCCTCTTATGTCCCGTGTCAAGCCTCGAGCGCGCCACAGCCCGACCTCTCCACGAACTCCGTGAGAGGGATTTCGGTGCGAATGATCGTGCAACGGTGGGAGCGCGCCTTGAGA
>Ga0070712_100002505_pt1 | contig 11324 bp, 6 predicted proteins | sample LARL81metaG_FD_71396 | JGI IMG/M metagenome (GOLD analysis project Ga0070712, IMG submission 71396) | Corn, switchgrass and miscanthus rhizosphere microbial communities from Kellogg Biological Station, Michigan, USA - LAR L8-1 metaG | ecosystem: Host-associated > Plants > Roots > Rhizosphere ...
TGGCAATGGCAGACAGCGGTGAGATTATCCGCTTTACCAGCCCAGGAACTGCCGTGACCGACGGTTTCAGCTCATGCGCACAGTTTGTTCAAATCGTGGGCACAACCCCGGACAACACCCTGAGCATTGGTTTGGCCTGGATAGGCCATGACTTGTGGGGCGCCGATGGCGTTGCTCCTTATGTCATCGCCAATGCCGACACCACCTGCCTGGTTCCTCCCAGGACAGCATGCAGCACCGCGAATGGCACGGTGGCTTCAGCACTTCCTGCGGTAGGCGTTGCGTTGGCTATATCCGGCGACCAATTCTACCCAGCGACCAATGGCAACAACCTCTATTTTGGCACGGGAAGCCAGGTGGCATGGGTAGGCAATGCTTCTGCAGGGCCCGCGGGCCAGACCCTTACCGTAACTTACATAAACGAGGCTGGAATCGTTCCGGCCCCGAATCCGGCGCTTGCGGCCGTAACCGCAATGGCGGTGGACGGGACAGATCCGGCCAATCTTGTGGTCTACTGGGCTGAAGATCCAGCTCCGATCGTAGTACCGCCAATATTGGGCCAGGCCCGCTGGTGGCGGACCACGCAAACGTCGGCTGCGCCCGCCGCTCCCGGCGCCCCGCTTGATGTCGTAGCAGTGGCCGGCAATGCACAGGCCACAGTGAGTTGGAGTCCATCGCAGGTCGCGCAACCGGTGACCAGCTACACGGTGCGCAATAGCTTCATTTCCGTTGGAGCGCCTTTGGCGGATATCGTCGTCAATCCTGCGCCCGGCTCCATCTATCCGCCGACATCGCTGGTGATCCCCGGACTGACCAACGGCGTTTCATACGCGTTTGAAGTTTCGGCGACGAATGCCAACGGCACCAGCGCGTTCTCCGCGCAGAGCAATATCATTACTCCGCCGGGCATCGGCGTGCCCAGCGCACCCACCGGCGCGACTGCTGTTGCGGGAGACACCCAGGCATTCGTTACCTGGACGGTTTCCTCAAGCAATGGCGGCTCGCCGATCACCAGCTACACCGTCAATGTGTTGGATAACGGAATAGGCACCGCGATCTTCGTGACGGTCCCTCCGCCGGCCTTCGGCTCCAATACTGACAGCGCCCTGGTTGGCGGCTTGACCAATGGACATAGTTACACCTTCACGGTGCAGGCAACCAACATCGCGGGCTTCAGCGCTGCGTCGAACTTGTCCAATGCGGTGATTCCATCGGCGGCGAACGTGCCGACGGTGACCATCGCAATGTCCGGGCCGGCTTCAGTGCCTGTTGCGCCGACGCAACTGACCTACACCATCACGATCACGAACACATCGCCCTTCCCGGCGACCAACGTTACCGTGGTGGACACAGTGAATACCGTCCCAGCCAGCATTGCCAGCGCTTCTCGCGATGCCAATGGGAAGGTTACGATTACTCTGACCGCGCCGCGGGCATTTGCCTTCGGCCAAACGGTGACCATCGCCGGAGTGGCCGATCCATCCTTCAATGGCACGTTCCCGATTGCTACTGTTCCTTCCAGCACCAGTTTTACGTACTCCCAGGCTGGTGCTGTGGCGAATAGCGTGTCAGGCACCGCAACGATACAACCGCTAGTAAATATTGTGACAGCGAGCGGCCCCGTATCGTGCACCAGCGGAGGCCCCGGAGTATTCACGATAACCTGCAGCGCGGGCACGCTGGCTCCAGGCGCACTGGCCCGGGTCAACGTAATCATGCAGATGCAAAACCAAACCATCACCAACTCCGCTTCTGTGAGCGGAACTGACACGGCCGGCACTCCGTTTGTAACCAGCAGCGCCAGCGTGACAACCGCCGAGCCTCCGCCTCCGCCTACAAACACCGGAGTTACAACTGATCTTGCAGTTACGGGCAAAGCGGCTCACGGTAGCGGCAAGGTTAATTCGACCAACGCCTACACCTGGACGATCAGCAATAAAGGTGTGGACGCGCCCAATGTAGTCTTCAGGCAGGTAATACCTAGTGGCCTGACGTTTACGTCAGCAACCACTACCCTGGGAGCTTGCACCGGACCGCCAGTCAACTCGCACGGTGGAACGGTGACTTGTACCGCTCCCACTCTTGCAAATGCTGGGACCATTACGGTCACGGTCAACGTGGTCATAAATGCCGTGGGAACTTTCAACAGTACCGGTACGGTTTCGTTTGATGGCGTTGAAGCCAAGCCGGGCAACGAGTCTTTCACGGTAAAAATCGTGGGACAGTAGAACGGCTGAGCGGGCTTGCCTGGATCGCCGGGCAAGCCCGCACCAGCAAACTGCAAGTTCGCTTTCAGTGCAGCCGCAAGACGGCCTGCAATCCTGAATCTTCAATTGTGTTTGGCAAATCTTCCGGTTTACGTCAATGTTGCCAAGTAACGGGTGAGCGTGCATAGAGATCTCGAAGCCCTGAGCTTACGAGACGGAAAGGCACGTCACTTGAATTCAAGCCCCACTTCCCCCACGAAACCAGCCATTCGGAGTGCAGGAAAATCTTCCACTCGCGTTTTGTATTGTCTGGTTACGTTCCTTGCTATCGCCAGTGCGGCGGCTAGCGCGCAAAACTCAGTGAATGCCAGCACGCATACCATCCAGTTTGCCGGGACCCCTGATGTCACAAGCCTGATCACGGGGCCCAAAGGCGGAATCGTGCTGTACGGCACGGCGATCAGCCCTAGTACCAACCAGCCCGTTCGACATTTGTGGGTAGCAGATGGAACAGCAGGCCTTTGCCGTGTTGATCCTGATCTGGATTCTCCCGGACCATTTGCGATCAACAACAACAACTGCCCTCTTAGCTCGACCAAAGTCACTGGCGGGGGCATGGCTTTCGACCGGGCAAACAACATCCTGTACTTTGTGGATAACCGTTCCGCGACCCGGGGTGTTTTCCGCATTCAATACCTCCCCGCGGGTGACAGCGGCAATGGATCGTTCGATTTCAGCAGCACGTTCTCACTGGGCGGGAACAGCACGACAGATGCATTTCCCGGCGGACAGACGGGCTGTGCTTTGCCGGGAAATCCGAGCTTGCCTAACTCGGCGGCGCTTGATCCTATGGGCAATCTCTGGATCGGATTCGGCAGAAGCGGGGCGATTCTTCGCTTCAACAATCCAGCCTCGGCCACGGCAACAGCTTTCGGCACGTGCCAGGACTTTATTCAGGTTGTGGCATCAACGCCGGACAAAAAGCGGAGCAATGGTCTGGCCTGGATCGGCCACGATCTGTGGAGTGTTGACAGCAAGTCGCCATTTTTCATCCGCAACGCGGACACCTCTTGCCTTGTCACTCCCAACGCGGTGTGTACGGACAAGAGCGCGACCAGCACTTTAACCGCAATTGGCGGCGCGAATGCAATGGCCGGCGATCAGGTCTATCCTGCCACCAATGGCAACAACCTTTATTTTGGGCTTGCAGCCAATGTGGCCTGGGTGGGCAACGTCACGGGAGCCGCCGCGGGGCAGGGCCTCGATTTAACTTATGTCGACTCAGCTCAAACTCCGGCTGTGGGGCCGCTCAGTGGCATTGGCGCTTTGGTCCTCGATAGCACTGATCCTGCAAATCTGGTCCTGTACACCGGGGACGATCCCAGCGGTTTGGGCACGGCCGGAGCTGGCCGCTTTTTCCAGACCAGCCAGACTGCGGCGACGCCTGACGTCCCGGGCGCTCCGCTTGACGTGGTGGTGTCTGAAATCGGCACCAACGCCGTCATAAGTTGGAGTCCGGCACAAGTTGCTCAGCCAGTCACCAGCTACAGAGTGATTAACAACTTCGCCTCCAACGGTCTGCCTCTTGCCGATGCAACAGTAGTTCCCGCAAGTGGTGGACTGTATCCTCCAACATCGATCACAATTCCAGGGCTGGCCGCAGGAGTGGTTTACCAGTTCCAGGTCCTGGCCAGCAACGCCCAAGGAAGCAGTCCGCTTTCAGTTCCCAGCAATAGCGTACCTCTGGGGATTAGCCTTCCGGGCGTGCCCAGCGCGGTGGCAGCCACGGCAGGCGACGCGCAAGCTGCGGTGAGTTGGACGCTTCCGCAAAGCGTCAACGGCATTACCAGTTACACGGTAACGGCCCGCATCAACGGAGCTGCTACGGGAATCAGCGCCACAGTTCCAGCGCCTGCTCCGGGATCGAGCACGGGCAGCGCCGTGGTCTCTGGCCTGGCGAATGGCACGGCTTATACATTCACTGTCCATGCGACCAACGCAGCAGGGAATGGTTTTGAGTCAGCGCCATCTCTGCCGGTAACGCCGCTCATCACAAATGTGCCGAACACGACCATCGTGGTGAACGGCCCTTCTGGCGTAGCTGCCACACCGGTGCAGGTAACCTACGGAATTGTGGTCACAAACGCGTCGCTGTTCCCAATCCAGAATGTTTCAGTGAACAACATTCTTACCAGCGTTGATGGAGCATTCATCGTCTCCATTCAGCCGGATGCGGGAGCTTGTACTGCCGTGGGAGCGGGCGTTACGCAAACCATCTGCAACGTGGCCAGCATGGCGCCGGGGCAGGTGCTTAACATCAACGTGGTTGCGCAAATGAACGGCGCAACCATCACGGATACTGCAGTGGTCACCGGATTTGATGCTAATGGCAGTTCTTTGACGTTCAGCAAGGCATTCCGGACCACTCAGCCTTCGCTGCCGCCTCCTCCGCCCACAACGAGGATTCCTGTCCCGGTATCGGGAAGCGCCACGCCTTCCACGGTCAAGCCGGGAAGCTCGGGGATCCTCACCTGGACGGTCGGAAATAACTCATCCACGGCTGCCAATAATGTTGTATTCACCATCACCATTGACAGCATTTTGACCATCGATTCGGTGACGGTTACTCCATCCGCAGGGGCGAACCCGGCTTTGTGCGGAGCACCGGCGCCAGGACTTGGCGGCAACATTATCGTCTGCACCATCGCCAGTCTGGGCGGTCCACCGGTCAATGGCGTGGCCGCGGTGCAAAAGATGAGTGTCACCGTCGGCATAACAGCGCCGAGTCCGGCCAACCTGCAGTTGCTGCCAAGCGGCACAGTCAGGTTTGACGGCATCGACAGCTCAAACCCAACGGCGACTATCGTCCTTCGGGTCCACTAACTCAACTAGGCTGCCGGGGCGGAAACCAAACGCCTCGGCAGTTTTTTTGTGAAGAGAAATAGAACCAGAGGAGAGGCGCGGAAGGTTGGTGTATGAAACCTGCGGCGTTTCCGGTCAATGAACAGAGATGCAGCAGCCGAGATGGTTGGGCCCCGGCTGCTTATCGTAAAAACGCTGCGTGCCTTGCTGCTGGAATATCTAAATCAATTGGCTACTTTGGCGGCGCAGTTTTCGTGCCGGCGGGCGGCACAACGCGCGGCGGAATCCGCTGCGGTGGCGGCGCGTTGTGGAAGCTGAAGTACTGCTCGTTGAGATCTGAATGAACGTTGCTGGTGGCGGCCTTCAGCGCTTCATCAAATTTCTTCTGCGAAATCTCGCGGGCAATCTGCGCCCTGGCCTGTTCGATCGGAATGGTAGCGCGGCTGCGCACCTTATATATGTTGAACCCTGAGGGCTCAAACTCCACTTTCGTGACTTCGCCCGCCTTCAGGGCGTTGATGTCCTGATCAATATTTGCCGGGAAGGTAGGTTTGGGATTGCTGCTCAGCTCGGTTTGCGGCGGCTGGGCCTTCAGTCCCAGAGTTTTATAGACCTCCACCTGGAGCGAGGTTACGTCCTCGCCTCTGGCGGCGCGCTCCCGAATGTCGGAAGCAAGCTTTTTGGCCTTTTGTTCAAACTCGGGCTTGCGGTCCTGCGGACGCGTGGGATCGACTTTGGGAACGTGGATACGGTCGATCTTCGTCTGCCCAAACTTGTCCACGTTCTGCTTGTAATAGGCCGCGATTTCGTCTTCCGATGGGTTGGCGAATTTTTCCTGCAAAGAGCGGCGATAGGATTCCGCGAGCACACGCGCGCGCGCAATCTTCATCAGGTCGGCAAAACGAGGGTCTTTTTCCACGCCCGCCTTTTCGCCGGCGCTGGCCAGGGCCAATATGGTGGCGTAGTCGGTGGCAAAGCCGCGCAGCGCGGGCGGCGGATAGTTTGTGTTGTTCACGTTGAGCGATGCCACCAGGCCCTCAAACTGCGCGCGCGTCAGGACGATGGTGCAGGCGTCAGGTTTATCGGCCGGCGGCTTCTGCCCTTCAGGACAGACGCCGTGCACCGTGACCACCGGCGCATCCTGAGCAACGGGCGCTGCGGGCGTGATGGGCTGCGGACGGTTTGCGACGGCGGGCGGTTGCGAGCCTTGAGCGGGCGGCGGCGCTGGCTGCTGGGCCTGCGCGTGCATCAATATGGGAGCGACGGCTAACACACACACGAACGGCAGATGACGGATCATTGTGGGCAAATCAACCTCAATTGAAATGGATTACGACTGGCAAAAACCTGCGAATGATGTGCCCATAATAGCACATGTTTTCTTGGGTTTAGAGGGTATCTGAAGGGCTGGGACTGGTGGGGAGAACTTAACAGTGACCAAGGCTTCATCGCGGAGAGGCAGTGACAAACTTTTCTGATCAAAAAGAGAAAATGCGGTCAGACCCGGTACAGGCGGACGGGATGTGACTGCTCCCGCCGCATTGATCGCCAGTCCCATTGCCACCAAGAAATTGAAGCGCTATTCTCATGAGCGGCAAGCTATCGTTGAATTCATTCATCGCACAATTCGCGATTCATAGGAAACCTTCAAGACCAGTCAGTTGACAGTCAAATCAATGAACTTGTCAATCTTGATATTCTTCAGCAAAAATAGGTTCATGCTTGAGCATAGATATACCGGTTCCAGATGCCTTGTTTATAGCGAAGCCTATCGCGAAAGACTTTTGTGCTGTTCTTCTCGCCGGACGCTTTGCCTGTTCGCCGCAGCTTTTATCGCATGCCTTGCTGCATGCGGCGGCTCAACCAATTCGACAGTGCCAGGGCCGCCACCTGGGACGCAGCATTTATATACCAATGGCCCCACCGGCCATGCTGTTCAGTTCGCGCTGCCCCTCACGGGCTCGACACCGAGCGCGACCCTGAACCTCCCCCCAACCAGCGATGTCTCCGCATTGGCGGTGGATTCCGCCGGTAATGTCGCGATAGGGGCTTTTGGCGGCAACATCTCGATCTTCAACGGACCGATAAGCAGTTCCGCTTTCCCCTCGGCGACATTCAAGAACGGTACCTCAACCTTTGTCGATAATCTGGCCTTTAACAGCGCGGGCGACCTGTTTGCGACGACCAACAGCAACAGCATCAATGTCTTCACCCATCCACTCACTTCGGCCAGCACGCCATCGCAGGTAATTACCAGCGTTAACCTCACCCTTAGTGATGGTCTCGCGTTTGACTCCGCCAATGATCTGATCGTGACTAATACGCCAACTCCGACCAGCAGCAACTTGCTGGTTTACGCCCCGCCTTATACCGGCCTCCCCATCGCAACCGCGGCGATCCCCGCCGCTTCCTATCGCCAAATGGCGATCAGCGGCACTCAGCTATTCGTTGTCAACTCGAACGTCAGCGCATCAAAAATCGACGTTTACAATCTGCCGATCACCGCGGCCAGCACGCCCGCATTTTTGATCAGCAACGGCCTTTTTGGCGGCTCGGTAAGCGGCAGCGGCGCGGCCCTGGACAGCAGCGGAAACCTGTACGCGGGCCTGAGCGGAAACACGGGCCCGCCGGACATGGGCGCCATCAGAATTTATGTTCCGCCATTTTCCGGCGCTCCCACTGTGGCCGATGGCGTGTTCGGCACCTCGCTGGCGATTGGAAAATAGAGCTGTCCCGGCCAAAATACAAAAATCGCGAGGGTGATGTGCATTAGCGCCGCGAGTCCGGCGGCACCAGGTTGTTCGCGCGATAGTAGACCACAAGCTGGCCATAGTGCTCGCCGCTGTGCTCAATGGCAAACGTCCAGATGCTGGAGTTGTGGGCCATCCGGTTCCCAAAAAACTTTGTTGTCTTGTCCAGCCCCGCGTCGCCCTGCTCTTGAATCACTTTTGCTCCGTCGGCGACGGCCTCCTCCACGAACTTCACCACGTCGGCCTTGGTCTTGAACTGGTCGCGCGTAGGATTGTCGCCCTCGCCGAAGTCAGGCCCCACGTTGGCTCCGGAAATCCTGCGTATCAGAACAAAATCCAGCGCGGCGGCGTGGAGAAGATTCAAAGCGAACGTGCGCTGGTCCTTCTGCACCTTGAAGTCGTATTTGTCTTCAGGAAAATCCTTCGCCATGGCGACGAGTTTGTTCCCAATATCGTTCCACCTCTCCAACATCTCCTCGGACCGAGAGCGCGCAGGAGCAGGAGGCTGATTCTGCTTTTGGGCCTGACTGTGAAGATTCATCTCGACGGCAGCAAGCAGAGTGACCGCAACCAGCGCAAGCCAGGACCATTTCAAAGACCATTTCAAAGACCGTTTCAAAGACCGTTTCATGGTGATCGCTCCTTGTTTTGAGCCGCCGCAGAAATCCCGTCGAAGGTTAGACGTAGCGCTATTCCTAAAGTTTGAGCCAATTTCGACATCAGCGGCGAAAAACATGCATGCGGCTGGAAAGATTGATCCAACGTTTGGATGGCGCCAGCCGGTTGATGAGCCCGCGGCCTCTAATTGCCCCACAGCGTGATTTTATTTCCATCGGGGTCTTGAAAATGAGCGAATCGTCCCGTGGAATCCTGTTCAACCTTGATTGGCGTCAACCCTCGCTTACCAACTTCCGCGATATAGCGGTCGTAATCGTCAATTTGAAATACGACCGACACACTCGCAGAGCTAGTCTTGGGGGCATCGTTACGTTTTGGGTGAATTCCAAAGAAAAATGGTCCTGAGGGTGTTTTGAAGGTCCCATAAAAACCACCACTTACCTCGTGAGTCTCTAGACCGAGTTTGGAATACCAATCGGCTAGAATTTTTGCATCCTGACAAGGATTTATTGAGACTGCGCCAACATACTGTGGATGTATCTCATTGGCCGCTGCAGGAGCGCTTACAGGACCATCAAGAAATTTGCGAATCAGCGCCACAGTGTATGCGGGCCGCTCTTCCATCAGCCAATGTCCTGAGCCTGCGACGACCTCTTCCCGCACGTTCGTCGCTACATTCCGCATGATCACAGCTTGCAGGGGACCGAAGGACTTCTCTCCACCTACGGCCATCACAGGCATAGTCAGCTTGGTTTGTTCGAAGACCTTATTGTCTTTCGCATCCTGGGAGAATGCGGCAAACTGCGCGAAGCCGGCGCGCATTCCACCGGGTTGCGCGTAAGTGGCAGCAAAGAAATTTCTGGTGGCCTCGTCCGGCTTACTCGGATCGGCGGTAAAGTCATTCCAGATCCTGTCAAAGTAGATACGCTCCCGGCCTGCCACAAGCCGTTCCGCATCCGGTCCATGGAAGTTGAAGTGCCAGACTCCGGGATTTTGGAGAATCTCGCTCCAGGGACCAATCCCTGGGATCGGTGCATCCATCACGACCAACCTCTCGACTTTATCGGGGTAAGTCGCGGCGTAGGCGTACGCGACCATATTGCCGATATCGTGAGCAACAACAAAAGTCTTGTCGTATCCCAATGAGGTCACGACGGCACGCATATCTTTAGCCTGAGTCTTCTTGTCGTAACCGTCAGCAGGCTTGGAGGACCGCCCAATGCCGCGGAGGTCTGGCACTACTACCGTATGGTCCTTCATGAGGTCCGCGGCCAGAGGGGCCCACGAATCGCTGTTTTCCGCATACCCATGGATGAGGACCACGACAGGGCCGCTTCCGCCCCAACGCACAAAAATTTCCGCCCCGGCCGGGCTGTGTATGGTCTTGGCCTGAAAGCTGGGCGGCAAGGAAGGCTGAGCCTGGCTTACAACTGCTGCCAGCGTGTAAAGCGTTACGGCAAGGAAACGTTGGATCATGTTTTTCCTCTATTCGCTAGATTCGGCTCTTTCGGGATGAGCAAATGCAATTCCGAGTGGCAATGATTGTAGACCTCACAGTTCATCACGAGAAGGCACACAGCGAAGTCGCGACAAAGCGGTAACGGGGGAAGTCGGCTAGTGGAACGTGATGGATTTTCAGTGATCGGACGACGGCAAACCGCGAGTTAAGCAAAAAATGAGGCCAGAGTCATACAGATCTCTGGCCTTTTGAGGGGGTGCGGCCAGAAGTCTTTCCGGGGACTTGCGGCCTTATGCGGGATTTAGGATAAAACCTGCTTCAAACAGTAGAGGCAAAATCACGGAAGAAAATAGAGGCCGATACCATAAAAAGTTAACTTTCTTTGTTACAGCAGGCAGAGCGCCTCTCGGGAAGGCCTAAGAATTCGGCTATGCGCTAGCGCGGCTTGTGATTGGTGATTTCCTTCACGTAGCTGAGGAACCGCTCGGGATCGTCCGGATCAAGGTTGTACTGCGCGGTTGGGAGAGGCCCGTCATGGGGCCGGCGCAGGGCCAGGATGGGAGCATCGGACAGGGCTTTCAATTGTTTGATAATGAAGTCTTGATCGGCGGAAGGAATGGAGTGGCCCATTATCACCAGGTCGAACTTCCCATTTTCACACGCATGCACCGCGGCAGAGAACCCCACGGCCGATTCAACCTCAAACCCCTCGCGGGAAAGCATGAGCTCTCTTGTCTGCAATAACGCAACATTGTATGAGATTGAGAGTATCCGGGGCATAGGGCCGAAATATTATCTGATCCTGAGAGTTACTTGTAGCTTTTACTTTTGAAACGAATGGACACATTTTAGCAGCCCTCAATATTTCGGAAAAGTTGGAAAATCTCTTAGCCTAACGGCACCGTAAGCACCCCGCCGGGTAAAACGCTTAAGTCATGCCTTGTTGTGGAGGCCAGCGAGCGGCGGTGCTAACATCAGACACGCATCATCTCCCGGGAGATCAACAAAATGAAGAGTCTTGTTCTGTGTTTGGCGGTTGTTCTTTCGCCCTTGTTGGCGTTGGCTCAAAGTTACGACGTTGTCATTCAGGGCGGCCGCGTGATCGATCCTGAAACAGGTCTTGATGCCGCTCGCAATGTCGGCATAAGCCAGGGCAGGATCAAGAAAATTTCTGCTGAGCCCCTTGAAGGCAAGCGCGTGATCTCCGCCCGAGGCCTGATCGTTGCTCCGGGGTTCATCGATCTGCATCAGCACGCCGAGGACATCGAGAGCCAGCGCGTTAAAGCATTGGATGGCGTGACTACCGCGCTGGAGATGGAAATCGGCAAGCCGGATGTCGCGGCGTTTTTGCAATCCAAGCAAGGGCGCTCCCTCATCAATTATGGGACCACTGCGAGCCACCCGGCCGCGCGTGCGCTGGCTTTTGGC
>Ga0070712_100002510_pt1 | contig 11314 bp, 8 predicted proteins | sample LARL81metaG_FD_71396 | JGI IMG/M metagenome (GOLD analysis project Ga0070712, IMG submission 71396) | Corn, switchgrass and miscanthus rhizosphere microbial communities from Kellogg Biological Station, Michigan, USA - LAR L8-1 metaG | ecosystem: Host-associated > Plants > Roots > Rhizosphere ...
GGAGAGATTTAGCCGTGTCCGACCTCGTAACGCTTGAACAAACCATCCTTGGCGACATTGCCGCGGCCGGCGATGAGGCAGCGCTGGAAGCCGTCCGCGTCGCGGCCCTGGGCAAGAAGGGTTCGATCTCGGCACTGCTCGCCACGCTCGGGAAGATGTCACCTGACGAGCGCAAGACGCAGGGTGCGGCGATCAACCTCGCCAAGGACAAGGTGACCCAGGCGCTCGCGGAGCGGCGTGATGTCCTGAAATCGGCGGCGCTCGATGCGCGGCTGGCCTCCGAGACGATCGACGTCACACTGCCGCTGCGCGAGGCGCCGGCGGAGACAGGCCGGATTCATCCGCTCAGCCAGGTGTTGGACGAACTGACGACGATCTTCGCCGACATGGGATTCTCGGTCGCCGAAGGTCCGGACATCGAGACCGACGACTACAACTTCACCAAGCTGAATTTCCCGATCGGTCATCCCGCACGCGAAATGCACGACACGTTCTTCTTCCAGCCGAAGGACGACGGTTCGCGCATGCTGTTGCGCACCCACACCTCGCCGGTGCAGGTGCGGACCATGCTGAGCCAGAAGCCGCCGATCCGGGTGATCTGCCCGGGCCGCACCTACCGCATCGATTCCGATGCGACGCACACGCCGCAATTCCACCAGGTCGAAGGCCTCGTCATCGACAAAGGCTCGCATCTCGGCCACCTCAAATGGATCCTGCACGAATTCTGCAAGGCGTTCTTCGAGGTCGACCACATCAACATGCGGTTCCGGCCGTCATTCTTCCCGTTCACCGAGCCGTCGCTCGAAGTCGATATTCAGTGCCGCCGCGACAAGGGCGAGATCCGCTTCGGCGAGGGCGAGGACTGGCTGGAGATTCTCGGCTGCGGCATGGTGCATCCGAATGTGCTGCGCGCCTGCGGCATCGATCCCGACGAGTACCAGGGTTTTGCCTGGGGCATGGGCATCGATCGCATTGCGATGCTGAAATACGGCATGTCCGACTTGCGTCAGCTGTTCGAAAGCGATGTGCGCTGGCTATCCCATTACGGCTTCAAACCGCTCGACGTCCCGACGCTCGCGGGAGGTCTGAGTTCGTGAAACTGGAGACGATCCCCGAAGCCTATCGCGGCCTGAAGGCGTTCGCATTCGGCGACGGCCCCGGGCTCGCCGACGAATTGCTTGACCTCGTGATCAGAGGCATCAAGACCGCAACTTGCAGCACCGAGGACGAACCCAACACCTCGACGCCCGGCGAACGCTGGATCGTTCTTGATGGGCGCGGCGATCCACGCTGCGTCATCGAGTCGACCGAAGTCAGCTACCGCCGCTTCGATAAGGTCGACGCAGCCTTCGCCTTCGACGAGGGCGAAGGCGACAGAAGTCTGAGTTATTGGCGTGAAGCGCACCGGAGCTATTTCACCCGACAAGGCAAGTTCAGCGAAACCATGATGCTCATGTGTGAACGCTTTCGTCTTGTCGAGGTCTTTGCGGATCGCAGGGTTGCATCATGAAATTCACGCTCTCTTGGCTGAAGGAACATCTCGACACGGATGAGCCTGCCGAAAAGCTCGCCGAAAAGCTCACCATGATCGGGCTGGAGGTCGAGCATCTGGAGGACAAGGCGAAGCTGCTCGCGCCGTTCACGATCGCGCGCGTGATCTCCGCCGAGCAGCATCCGAATGCCGATCGTCTGCGCGTCTGCATGGTCGATACCGGCGACGGCGCGGCGCCCGTGCAGGTCGTCTGCGGTGCGCCGAATGCGCGTGCTGGCCTCGTCAGCGTGTTCTCGGCGCCCGGCACGTTCATTCCCGGCAAGAACATCACGCTCGGCGTCGGCACCATCCGCGGCGTCGAGAGCCGAGGCATGCTCTGTTCGGCGGCCGAACTGCAGATCTCCGAGGATCACGACGGCATCATGGAATTGCCTGCCGACGCTCCAATCGGCAGAGGCTATGCCGAATGGGCGAGCCTCGGCGATCCCATGTTCGAGATCAATCTCACGCCCAACCGGCAAGATTGCACCGGCGTGCATGGCATCGCACGCGACCTCGCCGCGGCCGACATGGGCAAGTTCAAGGACCCGGGTATCAGGCCGGTGAAGGGCGAGTTTCCCTGCCCCGTGAAGGTGACCGTCGAGGACGAGGAACTCTGTCCTGGCTTCGCGCTGCGCCTCGTGCGCGGCGTCAAGAACGGACCCTCTCCGCAATGGCTGCAGCAGCGGCTGACGTCGATCGGCCTGCGGCCGATCAACGCGCTGGTCGACATCACGAACTTCATGACCTACGACCGCGCCCGCCCGCTTCACGTCTTCGATGCCAAGAAGGTCAAGGGCAATCTCACCGTCCGCCGCGCCCGCGACGGCGAGGCGCTGCTCGCGCTCGACGGCCGCACCTATACGCTGGACAACGGCGTCTGCGTGATCGCGGATGAGCATGGCGTCGAGTCGCTTGCCGGCATCATGGGCGGCGAGGCGTCGGGCTGCGACGAGAGCACGACCGACGTGCTGATCGAATCCGCGCTTTGGAACGAAATCAACATCGCCCAGAGCGGTCGCAAGCTCGGCATCAATTCAGATGCACGCTATCGCTTCGAGCGGGGCGTGGATCCGGCCTTCATGGTTGCGGGACTGGAGCTTGCGACCAAGCTCGTCATGGAGCTGTGCGGCGGCGCGCCGTCGGAGAACGTCGTGGTCGGCAAGCAGTTCGCCGACGAACGCGTCATCGATTTCCCGCTGTCGGAAGTCAAGCGGCTCGCCGGCATCGAGGTGCCGCTGACCCAGGTGCGACGCATCCTTACCCATCTCGGCTTCGTCATAGCGGGCAATGGCCCCGTGGTGAAGGTCGCGGTGCCATCCTGGCGAACCGATGTGCACGGCAAGGCCGACCTCGTCGAGGAGATCGTGCGCATCGTCGGCGTCGACCAGGTACCGATGACGCCGTTCGAGCGCGGCGAAGAGCCGCGCAAGCCGGTGCTGACGCCAATGCAGCTTCGCACCCGCCGCGCCAAGCGCGCGCTGGCCTCGCGAGGCATGGTGGAAGCGGTGACGTGGTCGTTCATCTCCAAGCAGGCCGCTGAATTGTTCGGCGGCGGCATGAAGGAACTCGCGCTCGCCAACCCGATCGCCTCGGACCTTTCCGACATGCGGCCAACTCTGTTGGCTGGGCTGATCGGCGCGGTGCAGGCCAATAACGATCGCGGCTTCCCTGACGCGGCGCTGTTCGAAGTCGGTCAGATCTTCAAGGGTGACCGGCCGGAAGATCAGTTCGTCGCTGCCTCCGGCGTCCGTCACGGCTTTGCGTCGTCGAAGGGTTTGGGGCGCCATTGGTCCGGCTCGGCTCCTGCCGACGCTTTCGACGCCAAGGCTGATGCGCTGGCCGTCCTGGCGTCCGCCGGCGCACCGATGCAGGCGCTGCAGATCGTGCCTGGCGGTCCGAGTTGGCTGCATCCGGGCCGCTCGGGAACGATCCAGATCGGCCCGCAGAATGTGCTCGGCCATTTCGGCGAGGTTCATCCGCGCGCTCTGGAAGCGTTGCGCGCCGATGGCCCCTTGATGGCATTCGAAGTGATTCTCGATCGCATTCCGGCGGCCAAGCAGAAGCCGACCCGCGCCAAGCCCGTGCTGGAGCTTTCCGCGTTCCAGCCGGTGTCGCGCGATTTTGCCTTCATCGTCGATCGCACGGTCAAGGCCGGCGATATCGTGCGCGCGGCACAGGGCATCGACAAGAAGCTGATCACCGATGTCACGGTGTTCGACGTCTATGAGGGCAAAGGCATCGATCCCGCGAAGAAATCGATCGCCATTGCCGTGATGATGCAGCCGCGCGAAAAGACCATGACCGATGAGGAGATCGACGCGGTCGGCGCGAAGATCGTCGCCGAAGTGACCAAGAAGACCGGCGGCGTCTTGCGCGGATGACATTCTGGGATTTGATCCCGGCGGATGTCAGCGGCCGCGCCGCGCTGGCCATTTGCGCGATCGCTTTCGTTGCGGGGACCGCGCGCGGATTTTCCGGCTTCGGGGCCGCGCTCATCTTCATGCCGCTTGCGAGCAGCGTGGCGGCGCCGCGCCTGGTCGCCGCGCTGCTTCTCATCATCGATTTTGTCGCCGCGGCGCCGCTGGTGCCGAACGCCTGGCGGCGGGCCGATCGTAAAGCGACGGCCGTGATGGTGCTCGGCGCGCTGGTCGGCGTACCGATCGGCACGTGGCTGTTGAGCCGGCTCGATCCGGTGACGACGCGCTGGATCATATCCGGTTTCGTGATCGCGCTCCTGGCGTTGCTGCTGTCCGGCTGGCGTTATCACGGCAAAGACCACGCGGTGATCTCGGTTGGGATCGGCACGCTCTCGGGCTTCTGCAGCGGGCTGGCGCAGACCGGCGGCCCGCCGATCGTCGGCTACTGGCTGGGCCGGCCCATCGAATCGAAAATCGCACGCGCAAACATCATGCTGTTCTTTGGTGCTTCCGCCCTATTTTCCGCGGTCAGCTATGCGGTGGGCGGCTTGATCACGTTCGATGCGATCCGCCTCGCGCTGGTCGTCGGGCCGATCTATGCCGCCGGTATCGGATTGGGCGCTGCGTTGTTTGGCCGTGCCAGCGAACGGCTCTTCCGCGGCATCTGCTACACACTGATCGCCCTGGCAGTCGTCGTCGGCCTGCCCCTGCTCGACGGCCTGCTGCGTTAGACGATACAAGAATCAATTGATCTTGGATGCCTATCGCGATGAGCCGCGTCGTCGCGATTTCGACGTCCGCGCCGGGGCTTCGACGGGTTCGGCATCCCTCAATGCACCGATCTTGCGAAGCGCCGCTTCAGCCGCACGCTCGCCGCTGTCCCATGCACCATCGACGGTGCCCCACATCGTCTCATGAGTCGCTTCGCCGGCGAAAAATACCGCGCCGATCGGATCCGCCAGGACCTTTCGCGACGGTTGGCCGCCAGGCGCTGCCGCCGACATCGCACCGAGCACATAAGGCGAGGCATTCCACTGCGTCGCGCTCGATTTCTTCACCGCGGTGCCGACATCGCTGCCGAACAGTTTCGTCAGCCATTCCTGCGCGAACGCCACCATCGCGCGCTCACCCTGCGCCGACAGGTCGCGGCCAAACGAACCAGCGATATCGATCGTGCACAATGTCGAGCCGCCGATATTGGCTGACAGCAGCGCTGTCCGCGTCGAATTGCTCTGCTCGATCAGCACGTCGTCGCGCGACAATCCCAGCGGATTTCCGGGCATCTGCAAGGCGATGCGATCGTAACTGCCGAGCGTCAATTTTGACGCGGCATCAAGATAGCGTTTCGGGATATCAGGGTCGAACTTGATCATGCCGGCGGCAAGCACATTGCTGGACACGGTGATGATGGCTGCGCGCGCGGTGATCTTGCCCGCCGATGTCGCGACGGAGACGTCGCGCCGGCTCCAGTCGACGCGACTGACGGGCGTGGAAAGCGACACGGGAACCTGCTCGCCGAGCTTGGCGATCAAGGTGCCCAATCCCTGACGGCAGCCGATCGCCGAGCCGCGGTCCTGCGCATGCGCCTTGTCGACCGCCGAAAGGTCTTGCAAATCCTTGCCCGTCGCGTTGGCGCCGAGCACGAAGTCTACCGCGCTTGCCCAGTCGCCGAGATCTTTTGGCAACGCCGAGATGCACGCGACATCAGCCTTGCCGCGCGACGCCTCGTCGATCGCGCGATTGGCCCGCACGAGCGCTGCCAGAAATTCCTCAGTTTCGCCTGCGCGTGCATAACGACGGCCGATGCGGATCTTACGGCCCGGTGACGCTGGCACCAGGTCAAGCCCGGCGCTGCGCGCCAGCTTGACCATCGGGCTGATCTCCGGATTGTGCATCCACCGCGCACCGCGATCGAACGGCGCGTCGAAGGCGTTGTCGGTGAGACAACGGCCACCGATCTGGCCGGATGCCTCCACCACGATCACCTTGCGGTTGGCCGCCATGATACGCCGCGCCGCAGCGATGCCGGCCGCGCCCGCCCCGATCACGACGATGTCGGCCTCGCGCGACAATGGCGCAGACCACGCGTCTCGACCTGCGACAGGTGTGAGTGCGAAGGCCGCAGACGCCGAAAGAAAGCCACGGCGCGTGATCTTCATGTCATGGTTTCCGGAGCTTTGCGGAACAGGCGGAAAAACGGGAACAACCGATGAACTTTGCCGCATCCGAGTGTGACGAGCAACACTCATGGTGAATCAATCATGATTGATCCCGCGCCACGCATGAACCAAATGGCAACGGCTTTCAACCATGATAAGAGAAGGGAAAAAAGCGGCAGGAAACGCCGTCGGGGCAATCCATCATGGGCGTCGTGCTCGATACGATCGGCAAGGTGATTGCCGGCTACCTCGAAAAGGAGGTGCCGGGTTACGAGCCGTTCACGCCAAGCGATCCGGAACATCTGCGCAGCATCATCGAACCCGGTGATGTCCTCCTCGTCGAGGGCAACAGCCGCATCTCCGGCATCATCAAATATCTGACGCAATCGACGTGGTCCCACGCCGCGCTCTATGTCGGTCCGGTCGACGGTGCGTCGGAGGAAGATGGCGAACAGCATGTGCTGATCGAGGCCAATGTCGGCGAGGGTGTCAGCTCCGCGCCGCTGTCGAAATATTTCGCCTATCACACCCGGGTCTGCCGCCCGGTCGGGCTATCCTATGAAGACCGCAACACGGTGTGCCGATATGCGATCAACCGGATCGGCTTCGGCTACGACACCAAGAACATCGTTGATCTGATGCGCTATCTGTTTCCGCTGCCGGTCCCGCAACGCTGGCGCCGGCGGCTGATCGCGTTCGGGTCGGGCGACCCGACCAAGATGATCTGCTCCGCGCTGATCGCCCAGGCGTTCGATGCGGTCCGCTACCCCATCCTGCCGAAAATCACGCAGGCCGGCAGCAGGAAGGCGCGTCGCGAGATCCTGCACATCCGCGACTCCTCGCTCTACATGCCGCGTGACTTCGATATCTCGCCCTATTTCGAAATCGTCAAACCGACCATCGTGCGCGGCTTCGACTACACCGCGCTGCATTGGGCCGACAAGCAGAAGCCGCTCGCGGAGGTAGCGGGCGAATTCGGGGTGTTTCCAGAGACGATCGGTTCGCCGCCGCTTGTTCCTGAAACGATTGACGAAGAAACGCCGCTTGCGGCTGCAGAAGTGATGTCGACTGAGACTGACACGCTGATCGAGCGGTTCACCGTGGAAGAGCACTTCCTGCGGGTCGAATATGTACCTGCACGCGTGCCTGAACGGCGCGCGAGGCGCCGCGAGAACGAGATCGCGGTTTAGACGCCGCGAAATTCGGAACTGTTTATCCGGCTGTCATTCCGGGATGGTGCGAAGTCCAGAGCCGGAATCTCGAGATTCCGGGTTCGATGCTTCGCATCGCCCAGGAATAACCATGATAAACTCACCTGTCCGACCTGCCGATCACCGCCATTAGCTCCGCGATTTTTTCCCGCTGGTCGGCCTTGTCGCCGCTGGAAATGGCGTGCTCGACGCAATGCGCCACGTGATCCCGCAGTACTTCTTCCTCGACACGGCGCAGTGCAGCGCGCGCGGCCGAGATCTGGGTGACGATGTCGATGCAATAGCGGTCCTCGTCGACCATCTTCGACAGGCCGCGCACCTGTCCCTCGATCCGGCTCAGCCGCTTCTGCAGGGATGTCTTGATGTCCTTTCGCATGCGGCCTATATACCCCTATAGGGTATGGGTTTCAAGGCCGGAGCTTGCGATGAACGAAGCCGCACATGACCATACGGGCGGGGCAAAGACCGGTTGCGGCACGCACCACCATGATCGTTCCGGCCACGGTCATGACGATGCACCCACCGTCCCCAAAGCGCTAGCGCGCGATCCCGTTTGCGGCATGAGTGTCGATCCGGCGACGTCGAGGCATCGTTTCGACTATCGTGGCGAGGCCTTCCATTTCTGCTCGGCCGGATGCCGCACCAAATTCGCCGCCGATCCCGCGAAATATCTCGACAAGACCAAGCCGCAGCCACAGCACGCGAATGTGCGTGACGACGCGGTTTACACTTGTCCCATGCATCCGGAGATCCGACAGATCGGACCCGGGAGCTGCCCGATCTGCGGCATGGCGCTAGAGCCCGAAGTTGCGAGCCTCGAAACCGGCCCCAACCCCGAACTCGCCGACATGACGCGGCGCTTCTGGATCGGAGCGGTGCTGGCACTGCCGCCGGTCGTGCTCGAAATGGGCGGCCACATCGTCGGCGGCCATGGTCCGATCGACCCCGCGCTCTCGAACTGGATCCAGCTCGTATTTGCAACGCCGGTCGTGCTGTGGGCGGGCTGGCCGTTCCTGGTCCGCGGCTGGCAGTCGCTCGTGACGCGCAACCTCAACATGTTCACGCTGATCGCGATGGGCACCGGCGTCGCCTATCTCTACAGTCTCGTCGGCACGATTGCGCCTCAGATTTTCCCCGCGACGTTTCGCGCCCACGGTGGTGCGGTCGCGGTATACTTCGAAGCCGCGAGTGTCATCACCGTGCTGGTGCTGCTCGGCCAGGTCCTGGAATTGCGCGCGCGAGACGCGACGTCAGGCGCGATCAAGGCGCTGTTGCAACTCGCGCCCAAGACCGCCCGCCGTGTCGATGAGGAAGGCGCCGACCACGAAGTTGCGCTCGACGCGCTGCAGCCCGGCGACAGGCTGCGGGTGCGGCCGGGCGAGAAAGTGCCCGTCGACGGCGTCATCCTGGAGGGTCGCTCCACACTCGATGAATCGCTGGTGACCGGCGAATCGATGCCGGTCACCAAGGAGGCCGGTGCACGCGTGATCGCAGGCACGCTCAACCAGTCCGGCAGCTTCGTGATGCGTGCCGACAAGGTCGGACGCGATACGCTGCTTGCACGGATCGTGCAGATGGTCGCCGAAGCGCAGCGTTCCCGGGCACCGATCCAGCGACTGGCCGATCAGGTCGCAAGCTGGTTCGTACCAGCGGTGATCGCTGTCGCCATTGTTGCCTTCGGCGTGTGGGCGATATTCGGACCGGAGCCGCGCGTGCCGTTCGGTCTCGTTGCCGCCGTCAGTGTTCTGATCATCGCCTGCCCTTGCGCGCTCGGGCTTGCGACCCCGATGTCGATCATGGTGGGCGTCGGACGCGGCGCGCATGCCGGCGTCCTGATCAAGAATGCCGAAGCGCTGGAGCGCATGGAAAAAGTCGACACGCTGGTGGTCGACAAGACGGGAACGCTAACCGAGGGCAAGCCGAAACTGGTGACGATCGTTCCAGCGGCGGGCTTCGACGAGAACGACACGCTGCGGCTGGCGGCCAGTGTCGAGCGCGCGAGCGAGCATCCATTGGCCGACGCCATCGTGCGAGCAGCCAACGAGCGCAGCTTGAACCTCACCAGGGTTGACCGGTTCGATTCGCCAACCGGAAAGGGTGCAACGGGCGTGGTGGACGGCAAAACCGTCGCATTAGGGAATGCGGCCTATCTCGAATCGACCGGCGTCAGGACAGCTCAGCTCGACGGCGAAGCCGAGCGGCTGCGCAGTGACGGCGCGACCGTCATCAACGTCGCCATCGACGGCCAACTCGCCGGGCTGTTCGCCATCGCCGATCCCGTCAAGCCGACGACGCCGGAGGCGATCAAGGCGCTCGCCGCTGAAGGCATCAAGGTGATTATGCTGACCGGCGACAATCGGACGACGGCAGACGCCGTCGCGCGCGAGCTCGGGATCGCCGATGTCGAGGCGGAGGTGCTCCCCGATCAGAAAAGTGCTGTCGTCGCCAGGCTTCGCAAGCAAGGCAGGATCGTCGCCATGGCAGGCGACGGCGTCAATGACGCGCCGGCACTCGCCGCGGCCGATGTCGGCATCGCAATGGGCACCGGCACCGATGTAGCGATGGAAAGCGCCGGCGTGACGCTGCTGAAGGGTGATCTCACCGGCATTGTCCGCGCGCGAAAGTTGTCGCAGGCGACGATGGGCAATATCCGCCAGAACCTGTTCTTTGCCTTCATCTACAACGCAGCCGGCATTCCGATTGCCGCGGGCATTCTCTATCCCGCCTTCGGCATCCTGCTGTCGCCGGTCATAGCAGCCGCGGCGATGGCGTTGTCGTCGGTCAGCGTAGTCGGCAACGCGCTGCGGTTGCGCGCCGCACGGCTATAGGTTTTACTTGACATCGTCCTTTCGGAAGACCGCTTCACGCTGTCCTGGATCACGCTCTAATTACGCCGCCTGCGCTGCCGCCGCGCGCGGCAGGCCGGCGCGGGCGAGGCCGCCATAGAGCGGCTCGTTCGGCATCTGCTCGCGCAGGATCTGCCGCACGCCCACCAGTTTCTCGATGTCGATGCCGGTCGCAAAACCCTTGCTCTCGCACAGGAACACCAGATCCTCGAACACGACATTGCCGGTCGCGCCCGGCGCGAACGGGCAGCCGCCGAGGCCGCCGAGCGAGCCATCGAGAATGCGTGCACCGGCGTCGAGCGCGGCGGACGCGTTGGCGATGCCCATGCCGCGCGTATCATGCAGATGAACGCAGATCGGCTTGGAACCGGCGAGCCGGACGGCGGCCCGGGTTAGTTCGCTGACATGCTTCGGCCCGGCATAGCCGACGGTGTCGGCAATGCCGACCACATCGACGCCGGCGTCGAAGCATTTCTCGACCAACCGTAGAACCTCGTTCGGATCGACATCGCCCGTGATCGAACAGCCGAGCGCCATCGAGATCGCGGCATGCACGATCGGCTTGTGGGCGCTGGCGTCGCGCAGATCGCAAAGCCGTTTGACGTTGGCGATCGCGGCATCGCGCGAACGGTTGGCATTGGCCTGGCTGTGAGCTTCCGTCGCCGAGACGACGGTGGCGATTTCGCCAACGCCGGACTCCAGCGCGTCGTTGACGCCGCGCTCATTCAACACCAGCGCGGCACTGTGCGCGCCCGGCAGCGACGACACGGTCTCGATCATGTCGCGCACATCGACGAATTGCGGGAAGGTCTTGGCCGGCAGGAACGAACCGACCTCGAAATGCCGCACGCCTGCGGCGTATTCCTCGCGGATCCAGCGCCGTTTCGCGTCCGTCGAAGGGAACGTCTTGACGAGCTGGAGACCGTCTCGCAGGCCGACTTCGCGCAGCGTGACACGGCTGGCGGGATAGATATCCTGGGTCCTCATACGCGCCTCCCTGCGGCTTTTATATTCGGAGCGACTTGTTGATTTTCCGCGAGCTCTGCACGAATCGCTGCGGTATCGGCGCCGAGCACCGGCACCTTAAGTCCTTCACCGATATTGGCGCCATCCCATTGGATCGGCAATGCGGGAACGCGGAACGGCA
>Ga0070712_100002515_pt1 | contig 11309 bp, 11 predicted proteins | sample LARL81metaG_FD_71396 | JGI IMG/M metagenome (GOLD analysis project Ga0070712, IMG submission 71396) | Corn, switchgrass and miscanthus rhizosphere microbial communities from Kellogg Biological Station, Michigan, USA - LAR L8-1 metaG | ecosystem: Host-associated > Plants > Roots > Rhizosphere ...
CGCCGTTCGGCGCCATCGATTCCAGTTTTGATCCGTTCCCACAGATCCGTTGGCGGCTCGACGGCCTCCACCATCACGTTGAGCTCACCAAGCCGGTGTTCCCATAGCCGCACGGTCTCGGCGAAGCCGGCGTCCCGCGCCAACAACGCCTCTACCTGTTCGCGTTCGGCCGCTGAAAGCGTACCTAGAACGTATTCGGCGGCAAGGGCATCGTGGTCATCATCGTACATCGCTGCCTCGACTGACTTTTCTGCTGACATAACATGAGGTCACGCCCGCACCTGTCGGCTCATGCTCCCATACACTCGCGAATTTCGAGCAGACTGCGGCGAAGCCACGTCTTGATCGTGTTCACCGGAATGTCGAGCTTGCTCGCCAGGTGATCGCGACTCCAGCCGCTGTAATAGGCCAGCAGCACGATCCGCTGCTTTTCCGGGTCGAGCCGACCCAGGCAGGAGAGCAGGCGCTTGAGCTCCGCCGTCATCTCGCGCCGCGCCAGTGGCGCAGGGGTTTCGGCGGCGGGTTCAGGCGCCTCGGGCTCCTCATCGATCGAAACAACTCCTTGCTTGCGGACGATATCGATGGCGCGATTGCGCGCGATAGCGACCATCCAGGTAATCGGACTTGCCGTTGCCGGATCGAACTGGTCCGCCATTTTCCACACTTTGAGGTAGGTTTCCTCCATGACCTCTTCGGCCAATGCAGGCCTTCCCAGGATGCGCAGGAGCACCCCATAGAGCTTGGCGCGGGTGGCGCCATAAAGGCGCTCGAATGCAGCCTCATCGCCTCTGGCGACGGCGCCCAGCAGCCAAACGAGCTCGGTCTGCATCAACATGATCGCCCCGGACCCGAGAAAATTGGGCCTCAGTCTCCCCACCGATAGGGCCAGACCGGCTCAAACCAGCCCCGCCAGAACAGCCGCAGGATTATCGCCGTGGAAAGGGGGTTTCGTCGAGACCGAAAGCAGGCTGTTTTCGCCTATCCGGCGATCGCCAAGGGTGCGCGCAGACCCGTCGAGTTGCGCCGCAGATACGCCGCCCAGAAGCGCTTTGCTGCTTATCCAGACGCTACGTCTTGCGATAGAAGGCCGGCAAGGCGCGAGCCGGAGCTATAGCCGCGCGCGCAGGAGGCCGGCCTCGTGCAAATCACTCGGTTCGGGGGCGGCGTCGGTTTCCCGCTCGCGCATTTGATCGCGCACATCGAGCAATTCGACCTTCCTTAGGTCGTCAAACGCCTCACCAAGCGCCGATTTTGCGTCCTCAAGCTGGATACGCAGCTCGTCGACCGACCGCTTGAGATTTTCCCGGCGCGCAATCGCCGCTTTGGCATAGGTCGGATAAGCGAAATGCGCCGGATCGTGTATGCCCGCGCGATCCTGTTCGATCCGGATTTCGCGCTCGAGTTCGCCGGCAACACGATCGAATTCGGCAATCATCGTTTCGATTTGCGCGACCTTGCGCCGTTTCTCGCCGAGCTGAAACTTCTTGAGCCGAACTAGCGTCTCACGGGACTTCATCGACTATTACTCCCCCCGAAGCCACGGATAAGGCGGCCCTGCCCCGCTTGGCCTCGCAACCAGGCGAGGAACGGAAGGCACGGCGCCCGCGATGGAAGGGATTGTGGCGCGATAACGTTAGCGTTCGGTTTCCATCATAGCCGCCGCTGCCGTCATTGGTCGTTTTTTCGTCCGGGGAAGCCCCGGACGGGCGTCTTTGGCCCACGCCGAGCCGGCATTTGCGAGCCCAACGAGCCGCAAAGTGACCTGCAAGCGGTTTTGCAGCGCGCCCAGAGCCCCTTTCTAGAAAAGAATTGGTTACGGGGACCCTCCATTCTTAATGGCTTGTTTACCCGCACCGTTAATCATTGCCCCGATCGTCCGTAGGACCGGAGCCACTCGCTTGGCACGTGGACGCGGGTCGGACGCTGAGCCACATGAATCGGTTAACGCCGAGACTTAGTCCAACGCATGAACCAGATCGTGGTCAGAAAACCACTAGTTAGCAAGACTTTGGAGTACGTTCGGCAGGTATACCTACGGGACGCTTGCGCGACAGAATCAGGTTTTGTTAACCATACGTTCGTTAGTGTCCCGAATCAGTTTGTCTTTGGCGTTTTCCAGGGGCCGCCGCCGCGGCGCGCCGAGCTTGAGCCCGTGCGGCGAAGAAGGGGACCGGCATGCGCGTTCTGCTGATTGAAGACGATAGCGCCACCGCGCAATCGATCGAATTGATGCTCAAATCCGAGAGCTTCAACGTCTACACGACGGACCTTGGAGAAGAAGGCATCGACCTCGGTAAGATCTATGACTACGACATCATCCTCCTGGACCTCAATCTGCCGGATATGTCCGGCTTCGAGGTGCTTCGCAGCCTGCGCGTATCGAAGGTTAAAACCCCGATCCTAATCCTCTCCGGCCTCGCCGGGATCGAGGACAAAGTCAGGGGGCTTGGCTTCGGCGCCGACGATTACATGACCAAGCCGTTCCACAAGGACGAATTGGTGGCACGGATCCACGCGATCGTGCGCCGCTCGAAAGGTCACGCGCAATCCGTCATCCAGACCGGCGATCTCGTGGTCAACCTCGACACCAAGACGGTTGAGGTCAACGGCGCTCGGGTGCATCTCACGGGCAAGGAGTACCAGATGCTGGAGCTCCTGAGCCTGCGCAAAGGTACGACACTGACGAAGGAAATGTTCCTCAACCACCTCTACGGCGGCATGGACGAGCCGGAATTGAAGATCATCGACGTGTTCATCTGCAAGCTCCGAAAAAAGCTCGCCAACGCCTCCAGTGGCAAGAATTACATCGAGACGGTGTGGGGCCGCGGCTACGTGCTGCGGGAGCCATCAGAAGAAGAGGCAAGAATCCCAGCCTGAAGTCTTCCCTGGTATTTCGAAACCCCGGCCCCTCGGCCGGGGTTTTTGCTTATGGAGATCCGTTCTATCGGCCGCCATTGATCGCAATCAGGCGTGGCCGCGCGCGCGTCGTTCTTGGCTGCGCCAGAAGGCACGGGCCGATCGTGTTGAGCGCGTAAAGGCCCGGTTTATCGCTCACCATTTTGAAACGATCGGACAAGCCTATCGCGGTTTCCGCCGCGCCGAGGACAAGATAGCCGTCGCTCGCTAGCCCGTCGGCCACGCGGTGAAGCACGTCACTTTTCGTATCCTGATCGAAATAGATCAGAACGTTGCGGCAGAGGATCACGTCGAAAGTCCCAAGCGACGCAAAATCCGCAAGAAGATTGAAGCGGCGATATTTGACCATGGCGCGCACTTCCGGAGCGATCTGCCACTGCTCGCCGACCTGCGTGAAATATTTGACGAGGAGCTTAGTCGGCAGCCCGCGCTGTACTTCGAATTGGCTGTAGAGCCCCTGCCGCGCGCGCTGGAGCACAGCACCCGAGAGGTCGGTCGCCAGTATTTCGATGCGCCAATCGGCGATCGCGCTCGCCATTTCCCTAAGGCAGATGGCGATTGAATAGGGTTCTTGACCGTTTGCGGCCGCCGCACACCAGATGCGGATCGCACGCGATTGGCGCCGAGCCGCCAGCATCGCCGGCATGATGAGGCGACGGAAATGGTCGAACGGCGTCTTGTCGCGAAAGAAGAACGATTCACTGGTCGTCGTCGTTTCGACCACCGCGGCCATGAGCGCGGGGTCGCGGCCGGTTTTGAGCGCCAGCACCAAGTCGCCCACGCCGCTGAGCCCTGCCTGTCGGGCGAGCGGAAGCAGACGGCTTTCCAGGAAATAGTGTTTGTCGGCACCGAGCGCGAGCCCGATCGCTGTTTGAGGGCTTGCCGGAGAAAATCGTAGTCAAGCGGCGTCACGACTAAAGTCTCGAATCAGGGGATCATCGTTCACGATCAGAGACCGCGCACAAATTGACTAAACGCGGCATCAAATCAGACCGATCTCTTGGAATTTTTCTTCGACGATATCCTTGTCGAACGGCTTCATGATGTATTCGTTCGCCCCGGCCTGAAGAGCGCGAGCGATATGCGCTACATCATTCTCAGTCGTGCAGAAAACGACTTTGGGTCGCTCACCGCCGGGAAGGCGCCGCAGCGCGCGCAGGAAATCATAGCCGTCCATTTTCGGCATATTCCAATCGAGCAAAATCGCATCGGGTAATTCGCGATGACAGGTTTCGAACGCCTGCTCGCCGTTCTCGGCTTCAAGGATCTGAAACTCTAGGCTTTCCAGGATTCGCCGCGCCACCTTTCGGATGATGCCGGAGTCATCGACAATCAGACACGTCTTCATATTGTCCTCACTCTCTCAGCGCGTTCGGACGGTTCGAAAGAGCGTTTCGGCATTTGCCCGTCTCACTGCGTGGCGATCGATCGCAAATTGCCGAAATCCAGCATCCGATCGGCATCAAGCGCGACAAGAATCTTCTCGTCGAGCCGGAATACCCCGGTTGCTGCAGCGTCCAGCGTACGGTCGAGATTGATGGGGGTCGGGTCGCGATCGCCGTCGGCCAGGCTGAGCACTTCGCCAACGCGGTCCACCAGGATGCCAAAGGATTCCGCTCCCCGCTCGATCCCGATGACCATACGCGCGGTGGCGTCCCTCGGGGCGTCGAGCTGAAGCCGATTTGCCAGATCGATCACCGTGACAACACGACCACGCAAATTGAGAACGCCCGCAATTTCGGGGCCCGCCAGCGGTACCCGCGCAATGTTCCCAAGCGCGAAAACGTCCTGAACATGCTCGATCGGCAGACCGAACAGCTGACCGGCGGTTGTGAAGGTGACGTAATCGGTCATTTGTCGATCTCGCCTTAGCGTTCATGCCGCGCGGCCGAGCGAGCCTCTGGCTGCCAGGAAAAACCCAACGTCGATGATTTCGGTGATGTCGCCTCTAATGAGCGCATGGCCGAGTATGCCAGGGCGATCGTCCGCTATTTTGACATCGAGCCTTTCTTCGGCGATGTCGACGATCTCGTTGATAAGAAGCCCAATCGAGCGGCCGTATTCCGAGAACACGAGAATAGGCTGGGCGCCTTCTTTTTTGATCCGCACCTGCGCGTCGAAGCCAAGGAGCGGCATCAACGCGTCACGGTATTGCACAATGTATCGCCCATCGGCGTTCTCGATGTTGCGGCAATCGATCTCCTCAATCCGGCTGACGAGCGAAAGCGGCACTGCTTTTGGCCGATTCGATGCTGCGCGAAAAATCAAAAGCGATACGGTGTCTTGTCGTGATCTCGGTTCGCGCTCGGCGGCATCGGTCGACGCTTCGCTTCGCGACGGCGCGGCGCGACCGAACGATTGCGCAAGAACATTGGGGTCGATCACCATGATGACGGAACCGTCGCCGAGAATGGTCATGCCGGAGAATATTGCGATGTGCCGCAGCTTCGACGACATCGGCTTAATGACGATCTCCTCGGTGTGAAAAACATTGTCGACGATGGCGCCGAAAAGCTGACCGCCCGCTTGAGTAACGACGACGAATCCGTTTGCGGGATCGCCAGTTCCCAACTGAAGCGCTTTCTTGACATCGACAAGCGGCAATAACTTCTGACGAAGCCTGATCACAGGCGCGGACTTGATCCGTTCAATTCGCTGCTCGCCGCTAACGCGAATTAGCTCGAGGACTGACAGTTGTGGAAACGCGAAACGTTCGCCGGCTATCTCGACGATCAGAGCGGCGACAATGGCAAGCGTCAGCGGAATTTTGATAACGAAGCTCGTTCCGCTGCCAGGAGACGACTTCACATCGACGGTCCCGCCAATCTGTTCGATATTGCTGCGCACAATATCCATCCCGACGCCACGGCCGGAAATGCTGGTGACCTCCAAGGCGGTCGAAAATCCCGGAGCGAAAATGAGATTGTTGATCTCGGCTTGAGATTTCGCCGAGATTTCGGATTCGCCGATGAGACCCGCCTCAAGCGCCTTGGCCTTGATGCGCGCCGTATCGAGGCCGCGGCCGTCGTCTGCGATCTCGATCACGACGTAACCGCCTTGGCGAGAAGCGGTCAGCCGTATGGTGCCTCGTCGCGACTTGCCTGCGGCGCTTCGCTCGTCCGGATTCTCGATGCCGTGATCCGCGCAATTGCGCACCAGGTGGGTGAGCGGATCTTTGACCAAATCGAGGACTTGACGATCCAATTCGGTATCGGCTCCGACCATCTCCAGCCCGATGTCTTTGCCGAGATCGGCCGAGAGGTCACGCACGATGCGTGGCAACTTCTGCCACGCATTCCCGATCGCCTGCATGCGCGTCTTCATCACTTCCTGCTGGACCTGGGTCGTGACGCTCGACAAGCGCTGCAGCGGCACGTTGAACTCCGAATCGTCGTGCCGGCGGAGGACTTCGAGCAACTGATTGCGCGTAAGCACCAGCTCGGAAACCATGGTCATGAGCTGGTCGAGCGTGTCGATGCTCACCCGGATCGACTGGCTCGCAACACTGCCGGCTCCTTCGCCTGGTTGAGCGAAGTTGCGCAGAGCGGCCCCGTCTCCGCTTTCATGAGCGACTTCGTCGGAAGACCGCTCGCAAGCGGCTGGCCCATCATCCTGACATTGAGGATTTGATGCCGACGCGCGGGCAGTCGCCCGGTTGAGCTGGCCGATCAGGTCTGCGTCGTCGCCGGGAGGTTCGTGCTGGAGCTTCTCCAGCCCATCGAGGATTGTTTTGATGCGATCAATGGCGGCGAGTATGAGTGATACTGCTTCCCCGGTAACCGCCATGCCGTCCCGAAATTTGCCCATCAGCGTTTCGGCGGCGTGCGTGAGCGCCTCGAGCCGGGGCAGTCCAAGAAAGCCGCACGTTCCTTTGATGGTGTGAACAAGGCGGAAAATATTGCTGAGAACCTGGCCGTTATTTGGCTCTCGCTCAAAGCGCACCAGTTGCGCGTCGACGTGATCGAGGCTTTCGGCGGTCTCGGTCAGAAATTCACGCAACAACTCATCCATGAACGCCTCGTGCCGCCGGCCACGGGGGGCTGACGGCCTTTAAAATCCCTTGCGTCCACGAACGCCCCTCAAAGGACGCGGGAGTCTGTTGCCAAAGCGTTTAATTTCGGTTGCGGAATAGGGGAGTCGGGCCCGGAAAAAGGTCCCGGTTTTCGTCAACAGGCGGTTACGACGACCGCATCATTTTCAAGCCTGGCCGAGATCCCAAAGCCGCAATCGCGAGCCAATATGCCGGTGTAAAGGGGCTGGATAGCATGGGCATTGACCGGCTCGGCCGGCGTACCGGCCAGGAGATCGACAGTGGCGGGCGCTAAACGGGCATTGAGCCGGCGCGCGGTGATCCGATAGCCCTCGCCCATCGGATCGGCGGTCAACGTGCCACCGCGCGGGATAGCCCCGCTCGCGACCAGAAGCATGTTGAGGAGAAGCTTGACCCGGTTCTTAGCGACGAGCGCCCGCGGCAAATTCCAGACCAGCGTCGCCTTACCGTCCTCAAGAAGTCCGCGGGCGGCTTTCTCCGCGTCGCCAAGCTCGATTTGCGCGCCAGCGGACCCGGACGCGCCGAACGCCAAACGGCAAAATTGAAGCTTGGCAGAGGCTTGGCCGGCGCTCTTTTTAATCAGGTCGAGCGCAAAGGTCTTCGTCTCTTCATCCTTATCCTCCTCCATTACTTCCAAGCCATTGATGATCGCGCCGACCGGGCTGATCAGGTCATGGCACAGACGCGAGCAAAGGAGCGCGGCAAGGTCGAGGGCGCCGATGGTCGGGGGAGCGGTCATGCGATCTGACATGGAGACCTCGGAGCAGCGGGAATCCTGCCGTGGGTGTCATAGCGCATGCGATTCGGCAATCGTGCCCTCGCAAAGAGCGTGCTAAACCGCCTCGCCTGCAACCCCCGGCACGCCGTTCGTGCGGTGTCAAATCCCAAGGGAAAAGCCAAGGAACCCGCCGTGGCTGTCTTCGACACCAGCGCATGCGAAGCCCTCATCGAAGGGTTGACGGCGATCGCCGCCCGCGCGGCCGCAGCCATTCGACAACGCGGCGCAGCTTCGCTGCGCCACAAGGCCGACGGCTCTCCGGTAACGACGGCGGATCAAGCCGCGGAAGCCGTCATTTTGCAGGATCTCAAACGGCTTGCGCCCGGTATTCCGATCGTGTCGGAAGAACGGTCGGGGCAGACGCATGCCGGGACTCGAGACGCAACTTACTTTCTGGTCGATCCGCTGGATGGGACCCGAGAATTCATCGCCGGGCGTGACGAATTCACCGTCAATATCGCACTGATCAATCTCGCAACACCGCTCATGGGCATTATCGCGGCACCCGCCGCGGATCTGGCGTGGCGCGGGATCGTCGGCCGCGGCGCTGAGCGCGTCAGGCTCGCCGACCAAAGCAAGCGGACTGCGATCCGAACCCGGCCGCGTTCGGCACACCCGGTAATCATGATCAGCCGCTCGCATCTCGATGCAGAGACCAAGGCCTACCTTGCCGGTGTGCCGCAGGCATCGGCCGTAACCTCCGGCTCATCGATCAAGTTTTGCCGGATCGCCGAGGGAACCGCTGACCTCTATCCGCGCCTGGCGCCGACGCATGATTGGGACGTTGCGGCTGGGCATGCCCTTGTGCTGGCCGCGGGCGGAGACGTCAGGACGGCCGATGGTTCGCCGCTGCTCTATGGCACGCCCAAGCGCTTGATCCCCGACTTCATTGCCTGTGGCGATCCGCGCCAAGGGTGATTTAATCAAGAGTGATCTAATGCCGTGATCGGCGGCTGGCTCAGCGCACGCAATAAGGACAGTCGTGGGCCGCTGTCGGCCGGCTTAAGCTGGCTTCTGCAAATCCTTTCGTTTTCGCCGCGCTACCGTCATAGTTCCCGCAAAGGCTGCGCTGATTCGTGACGATGTCGCTCTCGATTCGGTCCGTGCCCAAGCCCTAAGGGATCAAAGGATCAAGCCCGAGGGACCGGGCCAAAGGGATCAAGCCTCACCGGATCAAGGCTCAGGTTCAAGCTTTAGGGATCAAGCTCCAAGGAACTTCGCCATGGATTTCACTCGAGGACCTCGCGCTGCTTCGGTCGTGCTGTCGATTGCTGTCTCGACGGCGCTCGCCGCCGCGCTTCTGATCGGGGCCGCATTGGCGCAGACGATCCCGCCACAGCCGCCACCCGCCGTTGCCCCCGCCCCGCCGCCGCAGCCAGCCAATCAGTTTTCGTCCAACGAATTGGTCGACGCCGGCCATCGGTTCTTTGGCGGTGTGTCCCGCGGGCTTGCCATGATCGTGGAAAAGGCGGTCAGCCAGTGGGGACTGCCAAACGGCTATATTCTGGGCGAAGAAGCGAGCGGCGCCTTTGTCGGCGGTCTGCGCTATGGCGACGGCACCCTTTACACGAAGAATGCCGGTGACTTGCGCGTGTTCTGGCAAGGACCGAGCATCGGCTTCGACGCTGGCGCGGACGGCGCGCGCACGATGATGCTTGTCTACAACCTGCCCCGCACCGATGCGATTTTTGAGCGGTTCGGCGGCATCAACGGCTCCGCCTATTTCATCGGTGGCTTCGGCATGACGGCGCTGGTGGCCAACAACGTCACCGTCGTCCCGATCCGCTCCGGCGTCGGCCTCCGCCTCGGGGCCAATCTCGGCTATCTCAAATTCACCGATCGACCGACGTGGAATCCCTTCTAGCGCCGCGATTTCATCGCCCGGCACCGCAACCGGTCGAAAAGGTGGCGCGGCGGACAAACTCGGTTTAGGTTAAAATCTGCTCCGGGTGGTGCAATCCGCACCCACATGGCATGGTTTACGGCCAATTTGTGAAGCCCAAAGGGGCTCAAGGCGTAGCGTCATGATCGAATCGGTCATGTATTTCGGGATCGGGTTCTTGGTCGCGGCCTTGCTCGGTCTGTTGTTCGTTCCTCTCGTCCACAATCGGGCCGTGCGGCTGACGATGAAGCGGCTCGAGGCTTCAACGCCGCTGTCCATCGCCGAAATCCGCGCCGACAAGGATCAGCTCCGCGCCGAATTCGCCATGACGACCCGACGTCTCGAAATGAGCGTCGACAAGTTGAAAGCGAAAACGACGAGTCAGCTTGCCGAACTTGGCAAAAAGACCGACGCCATCAATCAGCTCAAGAAGGAGCTGGGCGAAAAGACCGCGACAATCTTCGCGGTGGAAACGCGCGACAAGACCCTGCGCGACCAGTTGCGCGGGACCGAGGAAGAATTTCAGATCAAATCCAGCGCACTGCGCGAGGCCGAACGCCAGCTTGCCGACAAGGAAGCCGAACTGACGAAGTTATTGGGCGAGCTCGGCGAGCGATCGCTCCTTGCCGACAGCCAGCGGACGGAGATCTCCGCATTGCATGCCCAGGTTGAAGCCCACAAAGTCAGCGTTGCCGATTACGAACGCGCGGTAGCGGACACTCAGCACCGGCTTTCGCGCGAGCGGACGGATGCCGAAGCGGCCGCGAATGACTTGGCCGAAGCGCGCGCCAGGCTTGGCGACCTTGGCACCCGAACCAACGAGTTGGAGCGGCAATTATTCGTGCAGCAAACCGAAGCGGAGGCCCTCAACCGGCGCGTCCAGGAGCTGGAAACACGGCTCGGCGAGCAAGGACGCATGCTGGCCGAACGCGACTACCAGGTCGATCGCATGCGCAGCGAGCTTGAGGCCTCACGCAGGGCCGAAGCCGATCTGCGCAGCGAACTGACGGCCACCGGCAGCCGCTCGAACACGGCGGTCGACCGCTTCCGCGCGGAAATCGCCCAGCTTGAGGCGCAGCTTGCCGCCGCGATCGACGAACGCAATAAATTGCAGCGCGAGGTCGGCACGATGAAGCGCGACGCCGAGTCGACGTGGGCGGCGGAGCGCGTGGAGAACGCGCTGTTGCGTGAGCGCATCAACGACGTCGCCGCCGAAGTGGCGCGTCTGACCGCCGCCCTTGAGGGCCCCGGCTCGCCGATCGAATCCATGCTGGTCGAGGCGGCGAGCGAAAGCGCCACCGGCGCGGCGATGAACGCGCACGAGCCGGACGCGGCGCCGAATGGCGACAGGCCCGCCGACAACAAAAACACGCTGGCCGACCGCATCCGCGCGCTGCAGTCGAGCGCCTCGCGGGTGACTTCGACCAATTAGCGCATGATGTCGAAAAAGCTTGCCCCGAACGCGATCCGGGGTGGATGCCGGTTTTCGGAAAACATCATGCGCAAACATAAAGCTATGGCGAATGCCACTTCTTTTGAAGTCATTTCGCCTCAGCCTTTCTTGACACCTGAAAGCGCCACACCTTAAATCCGCCCATCGGGCGCTTAGCTCAGCGGGAGAGCGTTCCCTTCACACGGGAGAGGTCGTAGGTTCAATCCCTACAGCGCCCACCAGGAAAAGC
>Ga0070712_100002519_pt1 | contig 11306 bp, 12 predicted proteins | sample LARL81metaG_FD_71396 | JGI IMG/M metagenome (GOLD analysis project Ga0070712, IMG submission 71396) | Corn, switchgrass and miscanthus rhizosphere microbial communities from Kellogg Biological Station, Michigan, USA - LAR L8-1 metaG | ecosystem: Host-associated > Plants > Roots > Rhizosphere ...
GGCGCCAGCCCGGCGGTGAGAGATGCCAAATGAAAAAGACAGCCCGGAGCCCCCCGAGACTGTCCTTGGCTCTCCCGGTTAGAAGAGCCTGTCACTGGATGGAAGATAAGCTGCTTGTATTGCAGCGTTGTTGCAGTGACGTTAATTTCCCATGAATTCAGGGATCGTCCCACCGTTTAAATTTTCCTCCTACAACTGTGATCACCACGCCGGTGCTCAAGGGGCCGGCGCCACAGACAGCTATAGACTGCTATATTTATCAGTTCTCACAAGCGTCATGCCGCGCAAAGTCGAAGCTTCGAAAAGATTGCAAAAACGGGCCGAGGAGATAATTCCCGGCGGAGTCAATTCACCAGTTCGCGCCTTCGGTTCGGTGGGCGGAGATCCTGTATTCGTAGTCCGCGGGGCGGGATCTCATCTTTGGGACGCGGACGGAAATAAATATATCGACTATGTCGGTTCGTGGGGTCCGCTGATACTTGGCCATGCCGCGCCGGGTATCCCCGAGGCCGTGTGTGCGGCGGCAAGAAATGGGACCAGCTTTGGAGCTTCGACCGCGGCGGAAGCTGACCTTGCTGAAATCGTCGTCTCGGCTTTTCCCCATGTCGAGAAAGTACGCTTCGTCAGCTCTGGCACGGAAGCTACGATGTCAGCTATACGGCTGGCCCGCGCGTACACGAAGCGAAAATATATTGTGAAGTTCGAGGGCTGCTATCACGGGCATGCCGATGCGCTCCTCGTGAAGGCAGGATCGGGCGTGGCTACGCTCGGCATCCCCGGCTCCGCCGGAGTGCCAGAAGAGTTTACGCAGTTGACTCTCGCACTTCCCTTCAATGACCTCGATGCGCTGGAAGTAGCGTTCAAAAAGTTCGGCCGTGAGATTGCGTGTGTAATTGTTGAGCCCGTGGTAGGTAACATGGGATGCGTCCCGCCCGCCTCCTTATACTTGGACGCGTTGCGCGAGATTACGATGCGTGCGGGAGCATTGTTGATTTTTGATGAGGTAATGACTGGATTTCGGCTGGCTTTTGGCGGAGCGCAAGAACGCTATGGCGTCTTGCCCGATTTGACGACCTTTGGGAAGATCATCGGCGGCGGCCTGCCAGTGGGCGCATATGGCGGACCCAAAGAGATCATGGATCTGGTGGCGCCGCTAGGCACCGTATATCAAGCGGGAACGCTGTCCGGGAATCCGCTGGCCATGGCTGCTGGTCTGGCCACCTTGCGCTATCTTCACAGCCATAAAAGTACGGTCTACAACGCCCTGGAAATACGAAGTGCGGAGTTGGTCGAAGGAGTGACGGCCGCAGCCAAAGAAGCGGGGGTGCCGTTCTTCTGCAACCGCGTCGGTTCAATGTTTACATGGTTTTTTACCGCTAGCCCTGTGACCGATTGGACCTCGGCTGCGAAGTGTGACACGCGAGCTTTTGGTCGATTCTTTCACGCAATGCTGGACCGGGGCGTTTACCTCCCGCCATCACAATTCGAATCTGCATTCCTCAGTGCAGCCCACACGCAAGCGGATGTGGAGGAAACAATTTCGGTAGCGAAGCAGGCGTTCGTGGCGATGGACGAAAAGGTTCGTAACGCTTAGAACATTCTCTTGTCGTCCGTAAGTCCCTGTTATTCATTCAAGCTGTCGGTTTTTGCTTGACCCGCCATCATTTCTGGAATGGTGACGAACTCGTAGCCTTCCGATCTGTAACGAGAGATCAGCCGATCAGTTGCCGTAATTGTGAAGGATCGGTCCGCGCCAAAGCTCTTATGTCCGCCATCATGCAAGAGAATTACGTCACCGCCTTGAACCTTATTTGTGACCTTCTGTTCGATACGCTCGGCTGACATCGCGTTCCAGTCATAGCCGGTCACGTTCCACATAATGGGCTCGAGGCCCATCTGACGGACAACCCGCGCCACAGCGGGACGCCGCCCTCCAAAGGGCGGGCGGAACAGATTGGAGGGTTGACCTACCGCGTCAATCAAAGCCTGGGCGCAAGTGCTGATCTGGTTTCTAATTTCATTCACCGATTTGAAAATCAATAACGGATGCGTAAAAGTGTGGTTTCCTATCACATGCCCCGCATTTAGGAGTTCAAGCGCGAGGTCGGGCCGTTGCGCCACGTAGCGGCCGATCAGGAAGAATGTGGCGCGAACCTTATGCCGGGCCAGAACTTCAATCAAACGCAGCGTATAGGGATCATTCGGACCATCATCGAAGGTGAGTGCCAACTGTTTCGAGGGTCGATCCGTCCCGATGAACGCTTGGCCGAACCACTGGCCCTCGGGCGCCATGGACTGGTACCCGGCCGCGCAAGCAGCCGAAACTGTTGCAGCTCCGATCAGATATCCAACCATGCTGTCGCGATTGTAGCTGGATCGCAGATTCGGAATTACAGATTTAAATTTTGTCAATGATCATTCGGTAACTCCGATTCGAACATTCGGTGTTAACTCTTTCCACAATTGCCTCCGGGACGAAGGCAATATATGCTGCGAGGGCACTTCAATTTTCTCTGACCCGTGTTCCTCTAAACAATGGCTAATCTTTTTGAGCTGCCCCGGTACATTGCAGTCGAAGGTCCCATACGGGTGGGCAAAAGCACACTGGCCCGGATTCTGGCGGAACGTCTGAACGCGCAACAGGTCATGGAATCGGAAGATAATCCCTTCCTCGGTTCGTTTTATAAAGGCGAACCCGGAGCGGGCTTCCAGGCGCAGTTTGCCTTCCTCATTCGACGTTTCGAGCAATTGCGGGCTTTGGATTTGGGGTCACGTTCGCAGAAAACCGTGGTCACGGATTTCGTCTTCGAGAAGGACAAGGTGTTCGCCTGCCTGAACCTGAGCGATCAGGAACTCGAAACTTATAACCGTTATTACAATTACTTCCGCGAACAACTGCCGACGCCCGATCTCGTTATTTATTTGCAAGCCACGCCTGAGGTGCTAAAAAAACGGCTGAAGAAAAGGAATGCGCCCGGTGAAAAAGCAATCCATGAAGATTACCTTGAGGAAGTGATCAAGGCATATGAACACTTTTTCTTTCATTACACATCTTCAGATTTGCTGATTGTGAACACGTCCGAAATCGACTTCGTGGAGCGCAATCAGGATTTGCAGGAACTCTTGCGAAAGGTTTCAGCGCCGATCAAAGGCACACAATATTTTTTGCCGCTGGGGAGCCAGGAAGCCGCCAGAGCCTGAAGTGGCTGGCCCAGGAGGAGGACGTGTGCCTGGCCCATCCCCCTCCCGGAAAGTTTAGTCCCCGGACAGTTCTGCAACCTGTTGTGGCCACAGGCTTTCTGGCCGCCGTTCCCGGAAATAAAGCCTGTCTTGCCATCTCATTATCCCGATATTTCTGTATTGCCCGGTGATGTGACTGCCAGGGCAACCTGCTAGTGAAAGTCTTCGACGAAGGCAGAGTTTAGTGTCTATAATGGCGTTCGTAGCATCCAAGATGTAGACGGGCTCTATCCGCCTAGGCGGAGGGGCACTGGAGGACATCATGAGTTCGATTCCTGCTGGAGAACTTCATCAGAAAGTTACAGTTGCTACCCTTCGCGACAAGAAGCTTCGCCATCAACCTATAACCTGTATCACGGCTTACGACTACTCATCTGCGCGACTGGTCGACGAGGCCGAGATCGACATCGTTCTGGTCGGCGACTCTCTCGCGCAAGCCATCCTGGGATACGAGAATACTCTCGCGGTCACCGTAGACGAGATGCTGCACCACACTCGCGCAGCGCGGCGGGGGGTGAAGCGTGCCCTGTTGGTCGGGGATATGCCCTTCGGGTCTTACCATGCTGATGCCACTGAAGCGATCCATAATGCCGCCCGTTTCGTAAAAAACGCGGGAGCGGAAGTGGTCAAAGTGGAAGGTGGTGAGAAGCGAGCGGATTTGATTCGCCGCATTATCGATGCTGAAATTCCTGTAGCTGGACACATCGGCCTGACTCCGCAGTCGGTGAATGTGATGGGAGGATACAGGGTACAGGGAAAAGACCTAAGTGGGGTCGAGCAGCTTATGCGCGACGCCACTGCGCTTGATCGCGCCGGAGTTGCATTTATCGTGCTGGAATGCATCCCGCGCGAGGTTGCCGCATTGATCACTGCCGAGGTCGCAACACCGACCATTGGCATCGGAGCAGGGCCGGATTGTGACGGGCAAGTGCTGGTGTTTCACGATATTCTTAATCTGACTTTCGGACCTCCGGCCAAGTTCGTGCACCGCTACGGGGACGCCAAAGCACTTTTCAGTGAGGCGATCCAGGCGTTTCGCGACGATGTTACTGGACGGCACTACCCGGCCGATGAAGAGTCCTATCACTTGCCAAAAGATACCAGGACAGCGCTTGAAACCGTGCTCGAGCGCAAGCGGGCGATGAGGCGATAGCAGAGGGCATGATTTCCCGGCGTTTCACAGTTTTACCAAGCACAATAATCGTTGTACTAAGTCTCAGTGCGTGTACTGCCTCGAGCGGGTCTGACCCCTCCGCTCTCGAAGCCGCGGCGGCTGCGCGCATTTCGAGTATCCCCGCGACGAGCCCGGAGAAATACCGCCCCCTTCTTGACAAGAGAGGCTGGCAAAACCCTTACCTGATTATCAAGACAGGTGGGGTAGCGTTGCTCGATCCGGAGAATCACGAGGAACGCCTTTTGAAGCCCTCAGAACTAACGCAGGCGTTGGGCAACTTGCCTCCCTCTGCGTGGCCATACGGAAGGGTGGTTGCAGTCACCGAAAGCGGGGTGAGAGCGGCGGGAGATGATGTGCCGATCCGCAAGAACCGAGCCCTGGTGAATGGCACGCTGGACAGTCTGCGCGTGCTGATCAATTGGATCCCACCAACTTAAGAGTTGTTTTTTAATGCATGAAAATCTGCGCCACGATTGATGGGATGCGCGCCGCTCGCCGCAGTCTTGCCGGTCAGGAAAGCGGCAAGCTACTCGGGCTGATCCCAACCATGGGCGCGCTGCACGAAGGGCACCTCTCCCTGGTCCGGGCCGCAAAGGCCCGGTGTGAAGCGGTGGCGGCGACGTTGTTTGTGAACCCGCTTCAGTTTGGACCTGACGAGGATCTTGCGAAATATCCGCGCGATTTTGATCGTGACTGCGAGCTGCTGGAAGCGGAAGGTACAGATCTACTTTTCGTCCCCACAGTAGAAGAGATGTATCCATCCGGTGCGGTGACATACGTTACCGTCGAAAAACTCAGCGACAAGCTTTGCGGGCGTTCACGACCGGGCCATTTTCGAGGTGTTACGACCGTGGTATCGAAGCTTTTCAACATCATCGAACCGGATGTAGCTTTCTTTGGACAGAAAGATGCAGCGCAAGTAACGATCATCCGGCGAATGGCGCGAGATCTGAATATTCCAGTTCAGATTGTGAGCTGTCCGATCGTGCGCGAGGCGGACGGCCTGGCGATGAGTTCTCGCAATGGCTATCTCAACGCGGACCAAAAAAACTCGGCACTGGTGTTGTACCGCTCTCTTATGGAGGTCCAAAGGTGCTACGAGCGCGGAGAACGGAGCGTTTCACGTTTGATTCAGTCCGGCGTGAAAGTGTTTGAGACTGAACCGGCGGTAAAGCTGGACTATTTTGAAATCGTAAATCCCGAGACGCTCGAGCCGGTTGACGATTGGTCGCACGGCGGGCTGGTAGCTGTTGCTGGACTCGTGGGAAAGGCCCGCCTGATCGATAATATCCAGTTGGGTTACGTAAACGCCAGGGCATGAGAATAGGATCCTTTGGTTCTGGCGAAGGGAAAATCCGATGTTTGGCCCGCTTGGAAAGCGTCTATCGGTGAGAAACGAATTTATTCCCCGCAACGATGTAGCGCAATGGATGATCGAGCGCTTTGGTAATGCCGACGCGCGGTGTAATTTCGATGGGCTGAGAAGGAAAGCCGTCGTCTACGATGGTCAAATCGGATCGAGCGTCCGTCAAATCCTTTGCGTTGTCCCGGTCCCGGGTGATCCCGAATGCTTCAGCCAGCCTTCCTGGCCCGCTAGTCAACTTTCGCAGCGCACTGTCCGCCTTCCCCTCGTTTAGCGACACACCGCGGGCTTCAGCCATTTCTTTAATTCCTGTCAGGGGCTCGAGTGCACGGAACAAGACTCCTCCAGCTTCTCCATCCGGGAGGCATGAAACGTTAAAACAGAAGTGATTTCCGTAGATGAAGTAAACGTAGGAGTGGCCGGGCGGTCCGAAGAGAACGGCATTCCGAAGCGTCCGCCCCGAAGCGGAGTGGGCGGCGGGATCGTCTGCGCCCAGATAGGCCTCGACTTCCACGATTCTCGCGGCCAGAACTCTCTTTCGTTGTCTCCGAACCAAAAGCTTGCCGAGCAGGTTCGGGCTTACCAGCCGTGGGTCGCGTTGGTAGAACTCGCGGGGTAGCGGGGGGAGCGTCAAAATGCTTATATTCGTCGCGACCATTTATCCGCTGCATTTCACATCGTCAAAGCAGAGTAGCAGTCGGCCATCCCGACGGCGGAGATTACCCTTATGGGCCGGCTGCTGGCTGGCCCCCGCGACAAGATCCAGTGTTTTTACGCAGCTCCCTTGGCAGCTGTCTTCAGATAGGCCAGCACTTCCTCGGCATGGCCTTCGGGTTTTACTTTGTGGAAGATGTGTTTAATCTTGCCATCCGGCCCAATGATGAAAGTTGTGCGCACTACTCCCATCACCTTCTTTCCGTACATATTCTTTTCCTGAATCACGCCATACAGATTGCAGACTTTTTTTTCGGCATCGCCCAACAGCGTGAATGGCAAGTCGAATTTTTCTTCAAATTTCTTCTGTGCCGAGGGTTTGTCCGGCGAAATCCCCAATACTACAGCGCCAATTTTTTCGGTCCTTTTGTGTGAATCGCGGAATTCGCAGGCTTCAATCGTGCAGCCGGGAGTATCGGCCCGGGGGTAAAAGTACAGAACCACCCATTTTCCCCGAAAATCCTTAAGGGAAACTTCTTCTCCATTCTGGTCGGGCAAAGTGAACTCTGGGGCTTTATCATTGATATCCATGGTTGTCTTTCCTCGTGGCACCAAGTTATATCGCATTACGCGGTGGCTCGTCATTCTGGCCAGTTTTAGCTTAGTCGTGGCTCAAATTCTGGCGCAGTCGGCAGCCCGAAAGAGTGCCCCCAAAGGACCTCGGGCCTTGGGACTTGTGCAACTCGCACCCAGCGGTAAAGCCCACTTGATACCGATCACGATTTTATACGATGGCGAATTTTACGATGCCAGCGCTTACAAGGCGTCTCCCGTGCCCATGGCTCTGGAAAGCGGCACCGTCTACGAGGGGGTTCGGGCTGGAGTCTCGCAGGGGTTGTTTACGGTCTCCAGCGCACTGCAGGGGAACAACACCTGGATCGGCGATGGAACTTGGCAGTCGGCAAGTACAATCGCTGCGGCGAAGGCTGCGGCGGCGAAGAAGAAGGAGGCCACAGCGAAGCCTGCCCCAGAACCGGCGGAGGGCCCGCCAGTCCTGAGGCGTGCCAACGCGAAGCCCGGGCCTGCGCCACCCACGCCGCCACCTGCTTCGAGTCCTGAGCCCCCTCCGCCAGCCTCGTCTGCGGCGACTACATCCGCACCTCCGAGCACCGAGGAAGACCCAGACCGGCCCGTCTTGAAGCGAGGCATGCCGCCCCCGGCGGAAACGAAAAAGTCCTCTACCACTGCAGCAGCACCGACTAAGGTGGACACCCGTAAGCCCTCGAGCCCCGCCGCGTCCATGGAATCTAGTGCGCTGCAGCTAATCCCCGCGATTTCCGATGCGAACGGTCCGGATCCGCGTCCGTACGCTCAAGACGTCAAGCCTGACGAGTTGGAAAAGTTGCGCAAGAAAGTTTTGGTCTTAGCGGCCGATGAGGTCCGAGCACGAGCCACGCAGCTGGTGGCTGAATCGGTGGGATCGCCCACGCCACACGCTTCTTCCAGAGCCGAATCTCGTGCGAAATTGCCTCAGCCCAGCTTTGACGACGTACAGCTCCATGTCTTCGATCTGTCGAACAGTAATGAACCAACGCTGGTGCTCACCGCAGATGCGCACATGCCGGACCGTCCCAGTGGTGCCACCGGCCAAGATCTGAAATACATTGTCACCCTAGTTGCGCGGGACGACATTTATGGAGAATTGCACAAGGCCTTTTCGAATGTTACCGACTCCCAGCATCTGGATGTTATTCCGCGTTTGGAGTTGATCGACGCGGTCGACGCCGATGGCGACGGACGAGGCGAATTACTATTCCGGGAGATTTCCGATGCGGGTAAAGCTTTCGTCGTGTATCGGGTGATTGGCGATCGGTTATGGCCCTTATTCCATGGGACGCCAGGTCTGTAAGCCACTTTCGATTGGAGTTACCGCAAGGAAATAGGACCAACGAGGGAAAACTTGGTTCAGCTACTTCTGGGTCATCACCAGTTCGCCGTTCTCTACTTTCATACCGCCTACGTTGTCAGGGAGTTTTAAGCGGTCCCGTTGTTCATTGAGCTTTTTTTGCAATGCGTCATTCACCAGCGAAACCGGAACGTTCAAGTCGCCGACCTTGAATTCTGTGGGGTCGAAGGTTGCATAGCCATCCTTGGACCCGAGATGCCCGGAAAGAGTTACCCACACATCCTTGCCGGCGATCTGGGTCAGGAACTGGCCGTGGGCAACGTCGCCATCAAAACTTACCTGATAATCCTTCACTTCCGGCTGTCCCGGAGCCACGGCAGAGTCGGGAGAGGATAGTCCTGATAATCCTTGTGCCGCCACGGCAAACGGAATTTGCCCGCTCGCCTGGGCCAAAGCCGCACTTACTTCGTTGGAGCTGAGGCGGACCTCGGCGGGAGCCTGCCCGGTCTCTTTGGGTTGATCCAACCGTTGAACTTTTTCCTGAAACGATTCGGCGTTGGCAACAGCGGCTGCCGCAGGCTGTGGTTGCGCCACAGGCGCAGGCTTTTTCAACACCAAAAACAGAGCGATCACCGACGTAACCAGTGTGGCTATGCTGATGACGCGATCGAGCTTCCACTTCCTCATTGCGCCGCCTTTCTGATAACTACATGGTATCGAGGCAGCGTCTGAAGGCTTACATAACGGAAGTTACTGACCGAGTGGTTACCGATCGGTTCTACCCTAACTTTTTGGCCAGGAGATCATTAACCACCTGTGGATTCGCCTGTCCCTTGGAGGCCTTCATCACTTGGCCGACAAAGAAGCCCACCACGGTTTTCTTTCCACCGCGGTACTGCGCAACCTGTTTGGGATTGGCAGCTATGATTTCGTCGATAATTTTTTCCAAAGCGCTAGTATCGCTGGACTGCTGCGGGCGGCCCTCTTCCTCATAGATCACGGAAAAGTCCTTGCCGCGCGAAAACGCAAGATCGTAGAGGTCTTTCAGCATCTTGCCTGAAATAGCGCCGCTATCTACCAGGTCTGCCGATGCGGCCACGCCGTTCATCGAGATCGGCGACTGCCCAATCTCCAGATTCTTGGCTTTCAGGCGGCCCATCAATTCGCTTTGGACCAGGTTCGCGACGCGCTTGGCGCTCTTTGCTGCCCTAGCCGCCGCCTCGAACTGATCGGCGAGTGACTTCGTGGTGGTGAGAACCTGAGCGTCCTGCTCGGTGATCCCATATTCCGCCACCATACGCATTCGACGCGCTTCCGGAAGTTCGGCGAGAGTACTTCGTATTTCTGCCTGCCACTTTGTATCGACGACAAGCGGAAGTAGATCTGGTTCGGGAAAATACCGGTAGTCGTGGGCCTGCTCCTTGGACCGCATGCCGTAGGTTTTCCCTTCGTTCGAGTTATAGAGTCGAGTTTCCTGCGTAATCTTGCCACCAGATTCGATTACACCGATCTGTCGTTCAATTTCATATTCCAGGGCTGCGCGGATAAAACGGAATGAGTTAACGTTTTTCACTTCCGTCTTCGTGCCAAATTCGCTCTGCCCTCGTGGACGCACGCTGATGTTTCCATCGCAGCGCAGAGAACCCTCCTCCATGTTGCAGTCGCTTACACCGGTGTAGAGGATGATCTCCTTCAGACGTGTCAGATACTCGTAAGCCTCATCAGGCGAAGCCATATCGGGCTCACTGACGATTTCGATGAGAGGTACTCCGCTACGGTTCAGGTCGATGGCTGTAGTTTCGGCAGAGTTTGCGAATCCCTCATGCAGGCTTTTGCCAGCGTCTTCTTCCAAATGTACGCGGGTAATGCCGATCTTCTTGGCTCCGCCCTTCACTTTAATCTCGATTGCGCCATGCTCAGCCAGTGGCTTGTCGTACTGCGATATCTGGTAGCCCTTGGGTAGATCAGGATAGAAATAATTCTTACGGGCGAATATTGAGGTTTCGTTAATACGGCAATTAAGCGCCATCGCTGCGAGTGTGGCGAACTCGACTGCCTTGCGATTCAGAACGGGCAAAGCCCCAGGCAAACCCAGGCATACGGGACAAACATTTGTGTTCGGCGGGTCGCCGAAATGAGTGGAACAGGAGCAAAAAATCTTTGTCACGGTTAGGAGTTGGACGTGTACTTCCAGCCCGATTACAGGCTCATATTTGGCACGTGCGGATACTGAGATGTCTGGCGTGGTGGCCATATCTTAGAGATTATAAAGCCAGCTTGTTAACTACAGCTCAATTCGATTTTGCGGGGGCTGTCAAATATTTTTCCAGTGGAATTTCAAAGTACATCAACTCGTTGCCCTTGGAGTCGCGCACCCCGGTGAGGTAGAGGTGTGCGCCCGCCAAGGGCACCGAAATTTCTGAAACATCGAAGAAGAGAAATCCAACCTGTGTGCTGTGTGGCTCGACTGCTTTCGCTACGAACTGGGCGTTCTGAATTTCCTCGATCGCTTGCTTGCTAAGGCCCCCCTTTACTTTCTTTGTCGGGAACGGAATGGGATAGCGGTTTGTGGAGGCCGCGGGGCGGGTAAGCCGTCGCGCAATGTCCTGGTCCCCCGATGGCGAGATCTTGGCGCGGTTCGCCGTTACCAGTTGGGCTTTCATTCCGGATAATTCAACGGGCTGATCGCCGTCGTTGGTAACGATCACGAAAATCGGAAGAAATCCGATTTCACTATAGTGAACCGAGAAAATGGTTGTCTTCTCCGCCAGATCGTATGGATCCACCGCAGCGGTGACCATTTCCTGTGGATGCTGATCGTGTGCGGGATACGTCTTGGCGGGCAGCGCCGTGGGCATCGCAAATTCTTTCGCCGCTAAAGCGATGGAGGGCAGGATAACCATACCTGCCACAACCAATAGCAGAATCCAAAGTGTTTTCAGCCCCACGCAACGCATAAGTGATTATAG
>Ga0070712_100002520_pt1 | contig 11304 bp, 9 predicted proteins | sample LARL81metaG_FD_71396 | JGI IMG/M metagenome (GOLD analysis project Ga0070712, IMG submission 71396) | Corn, switchgrass and miscanthus rhizosphere microbial communities from Kellogg Biological Station, Michigan, USA - LAR L8-1 metaG | ecosystem: Host-associated > Plants > Roots > Rhizosphere ...
GGCGCCGAGCCGCACCTGCGCGGACCGGCGCAGGAAATCTCGAGCGCCGCGGAACGCGCCTCGTCGCTGACACGTCAGCTTCTGGCGTTCAGCCGGAAGCAGATGCTGGCTCCCCGCATCGTCAATCTCAACGACGTAGCGACGGAGAACATCAAGATGCTGACGCGAATGATCGGCGAGGACATCGACCTGGTGATGGTGCCGGCTCCGAATCTGTGGCCGGTGCGGGCGGATGCCGGGCAGATCGACCAGGTCATCATGAATCTGGCGGTCAATGCCCGCGACGCGATGCCATCGGGCGGCCAACTCACCATCGAAACCACGAACGTCACTCTCGATGAAGAGTACGCCCGCTTTCACGGGCCGTTGCGGCCGGGCGACTACGTCATGTTCGCCATCAGCGATACCGGCGTCGGCATGGACAACGACACGCAGTCGCACATCTTCGAACCTTTCTTTACGACCAAGGGGACCAAGGGGACGGGCCTCGGGCTTTCGACCGTCTACGGCATCATCAAACAGAGCGGGGGATACATCTGGGTGTATAGCGAAGTCGGCAAGGGGACGACTTTCAAGATCTACCTGCCGCGCGTGGCTTCTACGGGCGAGAGTGCGGCGCAGGTGGCAACTCCGATCGAGCATCGCAAAGTGGAGCCGGGGACGGAGACGATTCTGCTGGTCGAAGATGAAGCCAACCTGCGTTATCTCGCGCGTCAATACCTTGAAAAGCAGGGGTACAAGGTGATTGAGGCTGCGGACGGCGCGGTCGCGATGCAGATTGCGGTGGCGCATGAGGCGACCATCCACCTGCTGCTGACCGATGTGATCATGCCCGGTATGAACGGCCGGGAACTGGCCCAGCGGATTTCCGAGATTCGCCCCAACGTGAAAGTGCTCTACATGTCCGGTTACACCGAGAACGTGATCGGACACAATGGCACGCTGGATGCAGGCGTACGCCTGCTTCAGAAACCCTTCAACCTTCGCGACCTGAAAAGCAAAGTGCGCGAAGTGCTGGATGCAACACCAACTCCCCCGGAGGTCGCTATGTCGATGCAGTCCGCAGAACCGATCCGTGCCGCGCGGGCGAACGAAGTACCGCCCCTGCGCGCACAGCGCTTTCAACTTCACTTGCCCTTGCGTTATCGCCGGCTCGGCGAGAAAGAGTGGCACGAGGGCACAACCGAGAACATCAGCCGTTCGGGGATGCTCTTTCAAGCCAATGAAATACTGCAGCCCAGTTCGCAGGTGGAAATCAATCTCGTGCTCCCTGCTGAAATTGCCGGACTGTCTTCCACAGAAGTCGTCTGCCGTGGAGAAGTTGTCCGCACGGTTGAGAAACAGGGCGACACTCTGAGCCCCGCGCTGGCCGCACGGATCCTGCAATATCACTTCCAGCACGGTCCTCTGCCAAGGGCGTGAGCAGTCCAGGTGCAGTCTAGGTTCTGTGGTCGGTTGGTTCTCTGGCCTCATTCGTATCGTTCATATCGTTCTGTGGATTGATGGATTGTGTTCTGTGATCTGGCCAAGCAGTAAGGAAGGCGGCTTCTCTCGGGCCGCCTTTTTCACTTCATCGACGTCCCCCCCACATTTTTTCTACGCGCTTTTGCAAAATATTCATTCCATTGATGTTAGCGTCGGCATATCGACGATAGTCTCCGCAAAATCCTTATTTTAAAGGACTTATACGTAAAATATTCAGGAATAAGGAGTTAGCGCCGGACTCCTGGCGGGAGATCTTCGATGAATCTTGTAACCTCTTTGTTTTCTGCTTATTACGTTTTGAGGATTGGGCGATAAGCTGGCAAAGTATTGTAAAGTAAGCACTTACCCGATGAGCCGACAGGCCGCAGAAACTCGTCGGCGGCTCAATCGAAGAATTGAGGGGTTTATTGCGCACACATCTATTGTGAGCTTTCTATTGCCTCAGTAAAGGTTGTGCGTCACAGGAATGACGATTCTCGCTGTGGATAGCTGTGGAAAAGTGTGAGGCATGGAATTGATTGTTGTGCTGCTTAGCGGTCTATTATTCGGCGTGTTTATGGGGCGGCTTTTATGCACTATTGCGTCTGATGCGCCGGCACAAGGTCACACGACTAAACGTTGATCCGACCCAAACACACCGCCAAGTCTCCTGCGACTCGCGATCATGCCGATTTCTGACGCGGTTTCTTATAGCTAGTGAACTCACCCGAAGTGGTTCAACATCGAGATGGACCCGCACGAGGACCTCAATGTCACGGGACTCTTCGCCTGGGTCGGAGAACCTGCCCTCGAAATAGTCAAGAAATATAAGGAGACTCTGCAAAAATTTCCGAATCCGCCGGGGGCGAACCTCACCCGCTTCTGAAGCGCGATCCCAGTTCGACGGGAAGATGAAGACCAAAGACTGGAACAAGCTCCCGACTTACCCCGTCTCAGCGGAAAAGATCCGGCCTAAGTATTCGACCAAGCAACCACCCTGGGTTGCCCCGGCGGTGTTCTTCGATCAACTGCCGGCCGTCATGAAGCAAGTGCCTCCGCTGCCCGGAGAAGAGGCGCTCTACAAGTTGATCGGCAGTATCCTCGATGCGGCCGCGAAAGACCCGGAGGTCATGAAGACGTTGCAGGCAACTGCCCTAGCGGCGGACGACGAATTGATCGCGCCGATGATGTGGTGGCGGTACAACGACCAGCCCGCGGGTAATGGCTGGACATCGCCGGCGAACAACGGGGCGTTTGGCACTGGCTACTATTACCGCACGGGCGCGGTGAAGGCCGATCCCTACGACAACAAACGCAACGAGACGATGTACTTCTACACTGATAACGACTCCCAGTTGCAGCAACTAGTGGGTAAGTCGTCCTATACAGTCACGTTCCCGAAAGGGCAGCTGCCACCCGTGAAGGGCTTTTGGTCATTGACGATGTACGACCCGGCACACTTCTTCTTTCCGAACACGCTGAAGCGCTACGCGCTCGGCACGAAGAACAAGTCGCTCAAGTACAGTGACGACGGCAGCCTAACCATCTATCTTGGGAACAACTCTCCCGGCAAAGACAAGGAATCCAACTGGCTTCCTGCGCCGCCCGGTAACTTCTCGATCTGGATACGTGCTTATTGGCCCGATCAGCCCATCCTCGACGGCACCTGGAAGCCGCCGGTGGTCGCGATCACGAAGTAACTTCAGGTCATCGCTTCGGGCCAACCAACAACAGGTTGGAGCTGGCGGTTTTTTACGCGGCCCGCAGCCGAGCCGGGACGCTGGCGCTGCGGGATCAATATCCATGCAGTACAGCGGAACCAAAGAGGATGGTGTTCCGGGCGTTCCTGCTAGAGAATCTGTTTTCAAGCTTTAGGTTTTGCGAGAAGCCAGCTAAACAGCGGCATCAGGACGAACCAGCTCAGAGTCCATATTGTGAGGCCGCTCCACGACAATCCGGTGGCGACGATGGCCGTGAGTGGGTTGCTCAGATCGACACGAGCGATTTGTCCAACAGATGGCTTCAATTCTGGCCGCACCAGGTCCCCATGAATGGCATAGCGCAGTGCTAAAAAGCTCAGGAAGCTCGCAATCGCAAGACTGACAGACTGCAGGAGGAGCGTTGGGACGCCCCCTACGTACTCCGGATCGGCGATGAGCGCATACATGAACAAGCACAGGAAGGACAGGCTCGTGATCGAAAGCGCTGAGATAATGCCATTGGACTTGGCCAGCAAACTCAGCAATACGTTCTTTCGAGTCCAGTAGTAGATGGTGATTACGAGCCCGAATAGCACGCGCATGAGATTCGTAGGTCGACTTACGAGCAGACTCAAAATGCCGTAAGGAAGGTGCTGCCAGTGTCCATCCTGGAATGACGGCAGGAACTCGACGATCCGGAAAAACATGAGCGCGAAGATGACGTCGAGAAAGACGGCCAGACTTCTAAGCTTTTCGTCAGGTACGGCAGGGCTGCTATCCAGATGTGACATGCGCCCCTCAGTGCGCAGCAACTAAGTTAGTTCAACACCCGCGGGGCGAAGTGATAACTGTCAGTTGTTACAGGTTTGCCCGAATTCTTTCTGGTTGCCTCCTTGGAGGGACGCTGCCACCCGGAAGTTATCAGAGCCCATCCGTTAGGGAATCGTCTCCAATGGTGAAGAAATGCCGGGACAGGATTCTGGGTCTACCGGCTTGATTCCGTCGTCGTAGTGCCCGCCGAGCATGCCGGAGCCTGGCGCGATGAATTGTTGCTTACGGTTTGAAGGTGAATATGATGCCGGCTCTATCCACCTCACCATGTGACGTGCCATACAAAATGCCGTCTTGGCCGAACATCACCCCGTTCGCAGGGTGTAGGACCGTCATAGGCGGCCGTGGATTCGTGCGACACTAGTTCTTTCCATTTGCCGTTCGAGGTGGGTGACAACTTGAAGGCTACGGCGCAACCGGAAGGGGCACAAGTGTCGTACGGCTATAAAATCTCGGGAATGAATATGTTGCTTAAAGCTATGCCGATCTCAATGAGTGGCGTTAGTTGGCTTGTGCTCTGCGTCGGGCTGCAGTCCGCGGTGTTTGCGGCAGGTGTGGGGGAGCACGCGGAGCGGCCCCGTATCACCGGCATCGATCACGTTACGATCTACGTCAGCGACGTCACAAAATCGCGCGCGTTCTATTCCAATGTTCTGGGATTGACGCTTGGGTGCCCGGGCTACGACGGGCCGGAGTCCTGTTTTCTGATACGTCCCTCGGACCGGCGCCTTCTGATGAAACCTGCGCCGACGGAGGTGAGAAATAATGCCCATCAGAGCTGGCTTGCGGAAGTCGGGTTCGCCACCGACAGCGTTTTGCAAATGCGTGATTATGTGCTGGCGCATGGTTTCCGGCCAGGGCCCGTGCAAAGAGATTCCGATGGCGCGCAGTATTTTCGCGTTCAGGACCCGGAGGGAAACCACATCGCGTTCGTCCACAGGCCGCGGGCCAAGGCCGGATACGGGGCTGCATCGAAACAACTAAGTTCCCACTTGATCCATGCGGGTTTTGTGGTAAAGGACCTGGCTGCCGAGAATCGTTTCTACGTTCAGCTTCTGGGTTTTCGTCTGTACTGGTACGGCGGATTCAAAGACGAAGGGACCGACTGGTATGAACTCCAGGCACCAAAGGGTTCCGACTGGATCGAATACATGCTGAACATTCCTGCAAACGCCGACCACCAGGAACTCGGTGTACAGAATCATTTCTCATTCGGAGTCAAAGATGTGCACGCCGCCGCAGCAGCACTTCGCGCGAGAGGGTTGCAGACATTTGATGGGCCGGAGGTTGGGCGCGACGGCAAAGACAGTCTGGATGCCTACGATCCAGATGGCACGCGCGTCGAGATCATGGAGTTCACCCCGGTGCAGAAACCCTGCTGCCATCCCTATACAGCGGACCATCCGAAGCCGTGAGCTCCTCCGCGTGCGCTACTTTTGCGGAGAGAGGTGAAGACCGACCAGTTTCCATTTGACTCCGGCAGAGATGAAGACAAATGTGCTGTTGAGATCGGTACCGGGTTCTGCGGGGTGAAGGCGCCCCATCAGAATTGCGGTGCTGCCGGAGATGCGAACGGTCGGCGCCTGGAGGGTGAACTGGGGGAGACGCTGAACCGCACCTTGTTCTGGGATGAGACGATCCTTGGTGAGGACGTCGCCCACCGGGCTCGTAGCGATAAACGCAGGATCAGTAATCGCATTCAGGGCAGATTTGTTCCCTTGACTGATATCGTGAAGCCATTCTTCCGTAGATTGGATCACGCTTTGATCGGCACGTTGGTTGGCGTGAATTGAGCAAGGTATTGAAAGCGCGAGGAACACAGCTGTGATGCAGAGCTTCTTCACGGTGGTCTCCTTTTGCGTAGCTTAGACACCGGTCGGAACCGAAAGGGTCCATCTCGACGATCGCTTATTCCATCTTTCCTGCAGCGGCCTTCGATCGCGCCTACTTTCCGTGACCCGCAACTGGTTTATATCGGCTGCCCTGTTGTGGATGAGGAATCGCTTTGTAGGTAAAGGTCGCCAACGCCCGCCAGCACCAGTTTCCAAGTTCTAGACGGGGCGGCCGAGGGTGATCCAGAAAGCTTCAATGACGATGTAGGCCAGGAGTACCAGAAGATAAGGACGCGCTGGCAACCGGCGACGCCGATCATACGCGATTAAGGAAACCAGCAAGGCATCGATCAACACAAGGCAGACAGCCTGAGACGAAGCCTGCCGAATGTTGAACCAGTATCCAAGTGTTCGAGCGAGGCCCGCCGGCAACAGGACCAGCGTGATGCAAATCATGTATCGCATGTGGATCGCGACGTCGCGCCGACGTACGATGCGATCGAAACGCCGTACAGCGTGCCGAAGAGCAGAAGCTGGACAGCGGACAGGAACTCGGCGTTGCGAGCCACTGCCAACGTCGCGCCGTCGGCTAAATGCTCATGGTATTCCTTCCACAACATCGCGACAGAGAAGACGAGGGCAAGGGGGATCAGGATATTCGAGAGTTTCCCAAGAGTGCGATGGGTCGAGAACGCCTTGTAGCGTATTGCGAGCGGCTGGACGATTAACAGGATGAGAAAACAAAACAGCACAACCGCGTGTATGTGGACAGCAGTCGTGATGGATTGGTCGAAGTGGGGGACCTTGGATAAATAGGGAATCCAGAAACCCGCGATGAAGACCGGCAATAAAACAATTAAGACATAGCCGAGATTGCGATAGGCGCGCTCCATTGCTGCTGACTGCGGGGATTTTAGTCGGCGACCCTGGACGTTTCAACCGATTTCACCCATCAATCTAGGCGAAGGGTTTGAGGGGGAGTACTGATTGCTTCGGTTAAGATGGGCCGAGTGAAAGCAGTCTTTACATCGTAGGGGCAGGGCGTGAAAACTATTGTCGTCGTTGCGCTCACCGCAACAACATTATCTGTCGAGTGGACTTGGATCGAGCATGCTTATTGAAGTCGGAAGTGTGGAGGCGATCTTCCGGTATCCCGTGAAGTCGATGGGAGGGGAACGACTGGAGGTCGCCAACCTGGGCTGGCACGGCCTGGAGGGTGATCGACGCCTGGCATTCCGGCGGATCGAGGACCGCAGCGGGTTCCCCTGGCTCTCCGCAAGCAAGCTTCCTGATCTGGTGCGGTTTGCTCCGTGCCGGCGCGACGGTACCGCAAAAGAGATACCGACGCATGTTCGTACTCCGGATGGCGAAGAGATGACTGTCTTCGGGGAGGAGTTGGCCGCGGAGGTGGGGCGTCGGTATGGGGCTCCGGTGCAGATGATGCAGTTGAAACATGGCATCTTCGACGAAGCGAGCATCTCGGTGATTGCGATGGACACGGTCTGCGAGATCAGCCGACTCGCGGGGCAGAGCCCGGACGTGCGGCGATTTCGGCCGAACGTTGTGGTTCGTTTGCTGCGTGCGGCTCCGTTCCAGGAGGACGAGTGGGTGGGCGGTTTGCTCTCATTCGGCGAGGAGGATGACGCTCCCGCGGTCACCGTCACAATGCGCGATGAACGCTGCTCGATGGTGAACATTGATCCCGACTCGGCAAGTATGTCGGCGGAAGTGCTGAAGGCGGTGGTGCGCGCGAACCAGAACATGGCGGGAGTCTACAGTGCGGTAACCCGCATTGGTCGACTGGCGATCGGACAGAGAATATTTCTTCGTGCGGCGGGCGGGACGACGGACAACATCCCTTAATAACTCCCGGTTGCGCGCGTTGACGGGTAGACACTGCCCCACGGCGCTGGCGTTCGCATGGTGTGAACTCTAGGCAGGAAATGAAAAGACTCGAACGTCCAAACTGGCGGGTGTAGACTTACCGGAATCGCGCTGGAAGTAAAAGCAGTGAAACGAATCGCGCGCAGCCGTTGTCCTTACTGCCATTGTTCATCGCGGATTTGTGTCTCCAGATTTAAGAGCCTGTGGGAGGTTGCGGCATTGGCGCTGCTGCTGCGGCCGGTGCGGTGCCATGATTGCTTCTCGCGCTTTTATCGCCCGGTGTTTATCAAGACTCCCCGGCCGCCTGTTGCCAGCATGCCCCCAAGACATTTGGAAGAACCTGAAGATTCAGGGAAAGATGATCGGCGCTCGGCATGAGCTGGAGAGGAATCGCGCTCAACGTTCGACTCAAGCTCGCAGTGGCGAATTTCCCACATGCTGGGTATCCGTCCGTCATGATTAGGCAGCTTTGACTTTGAAAAGGGCACACCCTACCATGCTCTAACCGTCGCAGGGGGCCTCTGTTTGCATGATTGGCCAAACGATTTCCCACTACCGCATTCTCGAGAAAATTGGCGGTGGGGGTATGGGTGTCGTTTACAAGGCGCAAGATCTGGAACTGGGCCGGTTTGTCGCTCTTAAATTTTTGCCCGACAAATTGTCGGCAGATCGCCCATCGCTCGACCGATTTCGGCGGGAAGCGCGCGCTGCATCCGCCTTGAACCATCCCAATATCTGCACGATCTACGAAATCGGCTGGCACGAGCAACGCCCCTTCATTGCAATGGAGTTTCTGGAAGGAATACTCCTCGAAAACAGAATTGCAGGACGTGCCCTGCCCATCCCGGAAGTGCTATCTCTCGGAATCGATATTACCGACGCCCTTGATGCGGCACATGCGCAAGGAATCGTGCATCGTGATATCAAGCCCTCCAACATTTTCGTAACGCGACGCGGAAGCGCCAAGATTTTGGACTTCGGACTGGCAAAACTCGCTCCGCAGGTAACATCCGGCGACGGCGGCACGGACGCCGAAACTATCGCGATGGAAACCAATAGCGCGCTGCTTACCAGCCCGGGAACGATGATGGGGACAGTTGCATACATGTCTCCCGAGCAGGTGCGAGGGAAGAATCTCGACCAGCGCACGGACCTCTTCTCGTTTGGTGCCGTTCTTTACGAGATGGCAACCGGCACGTTTGCATTCCAAGGCGCAACGCCAGGCGAGATCTGCGGAGCGATTCTGCATGAGGAGCCGGCTCCTGCCGAGCACACGAATCCTGCGGTTCCGGCTCCCCTGGCTGCAATTCTGGTCAAAGCCCTTGAGAAAGACTGCGCACTTCGCTACCAAAGCGCGTCTGAAATACGCTCCGACCTGCAGCGCCTGAAAAGAGATACCGACTCTGGCCATCCGGCTGGCACCAGGGACTCAGTGGGAAGTGGCGCGGCCGTGTCTGCAGATTCATTCTCAACAGCCGCACAAAAGCGAACGATGGTGGTGTCGAGTGTGGAATCAGGGCACAAAGCACGAAGTCTGTGGGTTCTGTCTCTCACTTTCCTCATCGCTCTGGCGATTGGCGGTGGGTACTATCTCCGTTCTCGCAGCAAGGCTCTGCTTAACGAGAAAGACACAATTATCCTCGCGGATTTCACCAACTCCACTGGCGACACGGTGTTCGACGAAGCATTGAAGCAGGCCCTGTCGGTAGAGTTGGAGCAATCCCCGTTCTTGAACGTGCTCTCCGATCGGAAATTGACCGATGCGATGAAGATGGCCGGACATTCGCCCGATGAGCGCGTGACAATGACTATGGGTCGGGAGCTATGTCTGCGCACGGGCAGCAAAGCGCTTGTAGGAGGCACGATCTCAAGCCTGGGCAGTCATTATCTCATCGACCTCTATGCGGTCGGCTGTGCTACGGGCGATACGCTCGCCAAAGAGCAGGCCGAAGCGAGCAGTAAGGAGAATGTCCTTGCTGCCTTGAGCCGCGCCTCCTCAAGTCTTCGCGGCAGGTTGGGCGAGTCGCTGCCCTCGGTGCAACGGTTTGATGTTCCTTTTGAGGCGACGACCTCGTCCCTGGATGCGCTAAAGGCGTACAGCATGGGGATAAAAATGGGACATCAAGCAGGAGATCATCCGAGCATTGCTTTTCTTGAACGAGCCATTGAACTCGACCCGAACTTCCCCACAGCGTATGCGTCTCTGGCGATTTTGTACGGCAATGTCAATGAGCCATCCCTGGCGCTGAAGTATGCGACGAAGGCGTATGAATTGCGCGACCGGGTGAGCGAGCGCGAACGGCTGCGCATTGCCGCTTACTATTTCCGCGCTCGCGGCGAAGTCGAGAAAGAAGCGCAAACTTACGAGCTGTACACTGCCAGCTACCCGCGTGATGTTACTCCGCAGATCAATCTGTGCAGCAATTACTCCAATCTGGGGCAATACGAAAAGGCTCTCGCCATCGAAAAAGAAATGATCAAGCTGGCGCCGGATGCCGTCGTGGCTTATTCGAACCTCGCCGGCACGTATGTCAACCTGAATCGGCTGGACGAAGCCGGGGATGTATTCAAGCAGTCTCTGGCGCGAGGTCTCGATAGTGGAACGTTGCGCACGAATCTCTATTATCTAGCGTTTCTAAAGGGTGATGCAGCTCTAATGGCGCAGCAGGTTGCGTGGGCGACCGCCAAACCCGGCGATGAGGACACGCTTCTTTCGGCTCAGTCGGACACCGAGGCATTTTTCGGACGGCTTGGAAAGGCTCGCGACTATTCGCGTCGCGCAGTCGATTCCGCCGTGCGAGCCGGTTCCAAGGAAACCGCCGCGCTCTGGAGAGTCAATCAAGCGCTTCGTGAGGCGGAGGTCGGCAATGCTGCGCTGGCACGCACAGGCGTGGCCGAAGCATTTCGGCTCTCCCCCGGTCGCGACGTTAAGGTGGCAGGAGCGATCGTGCTGGCACGGGCCGGCGATCTAGCCGCCGCCCGAAAACTCTCGGAAGAATTGGAGCTGGCATATCCAACGAACACGCTTCTGAGGCTCTATTGGCTCCCTGTTATCAACGCCGCTATCGCACTGAACAAGAAAGATTCTTCCCGGGCTCTGTTGGATCTCGAGGTCGCCGCGCCCTACGAGCTCGGGGGAGCGGGTGCCTTCATCAATTATGTCTACCCGGCATACGTTCGCGGCCAGGCGTATCTCCAGGAAGGAAATGGAGCTTCGGCGGTGGCAGAGTTCCAGAAGGTGCTCGGTCACAGCGGCGTGGTGCAGAACTTTGTGATCGGCGCGCTCGCTCACCTTCAGATCGGCCGGGCCTATGCTGAGCTTGGAGATACATCGAAAGCAAAATCGGCATACGAAGAATTTTTCTCGCTATGGAAGGATGCCGATCCCGGAACGGCCGTTCTTACAGACGCAAAGCGAGAATATGCAAAACTGAAATAGCTGGTTCCCTCAACCAGCGATACCCTCTCAGCCCATATGAAAGCCGCCATTTACACCAAGAACAAGTCGGGAAAGGTCCTCGAAATTCGGGAACTCGAACAGCCGGTTCCGAAGGATAAGGAAGTCGTGGTGCGGGTTCGAGCGGCCTCGGTGA
>Ga0070712_100002521_pt1 | contig 11302 bp, 5 predicted proteins | sample LARL81metaG_FD_71396 | JGI IMG/M metagenome (GOLD analysis project Ga0070712, IMG submission 71396) | Corn, switchgrass and miscanthus rhizosphere microbial communities from Kellogg Biological Station, Michigan, USA - LAR L8-1 metaG | ecosystem: Host-associated > Plants > Roots > Rhizosphere ...
GCAGAGCTATCTCCCTTTACGGGGACACCCACTCCACCCTGCGGCTTCGCCTCTCCGCGTATTCGCGGATCGGCGGGAAAATTCTCTTTTGCCATGTCTGGTTGGGGGAAATAAACGCCCGCACAGCCCTAACCGCGACGGAACGTCTTGCGTGAGAGTATATACCGGCTGAAGGCCTTGAGATACAAGAACATCCTCAACATCTCCACAGCCGGAGGACGCGCCGGCAGGGTTGTTTATTGGGAACAGCAATGCAACTCCGTATAGCGATGCTGCTACTCGCCCATACCTCGTATCGCCATGTCTTTCAAAATGGATAGTTGCTTCGATGTCTCGTCTGACCGTCCGAGCGGGCCTGGTGCGCTCGCGAAAAAGCCCAGCATGTGCTTTTTCAGATCTCCCGGAATGCTTCGTTCCGGCTTAGCCGTTAGGCGGTCCAGCAACCGCGAATACGCCTGATCGGCTAACTCGTATTCTCCAAGGACGTCTCGCTGTCCTGTGTCCAAATCAAGGTTTGCAAGCTCAAACGAATTGTTGGAATCGGATAATGCCCTGTGCAGCGTCTCTCGAAAGGCGTCCACCGCGTGATTCACACTCTTGAGGTACAACTCCTGAGTTTGCTCATTGGGAATTTTGATAGCAAGATCCGACGCAGCCCCAATCTTGGGAACAAGAAAAACAAGAACAGCCAGAAGATGGGCTTTAAAGCCCGGTCCTTTATATGTGTGCTTCCAGTGGCGGTCATAGTTCGTTCGTTTCACGCGGTCGTAGAAGATCTGGTAGGTCTCGCTATCCGGGTTGGGCGGGAACTTGTGCCCGTGCAGCACAACTTCTGCCTCCGCGAATGACGGGATAAAGCCGCGGACGGACGTCCGATAGCTTTTGAGGGCGGGCACAGGTTCTCCCAGCACCTCCGAAAGATTGAACCCATAAATCGCTGCAAATGCGCGCTCCAGGAACCTCCGCGGCACTCTAAACCCGACATGTCGCAGGTACTCCGGCGGCGCGAATTCCGTATTCTTCATCTCGCCCACGTCGAAGGCAAATTCGGTCCGAATGTGACCGTGCGGGCTTTCACCATAAGTCACTTTGTTCCCGTACTTCTTTTCAAGCTTGGGGAACTCTATGGCAGTAGAAGGATTGATCGCCTCCGAATGCCCAATCGAATCACCCAGATAATGCGAGAGAGCCCCCATCGCAAATGCATATTCGTTCAGCGTGCTGGCGTTTCTAAGCATCCACGCAACGAAATCTCCGCTACGTACGTAATGAGTCAGGTTGCTGAAGAAGCGCTTTCCAAAAGGGTAGTAGCCCATGTCTTGCATGGCCGATCCGCCATATGCAAAGGAGTGGGCCACAACAAGGTCGTGATCGGTGGCGTTCGGAAACTTCGCCAGCAATGTGGGACGTATTGATTCATTCCACGCGAGGTCGATCAGTTCTTCGTGGGTAAGGACCGAGTAAGAAACGCAGTTCCTGCAGAAGAATGCAATCATCACCAAACTGAGAATGATCCGATTGCCTGTGAAAAGTCGCGAGATCATTCGACACACATGAAAAACAAGTCTTCGCCCTCAGACTTGGTCTCTTTCCTCCTCCAGCGATAACAGTTGCATTTGATCAACCACGATTGAAACCAGGAGAATGCAGACGGGCGAATAAAAAGCGTTGGTTCTCCAGCGCGAGCCCATCCGTGTTCCAGCGATCGATCCCGCCATGTGACTGACCCAGATCGCCGGCGTGAAAACTAGATTACGGAACGAAGTTTGCCTACGGGCCAGATTGATTGGTTTGGAGGTCAGTGGCAAAACAACCAGGTACTTTGCCACGGCCAATCCGAAGCGGGTCTCCGTGACTGCTTGAGCGCGAACCGCAAGGCGCGTTGTCAACTCGCGTCCAAAAACGCTTCGACTGGATTCTCTAGAGGGTCGTCATCAGTCGCAGGCGAATCAACAACTGTTCTATTGGTTTTGAGGTATTCCATTAGAGCCAGAACAATCGTAAAGATGCTCACGCCCACCGGCAATATTCCCCACATGTAACCTTGCCAACGTGGTGGTCGCAAGGGCGATGGAATTGGCGTCGCATAAGGCGCGGAGGGATTCACCCAAACCGCGATCTTTCCGTGTTCGTAGCTGTCGATCTGTCGCCAGCCGCCGAAGGTCAGGATTGGATCGTAGTAGGCGTCGGAGACGAAGATGTATCGCAAACCATAGCGCGACGCATGATGCAGCATTTCCGAGAGTGCGAGCAACCCTTCCGACCCGTAAAACTTCGCTGTGCTCAATTGCCCCACACCGTGCCGCGTCATTTCAGGTAAAGATCGCCCTGAGTTATATTCGCCGTCTACGCTGGGGGCTTCCGTGTAGCAGGCAATCTGCGATAGTGCGTTTGCGAAACCTAACGTCAGATAGCGGTAACGGGCGTGATCTCCCTGATTGAGAAACTGAACGATCGGATCGACGTTCAGTGGAGTTCCAATTAGAGGGAAATATGCATTCCAGGCGACGGCAAGTGAACCGCCCCCAACCACTAGAACGACGAGAGCGATCACCGCACGCTTCTGAAAACGATCAATCAGCTGAGCGGCAAGCATTCCAACAAATGGCATTGCGAGCAATACAGCCCACAAGGTGAATCTCTCAAAGGTCAGGATCTGAAATGCCCGGCCTAGCACCCATCGCGGAAAGGGCGTCGTGCCGCCCAGGCCAAACAACAGCGCGAAATAGAACCCGAACAGTAGCGGACGCAGCCGCGATTCCGCCGCCCCTTTGTAGACGATGTAGGGCAGCGCCAGAACAATCGCGCCGACCGGCATAAGCCAATAATGAAGTCCCCACTTTGGTTCAAGAAGAAAATTCGCGCGGCTCAGGTGCGGGATTGGTGTCTGATCAATCGGGCTCTTTAGCAGTATCAAGAAATATGGGAGAAGCACGATCACCATTCCCACTCCGGCTGTGGTGATAAATGCCACCGCCCTTCTTACGGGAACAGCGAGAGAGGACTCAGGATTCGCCTCTCGATACTCTCGTAGCGCCAGCCACAAAGTCGGAGCCACGAAGAATGGCAGGCCGAAAAGCAACGTCGCATGGTGCGCCGCTGCCGCCGTGCACGACATCGCGAGGCCGAAGATGAAGTCACGCCACGATCCCTTCACGACGTACCAAAAGGCGCTTGGTATCGCTAGCAAGAACAGCGTGGTCGCCGCGATTGTTCCGATCTGCCCATCTTGGTAGACAAGCTGCAGCAACACTCCCAGAAAAATAGAACAGAAGGCGCCATAACTCGCGGCTCGCTCAGGGACCCATAACTTGGAGAACCGGTATACAGCCACCGGCAATAGCAACATCATGATCCCCATGACGAGCATGAACCCGTAGCTCAGCCCTACTGCGTCAGAGAAGATTGCGATCCACTGATGGGTTAGCGGCGGATAAGTAGTTTGGGAGAATCCGCCCAGCGATTTTTCGTTCCAGGGATCAAACCAATGGTGCGCATAGTGAGACGCCATCGACATGTGAAAGTGCGCGTCGAAGGTGCTTTCCGGGAGCTTCATGAGAAGCAAAGGCCCGTGAAACACGAATGCGCAAATCACAATCAGCGATATCGGAATCGCACGGCGCAAGGGAGCAGATGCGGCGCTCTCCATAGAGGGGGACCCCAGAATCGAACTTGTTTAAAGAAAACGAGCATTCGATGCCGGGATTGATGTAAAGGTTGGTCTTAACAGCGAATGTCTTGCCCGGACGTAAAAAAATACCTGATCGCCAATCGCGTCGGCCGCGGCCCGAATCCATCTACTTCGTCAGCTTGTCGCTCTCGCTTAGTGTCGGATTATGGGAAAGAATAGCCGGACCCACCGTAAGCCTCCAATAGGTCGGAAGTTGGTGGCGCACTCCCGAACTGACCAGCCATTTCCCGCCTAAGAACTCGCGGCATTAACCATGCCCACCCCCTCAGGGTTCTCGCATCCACAAACTGCAGTCCGCACCGTATGGTTTGACGTCGGTCGGAAACGACAAACTTATTTGTGACCAATCAGGTGGAAACAGAAACCCTGAAACAATATCGGCTTGACCATGCTGCCTCAGAAAGTACTCCACCTGTAAATCCAGAGACCGCCGAAATCGTCGAGAAGGCCGCCGAAGAGGTCGAAACCCTTCACGCTTCGGTGAAGGCAGGAACCGTCGCTCAAGTCGTGGTTGCCATCATTGCGACAATCGGTCTCGTTTACCTCCTGAAACTTGTTCTCGTTACCGTACTCGCTTCCATGCTGATAGCCTACGTGCTCGAACCGCTTGTTCGCGGTTTGACACGGCTTCGCATACCACGTTCCGTCGGATCTCTGCTGGTTGTTACCGCCGCCGTTATTCTGGCAGCAGGCGTCTGTTATTTTTCCTACAATCGTGCTCTTGACTTCACGAATGAGCTACCGCGCTATACGGCGACTCTTCGAGAAGACCTCGGCAGCATTCGGTCGAAGGTCGACCAGTTAGCAGATCAGGCTCGCTCTGTCGTCGAATCGAAGAGCCGCCAAAAACCTATCCCCGTCCAGATCGAGCAACCGCGAGGTGTAACACGTGTCATCTCCGAGAACAGCGAAACGATCGCGAATGCGCTTCTGGCAGTGGGCTTCGTGCCGTTTCTTGTTTATTTCATGCTCGCCTCGAAAGATCATGTCCACGTCACTACCGTCCGGCTGTTTCCAAAAGAGCACCGCTTGCTCGCGCATCGCACTGTCGGAAACATCTCAGTGATGATCCGAACATACATACTTGCGAATTTCGTTGTAGGCCTCGGGACGGCGCTGATTTGCGGAATTGTGTTCTGGTCTCTAGGTATCCAGTATTTCTATTTCATCGGCCTCCTCAGCGGATTCGCCACATTGATTCCATACCTTGGAGTTTTCTTGGCATTGCTTCCTCCACTCGCCAACGGAATCGGAACTCTGCACAAAACCGGCATTCTCACTGTATTCGTCACAGTCGTCGGAATGCACATCGTCACGATGAACCTGATCTACCCGAAAGTGATAGGATCGCGTCTGAGTCTGAATCCCCTCGCAGTGAGCCTCTCGTTGCTGTTTTGGTCCTGGATTTGGGGAGCCGCCGGACTGATTCTTGCCATTCCACTGCTCGGCGCTCTTAAAATTATTTGCGACCACATCGAGCCTCTTCAAGGCCTGGCATCCTGGCTCGGGAACCCCGCGCGACCGGTCTAGAAAGCTTGTCCAAGTATCCAAGCAACATTCCATGCTCTGAATTCATCTTCCACTTGAACATTTTCCTGACTTGGCAAAGCGCGGCTCGACCGCCCTGGTTTTCAAGTCCTGCTTTCTAGGTGAACGAGGAGCCAGACCGGCCATAAAGCCCGGTCAGCGACGAATGGTCATCCAAACTCAACCGATCGTGTGGCCAGGTCGGCCCTATCCCCTCGGTACAACGTGGGATGGCGAAGGTGTGAACTTCGCGATTTTTTCCGAACACGCTGATGCCGTCGAACTTTGCCTTTTCGACGCCGCCGGCCGGCGCGAACTGCATCGCGTCCGCGTCAAAGAACAAACCGATCAAGTCTGGCACTGCTACCTACCCGAGGCTCGTCCCGGCCTCATATACGGATACAGATTTTTCGGACCTTACGAGCCCAACAAGGGCCATCGCTTCAATCCACACAAGCTGGTCCTCGATCCTTATGCGAAACAGATTGTCGGTGATCTAAAGTGGAGTGACTCCCATTTCGGCTACCGTGTCGGGCACCGCAACGCCGACCTTTCGATGGACCGCCGCGACAGTGCTCCTGGAATGTTGAAGGCCATGGTGGTAGATCCGGCGTTTACGTGGGGGATGGATCGTTCTCCGCGAACACCTTGGCACAAAAGCGTGATTTACGAAATGCATGTGCGCGGATTCACCATCCGGCATCCGCGCGTTCCTGAGACCTTACGTGGAACCTATGCCGGACTCGCGACCGGCCCCGTGATCGATCATCTGCTCAAGCTGGGCGTGACTGCCGTCGAACTGATGCCGGTTCACTACTTTATTGATGACCGTCAACTGATCGAACGCGGCCTGCGAAATTATTGGGGCTACAACACGATCGGATTTTTCGCGCCTATGTCACGTTATCTGGCCACCAACTCCATTAACGAATTCAGAACGATGGTCAAGACTATGCACACGGCGGGAATCGAAGTCATTCTCGACGTCGTCTACAACCACACTGCCGAAGGCAATCAACTCGGTCCGACTCTTTCCTTCCGTGGCATCGACAATGCAGTCTATTATCGGATTCCTTCGGATAATCCTCGTTATTACACCGACTACACCGGAACTGGAAACACGCTCAACATGCGACACCCCCGTGTGTTGCAGCTCATCATGGACAGCCTTCGCTACTGGGTCCTCGAGATGCACGTTGACGGTTTCCGCTTCGATCTCGCGGCAACGCTTGCGCGCGAATTACATGAAGTCGACAAGCTGGGCGCATTTCTCGACATCATCCATCAGGATCCGGTCTTGTCGCAGGTGAAGCTCATTGCCGAACCCTGGGACTTGGGCGAAGGCGGCTATCAGGTCGGCAAGTTTCCCGTGGGCTGGGCCGAATGGAACGATCGCTACCGCGATGCAGTTCGCTCGTACGTCAAAGGCGACGGCGGTCAGATCGGCGAGCTGGCATATCGAATCACCGGATCAAGCGACCTCTATGCGCGCAGCGGACGGCGCCCCTATGCCAGCGTCAATTTCGTGACTGCGCATGACGGCTTCACACTTCATGATTTGGTGAGCTACGACCATAAGCACAATGAGGCGAACGGCGAGGAAAATCGCGATGGCACCGACAACAATCGAAGCTGGAATTGCGGCGCAGAAGGCCCCACCGACGATGCGGCAATCAATGCTCTCCGCGCCAGGCAGAAGCGCAATTTCCTGGCGACTTTGCTGCTCTCGCAAGGCGTCCCGATGATTCTCGCGGGAGATGAACTAGGGCGAACTCAGCAGGGCAACAACAACGCCTATTGTCAGGACAACGAAATCAGCTGGGTCAACTGGGACGACGTTGATTCCCACCGCGAATTGATCGCTTTCCTCAAGAAAGTCATATTCCTGCGGCAGAATCATCCTGTCTTCCGGCGCCGGAACTTCTTCCAGGGCCGCTCGATTAAGGGCGTCGGAGTCAAAGACATTCTGTGGCTTCGCCCTGATGGACGCGAGATGACCGATCAGGAATGGACCCAGGAGCACGCGCGCACATTGGGCCTGTTCCTCTCTGGATCCGCGGTCGATGAGATCGATGAACGCGGCCAGCTCATCACCGACGAAAATTTTGTGCTACTGATGAATGCACATCATGAGGAAGTACCGTTCACTTTGCCCACAGTTGCTTCTTCAATGACCTGGATGACGATTATTGACACTTCTCTCGAATCCGCAGGCAGCCCTGGTACCACTTACGAAGCAATGACGAATTACTCTCTGCAAGCCCGTTCTCTTGTCCTTCTTGTCGAGCGACAGCACGACCAGATTCGCCAGGACCGTCGAAATGGTTCGTAGTCATCGCATGCCTTTCGGGGCCGAAGTTCAAGCAGATGGCAAAGTTCGGTTCCGCCTTTGGGCGCCCGCTGCCAAGGAAGTGACACTCTGCCTTGAAGGCGATCGCCCGGATTGCATTCCAATGAATCCCGCGCGCGACGGATGGTTCGAAATCGCGACTGAGCAGACCGCGGTTGGTTCGAAATATTCCTTCCAAATCAACCGCCGCACCAAAGTTCCGGATCCGGCCTCGCGCTTTCAACCGGCCGACGTTCATGGTCCCAGCGAAGTCATCAATCCCGCCGCTTTCGAGTGGACAGATTCAGAATGGCGCGGTCGCCGATGGGAAGAAGCTGTCATCTACGAACTGCACGTAGGGACGTTCACATCGGAAGGCACTTTCGGAGCCCTTGAGCAGAAGCTTGGTTATCTCCGGGAGTTGGGTGTAACTGCCGTTGAGCTGATGCCAGTCGCCGATTTTCCCGGCTCCCGAAATTGGGGATATGACGGCGTTCTGCCTTACGCTCCCGATAGCCGCTATGGCCGCCCGGAAGACCTGAAGCGACTCATTCAATCCGCCCACGCCCTCGGCCTGATGATTTTTCTCGATGTCGTCTACAACCACTTCGGTCCCGAAGGCAATTACCTGCATCAATACGCGCCGCAATTCTTCACGAAGCGGCATCAAACGCCGTGGGGAGATGCCATTAACTTCGACGGCCCCCACAGTCGTGTCGTACGTGACTTCTTCATCCATAACGCTCTTCACTGGCTGGAAGAATATCATTTCGACGGACTCCGTCTCGATGCCGTTCATTCCATCGTCGATGACTCCACTCCCGACATCCTCACCGAGCTAGCGGAAGCCGTGCGCGAGAGCATCGGTCAGGAGAACGTCCATCTCATCCTTGAGAACAATGACAATGGCGCCCGTTACCTGACTTGCGACTCCGACGGCGAACCGCGTCTGTACACTGCCCAATGGAATGATGACATCCACCACGCGATGCATGTTGTCGTCACCAATGAGTCCGACGGCTACTATTCTGACTACACTCATGACCCCGTAAAGCATCTGTGCTGCTGCCTGCGTGAGGGCTTCGCGTACCAGGGCGACTATTCTGAATATCACTCAGCCAAACGCGGCGAGCCCAGTGCCCATCTTCCGCTCGCGGCCTTCATTTCGTTCCTTCAAAATCACGATCAGATCGGTAATCGTGCATTCGGAGACCGCATTTCCCAGCTGGCCCGTGCCCACGCGGTCAGAGCCGCGATGGAGATTCTGCTACTCGCCCCATCACCCCCGATGCTATTTATGGGAGAGGAATTCGCGGCAAACACACCTTTCTTGTATTTTTGTGACTACAAAGGCGATCTGGCGAAAGAAATAACTAATGGCCGTCGAAATGAGTTCGCCCGCTTCGCCAAATTCAATTCCCCGGGTGTCAGAGATTCGATCCCCGACCCAAACGACGATCAAACATTCCTGAGATCAAAACTTGATTGGAGAAGCCTGACGGAGTCATCTCACTCAAACTGGCTCGACTTTTATCGGAACCTGCTCACAATTCGCCAGCGTGTAGTTGTTCCGCACCTGAAAGGTAAAACCAATTCCATCTGCCATAACTCAGAAAATCCACGAGCACTCTCAATCGATTGGACCTTCGCCAATCGAGCTCGCCTGGAATTACGCGCTAATGTCGGCGATGTACCAAGCGAAAAGACCTCTCCATGTTTAGGTACTGTTTTTTACGTCAGCAACAGCAAAGTGGACTCTACTCTGAGCACGGGCGTGTTGCCTCCTTGGTCCGTCATTTGGGCCTTCCAAAGCTAAAAACGGTTGGCCCATTCCATCGGGTCTTTCCCTCGAAACTCTGCAGAAAACCCCGTATGGGAGCTGGGGCGCCTAATCGATATTTTGGAATAGGGTCAGTCTGTCCAATTCCAGTCCCCTGTAAGGCGATCACATCATGAAGCGGCAGGATCAGATACCAACGGCGACCTACCGCCTGCAATTAAACAAGCACTTTACCTTTCGCCACGCTGCAGCTGTCGTACCTTATCTCAGTTCCCTCGGGATCAGTCACGTCTACTCTTCTCCCTATCTCCGTGCGCGTCCCGGCAGCCTGCATGGATACGACATCATCGATCACAATTCGTTAAACGCGGAAATCGGCAGCTCCGAAGACTACGAATATTTCGTTGAAGAGTTGCACCGCCACGGCATGCGCCAGATTCTCGATATAGTTCCCAACCACATGGGTGTAATGGGTAGCGACAATGCCTGGTGGCTTGATGTCCTTGAGAACGGAGAAGCCTCTGACTATGCAGACTTCTTCGATATCGATTGGGATCCCATAAAAGATGAATTACAGGGCAAGGTGCTGGTGCCCGTGCTCGCCGATCAGTACGGTACGGCTCTGGAAAAAGCTGAGCTGAAACTCACATTCGATCCCGAACGCGGCGAGTTCAGCATCTTCTACTTTCAGCATCGCTTCCCCATCACGCCCACAGAATATCCACGTATTCTCGCTTACGAAGTTGAGCGCCTCAAAGAAAAGTTGGGAGCCGATCACGAAGACGTTCTTGAGTTGCAAAGCATCATCACTGCATTTAGCAACTTGCCCGACCGACGCGGCATAACTCCTGAAAAACGGGCAGAGCGAAACCGCGAAAAGGAAGTCCAGAAGAAACGCCTGGCTGCACTGTGTGCGCGTTCTGCCGCGGTGCTCAAGTTCATTGGCGAAAACGTTGAGCGCTTTAGCGGAAATTCCAACGATCCCCGCAGTTTCGACAACGTTCACGAATTAATCAAAGCGCAGCCCTACCGCTTCGCCCAATGGCGAGTAGCTGCCGATGACATCAACTACCGCCGCTTCTTCGACATTAACGACCTTGCAGCCCTCAGAACCGAAAATGAATCCGTTTTCAACAAAACCCACGAATGCATCCTAACCCTGGTCGCTCAAAGCAAAGTGGATGGCCTGCGAATCGATCATCCCGACGGTCTCTACAATCCCGCCGAATATTTGAAGAAACTTCAGAATCGTCTGAAAGCAGAACTGGACTCCCAAAATCGCGAAGCTTACCTGATCGTGGAGAAAATTCTCACCGGAAAAGAACGGCTCCGCGAGAACTGGCCAATCGATGGAACCACAGGCTACGAGTTCGCCAATCTGGTCAACGGATTGTTCATTGATCAAAGCTCAGCAGAGCGGATGGATCGAATTTATCGATCCTTCGTCGGCGATATTGAGAAATTCGCCGACCTCGTTTACCGTTGCAAAAAATTGATCTTGAAGGTTGTTCTGGCCAGCGAGTTAAACGTACTAGCAAACCTTCTTAGTAAGATCGCTCTTGCCGACCGGCACACCTGCGACTTTACTCTGAACGGTCTGCGTGGAGCTCTCGCAGAGATCATCTCTGAATTCCCTGTTTATCGTACCTACGTCACCGCCGGCGGCGTTTCAGAGGATGACCGGCGCTACGTCCACCGGGCCGTCAATGCAGCCAAAAGGCGCAGCAATGCAGCCGATTTGAGTATCTTCGATTTCGTTCAGCGTATTCTCCTTGCCGACGTCAATGGAAGCAACTCAGGGTGGTACAAACAAGCCATTCTCCGTTTTGCCATGAAGTTCCAGCAGGTAACGGCCGCCGTAATGGCCAAGGGCCTCGAAGATACCGCCTTCTACCGCTACAACCGTCTCATTTCCCTGAACGATGTTGGCGGGAATCCGAGTCAATTCGGAACGAGCCTTGAAGACTTTCACCGA
>Ga0070712_100002523_pt1 | contig 11298 bp, 7 predicted proteins | sample LARL81metaG_FD_71396 | JGI IMG/M metagenome (GOLD analysis project Ga0070712, IMG submission 71396) | Corn, switchgrass and miscanthus rhizosphere microbial communities from Kellogg Biological Station, Michigan, USA - LAR L8-1 metaG | ecosystem: Host-associated > Plants > Roots > Rhizosphere ...
GGAGTTGAGTCGGACGGCAGAACTGCTCCGCCTTTACTAATCCGCTATGAAGTCGGGCGAGTTTTGGAGGAGGTTCGACTTTGGACAGACGGTGATAGTTTCGGAGGTCGCGCACCGTGCCGCGTCGCATTGAGAATCGGCGCATACATCAATTCCGTTCGCGCATCGACTGCGCGCAGCATCAGGCCCCCTCGGCTCATGTCGCCCCGCCCAACGAATTCAATCGGGAATAGCAAACGCTCGCCGAAGACCTTCAGCAGAGGATCCACGTACTTTGAAGTGGCAATGCTGCCAAGAAGAACAATGTCGCATGAGTCCTGGATCTGCTCGAATAGCGATCGACAAGCGAGATCGAAGGGAGCGCGGTAGCGATCGTCGTCTGCATCAATCCTGCCGGTAGCCATTTCACGTACTTGCTCACAAGTAACGATCTTCTCCGGATCCAACAGACCCGTGGTTGCCGTGATTACATAGGAGCCACACACACCAGGCGGAGGTGCCGAGAACGCTTTTGCGTATGCGAGTTTGCCCCGGAAATAGAGGCTGCTGAGAAAAGTGAACAATTCTCCCAGCGGAACTCCGTCTCGTCGTAGGCGGCAGGCGAGCTCCGATTCAGCGCCGGCTCTGAGAACATAGTTGGCGCGAATGCCCGCGAGATTTGCAGGCGAGAGTAAAAAGATTCGGTGTCTGGAATTCACGAAAGGGCTGAGGTCGAATTCCTAATTGTACTCAAAAGGTATTGCCTGCGGCAGGTACGATATAAGAAGGACTTCAAAAATCGATCCGGTAGATCCGCACAGTCTGCGCCGGCACTTCCGTTCGTATCTGTAAGCTTTTCCCAGCTGTGGCGATGTTCTGGTCTGTCATTACCTCTCGAATTCGAGATGCAGGGTGCTCCAATTCACGCCTGAATTCAACCTGTGCGCTCCTGTCGGAATGATTGAACAAAAAGACCAATCGGCCGCTGGATGCCCGCATCTCGCGAAGCTCGACCAGCTGAGGCGCGGTCAAGTTGGGCTCAGTAAGCTTTGCCCATCGGCTCAATAATCCGGCCAATGGGTGCTTCGACGTAGGATGCTGATAGTTTTCCTCGCCTGCAAAGCCTCCGAACATGATTGCTTCGCCCTTGTTGTAGCTGTTTTCGTAAGCGATCGGCGCTCCGTCGGCTGAGAATGCGACCGGCTTGGCAGACTTATTTTCCACTTCAAACTGTTCCTGAAAGCCTGTCGCCTTGAAATGTGCGTCGCCCCATCTCACGTCGAATTCTTTTCCCGGCAGCAACTGTTTTTCGCGGACGCCCAGCATCTGGTCCCAGCCGAATCCCGGGACTTTAGGCTCGGCGTGTCCTCTTTCATCCACCCAGCCCGGGTGAGCTTCTACAAAGAGACGCCCTCCGATGGAGACATAGTTTTTGAGAGCGTCCGCTTCTTCGGCGGTCATCATGAGCGGGTACGGAAGGATGACCAACTTGTAATGCTGAAGATCATCTTTCGCTAGTTCCCGTGAACTCAGTACCTCTACGGGGATGTTCCGCTCAAAAAACATACGATGATAGCCGGCAACCGCTTTGTGGATTGCCGTGCGGCTGCCTTCCTCGTCATAGCCGCCCAGCAGAGGAGTCAGCGGGCTAAAAATGATCGCGACTTCAGCAGGCTGAGGCCGAGATTGCAACAACAAGTCTGCATTCTGTTGGATTCGCTGAGCGGTCTCTCCTGCGTGGCGGCTGCGATCCGTCAGCGTGCCATCGAGGTTGATCATTCCGTAGCCACCCGATTCGTATCCTGCATTCATGGGGTAAAACGCGTAGTAATTGATTGCACGGGCGCCGCGCGAAACCATACCCCAAGTCCAAAGTTCCAGATCATTCGAGGTCACCGGCGTCCCGATTACCGTGCCATGCACGCCATAGCCACTTTGTAATTCGCCAACATAGAATCCGCGGCCTCCGGTCATGCTATTGGTAAGGTCCATCGCGAGGACTCTGCGTTCCAGCGTCCAGTTATATTCCGAAGCGGTCAATTTCGGATAAAAACTGGTCCCAAAGAAATCGACTGAGTCTTTCATCACATAATCGTCGGTGGGATCGTACGGGTCAGCGAGCGTTCGTACCAAGGGGGAGGGATTTGGTGCGTGGCTGGTCGTCACATGCGCGGGATCAATGGCTTTGACCGCGTCGTTGCGCATCTTCAAATCTTCGGCCAGCTTGTAGCCGTAGTAGACACGCCAATCCATGAAATCTGTGTACGTCAGGATGGTTCCATACCGTGGAGGTTCGACCTGATTCCATTCCGTAAACGTGCGGTGCCAGGCTTCATTCAGCCGATCCAATGTTCCGTATTTGTTTTTGAGCCACAGGCGAAAACGTTCCATGCTGCTTGAGCAATAACAGAACATTGGCTCGGATTTGTAGCCGACGCGCGCCCAGTTGAGTGCGGCCGGTTCACTCCACAAGTCCCATCCGTAGAAAGCAGGAGCCGCGGCGACATGCCTGGCAACCTCCTGGAAAAAGCCGAGCACAGCTTCTCGCACGCCACGGTGATCGAAACAATATCCGGGTGCGGCCTGCGAGGGAATTGGCTGCTCATCCTGCGCCGAGTAACGACCATCGGGATACTTCTTGCCAACCCACTCGGGGGCCGAATCGACATAGACCTGAACGATCACTCGTAGCCCAACTTCGTCGGCGACCCGCAACAGCAAATCAAGATTTTCGAGATGATATTTCCCTTCCTCCGGCTCGCCAACGTTCCATTCCACCCAAGTCCGGACGGTATTGAAGCCCAGTCCTTTGATCTTGAGCAGGTCCTCTTTCCAGAGGCTGGGTGAATCTTTTGTGATGGTCTCGAGCATCGGGGCTCGAGCTTTTCCACCGCTATACCAAACCGAGACGGGAAAGAAGAGATCGCTTCGATCGGGCCGACTAACGGTTGGTGTGGGTGCGGATCCGTTCTGAAATGCATGTCCCGCCGAAGAGACCGTAACGGTTCGAGTGAGAATTAGCAGCAAGAGAATAGATACAAAGAATGAGGACTTCACAAGAAAGTGTTTCATGTGAATGCGAAGTGCAATTGTACTCCGGCTGCTCAGGAGGAAAAGCTTCCGTGACTACTCCACCAAAGGAGCTATCCCATGATCACGGCCGAATAAAGTGAGTGCAGGTGACATTTTTCGAGACGTCTATTCTTTCATCTCGCCATATTGAAAGCGGGGCTTAAGATTCGCTCCGAACCGCTCCGTAATTGCCAGCGTCAGCGCCTGCGGCACAAGTACGGACGTAATTCCCTCCCAAGGCTCGGGTACTGAGACGATTCTGATCGGCAGGAGTCGCTCCGAGGGCGGACGTTCTGCGGCTTCAACGAGGATGACTTTCCCGCCACGGTTTATGCAATCTTGCGCGAGAGTAACTCCAAGACTGGCGGTGCGGCCCAGCGCGAAAATCATGGCGACATGGGATTCGTTCACATCGAGAATGGGACCATGGCGGAAACCGCCGCCGGAGTGTGGAGCAGCGCGGCTTCCTGTCATCTCACGAATGCACAGCGCGCCCATGATTGCAGCACCATAACCTGCACCGCGCCCGACGATTTCGATATTTGCCGCGCCCCGGCAAAATTCCTCCATCTCATCCTTGCGGCTGAAAGTTGATTGAAGAGAGGCCGAAAACGCCTGCAATACTTGCGGAACATCGTCTTGCCAGACACGCCCTAAGACGTGCGATGCGAGCACGATGCATGCGGCTGTGGCGTTCGTGTAAGTCTTGGTGGCATTTCCATACTCGGGTCCCGCCAGAATCGGTAGTTTGTGTCGAACCAAAGACCAGCACGCCCCCTTATCGTTGTTGCACAGCAAGCCGAGCGGTCTGTTCGCTCCTTTCTGACATAGCTTTACCAGTTCAGCGCTTTCTCCGGATGTCGTCACCAGCATGGACAGAGCAGCATGGTCCCACGCTTCTGAATAGTGCAGCCACTCGCTGGCGTCGACTGCGAAGGAAGATCGACCATGCGACTGGAGATGCACAACTCCCGTTACGGAAGAACAATAGGATGCGCCCATCCCAATGAAGAGAATCGGTCCTTGGGAACGAGCCATTGAGGCGAACTGGTCGAGCTCCTCCCGGATGGCAGAATCTTCCTGGTAGGCGCGCAGTAGATGCGTCAGCCGTTCTGGCTGTTCCCGGCACTCCATTTCGTAGATCGCGACCATGCTCTTGTCGCGAAGTTCGGCCGGGGGCTCGACTCCAGCAATCCACGGTGATCCTTTGGGTTGGCTTCCCGTCATTTGTCGTCGGTAACCTCACGAAGTTTTTAATGAATCATTATAAACTTCCAGATATGATTAGCAGACGAGGTGCAACCGTGCCCGATCTCGGCTCGCCCGCAATGCCGTATGTGAATCGCGGCTTTATCCTTCGCATCTCTTCGATCGCTGGTTTAGGTGGCGTGCTCTACGGGTACGACATGGGCATCATCGCTGCCGCCGCAATCTTCGTCAAACGCAGCTTTGCTCTTTCAACCGTGGCTGAGGAACTAGTCGTCAGTATTGTCACGGTCGGCGCGATGACGGGAGCGCTTGTCGGAGGAGCCGTTGCCGACCGGATCGGCCGTCGCGCAACGTTGATCTGGGCTGCAGTCATCTTTATCGTTGGCTCGCTGCTGGCACCATTGGCAATGAACGTCACCGTGCTGGTGATAGCACGCGGGATCATTGGATTAGGCATTGGATTCTCCTCGGTCACTGCGCCAGTCTATGTTTCCGAATTGGCCCCGCCACAGTCTCGTGGCATGCTTATCGGTTTGTATCAACTCGCATTGACGATCGGCATTGCTCTCGCCGATTGGGTCGGTTATGTGCTGGCGGGCCAGCAGGCATGGAGGCTAATGTTTGGGCTGGCCGTCGTGCCAACGGTCTTGTTTCTTGCCGTCATTCTCACTGTTCCTGAGAGTCCGCGATGGCTTTTTGCGCATGCACGCGAAAAAGATGCCGAGAAGGTGCTTCTGAGCTACACCGATGCGGGCGGGGCGCAACAATTTCTCGGCGATATAAAGGAGGGACTCAAGACGCCTGTCGAACAACGCTGGAGTGCGTTGTGGACTCCGGCCGTGCGCGGTTCCCTCTTCGTCGCCGTCGGCATGACCGTGCTGCAACAAGTCACTGGGATCAATACCATAATTTATTACGGACCACAGATTTTCTCGCTTGCGGGGAGCGCATCTCACTCAAGCGCCATCCTCGCGACATTCGCGGTGGCGATTGTGAACGTGATCGGGACAGTAGTTGGAATTTTGTTAGTCGATAAAGTTGGACGCAAACCACTGCTGTACGTTGGCGTGAGTGGTATGACCGTCGCCCTCTTCACTCTGTCGTATGCCTTCAGTCATAAGGCGTCATTGGGTGCTTCGCTCGGGACGATCGCCATAGCCTGCCTTATGGTGTATATCGCTTTCTTCGCCTTCAGCCTTGGTGCGATCGCATGGATTCTTGTAGCGGAGGTCTTTCCATTGCGAGTCCGTGGCCGCGGCATGGCTGCCGGAACGATGGGGTCGGGCATCTCGAACTTCGTCGTGTCCTTTACCTTTTTGTCTTTGATCGAAGGGATTGGTAGTGCGTGGACGTTTGCGATTTATGGCGCGATGAGCATCGTCACGCTGCTGTTTGTTCGTTTTGTAGTCCCAGAGACCCGCGGGCGCGATCTGGAGAGCATAAGCCTGGTAAGAGAAGAGGTCTAGGGCAACGCGCCACAACCTCAGGCAAGACTTTTCTTCACTCTAGACACCGCGATTGGTGCGTGTTTCAGCCGTATTCAATGCCAGTCGGATTGCTCCCATGATCTGAGCGTCTGTGCCAAGTGTGCTGATCACTAGCTTGGGAGACACAGGCTCACCGTACCTGCTCAGTATGCGCTCGGTTGCGTCGCGCAGAGGCAAGCTGACGCCGACACCTCCGCCAAGCACAAAATACAGGCTATTCAACACGAGCGCAATGTTGTAGACGGTATACGCTAACAACTGCGCGGAACGGTCGAGGACGCTCTTCGCAAGCGGGTCTCCGGTACCAGCAAGGTCAAAGATTCGTGTCGCGGTCAGCTTTTCCGATTTTCGTTCTGGCGGGCAAAGCCTCTCCCATTCCTGTCGGATCCCATCGCCGCCCAGCATGCTTTCAAGCGCACCAGGTTCGGCCGTTTTTGCCGGCTTCTCGCTCGTGCCCGGGACGTACATGTATCCAACCTCGCCCGCCGTGGAATTGGAACCGTGAATGAGTTTCCCATTCGCGAAGATTCCGGCGGCGATGCCTGTCCCCAGTGCCAGGAAAACAAAATCATCCATCCCGCGGGCAGCACCGATCCAGTGTTCACCCAAGGCCCCAATCCTTACATCATTCTCAACCGCCGCCGGCACTTCGAAAGCCGATTCCAGTAAACGCTGCAGCGGTACATTCTTCCAGCCTCGCAAATAGGAAGTGGCCAATACGATGCCGGACTTCGAGTCTGTCACTCCGGGCGCACCGACTGCGACCGAACGCAGCGAGCGGAGGGGTGCTGCCGATTGTCTGAGCAAAACATCGACGCCCTGCTCAATCTGAGCGATCACCATCTCCGGTGAGGACGTTGCCTTCGTCGACGCGCTCCACTTCCCGATCACTTTGCCGCTGGTGTCGGCAAGAGCGATTCGCAGATTACTTCCGCCAATATCGACTCCGGCCACCAACCCTTGATCTTTCTGGGTGCCACCGGAGTGTGATCGGGCTTTAGCGCCGTTGCCTGTCGCAGCTTTCTTCGCAGTGCTTTTGCTCAAGAGAGTTCCCACTGAATTTTTATTCGAGGAGATAGTCATCTGTCTTAATTAATCAGTTTTCCCAAAGACTTTCATATGATCATTGTCGAGGAGCCGCTGCCTTCGGCATCATCTCCATCGCCCACACGGCGGCCGGTCGCATGTACATGGAAGCGCGGAAGTTTCCGTTGATGTCCCACGCTTCGGGTGTACGGAACCAATATCCTTTGCTCTCGTAGATGACGTGATAGAGCCCCCACGCCGTGTGATAGGCCTCGTCTTTCATCCCTTCACTGAGCAGCAATGCCGCGAAACCTTCGGTGGTTCCGACCCACACCTCGGGAGCTTGTTCGTTACTGAGCATGATGGATCCATCGGCGGACATCCCGTTGGCCGCCCCCATTTCCCCGCTTCCGAATTTCATGACGTTAAACTCGAAGACTTTCTTGGCAGCTGCGACTTGCATTTCGTGAGGCACCAGGTCGCCGAGGCCAGTCAGGTTGGCATACCACTGCCCGGCTAACTGATCGGCTTGAACGCTGTCTCGATCTTCGCCCTCCATGTCATAACGGAAGTATTTTCCGTTCCACAGCTTGTCGATGTAGTTCTTTTGAGCTTTGAGGAACAGTTCGTGGTACTCGGATTCAGTGTTCTTATCTCCAAGAGCTTTAGCCATCTCCTCAGTCGCACGAACCGCACCGAGCCACAGGCCGCCGCAGTAAGCACTCACTCCTCGCACAACCCAGGAATCGTACGTTTGATCGGGATAACCGCTATTCTCCGGAATCCCTGCGCCGTGGTCGAATTGACGCAAGTAGATCATGGCGTCCTTCACTGCAGGAAACATGTCGCGCAGGAACACCTGATCTTTCTTGCCGGAGAACACGTAATCGCGATAAACCATCAGAACAAATTTCGAATTCAAATCTTTCCAGTCGTTCGTGTCCTGCCAACCTGGTTCATTAACAGCAAAGAAGGGATCGCCTTCGGGCACACCAAGATCGTGAGGAACTGCGCCTTTCTTCTTGCGCATGTGCAGGCTGGGTTCGTCCTGCTGTTGCGACTTCCAGACCCATTGCCCTTTTTCGGGCCATTCTTTGGGAACGGTATCGGCGAATTCCCGTAAAACCTGCTTGTCAATATCGGGCCAGAACTTCAGCAGCGGCATCGACGCGTAGAAGCGGACATCAAGGGTCCCGTAGTAGGCGTAATCAAAGCATTCGAGCAGTGCAAATGACGCCGGATTCTTCCGATCGGAGCCAGCCGGCCGCCCCCAGAACGTGCCTCCATCGGTCAGGACGTAAAGTTCGTTGAAGAGCATGCCTCTATACCACAGCGGCTTACTCTCGTCATTGATATAGGGAGACTGCCAAGTATCAATGGCATCGCTCCATTTTGTGGCGTTTTGGAGGCCGTCACGTGCAATCGCCCAGGCATTGTTGCCGCTTGCACCGTAAAAGTCGGTATATCGCCTGTTCCACTCGCGGCCCTCACCGAACTGAACGACCGGGAAGTCCCATGCGATGACCATCGGAATTACTTTCTTCTCTCCAGGCTGCAGAGTGAATTGGACCGCAATGGCACCCGCGAGCTTTTCTCCGTCGCTTACCCACGAGGTGGCATTATTTGCCAGACGTCCGTCTTTTGCGAAGCGACTCCAGATAATCTTTCCGTCGGAATCTGCAGCAAACGATGTGTGATAGGTAACTTCTACTCCCGGCGATTCAATGGCGGCGATAGCGAATTGACCGTCCGCTTCGCGTGGAACAGATCCGGCGCGATTGCGGTCAAACACGATTCCCTTCATCAACCCGGAAGTCGTTTTTTCGCTCACGAAATCGTTGTGATTTCCTTGATTCGGCGCGCCTTGAAAATCACGGGTAAAAGTGCGGAACCACCCCACCATGTTCGTCCAGGAAAGTAGAACGGAAACTGTCACAGCTTTGTTGCCAGGGTTTTCTGCATGCCAACGGTAGACCGCAATGGGATAACTCGACTCCCGGTAGTTGTTGGGCAGTACCGGCGAGAATTGTTCGAGCACGACGTGCGCGGTGAACTTGTCCCACTTGTAGTCGTACCAGGATTTCGGATAGAGCGCGGCATATTCACCCGAGCCAACGGGGTAATCCCATTGCCAAGCACCAAGCGACTTGTCGGAAGGATGATCCGTCATCAGGACGCGCGCTGTGCCCTGCGGCTCACCTTCAATCTGCTGGAACATTGCAAACTGATTCGAATAGACAGGCATATACTTGTGAACGCCCGCTTTGATATGCCATCGTGCAAAGTCTCCGCGATAGCTTCTCGAGAAAGTTCCGGAACCGAATCCGCCGACCGGCGCTCCTTGCCAATACCCGTCATCGATATTGCCCGGCACACGAGTTACTCCTGAATTTTTGAGCGGGAGACCAAGCGGCCGACGCCATGCGGCTTTTGGGATATCATCTCCGGCCCAGGATTGCGAAGTGATCGCAACAGTGATGACGAGCAGCGAGAAACGGAAAAAGAGCTTCATTTCAGTCGATCTCCAAAACAGCGACCGCAATCAGGCATTGATGAAAAAGAAGTGACGCTAACGAGTTCAGCGTTCGAGCCAATACCGGTTGAAGCCTTCATAATCTGAAGGCATGTTCGCCAGGATCGTCCGCCGCAGTTCCAGAATGTCGAGAGAACCTTGTTGCTGGTACAAGACTTTCCCATCGGGAGCGATCAGAACTGTGTACGGAACAGCGGACTCCCACTTGGGATCAAAGGCGGCTTGCAGCGCAGCGGTGTCACTGGAATCGAAGAGCAGATTGCGGCTGGTAGCGTGCATCTTCTGCAAAATGCGCATCACCGAATCTTTTTCGTCGGGCATATTGGCTGCCACTGTGACGAGTTCGAAATCGCGCACACTGTACATCCGAAACGTATCTTCGATATCGGGAAACTCGTGGATGCAGGAACCACACCACGTCGCCCAAAAGCTCACCAGCAACATTTTCTTGTCAGGATTGCTGCGCAGCTTCTTCAAATCGGCCGCTGAAACCATGTCAAGCTGAACCGTCTGGGATTCGATTTTGCGCAGCGCTTCGACCTGCGCTGCATGCTTCTCCTTCCACTTGGTCGAACAGCCGAAGACGCCCGTATGCTGGACAGACACTTCGCGATTGGATAGAAGCGCATCAAGCGCATCACGCACTTCGTGAGTCTTCACCAGTTCCGCGCGGTAGCTATTGTCCACGCGCCCTTCGTAGCGAAGCCTGCGGCTGCTGTCGAACACAAAGGCATGCGGAGTCGCCTGCGGGCCATAAGCATCTGTGACAGACTGCGTTTCTCCGTCGTAGAGATACGGATAGGTCAGGTGTTTGTACTGAGCGCGGATCTTCATCTCCTCGAGACTGTCGCTCATGTCCGAAGAATCGAGCTCGTCGATGGTGATCGCCTTGGGATCGTTCGGCTCAATTGCAACAACGCTCACGCCACGATCTTTGTAGTCGGCAGCCAACTGTTCAACGCGCGTCTCATACATCTGCGCGATCGGACAATGATTACAGATGAAGATCACAACCAACACAGGGCTAGACGAATAATCTGAGAGCTTATGGATCGAACCATCCACCCCGGGCAGTTCAAAATTTGGCGCAGGCGAGCCGATCGCGAGGATTGGATGTGATTGCTGCGCCCAAGCAGCCAGCGAAAAGACAACGACCGCGCCGAGCCTCCACAGGTTGCGAGATTGAACCATTTCCACGAACTTCCTCCTGCCCGGCATTTAGCGTTCGCCTTTCGCAATCGAAGGCGATGAGGCCGTCAATGCGTTTCCGTCGATCAGAGTCAGATCTCCATCGAGGCTGAGCACCGCCGCGACATGACTCTTATTGTTGACTGCGATAGCGAACGGCGCCTTCTGCACCTTCACTGTGCCCAGAGCTGAATGGTTCGTTCCATCGAGAACTGTCGCAGTATTCTCGTGCATGCTTACAACGTAGATTTTGTGATTGCTGGAATCGACTGCAATAGCCTGTGGCTTAGACCCGACGCTCACGGTGCCTACGACTGAATCAGTGGTTCCGTCGATCACCGTGATGTCGTTGCTGCCAAAATTCGCGATGAAGACTGTTGCTAAGGTTTGATCGACTGCGATCGCACACGGAATCCTTCCGGTTTTCACAACCTTCGTTGTGTGCGATTTTCCGTCAATGACGGTCACGTTCGAATTACCAACGCTTACCGAGTAGACCTTCTTTGTCTCTGGGCTGGCTGCCATTGCCCACATGTGATTCGGCGCCTCTATCTTTGAACTCTGACCAGTCGCGGTATCGAATATCGTTACCTGCGGAGACTCGTAACTAGTCATGTAGGAATCGTTGTTGAGAGGCTCCGCAGCAACGGCATCTCCGACACCGGCTTTGACCGTGGTGGGTACATTTGTCTTGCCGTCGATGATGACCGTGACATCGCTGAACGTGCGCGAAACATAGATTCTGTTCGACGCGCGATTGACAGTAATTGTGTACGGAAGATCGCCCACTGCCACAGTCGCAAT
>Ga0070712_100002524_pt1 | contig 11295 bp, 9 predicted proteins | sample LARL81metaG_FD_71396 | JGI IMG/M metagenome (GOLD analysis project Ga0070712, IMG submission 71396) | Corn, switchgrass and miscanthus rhizosphere microbial communities from Kellogg Biological Station, Michigan, USA - LAR L8-1 metaG | ecosystem: Host-associated > Plants > Roots > Rhizosphere ...
GACCAAGCCTCGCCCCTGACAGGCCCGACACCGTCTGGACACCGTGAAACTGCCCAGGCTCCTGGAGATTTGACCGGTGCCTTCGCAGGCCGGGCATGCCCGGGACACCGTACCCGACCTGGTGCCCGTCCCATGGCAAGCCACGCACGGATCTTCGTTGGCCAGCCGGAGCTGAACCGTGGCGCCGTGCATCGCATCAGTAAGCGAGAGCGTGGCCTCGGTCTCCACGTCGGCTCCGCGCTCGGCGAGGCTGGGCTCTTGAGTGGCTGTGCGATCGCCTGTCGTGCCAGAGGGTGGCTGCGCTTCAGGTTCGACTTGGGGTGTACGAGTTGGGGGGTGGGGGTCATGTGGTGTGTAGGCCGGGTTGCGCGTCAGGGCGAGGTGGGCGATGGTGCCGGTGTTTTGCTGGTCGGGCTGTGGGAGCTGGCGGCTGATCAGCGTGCTCTTCAGGCGCGGGAAGATCGCTGTGAAAGTCAGCAGCTCGGGGCCACCGGGGATCCCGGTGCGCAGCAGGTCCAGCAGGGCTCCTGTGAATGCGGTATACCGCTCGCCGGGCGGGGCCAACGCGACAGCGTTCCGCGGGGTCGCGGTCAGAGTGTAGGCGCCTTCGATCCCGACTTGGCCGACGATGGTTTGCTCATCGCCGGCTAGGTCGGCCAGGGCGCGGCCGCTGAAACAGCAGTCGAGGATGACCACCTTCTTGGTGGCCGGACTGTCCGCCACCGCCTTCCGGAGGTCGTTGTAGGCCACCGCGGTGTACTGCAGAAGGTCGGGTTCGGTATCGGGTAGGCACAGATACAGCTCGTTGCGGTCCCCCATCCGGCCGTGACCGGCGAAGTACACTAGCAGTGTGTCTTCGGTGGCTGTCGCTTGTTCGCGCAGGGCTTGGTAGAGGTCGCGGCCGCTGGGGGGTTCCTCGAGGATCGTGCACTTGTCAGCGGGCAGCCCTCCCAGTGCGGGGTGGAGCAGAACCTCGCGGAATCCGATGAGGTTGTTACGTACGGCGGCCAGAGCTGGCAGGTGGCTATAGGTGCTTGCGCCGATTAGCACCGCGCGGGAGCGGCCGGGATCGGGCAGGGCTGCCATTGACTTTCCTAACCAGCCGTTGGAGGCGTCGAAGGAGTGCCCTCAGCCCAGCCCAGCGCGGTATTCAGCAGATGCTCAGCGTCTGGGACCCGCTTGGCGTCGAGAACGATCTTTCGGCCCTGCGGCCCCGCGACATTGAGCTTTACGTCCGCGCGCCGCTGGGCCAGCCACACCTGCAGCGATCTGACCAGGGCGGTTGCGGCACCCGAGGAGATAATGCCAACGATGAGTTCCGCGGAAGCGCCCATCGCCCCGACCGGGCCTGGCGTCTCACCCTGGCGGAGATGTCCACGGAGCTCAGGTTCACTGCGAAGCCAATCTTGCAACGACTCAACATCGCTATCCCGGCCGTCCACAGTGATATACAAGTCGGCCATACGCCCACCCCCTTAGTCACGCTCCACCGTGTACCACGTATCCGCCAGCCCGAGCCGGTGCTGCACCTGCACCGGGCCCTTGGGCTCCCGGTTGTGGGCTACGCCTGAATTCTCCGCTACTTTGCCTGTCCAGTCCATAAGCGCCTTGGCCGCCTGAAACCCATCCCAGCATTCCCGCGCCATACTCATAGAGACGCGAGGGCGGCCTCTGATACCCCCGGCTCCTAGTTTTACCGGCCCATTACCTTCCTGCCCATAACCGATGGGTCTGGCTGAACCCGGCAGCAGCACATGCCTGCAACGCACGAGGGTCACCTCGGCGTCTCGATGAGTGCCACGGTTATCACGAGGAACCGGAATGCCGGGGTCTCTGAGAACGTCCGGACATGCCGCGAGGAGTGCACTGGTCAGGCGAGATCTTGATGCCACGGCCGCACCGTTCGATCACAGCATCGACGAGCGCCTGGCCCACCACGACCTCCAGGGCCTGGTCACGCCGCACCGACTACGTCGATAGAAGGCGACGCTGAGTGATGGACAAGGTCGGGGAGAACGCGCGCCGAGCCGCCTTCGATCTGCGCGGCGCGGGCTGCAAGGACAGGCAGGCTGGAGGCTATACATATCGAGTCGATCTGGAGGTCGTGGCGGGTACGGCCGAGGTCGCTAGGCGGCGGTGTTCAAACGGCCGCCGTCACGCCGGATGCGAGCTCGTGCAAGTCCTGGGCTCCCGGCTGTCGCCGTTCCAGGGGACGTTCTGCCCGCGCCGACGGCCGCATCGCCCGGCTCAACGAGCGCACCGAGTGACTGCGTATCGCCTTGGTCCGCGACTCCGCGGTTCCAATTGCTTTGCTCCTTCATTACCCGGGCGTTAGGCTTGGCTTTACATTTCTTAGGCGCATGCTGCCACCGAGCCCACACCAGCATGCTGGCACGAGCAGCACGATGCTGCCCCCCGGGCCGGGCGAGTAGCACAGAGCGGGAGTTGCGAGGCCAGAATCATGACCGCATCCACCCCGGCACCGCAGAGGATCTTCATCAGCTACCGGCGCGAAGAGGCTGCGGGCCACGCCGGGCGGCTGTCCGATCGGCTTATTCAGCATTTTGGCCCCGATCAGATCTTCCAGGACATCGACTCGATCCCAGCGGGATCCGACTTCGCCGAGGAGATCGCTGACGCGGTCGCGTCCTGCCAGGTGCTTCTGGCTCTGATCGGCAACCGGTGGCTCAAGATCAAGGACACAGAGGGACGACGGCGCCTCGGCAACCCGAAGGACTACGTCCGGCTGGAGATCGAAGCCGCATTGAGTCGCAACATCCGCGTCATCCCCATCCTGATCGACGAGGCGAAGATGCCCCGCGCCGACCAGCTGCCCTCGAGCCTGGCCGAGCTCGCGCGGCATCAGGCCCTCAAGCTCAGCCCGGACCGGGAGCGCTTCGATTTCGATGTCGGCCGCCTGCTGAAGGCGCTGGATAAGCCCTTCAAAAAATTGCAAAACGCTCGGCCTCTCACATCAACGCAGGGGCCGCCCCTTTCCCCGCCGCCCGCATCGGCGGAGCCAGTCCTGCTGACGCCCGACCTGATCTGGCCGACGCCCGACGAGATCATGGCGAACTCGCCGCCCGACGAGCGTGCCACGCCGCCCGCATCGGCGAAGCCCGGCCAGCTGACGGCTAAGGAGCTCATGGAGTTCATGGAGAGCTTGTCGCCCGACGAGCGTGCTTCGCTGGCGAAGATCAAGAACTCTAAAAAGCGCGCCTTCCGGACGTTGGAGTTGTACTGGCAGAAGCAGTCGGAACTTACGCCGGAGAAAATCGAGCAGATGCGGCATGACATGCTCAAAGCGGTGGCGCAGAATTTCAGAGCGTGATTGAGCATCGGCAGGATTCTTGCGCGGGTCGCCCGATACCGAAGACACTGCATCCAGATCTTCCCCACCCAAGCCGTTGCAGGCAGGGCGAGACGTGTCTTAGCCCGAACGCCCGCGCAAACGCCGGCTGGTCTAGGGCGACAGGAATCCCTGACGCCTCCAGCAGCACCGCGGGGTCCAGATTGAGAGCAGCTCGCCGTGAGGATCGGTGCAGCGAAACCAGCCTTACCCGACTCGCCGGATCACCGGGTACCGGGAGCCATCGCCGCTGCGGCGCTACCGCATGCACAGGCCAGCTGACCCGATTCGATGGCAACCGGGCAGCTGGCTCAAACCGAAGCGCCCAGAACTCATCTGCATGCGCTACCCAGTACCGATTCCGGCCGCGCGTAATCGGCAGGCCCACCCGAGGGTGGGTACCAGCGCCCAGCCACGTACCTCTCACGGCATTGCTGATCACAAATGGAGATGCTGGCCTCTGCATAAGAATGCGATGGCGGAGCTCGCTCACATCGGCAGATTCGGTCGATGACCGTGTGCAGAGCGGCCTAATCTTTGCGCACCGTGCTGGATGATCGCCGAGGAGCCGGACAGGCGCAGAAGGGATAGGGCACTCGCCGAGCCAGTCGGATAGTCAGCTGTGATCCCTTGGCGAATGACCTAGTGTCGCGTGAACGAGGTTCTTTTACCAGGTCGGCAGTGTGGGAGTAACTCGCCGGCTGGCTTGGTCCATGTGAAGGGGTGGCAGCGGTCGTTCCAGCCGCCGGTGAAGTTCTCGATGGCGGCGATGAGGTCCGTGACCGAGGTGAAGCTGCCGCGGCGGATGGCTTGCCGGGTGATGATCGAAAAGAAGATCTCCACCATGTTGAGCCACGACCCCGACGCCGGTGTGAAGTGCAGGGTGATCCGGGGGTTTTTGGCCAGCCAGGCCCGGACGTCCGGGTGGTTGTGGGTGCCGTAGTTGTCCACCACGATGTGCAGCTTGCGGCGCGGGTAGGCCTTCGCGACCTGGCGCAGGAATTTACCGAACTCCTCGTGCCGGTGGCGGGGGTAGCAGGCGTCGGTCACCTTGCCGGTGGCCACCTCCAGGGCGGCGAACAGCGTGGTGGTGCCGTGCCGGGCATAATCGTGGCTGCGCTTCTCGGGCACCCCGGGCCGCAGCGGCAGCACCGGCACGGCCCGCTCCAGCGCCTGGGCCTGGGGCTTTTCATCCACGCACAAGACAACGGCCTTGTCCGGGGGGGTGAGGTACAAGCCAACCACGTCGCGGACCTTGGCCCCCAGCTGCGGGTCGGTGGAGAACTTAAAACTCCCCGCCCGCCAGGGCTGCAGCCCGTACTCGCGCCACACCTTGGCGACCTTCACATTCGACAGGCCCAGCTCTGCGGCCAGCAGCCGGCTCGACCAGTGCGTCACCCCCAGCCGCTCCGGCGGCGGCTCCAACGTCGCCAGCACCATGGCCACATCATCGGTAGTCCGCGGCTTGCCCGGCTTGGGCCGGTCCTCTAGCCCACCGATCCCCCCGGCCGCATACCGCCGCTTCCACGCGATCACCGTCGGCTTGGACACCCCGGTCCGCCGCACGATCTCATTCGTCCCGGCCCCACCGGCGGCCAGCAGCACAATCCTCGCCCGCCGGGCAAGCCCGGCCCTCATCGATGGGGAGCGCACCCACGAGGCCAGCACCTCACGATCGCGCGGCGCAACCTCCACGCTCACAGTCAACGGCATAAGCCATGTCCCGGAACGCTCGTCAGAGGTCAAGATATCTCGCTCACGCGACACTAGCTGTCTTCGGTCCGCGGAGGGGATTTACCTGGCCGCCTGGGTGATGGCCGGAACGGCTGGGTTGTTGGTCGGCACGGGACGGGCACGGTGCCGGCGCAGGTTGCCGGAGAGCACCCGTGCCATGATGGCGGGGCGCAGCAGCCGGGCAGGCGGGTCCAGCAGCCCGGTGACGCGCAGGAACTGCTCGGTGAGGATCCGATCGTGTTCGGCCGCCTGCTGAAGCCGGCTGATGTAGGCGTTGATAATGCGTGTCGGCAGCGGGCGGTGGGCTGCCACGGTGGGGACGGCCAGGTCGGCGCCGGTGGCCAGCTGCCAAGCGATGTTGACGGGCTTGGCGGCGGCCCGGAAGAACCGCTGGGCCAGTTCCGGTTCGCCGCCGGCGAGGCTGTCGCGCAGCGCGGCTGCCTGCAGGGCGGCTACCGCCATGCCTTGCCCGTAGACCGGGTTGAAGCTGCAGATCGCGTCCCCGACGACCAGAAGCCCGGCGGGGAACTTGCGCAGCCGCTCGTAGCGCCGCCGCAGGCTGGCCGGGAACCGGTGGGCGCGGATCTCGGTGAGCGGTTCGGCGTCGCGGATCGCGGCGAAGATGTGCGGTGGGGCCACGGCGCGGGCGAAGGCGAGGAACCCGTTTTCGTCGGCCGGCGGGTGGTGGCCGGCGTATCCGGCCAGCGTCAGGATCCAGCGGTCTGCCTCTTGCAGGAACAGTGCCATCCCGACAGGCGGCTGCCCGGGCTCACTGCCGATAAGGATCAGCTTTTCGTCCCCGAGGATCCCGGCGGGCAGCCGTAGATAACGGCTGGCGTACTTGACGTCGACCGGGATGTGTTCCTCGGCCGGCTGGTCGTAGCCGAGTGCCTTCAGCCACGCCGGGGTTCGCCCGCCCCGGCCGGTCGCGTCCACGACGAGGTCGGCGACGAGGATCTCTTCAGCGCGGCCGGAGGACAGCACCCGTGCTCCGGTGACCCGGTCACCGGCCGGCGTGGTGACCAGGCCGGCTATCACACACTGGTCCCGGATCGAGACGTTGCACAGTGCCCGGACCCGGTCGCGGACATGGGCTTCCAGGCACGGCCGGCTCGGCACATACGATGGCTCACCCGGTTCACCATCCTGGCACAGCAGGTGCCCCCCGAAAGCGAGCCGGAACTCCCGCGGAGCACGCAGCACCGGCACACCGTCGGCGGCTAGTTCGGCCAGCAGCCCGGGGAACAGCTCGTCGAGAATCTGCGCTCCTCGTGGCAATAGCCCGTGAGCATGCCAGCCCTGGGGAACTCCCCTGCGGTCCAGCACGGACTCTGGCAACCGGTCACGTTCGACGACCGTCACCCGCTGGTAGACGTCGGCCAGGACCCGGGCCGCGAGCAGCCCGCCCATGCTGGCACCCAGCACCACCGCATGGTCGCCAATCTTCGGTATCTGCCGCCGGCCGCTGACAGCGGTGGCCAGTTTGGCATCGGTGGCGTCGTTGGTATTCATCGAAATCGTGTCCGTTCCTGGCTGGTATGCGTGCTGGAAGCGGCCCGGTGCGACCAGACGGCCGGTCACCCCGAGGTGCATGCCGCTCAACTGGTCCGCGCCACGGCAAACATCGGGGCGCTGCCGTTGCTGCCCGGCGGCACCTTGACCGCCAGGGCACTCACGGGATTTGCCGGCCCCATGCGAAGTCAGGAATTCTGTTGTCATCCTCCAGGCGCAGGGCCCTTCCCGAACTGCCTGACGGAGCAGTAGGTCCGGGCAAGCCCGTGTGCCTTCCCGCATTTCAGAGGGATCCCGGGCGCGGTCTGATACGCGCTGAGCCGGCTGGCCCCGTCATGGTGTGCCTCCCCTGCGGTTCCCGGTCCCGGAGATGACCAGCCACTGTCAGCGTCCCTGACTGTGAGGTAGCCGTCAGTCACCTGGCTGACCCATCCGCTGTCAAGCTGCTGACACCGGTTACCAGCCATCCGGCCTCAAGCCACCGTCAGCAATGCCAGCCCGCTGACCAGAACACGGTGAAGATCATTTACACCACGCAGTGGGACGCGACCGGAACCTCCACTTCCGCGTTGCCATTCACAGGTCGCCGATCGGCATGGGCTCAGGTCGATGGACGACATCACGCTCAGTGATGGATCAGGTCCGAGAGAACGCGCGCCGAGCCGCCGTGTTCGGCGCAGCCTAGGCCGCCTCGGCGCTTATGAACTGGGCGCGCAGATCAAGGTGTTCTGGTGCCGTTGTTCCGGTCAGGGCCGGGGCGGTTGGCAGTGGATGCCTGGCGGATCGGGAATCAGGATCTGGAGCTGGTTGATATTGGCGCACTCTGAAACCGCCGCAGCGATAAGGAGTGGCCCCCGTTGAGCCGGGGGCCATTCGTCGGTGCTGTTCTGTCACGTTTGTCGGAGTCAGCTGCTTGCTGGCGGTGCGCTGGGCACCGGTGTCGGCCGTCCTGGTGTTTCCGCGTCCGGCCGGGCGTGGGTTGGCGAGCGTGCACGGGATGGCTAGCGGGCGGCGGCCGGTGTGGGGGCCGGGCTGCTGGTTGCTTCGGCTGGACTCTGGGTGCGGCGGGCGGCCGTGGCGATCCACACGGTGGAGGCGATCAGTATCGCGCATGCAATGCTCTCGATGAAGTTGTCCAGGGCGGCGCCGATGACCGCGAACAGCGGCCCGCCGACCGCGAGGCCGATCCCGGCGAGCCGGGGCAGCGGGCGGGTCCGGGCGGCGGCGACCCCGAAGATGACCAGGCTCGCGGCCACCAGCGCGGCACCGGTGAAGGCGGTGGCGACCAGCCAGGTCCCCTGCGCGGCGGCGTAGTACATCGCGTGCGCGGCGGTGGTGTGGCCGGCCAGGTAGTCGCGGCCGATGGCGGGCTGGGCGAAGGCGGCGATGCCGACGACCGCGGTGATGAGCGTGCTCCCGGTCACGCCGGTCACCAGGCCCCACACCGCCGCCCGCGGCCGTCCCCGGCCGGCCAGGAACACCGCCAGCGCGACCATGCCGATGATCCCGATGGCCGCGCCCAGGATGCTGGCGATCAGGTGGCTGCCACACCTATACAGTGTCACGACCGATATGGTCGGCGACCGGAACGGCGACGGGCGCCTCCGGACGGCGATAGCGCCGACCAGCCGCAACGTCGGTTCCGCCTATCCGCTGGCTACGCCTCGGCACGCATTCGGCATGAGCGTCCGGTGATCGTCAGATCAGGGGAGAGGTCAAGGAGGCTTCCTCGCGCAGGCTCTGCCCAAGCAGGCCGGGTAGGCCAGAGGTAACACGCTTTGCCGTTTGGCGGTGGCCGCTCCGGTCCGTCTTGCCTCCGGCGCGCAACGGGGAGCTGGGACTATCACATCTCGTCGGGTTCGCCTAGCGCGCGCAGGTCGGCCGCGAGGTTGCCAGCCGAGGTGAGGGTGTCGGGATGGTCGTCACCCAGCGCCCGGCGGCGCCGCGCGAGGGTGTCTTCGTCGAGTGCGCGGGCCCGCTCATACTCGCCCAGCGTGCGCAGGTCGGCCGCGAGCCTGTTGGCCGAGGTGAGGGTGTCGGGGTGATCCTCGCCCAGCACGCGGCGGAGGCGGGCGAGGGTGTCGGTCTGGAGTTGGCGGCCGTGCTGCTGCTCGCCCATCGAACCGAGGGTGAGGCCGAGGTCGCTGACGGTGCGCAGCGTGTCGGGGTGGTCCTCGCTGAGCACCCGGCGGCTGCGGGCGCGGGCGTCGGTCTGGAGGTCGCGGGCCTGCTGGTGCTCGCCCAGGGATCCCAGGGTGAGGCCGAGCAGGCTGGCCGCGCGCAGAGTGAGGGGGTGGTTCTCGCCGAGGACTCGGCGGAGGCGGGTGAGGGTGTCGTTCTGGAGCTGCCGGGCCTGCTGATAATCGCCAAGTGACGACGTGACCAGGCCGAGCTGTTGGGTCGAGAGAAGGGTGGCCCAGTGGTCGTCAACCTGCGCGACGCCCACATCGGCGGCCACCTCGACTGCACCGGGGCCAAGCTGTCCAACGACTCCGGCCCCGCCTTGGACGCCTTCAGCCTGCAGGCCGGCCAGGACGTGGACCTCACCGGCGCCACCGTCACCGGCCACAGCGACCATGGCGCGATCAACCTCAACGGTGCCCACATCGGCGGCAGCCTCCTGTGTGACGGGGCGAGCCTGTGCAATGACTCGGGCCCCGCCCTGACCGCTTACGGCCTGCAGGCTGCAGGCGGGCGGGACGTGTTCTTCCGCAGCGGGTTCGGCGCCACCGGCGCCGGCGATAGAGGCGCGATCCGCCTGATCGGCGCCCACATCAGCAGCGACCTCAACTGCACCGGAGCAACCCTGCGCAACGACTCCGGGCCCGCCCTGACCGCCGGCAGTCTGCACGTCGGCCAGAGCATGCACCTCAGCGGCGGATTCACCGCCACCGGCGGCGGCACCGATGTGGCGGTCGATCTGAGAGGTACGCAGGTGGGCGGGACGCTGGTCTTCGATCCAGGGCACCTGGAGCACCCGGCCGGTCCTCGCCAGCGCCTCACGGTGGATGGGCTGACCTACACCGGCGTGCCCCAGCCGATCTCGGCCCAGGGGTGGCTGCGCGGGGCCAGCGAGGCGTATGACGGCGACCGGGGTCCCGGCCGCGGGGTCCCATAGCCGAACCGTTGCGTCGTAGCCGGTGGAGGCGACCAGCATCCACCCGTCCGGCAGCGGCCCTGCGGTCACGGTGTTCACTGAGCCGGTATGGCCTTGCTGGGGGTCACCAACGGGGGTTCCGGTGGCCGGATCCCACAGCCGCACCGTGCCGTCGCTGCCGCCGGAGGCCAGCAGTACCCGCCGATCAGGCAACGCCGCCGCCGCCACCGCCCTCACCGAACTGGTGTGGCCTTTCAGCGGGTTGCCAACCGGCTTTCCGGTGGCCGGATCCCACAGCCGCAAAGCTGCAACACGTACGAAATTAGTTTGAGATTGAGCGCCTTGTCTGCTTATTTGTTCTTTGCAAGCAATGCTGCCAGAGTGGGCGACGGTTCCAAGCCAAGCTCGCTTCGCAGCAGTTGGCAGTAATTCTGGTATTGCCGAGTTGCCTCGAAACGATTGCCCTCGGCGAGGTGCACCTTAACCAGCGCCTGGTGCGCGCTCTCGCGCAGCGGCTCGGCGCGAACGGCCGCCAGGCCGGCCTCAACAGCCTCGCCATATCGGCGGGTAGCGGCAAGCCGCTCGCACATTGCCTCTAAGGCATGGAGCCGCAGGTGGTGGTACCGCTCCCGATGCCCTACCACCCAGTGGTCCGCATACCAATCTGGCAGCAGATCCGCGGACAGTACCGACAACGTTTCCGGGTTGAGGATGTCTTCGCACCCATCAGAGCTGTCGAGCATGCGGTAAGCGGCCATAACGGCTTCCTGCAGGTCGACAACGACCCCAGGTACCAGGCAAAGCCGCTGAGAGGAGCAGACAACAAGCTTGCCGCAGGTGCGCTGCACCCGCCATAGCGTAGAACGCAGGTTAGCGTTGGCTCGAGTGTCTGTCGTCTCCGGCCATAGTGTCCCGGCTACGTATGCGCGGCTCATCGGCTGCTCCTTCAAAGCTAAGAGGGCCACGAGCCGCTGTGAACTCCACATGAGGGGAACGTGTCTCCAGCCAACCTTCAGGGTGAAGCCATGGAGCAGATGGAGCATCACGATCGATATGACCTCGGCGTGCATCCCAGAGCCCCCTCGCAGCTGGGTGTGCATCGATCCAGAAAGCGTTCTGATGACAGGGTCAGGCATTACTGCGTTCTGGTCAACACATAATCTGTAGTGACGCAGTGGCAGCGTCACGAAGATGTCACACGCGTGTCACCAGGCCCCGTGACCTTTGACCCGCCGTTGGCAGCTCATTCAGCCAGCTCTGCACGATGTCGCATGTCATCTCCATAGTTCCTGCGCTCAGAGTCCATGCTCGCTCGATGGATGGATCCGGATGACCCGCACACGAAGGCGGCGGGCGACTCTCCCTCGACCCACGCACGGAGCAAGGTCAGGTTGCGTATGGATCACTTGGCGCGGCCAAACGGGTCGAAAGGACTGAGCACACGGACATCGCTGCGAGCAAGGCGAGGTCGGCGACGTTGCGGGTGACCAGGATCAACCCCCGGTGTCTGGCCGTAGCGGCCACGAGGCCGTCAATGACGGGAACCGGCAATCTCGCCAACCCGAGGTCAGGACGTCGGCGGCCAGCAGGGCATCGACGTAGT
>Ga0070712_100002525_pt1 | contig 11295 bp, 10 predicted proteins | sample LARL81metaG_FD_71396 | JGI IMG/M metagenome (GOLD analysis project Ga0070712, IMG submission 71396) | Corn, switchgrass and miscanthus rhizosphere microbial communities from Kellogg Biological Station, Michigan, USA - LAR L8-1 metaG | ecosystem: Host-associated > Plants > Roots > Rhizosphere ...
GACTGATGCGCGCGCTGCTCGATGGAGAATCGGTGGACGTCGGCACGGAACAGCCGGCCCGCCTGCCCCACCATCGTCCCGTGCCGATCTGGATCGCCGCCGGCGGTCCGCGCACGCTCCGCATGGCGGGGGGAGTGGCCGACGGAGTGTTCATCCGCGTGGGAACGCACCCGGCGAACATCTCGACGGCGGTGGAAGCGATCCGGGCGGGGGCCGAGGAGGCAGGACGTGATCCGGGGGCAGTCCGTCTGGGCGCGGTGTTCCACACCGTGCTCGTGGACGAGCCCGGCCTCGCTCTCGCCATGGCCAAGTCCATGGCCGCCGGGTACTACGAATACTCGCCGACTCTCTTCGATCCGCCGCGGCTCGAGTGGACGGGACCGAGCCCGGAGACGCTCAAGCGGGACCGGCAGGTCTTTCCCGATTTCCACCACGCCCCCGATCTCGCGGCGAGTGGCCGCGCCGTGGACTTCCTGCCGACGAGCGCCGCCGACGCGTTCAGCCTGCGCGGGGGACCGGGCGCGGTCGCGGATCAGCTCATCGATGTGCTTCGGCGGGCCCCCGCGGAGTTCGACTACGTGGTCCTCCATCCTATTCCCAACCCGCCGTCGCCCGACGATCTCGAGGGTGGCTATACGGCGCGGGTAGCGCGCGAGGTGCTGCCGCGCGTGCGGCTCGCCCTCCGGCAGCGCTAGCGGTCCGTCCCGATGTGCGGCCGCTACACGCAAACCTCCGCCTTCGATGAGCTCGCGGGGCGATTCGGGATCACCGTCGAGGACGAGGACCGAGAAGAGCTGACCCCGCGCTACAACACCGCGCCGTCCCTCAGCGTGCCCGTGGTGGTGGCCACCGCGGCCGGCCGGCGTCTCGTCATGGCCCGCTGGGGTTTCCGGCCCGCCTGGATGAAGGGGAGCACGCCGCCGCCCATCAACGCGAAGGCGGAGACTCTCGCCACGAGCCGGATGTTCCAGGACGCCCTCAAGGGGGGCCGCTGCCTTGTGCCCGCCGATGGCTTCTACGAGTGGAAGGCCGTGCCGGGGCAGAAGCGCAAGCAGCCCTACTACGTGCAGGTGAGGGACGGGCTCTTTGCCTTCGCCGGTCTCTGGACCCCCTCAGCGGGACCGGGTCTTCCGCCAACCTGCACCATCATCACCACCGCGCCGAACGCGCTGCTCGCGGAGATCCACGACCGGATGCCCGCGATACTGGTGCGGGCCGACGAAGATCGCTGGCTCGACCCGCGCGTGACGGACACCGCGGAGCTCTTGGCCTGCCTGCGCCCGCTGCCCGCCGAGCGCATGGAAGCCTATGCCGTATCCGCCCTCGTATCCTCGCCCGGCAACGAGGGGCCGGAGCTCGTGGAGCCGCTCAGCCGATGACGCGGATGGTCGACGTCTTGTGAATCAGCTCGAGATAGCTCTGCTCCTTGACCCAGGCCACGGCGTCTTCGAGACCGGAGAGCGCGTCCTTCCTGACCTTGCGCCGGAGATCCTCCGACCACGCCCATCCCGTGTCGGACAGGCGGAACATCGAGGCCGAGAGATCCGGCCTCCACTCCTTCTCGACGTGTGCGGCGGCCACGAGCGCGTCGATGTTCTCGTAGAGCGTGGGCGAGGTGGGAGCGGAGCCGTTGCCCTCCTCGAACTCGTAGAAGCCGGCGCCGACCTGCTCCTCCCGCTTCTGGGCGACGAGGAAGAGGCTTCGCCGCCCACCGTTGGCTTGGAGGCGCGCCGTCGTCATTTGGCGTAGGTATACGCCTTGGCGTCGGCGGCGACCTTCCTCGCGTCGAGGCGGTTGATCTCGTCGATCAGCTCGTTGGTGATGAGGTCGCTCGTCTCCACCCTCTGCTTGAGCACCCCCCACTTCACGAGGAAGTCGACGTACTCGCGGTAGTTGACCTCGGAGCTCTCGCCCCATCGCTTGACCCCGGCCGGCTCGAGGAGAAAGTGGGGCATGCGCGCTTCGAGAACCTTCACGTCCTCGCGCACCGCCGTCGCCTCGTCCTTGCCCGTGGGCCGCGTCTCCGGAAAGACCTCGTAGACGATGCGCACCGCCGCCTCGGGATTGTTGAGGGTGAAGATGGTGCCCTTGGCGTAGGCCCGCCCCAGCCCCACCAGCTCCTTGCGGCGCGTCTTGAGCGAGTCCTCGAGGGCGAGGAAGCCGTTGCCCGGGAAGCGCTCGATCTGGCTCCGATCGAGGTAGCGCATGGCCACCCCGGCATTGGCGATGAGGGCGTACTGCGTGTCGAACTGGCTCAGGGCGTCGATCTGCCGGTTTCTGATCAGCGCGGCGGGCTGCGCGCCCTCGCCGGCCACCACGATGTTCACGTCCCGGTCGGGATCGAGTCCGGCCGCCGCCACCTGTGCGCGCGCCACCACCACCCCCGCCGAGGCGAGGCTGGTCACTCCGATGTTCTTGCCCTTGAGATCCGCCGCCTTCTGGATGGGGCTGTCCGCGGGCACGGCCAGGCCATAGCCGTTCGTCTGATAGGCGGTGTAGAAGATCTTCGCCTTGATGCCCTGCGGCCGCACGATGGCCAGCGGCTCGACGCTGGGCAAGGTGATGAGCAGCTGGCCGGTGGCCACGCTCTTCACGCAATCGGTGGAGCCGGGGAGAGGCACGATCTCGACGTCCAGCCCCTCCTGCTTGAACCAACCCATCTTCATGGCGATGGCGAAGGGCGAGCCCACGCCCATGGACACGGTGCGCGCGCAGATCCCCACGCGGAGCTTCGTCTGGGCGTGAGCGGGGGGAGCGAGGAGGAGAGCTGCGAACGCCAGAGCTATCGTCAGCGTCTTCGGGGGAGCGAGGCCTTTCATGTGATAAATCGAGTGTAGCCATCCCGCCCAGACCGGGGCAAGAATAAACTGGCGGCGACCTCTGCTACACTAAGGGCCATGGCCAACGAGGAACCGAAGAGCTCGTACGAGCTGGCAATGGAGCGCCTCCGGCAGAAGGACAAGGAAGCGAGCGTCGACGACCGCCCGCTCACCGAAGAGCAAAAGGCGGCCATCGCCGACGCCCGCCAGTTTCACACCGCCAAAGTGGCGGAGCTGGACATCCTGCACCAGGCTGCTCTGGCCGGCGCCGCCTCCCACGAGGAGATCCAGCGGCTGAACGACAATCTCCGCCGCGACAAGGAGAGACTGGCCGGCGAACGGGACCGCAAGATCGCCCAGATCAGGAGCAAGCAGTCCTCGTAGTGGTCGCGCCGCTTCCCCGGTCCGTCCACCGGATCCAATGCTGAGGCGGCCGCTCCTTACCCTCCTCCTCGCCGCCGCCGCGCTCCTGGCCGGGGCGTCCTCCGTATCGTTCGCGCAGAGCCCGCGCTCGTCCTCGACCGCGCCCGCTTCCAACCAACTCGACAAGCTCGCCGCCAACGCCAAGCGGGACATCGCGAAGTATCGAGCCACCCTTCCTCCCGTGCTCGCCATGTTCGAGCGGGAGCTGGAGCGGCAGACGGAGCTGGCGGCGGCGCGCCAGGATCTCTACGAACGGGGGGCCCTGTCGGAGAGCGAGGTGCGGGCGGGCAAGCAGGCGCTGGCCGCCGCCCAGAAGGATGTGGAGGACACGCGGCGGGACATGGCGGCGGCGGATCGCATGATGGGCGAGGCGCGCATGGCCGACGTGGCGAGGGCGCGACCCCTCGCGCGGGGACAGTACGAGGAGATCGCGGGCCTCGTTCGCTTCGCGGGGTTGGCGGAGTGGTCCCTGACCATCGACACCCCGAAGCTCCAGCGCTTCTTCCAGAGCGCCTTCGGGCGGGCCCTCCCCATCAGCGCCTTCGGGCAGACCGCGCTCCATGATCGGATGGGCTTCGACCATCGCAATGCCCTGGACGTGGCCCTTCATCCCGACAGCCCGGAGGGCCGCGCCCTTATGACCTATCTCCGCACGAGCGGGATCCCGTTCATCGCGGCATGGGGGACGGTGCCCGGCCAGACCTCGGGCGCCCACATCCACGTGGGCCAGCCGTCGCCGCGGCTCGTCGCCCGGCGGTGAGCGCAGAGCATTCGCGCGTGGCCGCCCGCGGCGCGGTGGTGATCGAGCGCGCCTACGAGGCCTACCTTCGCGAGTTCCGGGAAATCACTCGCCGAGCCGCCCTGCGCCACGAGCGCCGCGAGTGGCAGGCCATTCAGCAGGACGCCCGTGACCGGCTCGATCTTCACGGCCGATTCGTCACGAGCGCCATCACCGAGCTCCGCGACGAGCTGGGCCTGCGCGCGGCCGGCCGGTCCGTGTGGGCGGCGGCGAAGCGCGTCTACCTCGAGGCGGTGGGAGACCGCGCCGACCACGAGCTCGCCCAGACATTCTTCAACTCGGTGACCCGGCGCCTCTTCTCCACCGTGGGCGTGGACCCCGCGGTGGAGTTCGTGGACGCGGAATACGACCGGCCGCGCCCGCCGCCGGCGAAGCCGGCCTTCACGCCTTATCCACCACAGGCGAGCACGGCCGCGCTCGTCACGAGCCTGCTCGGGAATCGGCGCGTGTCGAACCAGCCGATCGTCTTCGACGCGGCGGTGATCTCGGACACCATCGAGCGGCATCGCGCGGATGCCTGGGGTGACCAGCCCATTGACGGCGTGGACCTGCTCGATCCCGTCTTCTACCGGAACAAGGGCGCCTATCTGATCGGCCGCATCCGCGGGGGCGGGCGTCTCTTGCCTCTGGTCATCGCCCTCGTCACCGACGGCGATCGGGTGGTTGTCGACGCCGTGCTCCTGTCCGAGGACGAGGCGAGCATCGTGTTCAGCTTCACCCGCTCCTATTTCCACGTCGACGTGGAGGCGCCCCACCACGCCATCGCCTTCCTCAAGTCGATCATGCCGGCCAAGCGCGTGGCCGAGCTCTATATCGCCCTCGGCTACGACCGCCACGGCAAGGCCGAGTTCTTTCGCGACCTGAGCCGGCATCTCGCGGCGTCCACGGATCGATTCGAGTTCGCGGACGGGGACCGCGGCATGGTCATGGTCGTCTTCACCCTGCCGTCGTACGACGTGGTCTTCAAGGTCATTCGCGACCGCTTCGCCCCTCCCAAGCAGACCACCCGGCGCCAGGTGCTCGACCGCTACGAGCTGGTGTTCCGGCACGATCGGGCGGGGCGCCTTGTCGACGCCCAGCGATTCGAGCACCTGACTTTTCCGCGCGACCGATTCGGCGACGAGCTGCTCGCCGAGCTGCGTGACGAGACGGCCGACACGGTGACCGTGGACGGCGACCGCGTGGTGATCCGGCATCTCTACGTCGAGCGGCGCGTGCGTCCCCTGAACCTCTACCTGCGTGAGGCGGATCCCGCAGCGGGGCGGGCGGCCACCCTCGACTTCGGCCAGACCATCAAGGACCTTGCCGCCACCAATATCTTTCCCGGCGACGTCCTGCTCAAGAACTTCGGGGTGACCCGCCACGGCCGGGTCATCTTCTACGACTACGACGAGCTCGCCCCTCTCACCGACTGCAACTTCCGGCGCATGCCGGAGGCACGCACCCTGGAGGAGGAGATGTCGGCGGAGCCATGGTTCTACGTGGGGCCGCACGACATGTTCCCGGAGGAGTTCCTGCCCTTCATCGGCCTTCACGGCGAGCTGCGCGAGATCTTCCTCGAGGCGCATCGCGATCTCTTCGACGCGGACTTCTGGAATCGCATGCAGGCCTTGCACCGCGCGGGCGAGATCGTGGACATCTTTCCCTACCAGGATGACCGCCGGCTGCGTGGGCGCTGAGCCTCAGCGTCGGGCGATGATGTAGGCTACGGACACATGTTCGCCTCCCCCGGACCTGTCCTCGTCCAGCTCGGGCCGTTCTCCGTGCGCTGGTACGGGCTCATAACCGCCATCGCCCTCGTCGTCGCCCTGTGGCTTCTCGACCGCCAGGCCCGCACGGAAGGGCTGCCCCCCGAGGACGTCATCGGGTGCGCGGCGTGGGCGGCGGTGACCGGCTATATCGGAGCGCGACTGTACGAGGTCGTCTTCAGCTGGGACTACTACGGCCGCCACTGGGACAAGATTCTCGCGGTGTGGGAAGGGGGCCTCGCCATTCACGGCGGCCTCATCGTGGGAGGCATCGTGGGCGCCGTGGTGGCGGCGCGTCGCGGGCTGCCCGTGCTGCGAACATTCGATCTCGTGGGGCCGGCCGGTGCCATGGCGCAGGCCATCGGACGCTGGGGGAATTTTTTCAACGAGGAAGCGTTCGGCCGCCCCACGGATCTTCCCTGGGGCCTCTATATCTCGCCCGCACGTCGGCCCGCCGAGTTCAAGAGCGCGGAGCGCTTCCACCCCACCTTCCTCTATGAATCGCTGTGGGACCTCGTGGTCTTCGCCCTGCTCGTGTGGTGGATCCGGCCGCGATGGCATGACCGGCCGGGAGGGGTGTTCTTCTGGTATATCGGCCTGTATTCGGTGGGGCGATTGTTCATCGAGGCCCTGCGCGTCGACAGCTTCTGGGCCGGCTCGTATCGAGTGGCCCAGATCGCGAGCTTCGCCGGTATCCTGTTCGCCGTCGTCGGTCTCATTTGGATAAGCCGCCGGTCACAGCCTTTGACCACGAAACGCTAGCGCAGCCCCCGATGCCCTCTCCCCCACCGGGGGAGAGGGCAGGGTGAGGGGGCGGTGCACATCGAGAAGGAGGAAGAAAAGATGCCCAGCCTCTACGACCAGGTCTACGAGCGCTCCATGCGCGATCCCCAAGGTTTCTGGGCTTCCGCGGCCGAGGACATCTACTGGGACCGCCGCTGGGACAAGGTTTTCGACGACTCACGCCCACCCTACTATCGCTGGTTCGTGGGCGGCCGCCTCAACACCTGCTTCAACGCCCTCGACGTCCACATCGAGCGGGGCCGCGGCAAGCAGCTCGCCCTGATCTACGACAGCCCGGTGACGGGAACGGTGCGCGCCTACACCTTCGACGAGCTTCGCGACGAGGTGGCGCGCACGGCCGGCGCGCTACGACGGCAGGGCATCATCGTGGGCGACCGCGTCATCATCTACATGCCCATGGTGCCCGAGGCCATCATGGCCATGCTGGCCTGCGCGCGTATCGGCGCCATCCACTCAGTAGTGTTCGGCGGCTTCGCCTCCCACGAGCTGGCCAAGCGCATCGACGACGCCACGCCGAAGATGATCCTGTCCGCCTCCTGCGGCATCGAGGTGGGGCGCGTGGTCCCCTACAAGCCGCTGCTCGACCAGGCCATCGAGCTGGCGCGCCACAAGCCCGAGCGCTGCGTGGTACTCCAGCGCCCGCAGGAGAAGGCGTCGCTCATCAAGGGACGCGATCTCGACTGGGGCGATTTCCTCTCCGGGGCGCCCGCCGTGGAGTGCGTGCCCCTGGCTGCCACCGACGTGCTCTATACGCTCTACACCTCGGGCACCACCGGCGTGCCCAAGGGCGTAGTGCGCGACAACGGCGGTCACGCGGTGGCCCTCAAGTGGTCCATGGGCAATATCTACGGCCTGGGCCCGGGCGAGGTGTACTGGGCCGCCTCGGACATCGGCTGGGTGGTCGGACATTCCTACATCGTCTATGCGCCGCTTCTCAAAGGCTGCACGACCATCCTCTACGAGGGCAAGCCGGTGGGCACGCCCGATCCCGGCGCCTTCTGGCGGGTCATCTCCCAGCACGGGGTGAACGCGTTCTTCACCGCGCCCACCGCCTTCCGCGCCATCAAGAAGGAAGACCCGCAGGGTACGCACATCGGCAAGTACGATCTCTCGCGCTTCCGCACCCTCTTCCTCGCCGGCGAGCGCTGCGATCCCGACACCCTCCACTGGGCCGAGGCCAAGCTGCAGGTGCCGGTCATCGATCACTGGTGGCAGACGGAGACGGCGTGGTCCATCGCGGCCAATCCCGTGGGGCTGGGCGCGCTCCCCGTGAAGCCCGGCTCGCCGACCAAGGCCATGCCCGGCTACGACCTGCGCGTGCTCAGTGAAGCGAACGAAGAGATGCCACCGAGGCAGATCGGCTCCATCGCCATCCGTCTCCCCATGCCGCCGGGCTGCCTGCCCACGCTCTGGAACAATGACGCGGGCTACGAGAAGTCCTACCTCGAGAAGCACCCGGGGTACTACCTCACGGGCGACGCGGGCTTCAAGGACGAGGACGGATACGTCTACATCATGAGTCGCGTGGACGACATCATCAACGTGGCCGGCCACCGTCTCTCCACGGGCGCCATGGAAGAAGTACTGTCGGGCCACCCCGACGTGGCGGAGTGCGCGGTGGTCGGGGTGGCCGACGCGCTCAAGGGTGAGATACCCGTGGGCTTCGTGGTCACCAAGGCGGGTGTGGACAGATCCGACGCGGAGCTCTCCCGTCAGCTCGTGGAGCGGGTGCGCGAGCACATCGGTCCCGTGGCCGCCTTCAAGCTCGCCATCGTGGTCAAGCGCCTGCCCAAGACGCGCTCGGGCAAGATCCTCCGCGGCACCATGAAGAAGATCGCCGACGGCACCGACTACACGCTGCCCGCCACCATCGACGATCCCGCCATCCTCGACGAGATCACGGCCGCCCTCAACCACTCCGGCTATCCAGCCAAGCCTTCCGCGTCGTAGGGCCAGGAGGTATACGCAGACAAAGGCAGGTATACGCAGACAAAGGCCGGGAGGGGGCGGGGGCGCGCTCCCGGGAGCCGTATCTTCTGGGGAGATTCTCCGAAGCGCAAAACCAAGATCTCGTGGCGGGCCAGAGTGGCCACGGGGAATGCGACTCAGCGTGCTCTCGGGAGCGCGCCCCCGCCCCCTCCCGGCCGTGGCCAAGCGCTTACTCGTTAGCGGGGTCGTTCGCCGGCAGCACGTCGCGCGCCAAGTCACTGCGCTTCCAGTCGGGAACGGGCGGGGTGCAGCCCGCACGAGGCACGTACGGAGAGGCCTCGACACGCTGGAGCTTGTGGATGTAGCGCGGGCAATTCGGGAAGACCTCGCGAATACGCACGCGCACGATCAGCTGCGCTCCGGGATACTCGGCGAGCAGGGGATCGTGGTCGTCGATGCTGGCCACGCCGTTCAGACGCATGCGGTTCTGGCGCTCGAAGTCGATGAAGAGGATGCCCACATTGGGGTTCTCGAGCAGATTGCCCGCGGAGAGGTACATGCCGTTGCCGTCCCAGCTCGGAAAGGCCACGGTCTGCTCGTCCACTACCCGGACGAAGCCCGGGTCGCCGCCCTTGTAAGAGCAGTTCGGCCGCCCCTCGGCATCCGCAGTGGCGAGGAAGAACATGTCCTGCCGCTCGATGAAGGCGCGCTCCTTGTCGGTGAGCCGGTCGTGCACGATGCGCTCGTCGAGACGGTCGGCGAGGCGACGGGTGTCGAAGCGGTCCTGAAGCTGGCGATGGCTGTCGCGGTAGAAGCCCGCCATGCGTCGTCTCCTTCGCGGTCAGGCCTCAGAGGCCCGACGCGTCCACCAGGCCGGCCACGTCGTTGACGTTGACCCAGCCGCCGCGGCCGTAAACCACTCGCACCGGATGTCCGGCGGCGAGGACGCCGACGAGGAGATCCCGCAGGCGCGCGGTGCGAAGGCTGCCGTCGGCGCGCGCCTCGCCGATGGCCTCCGCCAGCCAGCGCGCGCCCTCCCGGCCGAGGTGCATGAGCCCGATCCAGACGCCGTGGGCTTCCGCGGGCGCCACCGTCTCGCCGATGACCCGGAGCTGCACGGGCTCGAAGCTGAAGCGGCCCGTGTCGGCGTGGTCGGCCATGATGCGGTCGGTATCCGCCGTCCCCGCGAGGGCGCTGTCCACGGCGAGAGTGATTCCGTCGCCCGCTTCTTCCAGAAGCGCCTGGATGAGGTGACGCTTCAGCACGATGTCGCCGAACGCGACGAGCGTGCTCGGGCCGAGATCACCCTCGGCCAGGGAGAGCGAATAGGCCTCGCTCGTCGAGGCGAAGTCCGGATTGTCCACGAAGCGAGCGCCCGGCACGTCGATAGCCTCCGCGCGGTGGCCGCGGACAACCACCGCGTTCCGGCCGCCGAACGCGGCGAAGTCGTCGAGGAGCCTCGCCAGGATGGGCCGGCCCTGCACGCGGAGCATGGCCTTCGGCACCCGCGCGGTGAGGCCGCCGAAGTCCGCGCCTTCGCCCGCGGCGAGGATCACCGCGGAGAGCGATTCACGCGCAGGCAGATAGCGGCGCTCCGCCTCCGCCAGCTCCGCGTCACCTTGCAGGCGAAAGACCTCGTGGAGCGCGGCCACCTGCGGCTCCACGGCGAGCAGCGAATCATCCGCGCGGAGCCGGCGCGCCGTCTCCTGCATGGCGCTGATGGACGCCCGCAGCAGATGGTTCGCCCAGATCACCATGCTGACCTGCCGCGAGCGGAAATCCTCGGTCGAGGTGCGCCAGTACGTGGTCGGCACGAGCACCACGGGCAGGCGATTGCTCCACTCCGCGAGGAAGGCGAAGATCTCGGCCGGGCTCGACTGCTTCGAGTGGATGAGAATGGCGTCGGCGCCCGCCGCGTGATAGGCCTCCGCGCGCTTGAGCGCCTCCGACAGACCCCAGCCCGCGATGAGCGCCTCCACGCGGGCGATGAGCACGAAGTCGGCGTCCTGCTGGCTGTCCTTGCCCGCCTTGATCTTGCCGGAGAACTCCGCGATATCGGCGAGCGGTTGGAGCTCGGAGCGGAGGAACGAATTGGTCTTCGGGAAGAGCTTGTCCTCGATCACCACCCCGCCCACGCCAACCTGCTCCAGCTTCCGCACGAGGCGCCGCATGTTGTTGAAGTTGCCGTAGCCCGTGTCACCGTCGAGGAGCACGGGGACGGAGGCCGCCTCGGCCATGAAGGCGACGTGCTCGACGACCTGGGTCCAGCTCAGCTCGTTGTTGTCGCGGACGCCGAAGGAGGCGGACAGGGTCAGGCCGCTCGCCCAGATCCCCTCGAAGCCGGCTTCCTCCGCGATGCGCGCGGAGAGGCCGTCGTGAGCCTCCATCATGAAGGCGATCTCGGGTCGCGTGACGAGCTGCCGGAGCCGGGTGGTCGTGCGCATGGGCTGATGGCCCTCCGTTAGGCGCGAACGCTCGCGCGGAAACGATCCCGAAGCTGGTGCGGCGTGTAGGGAATGCGGGGGACTTCCGCTTCCTCCGCCGTCACCTTGGCGAGGATGAAGTGCGGGCCGTCGCTGTCGAGGGCCGTCCGCACCGCCTGGGTGATCTCGTCGGACTCGGTCACCGCAGCCACCGTCCGGTAGCCCGCGGCCTCGGCCATCCGGTCCAGACGGACCTCCGTGGTGATAGATCGCTGGCTGCCCGTGGACCCGTAGACTTCGTTGTCGAACACGATGTGGACGAAGCGCCGTGGATGCAGCGCCGCGGCCAG